>ENA-ORSA01000679-ORSA01000679.1-human-gut-metagenome-genome-assembly--contig:-NODE-679-length-34855-cov-4.291092_pt1 | contig 34855 bp, 22 predicted proteins | sample MGYA00242179_ERZ509142 | MGnify/ENA primary metagenome ERZ509142 (study PRJEB26280, sample SAMEA2338659) | human gut metagenome | biome: human gut; feature: human-associated habitat; material: faeces... | reverse complement strand
TGTTCACACTATTTAACGTGACAAACGTTGCATTTGTCATAGAAAACGGCATGACGGTTACCGACGGCCTGGATTATAGTAGGATGTAGTCATAAACGAGAAGGATAAGCGTATGGATAAATATTTATTCTCTTCCAAACAAACTGCGGATAAACCGGCGAACGCCGCATGTCGTCCGCCTTCCGGGTTGCGTGCAGTGCGCCGGCGAAGGCAGATTATGGCATTGGGAATGATGAAATTTTACAAAAATTCAGCTTCCGTCCTATATATTTCCTTTACCTTTGCGTCTTCCTTAGTAGATGGCCACCTCCCGTAGACGGGAATGAAAACATTAGCTACCTACCTAAACAACCGCGGAAGTAACGATGATGGACGAGTCACGAGAGCTGATTCTCATATCAAAAGGTAACGAGCTTGCCTTTGACGGTTTCATGGACCGCCATTCGCAACGCATGTACAACCATGCCTTCGGCATACTTGGTGACCGCAGCCAGGCCGAAGAGATTGTCAGCGACGTGTTTCTCGAGGTATGGAAGATGCGCAAGAAGCTGCTTGGCATAGAGAACATCGACAGCTGGCTCAGCACCGTAGTGTACCGCAAGTCTGTGTCGCAGCTGCGCAAGGAGGCGCGCCGCCGCAGGAGCGTCAGCCTGGACGAGCTGCCCAACTTCAACTTCCCCCAGATGCAGAGTCCCATGGACAGCATGATTTCGGAGGAAGAGATGGGTCGCCTGAACGACGCCATAGAGCAGCTGCCGGCCAAGTGCAAGCATGTGTTTTACCTGGCGAAGATAGAGCAGATGCCCTACGCCGACATCTGCGACATGCTGAAAATATCGCTCGCCACGGTCAACTATCACGTAGGTTACGCCCTTCAGTCGCTCAGGAAAAGGCTGAAGGCCAAGGCATAATACTAAGGTAAAAGATTGAAAGGGAAACAGAATGGAGAACAACATCTTTGAACATCAGTTCGGCGACGGCGCGGAGGACATGAAGCTGAAGAGCTTTGTGACCGATGCCGTGCCGGCGGAGGCAGACATGAGCAGCATAAAGAAAAAGACATATGCCAAGATACGCCATGACAACGAACGCCGCAGGACGCGGCGCATGATAACGTTGGGCTTGGCGCTGGCGGCCAGCATAGCATTGCTCGTGGTCGTAACGGTGGTGCCGCGCGGCGCGCTCTCCGGCATGACGGACGGCGTGGCGGCCTTGGCCGAGCCTAAGACGGTGACGCTGGCGGTGCCCATGGGGCAGACCAGGGCGGTGACGCTGCCCGACGGCACGAAGCTCGTTGCCAACTCGCGCTCCACGGTAAGCTATCCGGAAAGGTTTGACGGCGACACTCGCGACATACACGTGACGGGCGAAGTCTACCTTGACGTGGCACACGACAATGAGCACCCGTTCATAGTACACACGGGAGGCTTCAGCCTGAAAGTGCTCGGCACGAAGTTCAACCTGTGCAGTTACGACGCCCGCCGTGCAAGCGTGGTGCTCGTGGAAGGCTCGGTAGAGGTAACCACCAAGAGCAATGACAAGGTGAAGATGCGCCCCAGCCAGCTGCTCAACGTCTCCGACGGACAGCTCGACGGCCTGCGCACGGTAGACACATCACAGTACACCAGCTGGATGAAGGGCATCATGGACCTTCACGGCGACGACATACACCAGGTGGTAGGCCGCATCAACGACTATTACGGCACCGACATAGGCGTGCACGGCAAGATGGCGGTAACCCCGCTTTACGGCAAGCTGGTATTCCAGAAAGACATTGACGACGTGCTGAAGGCTATCAACACCATCACGGGCACGCGCGTCGAGGTAATAAACGGTAAGGCCTGCATAACGAAGCGGACGGACAAGTAACACATCTAATATCAATAATTAACCAAAATTTTCAAAAGTAATGGGTAAGGGGAAACTATGTCCTTCAACCAAGAAAACAAGCGGCCGCATTAACACATGTAAACGTTTCGGCCTCTTGCTAATCTCCCTCGGACTGGCCTTCACGGCACAGGCCGGGGACGTAAGCGTGACGTTCAGTCCCGACACCGTGCGCGTGCTGCGCAATCCGCTGAACGGATGGGTGATGTACGTAGGCCGCACGTGGGACGACAACTTCTGGACCACCGAGGGTTACGACGCCATGAGCGTGGGCGACTCCACCGTGCGCGTGTCAGACTATGCCAACACCTGCTACATACGCACCAGCTGGAGCTCGATGGAACCGGAAGAGGGCAAGTATTTCTGGAACGACCCTTCGTCGCGCCTCGGCAAGCTATTGCAGAGCGCATTGCAGCGGGGCATGAAGCTGGCGTTCCGCATCGTAGTTGACAGCCGCGACCAAGGGCAGAACACTCCGCTCTACGTCAAGGAGGCAGGAGCCAAGGGTTTCCAAGACCCCGGCAACCCGAAGAACTGGTCGCCGTACCCCGACGACCCCGTGTTCCAGCAGAAGTACGCCAAGTTCCTGCGCGCACTGGCCTCAGAGTACAACGACCCCGACAAGGTAGACTTCATCGACGCCTTCGGCCTGGGCAAGTGGGGCGAGGCTCACGGGGTGGTTTACGGCGACTATGCGAACAAGGAAAATGTGTTCGACTGGATTACCACGCTCTATACCAAGACGTTCACGCGCATCCCACTCATCATCAATTACCACCGCCTCGTGGCCGACACAGTAAGCTGGGCGGCACCGCATCCACGCAGCCAGGCCCTGCTTGAGAGCGCCATCGAGAAAGGCTACAGCCTGCGCCACGACGCATTCGGCATGACGGGCTACTACCAGCAGTGGGAAAAGGACTTTGCACATAAATGGAACTTCCGCCGCCCCATCATCATGGAAGGCGGCTGGATAACCAAGGCCCACCACCGTTATTGGATAGACCCGAGCGGCCGTTACCGCGAGGGACATTCCGAGGACGTGCGCCTCGGCGAGTATATCGACGCGCAGGAAGGCCGTGTCAACATGATGGATTTGCGCATAAACGACGAGACGCGCTCATGGTTTGGCCAGGCGTTCAACCTTGTCAAAGCTTTCGTCGCCCACGGAGGCTACCGCCTATACCCGGCCAAGGTGACGCTGCCCGGCGAGGCCAAGGCAGGCAGCACGGTGACATTGCGCTCGCGCTGGGAGAACATAGGCTGGGGATATTGCCCTACGAACATACCCCAGTGGAACCAAAAATACAAGGTAGGTTACGCTCTCTTCAAGGACGGGCGGCCCGTGCGCGTGTTCGTAGACACGCAGAGCGACCTCTCTACATGGCTCAAGGGCAAGCCTGCCGACTGCTCCGTTACGGCGACGCTTGACGGCCTCGCCAAGGGAAGGTATGAATGGAAGGTGGCTCTCGTAGACACTACCAAGGCCAACCGCCCGGGGCTCGACATAGCCATAGACGCCGCGCTGCTGCAAGACAAGTGGCTGAAAGTTACTGAAATGACAATAAAATGATAGTACCTAAACATATCAGCTTTATGAGAAAGAAAGCAATCTTTACCTATGGCGGCAAACATCTTGCCGCACTGTGTCTGTTTGGGATGGCGGCAATGTCGTCGCCAGCAATGGCTTCAGGCCTGTCGCCCGACCGTTCCGAGGCGATACTGGCTGTAAACGCCGCCGGCAACACAGTAAAATCAGTGTTAACCTACATCGAAGGCCATAGCAAGTACGTCTTCGTGTACGGTCAGAACGTGAAAAACCGCCTTGACGAAAAGGTGCAAATCACGCTTGAAGGCAAGACAGCCGAGAAAATACTCGACGAGCTTTGCCGCAAGACAGGCATGAAGTACACCATTTCAGGCCGTCAGGTTACAATCACCGTAGACGGCTCTAAGAAGGCCCAGGACCGCCAAAATCCCAGTGGGGGGGGTAAAAAGACGGTCAAGGGTGTTATCGCCGACGTGAACGGAGAACCGCTTATCGGCGCCACCGTGAAGGTGAAAGGCACGCAGATAGCCACCGTTACCGATTTCGACGGCAACTACTCAATCGAAGCTCCCGAAGGCTCTACCCTTGAGGTAAGCTACATCGGTTTCAACACCCAGGAGGTGAAGGTGGGCAGCCGCAACAGCTATAATATCGAAATGGCCGAGGACAACAACTCGCTCGAAGAGCTGGTGGTCATCGGTTACGGTATGGTTAAGAAGAAAGACCTTACCGGTTCAATCGCGGCAGTAAAGGGCGACGAGCTTGTCAACCGCCGTACTACGATGCTTTCAAACGCGTTGCAGGGAGCGTTGTCAGGTGTGATGGTACGCCGCAGCAGCTCCGCCCCGGGTTCGGGAGCAGGTAGTATCCACGTGCGCGGTGTCACCACCATGGGCGACTCGTCTCCGCTCGTCATCGTCGACGGTGTTGAGGGAAGCCTCGACTACGTCAACTCGAACGACGTGGAGAGCGTTACCGTCCTGAAGGACGCGGCCGCAGCCAGCATCTACGGTTCTAAGGCCGCAGCCGGAGTAATCCTCGTGACCACCAAGCGTGGTGCAGACACTGGCAAGTTCCAAATCAAGTACAACGCCGAGTTCGGTTGGGAAATACCCACCAAGCAGCCCGAGATGGTAGGATTGACGCGCTATCTCGAGATGAGCAACGAGTTGATGTACAACGACAACCCGGCGGCAGGCTTCTTCCAGACTTACACAGCCGACCAGACGAAAAACTGGATGAAGTACCACGAGACCGACCCCAACAAATATCCTGTGACCGACTGGACCGACCTCATCCTTAAGGACTCCGCTCCGCGTATGACGCACACCCTCAGCGTAAGCGGCGGCAACAAGACGGTGCGTACGCAGGCGTCGCTCACTTACGACGACGTTGACGGTCTGTATGACGGACGCAAGTTCCAACGTTACATGATGCGCTTGAACAACGACTTCACCATAAGCGACAAGCTCTCCGCTTCGCTCGACGTGTTCGTGCGCCACGCAAAGAGCCAGAACAAAATATACGACCCCTTCAGCACCATGCGTCTGATGCCGGCCATCTACGCCGCTACATGGAGCGACGGCCGGTTGGCCGTGGGTAAGAGCGGCTCCAACCCCTACGGACTGCTCAAGGAAGGCGGCTCTTCAGTAAGCCACTCCACCCAGGTGGGCGGTAAAGGCTCGCTCACGTTCAAGCCGTTCAAGGGCTTCAGCCTGCAGGCAATCGTTGCGCCCTACATCAACTACCAGAAGTCAAAGCAGTTCCAGATGGCTTGCGGCTATACTTTGGCCGACGACCCCGACGTGTTCGGAGGTTATTTTGACAGCAGCAGCGGACTGTATGATACCAACAAGCTGACCGAAGGCCGCAACGATGACTGGCACGTAACATCGCAGGTAATCGCCAACTACATGCGCGACTTCGGCAAGCACAGCCTCACGGTGATGGCCGGTTTCGAGAACTATTACAGCAAGAGCGAGAGCCTCGGAGCTGCGCGCGACCAGTACGTGCTCACCAACTATCCTTACCTCAACATCGGCCCCGAGGAATATATGGAAAACAACGGTACGGGCTCTGAATACACCTCTACTTCATGGTTCGGCCGCGTGCTCTATTCTTATGCAGACCGCTACCTCTTCCAGGCCAACGTCCGCCACGACGGCTCTTCACGCTTCGCCAAGAAGTACCGCTGGGGTACGTTCCCCTCGTTCTCCGCAGGTTGGGTTGTCACCGAGGAACCGTTCATGAAGAAGTTTATGGAGAGCCAGAACTACCTGTCATACTTCAAGCTGCGCGGCAGTTGGGGTATGTTGGGTAACGAGCGCATCGGCAGCAACTACTTCCCCTACATCGCGCTGATGAGCTTCGGCAACACCATATTCTACATGGCTGACGGCTCTGTCGTATCGGCCAACACCGCCCGTCCGTCAGTGCTCGCCGTAGAGGACATCACATGGGAGACCACGACTTCTACCGACATAGGTTTCGACGCAAACTTCTTCAACAACCGTCTGCGCCTTACCTTCGACTACTACTGGAAGAAGACGACCGACATGCTCCTTGCCATACAGATACCTTACACCATGGGATATGACGCCCCGAACACCAACGCCGGCGAGATGTCGACCCACGGTTACGACATCGACGTTACATGGCAGGACAATATCGGAGATTTCAACTACAGCGTAAGCGTAAACTTCTCCGACTTCCTCTCGAAAATCGACTACATCAACAACTCCGACATCATCAGCGGCGGTAAAGTCAAGCGTGCCGGAACTTACTTCAACGAATGGTACGGCTACATCTGCGACGGCATATACCAGACGCAGGAGGAAGTCAACAACTCGGCTACGACCAGTTCGACCGTTACAGTGGGCGACCTGAAGTACCGCGACATCAGCGGACCTGACGGAGTGCCCGACGGCGTAATCTCGCCCGAGTACGACCGCGTGCCCCTCGGCAACTCGCTGCCTCGCTACCAGTACGGCGGCCAAATCAACGCTTCATGGCGCGGCATCGACCTCAGCATGGCGTTCCAGGGCGTAGGCAGCCAGAAGTCTTACCTTGACCGTGCGATGGTAGAGCCGTTGCGCAACAACTACGGCAACATCCCCGCAATACTCGAAGGCAAATACTGGAGTCCGTTCAACACCGACGAGCAGAACGCAAACGCTTTCTATCCCCGTCTGTCAAGCGTGTCGAAGAACAACAACTACGCTACGTCAGACCACTGGATTTTCGACGGTGGATACTTCCGTATGAAGAACATCACGCTCGGCTACACACTGCCGCAGCAGTGGACACGCTACATCGGCATAGACCGCACACGCTTCTATGTCAGCGCGTCTGACCTGTTCTGCATCAGCGACTTCCCCGACGGGTGGGATCCTGAAATGGGAGTAAGCTCTTATCCTATCACCACGTCAGTGGTATTCGGTATTCAAGTAACATTCTAAAAAACCGCATACATACAATGAAAACTAAGATATTAATGTCAGCTATGGCGGCCGCCGGCCTTTGCCTCGCATCATGTGAGAGCATGGACCTCGTGCCGAAGATGCAGGGTAACACGGAGTCGTGGTACACCACGGAGACCGAGTTGAACATGGCATCTAACGATTTCTACATCCTTGGCTACTGGAACAAGCCGCTCGAGTCTTCGGAGCAGTGGACCGACAACACAACATACCGCCAGCAGAACCGTAATCCGAACAGCAACGGAACTGTGCTCGACGGTACGCTCAACGGCCAGCAGTACGAGGTGTACGCTTTGTGGGAGCAGAGCTACAAGCTCATAGCACGCTGCAACACCATGCTCGAGAACATACACAAGGCCGAGGGCAACGTGGCCGAGAACATAATCAACCGCTACAAGGGCGAGGCTTACTTCTGCCGCGCCTGCAAGTATGCCGACCTTACATTCTTCTACGGTGACGTGCCTTATGTTGAGCAGACTATGACAATCAGCGACGCGTTGAAGCAGGGCCGCCGCGACAAGAACGAGGTGAAGGAACTGACTTACGCCGACTTCGACAAGGCCATCGAGTACCTGCCCGAGTCTTACGGGACAAACGAGGAAATACACGCTACGAAGGGCGCGGCCATGGCAATGAAGGCGCGCTATGCCCTCTACATGCACGATTATGACATCGCCGAGGCTGCCGCAAAGCAGTGCATCGACCTTGGCATCTATTCTCTCTACGCAAGCTACGCCGACCTGTTCAAGCAGCAGACCAAGAATGTTCCTGAAAAAATCTTCTGCCTGCCGCGCTTGGCATCTACAGACGTGTTCCTTGACGAGTGGTTTGTGAAGAACGGCCTGCCGCGCAACGCCGGTGGCTACGGTTCTTACAATCCTTCTTGGGATTTGTTTGCAGCATACCTCTGCACAGACGGCCTGCCTATCGACGAGTCTCCGCTCTTCGACCCCCGCAACCCGTTTGAGAACCGCGACCCTCGCTGCACGATGACTATCGTAGAGTTCAACACAAGGCACTGCGGCTTTGAGTACGACCCAAGCCCTGCGGCCAAGGAAGTGATGAACTACAACACCGGCAAGATGCAGACCAACAACGACTCACGCATCAACACGGATGGTCAATATGCATCTTACAATGGACTGCTTTGGAAGAAAGGTATAGATGATAGCTGGGTTGAAAACCATGAGGTTGAGCAGGACTATGTAATAATAAGGTATGCCGACGTGCTCCTCATCTACGCCGAGGCTCTCATCGAGCAGAACAAAGACCTTGACGTTGCAGCCGACTGCATCAACCAGGTGCGTGCCCGCGCTTACGGCGTTGACAAGGGCGAGACCGACGCTTATCCCGCTGTCGTTGCCACAGACCAGGCGCAGATGCGCAAGGCTGTCCGCATAGAGCGCCGCATGGAGTTCGCCATAGAGAACCAGCGTCTGCAAGACCTCATGCGTTGGGATTTGGCTATCAAGGCACTCAACGGCTACAACTACATCATGCTGCTGGATGCAAATAAGGAGCTTTCCGACGTTGTCAACACAGGCAACTGGTTCTGGGGCATCACGCCGCAGATTGACGAGGACGGCCTCGCCGACTTCGCCCCGCTCTACAACAGAGGTCTCTGCGCATACGGAGCAAAGCGCGTGTTCCCCGAGCGTCAGATGCTGTGGCCCATACCTACGCACGATACGCAGCTGAACCCCAATCTCGGCAACAACCCAGGTTATTAATTTAAACAATTGAAACAATGAAGAACAAGATATTATTCAACGGCCTTAAGGCCGTGTCGGTAGGACTGCTCGCCTTCGTGGCGGCATCCTGCGACGACGATATAGACAACTTCTTCTCGCGTAACCAGTCGGAAATCACGATTGAAGGGTCGGGCGAATACATCAAGCTCGACGAGAGCAAGCCCGACGAGGTAGCGTTGACCATCGAATGGTCGCCTGCGCACGATTACGGCTGCGACTACTACACTACGTACCAGTATGAAATTAGTGCCGGAAGTGCGGCTACCGCCATAGAGGAGTATGAGGATGGCAAAGTGTTCCACCGCGAGTACACCAACGCCGAGCTGCAAGACCTTCTCGTCAACCACTTCGGCGTAACTACGAGCACTGCGGTAGACATTACGTTCACCGTCACCGCATCGTTTGAAGGGCCTACGCTCAAAGTGCCCGATGTCGAGACGAAGACTGTGAAAATCAAGACATACGGTCCGAAGCAGTTTGTGGCCGACACTCTCTACATGGGCGGAACGGCCGTCGGCGAGCAGCGCGTAGAGCTGACCAAGAACGCTGCCGACGCACAGGTTTACAGCTACACGGGTCGTCTCGAGGCCGGAACAATCAACTTCCCCGTGGTTAACTTCGACGAGTACAACGCCATAGGCCCGGAAAATCCCGACACGCCCATCGAACTTAGCGACATGCCGGCGGTAATCACCGACCAGGCCGAGGCCAACTATTGGGTTGTGCCCGAAGCCGACAACTACCGCATTACGGTCAACCTGAGCGAGCACACCGTGCGCATCGTGGCAGCCGGAGCAGTGGTTGACGTCGACCAGATGTTCCTCGCCGGAACAGCCGTAGGCGACGAGCAGGTTGAAATAGCCCAGACGCTTGAGAACGAGAACCTTTACGCTTGGCGCGGAGAGCTGCAGGCCGGCACGCTTTACCTGCCGCTGACGTATGAGGGAACACAGGAAATGTCGATAGTTCCTGCCGCCGCAGGCGACAGCGACATACACGACGGCTCGCAGCAGTCGTTCACCCAGGTTGCTACGTCTACCGCAGAGGCAAGCCGCTACTGGGAGATACCTGAAGCCGGAACTTACCGCATCGTGGTAAACAAGGAGGAGAAGACCATCACCATCTACTCCGCCGCTACCGACTTGAAGAACATGGAAGTATCTTATAATAACACAACCGAAGGCATCAATCCTTATACAATCGAGGTTACGAAGCTGTGGATGTGGGGCTCGTTCAATAAGTCGGCAAACGACCCGGGTCTGAAGCCTGGTTTCCAAGAGCAATATACATTACAGCAGAGCCTTGCTGACCCATGTGTATTCGTTTACAGTGGCGAACCTCTGCCGCGTGAGAACGTAACTGATGCTTACGGAGTAGCTTCTGTCGGTGCTGTCAAGTTCCTTGTAGCGAACCACGAGAACAATGTTTACGCATACGGTTCAACTGCTGACGCTAAACGTAACGATCATAACGGTTATACAGAAGTTACAAGTAATGCTCCTCAAACACTTGTTGCAGGACAGGGTCACAATCGTTATGCGTTCTTCTGCATACCAGAGGGCTGTAACTTTGTAGTGGTCAACATTAGGAATTTGACTGTTGTATTCGACCAAAAATGATAAATAAAAAAACAACAACAATGAAAGATATAAGAAAATACGGCTTAATGCTCCTTTCGGGCATGATGCTTACGTCTACGCTCGTCGTCGGAACTTCGTGTTCCGACGATGACGAGGCATCCTCGTCTACATCTGCCTTATGGAATGATGTGCCGGGCAACGAAGTCATAAACATCACGCCCGAGCGCAACAAGATGTTGAGGCTTTACGAGTATGACGACGAGGGTAATCCCGTTTACATCAAGTATAATGACGAAAGCAAGGGAAATGTGCTCGACAAGGACGGCAATCCCATACAAAAAACCAAGCTGCTCAACCCCATGCAGGGTTGGGTTGTCTACGGCGGACTTGGTGACGGACTGATAGATGACTTCGAGGAGCAGTATTCCGACTTCGAGACGGCTGAGGGCCAGGACAACGTCTTCATGTACGGCGGTACGATGTACGTGCGCGGCGCGTGGAGCGACTTCGAGCCGGGCGAGGGCAAGTACATCTGGGACGAAACCATCTGGAACGAGCAGCACGACACCATTACCGCAAAGCGTTTCCGCATGATGCGTGACATCGCCAAGAAGTACGGCATGAAGCTGGCCTTCCCCTTCGTGGTAGCCAGTGAAGACAAGCACTACAACTTCACGCCTGAATATGTGCGTGCGGCGGGTTGCGGGACTTACCCCGTCAAGACTGGAAGCTTTGAGGGCTGGTCTCCTTATCCTGACGACCCCGTGTTCCAGGAGAAGTATGAGAAGTTCCTTACGGCCTTCGCACAGAAGTTCAACGACCCCGACGTAACCCAGTTTGTCAGCGGTTTCGGCCTCGGCAAGTGGGGCGAGACGCATACCCTAAGATACTCAACCGGCGACGAGTCGCCGCGCGAGGCTACAACCGAATGGATTTCCAGCCTCATGGCGCGCCTCTTTACGCGTGTGCCCATCGTCATCAACTACCACCGTTGCATAATGTCTACCACCGACAAGGCCGGTGCCGACCTTAGCATGGCAGAGAAACTTATCGCCATGTGTGTGGATAAGGGCTTCAGCCTCCGCCACGACGCGTTCGGCATGAAGCAGTATTATCAGAACTGGGAGCGTGGCATCGCCACGCAGTACCGCTATCAGCGGCCTATCATAATGGAAGGCGGATGGGTAGAGGCGCAGCACAGCGGCTCCATTGGCGGTGACGGATACAAGGACTTTGCTGATGTCCGCCTGGGTGAATACAACGAGGCCAAGGGTGCCAACGTAAACATGATGGACTTGCGCTATTCTAACAATGTACACACTGGCGAGACCCACTCATGGTTCAACACGGCGTTCAACCTTGTCAAGGAGTTCATCTCCGAGGGTGCTTACCGCCTCTTCCCCGACATGGTTTCAGTGCCTCATTCGGTCAATACAGGCGGCAAGGCCACCATCGTACACCGCTGGATTAACCTTGGCTGGGGCTACTGTCCTACCAACATACCGCAGTGGGACCAGAAGTACAAGGTCTGCTTCGCCCTCTTGAACAAGGAGACGGGCGAGCCGCTGTACCGCTTCGTTGACGAGGAGCCCCTAATCAGCGACTGGGTGAAGAGCGCTCCGCACTCTTACCGCACGTCAATCAACCTTGCTGACGTGGCTCCCGGCGACTACACATGGGGCGTAGGCTTGGTTGACACTACCAAGAACAACGAAATAGGAATCATCATCTCCGCCGCCGACGAATACCAGACACATGACGGCTGGGTGAAAATCGCCGACGTTACAGTTCATTAATTTAGGCTTCATCATGACTCTTGGGAGGGCGTTGCGGCTTCTGTGCCGCGGCGCCCTCTTTTCTATAAAGGCCACACGCCCCACCTGACACCCACCCCGGCCTTCCCGAAGGGAGGGAGCTTGGTATGCTTTGGCCAATAAATTTGCCGCAATGGCCCATTCGGCTTATCCGGCTTATTTGGCCCAATATGCCCGATAGGCCACATTGGCCTGATAAGCCGCTGATAATCAGAGGCTTGCCAATATGCCGCCTTTTGGCTTGCAAAAGGCCGTCAATTGCAATGCAAAAGGCCACCTTTCACAATGCGAAAGGTGGCCTTTTACAAAACCGTTGATTAGTCAAGGCATATCAAGCACCCTCCCTTTGGGAGGGTCGGGGTGGGTGTCAGGAGGGTGTTGGGGTGGCTTCCCTCTCCTTTTTATGTTATGTTAACCTATACATTTCGCGCACACGTGCGTCATAAATAATGAAAACTTATACTGAAAACCCTACGATGAAACGATTACTTATTACCTTTATCACATTGCTGTCGCTCCACGCTTCGTTCGCTGCCGACGTGCTCGTCGAGGCCGAGTCGTTTACAGACAAGGGCGGATGGGCTGTAGACCAGCAGTTCATGGACCTTATGGGTTCGCCTTACCTCATTGCTCACGGCATGGGCGTGCCCGTGGCCGACGCCGAGACTACCGCCACGGTGCCTGAAGACGGGCGTTACCGCGTGTGGGTGCGCACGTACAACTGGACTGCGCCGTGGACTGATGCAAAAGGTCCGGGACGCTTCCGCGTAGGCGTGGGCGGCAAGTATAAAACTCCAGATTTGGGTTGCACGGGCGACCGCTGGCAGTGGCAGGACGGCGGAGTGGTGAAGCTCAAGAAGGGCGAGCAACGCATCACGCTGACTGACAAGACCGGCTTCGACGGCCGCGTGGACGCCATACTGCTCACCACCGAACTTGACCGTTCGCCCGAAGAGCGTTTTGGCGCAGGCCACGACTGGCGTTTCGCCCTGCTCGGAGGCAAGCAGCCCCAGGCCAAGCAGTTCGACTTCGTCGTCATAGGTGGCGGCATCGCCGGCATGTGCGCAGCCGTTACGGCGGCACGCCTGGGCTGCCGCGTGGCTTTGGTGAACGACCGTCCCGTGCTCGGAGGCAACAACTCGTCCGAAGTGCGCGTGCATCTCGGCGGCATAATAGAGACCGGACAGTATCCCGCCCTTGGCCGCATCATCCGCGAGTTCGGCCACAGCCGCGGCGGAAACGCCAAGCCCGGCTCTTATTACGAGGACGCCAAGAAGGACTCTTTCGTCCTCGCAGAGCCAAATGTGATGCTCTTCGCAGGCTGGCACGCCACGGGCGTGAAGACATCCGGCGGCAAAATCTCTTCAGTTACAATACAAAACATCGAGACGGCGGAGCGCATCGTGCTCTCCGCCCCTCTCTTCAGCGACTGCACCGGCGACGGTTCTGTCGGCGTATGGGCCGGTGCAGACTTCGCTATGGGCCGCGAGGCGCGCTCCGACTACGGCGAGAGCATGGCTCCCGAGGCGGCCGACTCCACGGTGATGGGCGCGTCTGTGCAGTGGTATAGCGAGAAGACCGACGGCAAGAGCCGCTTCCCTGAGTTTTCGTATGGCGTTGAGTTCAACGAAGGTAATGCCGAAAAGGTTACCATGGGCGAATGGACGTGGGAGACGGGCATGAACCGCAACCAAATAACCGAGGCCGAGCGCATACGCGACTACGGGCTGCTCGTGGTCTATTCCAACTGGAGTTTCCTCAAGAACCGTGCCTCCTGCCGCGCCGACTACGCGCACCGACGCCTCGCGTGGGTGGCCTACGTGCTGGGCAAACGCGAGTCGCGCCGCCTGCTCGGCGACTATGTGCTCGCGCAGGACGACATCGACAAGGACGTGCGCCACGAGGATGCGTCGTTCACTACGACGTGGGCCATCGACCTGCACTTTGCCGACTCCGTCAACTCTGCACGCTTCCCGGGCAACGAGTTCAAGACGCGCACCGTGCACCATTGGATACATCCCTACGCCGTGCCTTACCGTTGCCTCTACTCGCGCAACGTCGGCAACCTCTTCATGGCAGGCCGCAACATCAGCTGCACGCACGTTGCGCTGGGCACAGTGCGCGTGATGCGCACCACGGGCATGATGGGCGAAGTCGTGGGAATGGCCGCCGCGCTGTGCAAGAAGTACCAGACCACGCCGCGCGGGGTGTACCATCACCACCTCGCCGAGCTGCGCTCGCTCATGGAGAAGGGCGCGGGACGCGCCGATGCGCCCGACAACCAGCGCTTCAACGAACCTAACGAGACTCTGCCTTTGCCAAAGGCTTATATGAAATATAACAGCAGACAGAAATGAGAAGCATAACATTAACCATAATCTTTTTATCTTTCCTCGCTCTGTGTCCGCGCTCGTCGCGGGCGCAGGGCTATGCTTCCATGCAGGGAGACACGCTCCGCATGGGCAACAGCAGCATCGAGCGCGTCTTCCTTTGGAACGGAGGCGAGCTGAAGACCGTCGCCCTTGTTGACAAGCTGAACGGCAACGTGATGCGCTCCAAAGGCTCTCAGCCCGACTTCCTCGTGCTCAAAGGCAAGGCCGAGGACGGCCGCTGGACTAAGGAAAACGTGCCTTCCGACGGCGTACATCCGGCCTATCTGCAAGTAACTGTTGACTACCGCAAGGGCAGTCTTGAAATAAAGCGCCAGTACCGCATATACGATGTGTCCGCCATAGCCTGCCACACATGGCTGCGCGGACACCTCGGCGCAATTGAGCAGGACCGCGAAGTGTCGGGTGCTGACCGCAAGAACATCGAGTTCAAGGAAGACATGGATGCCGGAGTAAAAATCCCCGTGCTCGACCGTCTTGAACTTCCGGGCAACCACTGGCGGTGCCGCGCCGTCGAGTTTTACGACTATACCGACTGGAACGACAACCTCGTAGCCGAGCGCAGCTTCATACCGTACCGCGAGAACGGCTACCGCGGCAACCTGTTGCTGGCTTCCGACCTCGTCACCGGCCACGGCTTCTTCTTTCTGAAAGAAGCTCCCTGCTCGTCAACGCAGCTCTCTTATCCCGGCTACGACTTCCGCGCGGAGTATGGTAACTTCAAGGTTACGGGGCTCGGGGTGCACTCCGGCGACGTTACTCCCGGCGGCTGGACGGCTGTCTATGGCGTAGTCGTCGGTGTGTTCGGCGGCGGTGAGCGCGAGGCTCTTGCCGCTTTGCACGACTATCAGCGGCAGGCGCGCCTCGAAAAGGCCGCCGGCAGCGACGGCGACGAGATGGTAATGCTCAACACTTGGGGCGACCGCAGCCAGGATGCGCGCATCAACGCCGATTTCTGTCTTTCCGAACTTGACCGCGCCGCGCGGCTTGGAGTGACCGTGTTCCAGCTCGACGACGGCTGGCAAATAGGCAAAAGCCCCAATTCCAAGGTGGCAAAAGGCTCGTTCAAGGACATTTGGAGCAACAAGGACTATTGGAAACCAGACCCCGTGAAGTTCCCCGACGGCTTGAAACCAATCGTTGACAAGGGCAAGCGTCTCGGCATACGCATCGGCCTTTGGTATAATCCCAGCGTGCAGCACGACTTCGCCGACTGGCGTAAGGACGCCGACGCAATACTCGGATTGTGGCGTGAGTACGGCATAACGATATTCAAAATCGACGGACTTCAAATCCCGACGAAGGCCGCCGAGCAAAACCTGCGCTCGCTGTTCGACACCGTTCAGAAGGAGAGTGGCGGCCAAGTAATCTTCAATCTCGACGCTACGGCCGGCCGCAGGGGCGGATATAACATGTTCACGGAGTACGGCAACATATTCATGGAGAACCGATACACCGACTGGGGCAACTATTATCCGTTCCATACGCTGCGCAACCTCTGGCAGCTTTCGCGCTACGTGCCTGCGCAGAGGCTTCAGGTGGAGTTCCTGAACAAGTGGCGCAACGCCGGAAAATACGCTGAAAGCGACATTTTCGCACCGGGAAACTACTCGTTTGACTACCTCTTCGCCACCACGATGGCAGGTCAGCCGCTGGCCTGGATGGAAGCGTCTAACCTGCCGGAGGAGGCTTTTGCCACGGGCAGGCTTATCAAACAATACACCAAGATACAGGAAGACCTGCACAGCGGCACAATACTTCCGATGGGAGAAGAGCCTTCAGGCCGCTCGTGGACTGGCTTCCAGTCAATCAAGGACAGCCATAGCGGCTACTTCATAGTGTACCGCGAGAACACGGATGACGCCTCGGCGCGTGTCAAGACGTGGCTCGACGGCGGCGCGAAAGTGACGCTTACGCCCGTGCTCGGCGACGGAGAGGCCGCCACGTTGCAGGCCGACGAGGCCGGACGCGTGAGCTTCACGCTGGCCGGAAAGAACAGTTTTGCAGTTTACAAATATGAAATAATTGAATAATCAATACACATTAATCATCAGGAACAACAGAGTAGGGCAATTAAACGGACACATCCATTGTAGGGACATAATTCATTATGTCCGCACGTTTCGTAAGAAACGTATTTCATTTGTAAAGCTTTTTAATACGCCCCTTCGTGGCGTGCGGACATAATGAATTATGTCCCTACAATGGATGTTTCACATTTCAAATCAAGTTTATATTTCGTTGGAATAACATTTAATACCAAACAACCGAATAAATGAAAAAGACACTGATGCTGTTGCTCGCCCTCGTGCCGCTCGGGCTATGGGCTGCTACCGACTACATCGCCAACGTCTATGGCCGCGACTACCAGCTGCTCAACGGCAAGTGGGCGGCAATAGTAGACCTCTATGACGCAGGCGGCAAGATGGAAATCTACAAAAACAAGAAGGCCGAGAAGCCCGAGGAGTTTTACGAATACTCCTTCGAGGGCGGACTGCGCCTCAACGTGCCCGGCGACTGGAACTCGCAGTCGCCCGAACTGAAATACTACGAGGGCACGGTGTGGTACGCGCGCCACTTCGAAGCGCAGCCCATGGAGGGCAAACGCCGCTTCCTTTACTTCGCCGGAGTGAGCTACCGCTGCAACATCTACCTGAATGGTGAGAAGGTGGGAAGCCACGAAGGCTCGTTCACTCCGTTCCAAATCGAGGTTACCGGCAAGCTGAAGAGCGGCGATAACCTGCTCGTCGTTGAGGTGAACAACCGCCGACAGAAGGACGCAATACCGGCGATGTCGTTCGACTGGTGGAACTACGGCGGCATAACGCGCGACGTGATGCTCGTCACCCTGCCCGAGACTTACATCAGCGACTACTTCATCCGCCTTGACAAACACCGCGCAGACCTTATCCATATAGACGCGGAGCTGTCGCAGGCGGTGGCCGGAAAGGAGATAAAAGTGAACATTCCGCAGCTGAAACGCACCCTGACGCTCACCACCGACGCACAGGGCAAGGCCAGCGCGGAGCTTAAAGTAAAGGGATTGCGCCGCTGGTCTACCGATGACCCGTGGCTGTACCGCGTCGAGCTGACCGCTGACGGAGATTGCGTTACCGACGAAATAGGCTTCCGCAACATAGAGGCTAAGGGCACGCAGATACTGCTCAACGGCAAGCCCGTGTTCCTGCGCAGCGTCTCTTTCCACGAGGAAATACCGCAGCGCATGGGCCGCGCCTGCACGCCGGGCGACGCGATGATGTTGCTTTCCGAAGCAAAGGCGCTCGGGGTGAACATGGTCCGCCTGGCGCATTACCAGCAGAACGAGTACATCGTGAGGCAGGCCGAGCGCATGGGCATCATGCTCTGGCAGGAAATACCCGTGTGGCAGGCCATCGACTTCAGCAACATGGAGACCATGGAGAAGGCCGCCAGGATGCTTACCGAGACCATACTGCGCGACCGCAACCGCTGCGCCGACTGCTTCTGGGGCATCGCCAACGAGACGCAGAACACGCCGGAGCGCAACCGCTTCCTCGCCCATCTGCTAAAGACAGGCAAGGACTTGGACACCACGCGCCTGTTCGTGGCCGCTTTCGACCTGGCTTATTTCGACCGCAAGGAGGACAAGTTCGTAATGCACGACGACTTCTGGCCCAACCTCGACATGGTAGCCATCAACAAATACATGGGCTGGTACGCGGCATGGCCTAAGAACCCGGCCGACATACGCTGGGACGTTGCACCCGGCAAGCCGCTCTTCATCTCCGAGTTCGGCGGCGAGGCGCTCTACGGCCAGCACGGCGACAAGGACGAGGCCGCCAGCTGGAGCGAGGAGTACCAGGCCGAGCTGTACCGCCGGAACCTGCGTATGTTCGACAACATAACCAACCTCTGCGGCGTGTCGCCATGGGTATTGTTCGACTTCCGTAGTCCTACGCGCCTGCATCCCACCAACCAGGACGGCTGGAACCGCAAGGGCTTAGTCTCCGACCAAGGCCAGCGCAAGCAGGCATGGTACGTAATGCACGACTATTACGCAAAGAAGAAGGCAGAGGATGCGCGGCGGTAAGCTGCGCGCCCTGTCGCCGCAGGCTTTGTAAAAGGTGGCCTTTCGCAATGTAAAAGGCCACCTTTCGCCCTGCAAAAGACGGCCTTTTGCAGCCTGAAAGGCCGTCTTTTGCAAAGGCGTTTGCAACATATTGATAATCAGCTTGTTGCAAAATCCAAAACAAACGGTAGGTTTTTGGCGTCATGTAGCTGGTTGTTATTGCCATTAAATGTTGCCATTTGCCTTAATTCAGGCGGTCGGTATCTGTCATTCCGTGCCCCGACGCGGAATCCAGAGAACACCAGATGTGCCGACAATGTTGGTTGCATACACTGTACCGCATCGGGGTGCGGCATGACAACCGCGTCGGAGCGCGGAATGACAGATACCGACCGCCTGGATTAATAACCTGCTGACGTGTTCAATCAGACTTTCCTTATCGATATAAAAACAACCTAACACTTATATGAAAACTTACAAACCAATACTCCTCTTGCTGCTCACGCTCGTGCTGACAGCCTTGCCCGGCATGGCCGCCGACAAGGTGGTGAAGGTGCTGGCGATAGGCAACAGCTTTTCGGCGGATGCCGTAGAGCAGAACGTAGTCGAGCTTGCCGCAGCCGACGGCAGGCAGATGATTGTGGCAAACATGTTCATTGCGGGCTGTCCCCTTAGCCGCCACTGGGACAATGTGCAGCAAGACCGCGGCGCATACCGCTACCGCAAGACCGGCGTTGACGGCAAACGCCGCCAAACGGACAACATGTCAATCAGCCGCGCGCTGGCCGATGAAGACTGGGATTACATCTCATTGCAGCAAGCCAGCGACCGTTCGGGCCAGCCGGAGACCTACGAGCCTTACCTGACGGAGCTTATACAGTATATTAAAAAGGTGTCGCCCGAGAGCGAAATAGTGTGGCACCAGACGTGGGCTTACGCCAAGTCGTCGCGTCACGGCGCGTTTCCGCGTTATGGCAAAGACCAGACGCGCATGTACAACTGCATCGTGGACGCTGCGCGGAAGGCCGTCAAGGAGCACGGCATAAAAATCGTGATACCCTCCGGCACGGCCGTGCAGAACGCACGTACTACGTTCATTGGCGACAACATGAACCGCGACGGCTACCATCTCGACCTTACCTATGGACGCTACACGGCGGCCTGCACGTGGTATGAAGCACTGACCGGGCGCAGCGTTCTCGGCAATGCGTACCACTCCGAAGGCTTGAACGCCGAACTCACACGCGCCGCGCAGGAGGCCGCCCACGCAGCCGTCCAGAGTCCGTGGACGGTCACCGACCTGTCACGCATACAGCCTACGACAGCGCTTTACAAGGACAAGGGCGTGCCTGTGGCCGTCCGCGTGGAAGACCTTTTGCAGCGCATGACCGTTTACGAGAAGGTGATGCAGATGGTGCAATACACCCTCGGCACCAACAATATAGAGAACAACAAGGGCGTTGAGGTGAAGAATGTGCCTGCCGAGACAGGCTCGCTCATCTACTTTGGCACGGAGCCTTCGCTGCGAAACCGTATGCAGCGTCACGCCATGGAGGACAGCCGGCTGGGCATCCCGATGCTTTTCGGCTACGACGCAATCCACGGTTTCCGCACAATTTTCCCCATACCGTTGGCTCAGGCGTGCAGTTTCAACCCCCATCTTACGCGCCTTTCGTGCCGCGTTAGCGCCCAGGAGGCCCGCATGTCGGGCGTTGACTGGACGTTCTCGCCGATGATTGACGTAGCCCGTGACCCCCGTTGGGGGCGCGTTGCCGAGGGTTACGGCGAAGACCCGTACATGAACGGAGTGTTCGGGGCGGCCGCCGTGCGTGGCTATCAGGGCAAAAGCTTGGCCGACAGCGTGTCAATCGCTGCCTGCCTGAAGCACTATGTGGCCTACGGAGCATCCGAGGCCGGGCGCGACTACGTATATACCGAGGTGTCGCGGCAGACGCTTTGGGACACCTATCTGCCTCCTTACCGCAAGGCTTTGGAGGCTAAGCCGGCCACGGTGATGAGCTCTTTCAACAACTTCAGCGGCACTCCCGTCACCACAAGCAAGTATCTGCTTACCGATGTGTTGAAGAAGCAGCTCGGCTTCGACGGCCTCATCGTGTCCGACTGGGCGGCCATAGAGCAGCTCAAGGCGCAGGGAGCGGCGCGCGACTTGAAGCGTGCAGGCGAGCTGGCGGCCAACGCCGGACTTGACATCGACATGATGTCGCACTCTTACGACAAGTATCTGGAGCAGCTTGTGGCCGAAGGACGGGTTGACACCGCCGTCATTGACGACGCCGTAAGGCGCATACTCAAGGTGAAGTTCGACCTCGGCCTGTTCGAGAACCCTTACACCCCGGAGGTCAAGGACGACTCGCGCTTCCTGCGAAAGGAGAGCGTCCGCCTGGCAGAAGAGCTGGCGGAGGAGTCCATGGTGCTGTTGAAAAATGAAGGAAACACGCTTCCCCTGCGCACCGGGAAGCGCATATTGCTCACCGGGCCGCTGGCCGACGCTGCCTTCGACATGCTCGGCTGCTGGTACGGACACGGCGAGACGGCCGACATTACGACCATTCGCACCGCCGTGTTGAAGGAGTTTGAGGGCAAGGCCGACGTTGACTACGTGGCCGGTTGCCCGTTCGAGGGCACTGACGAGAGCGGCTTCCGCGCCGCCATAAAGGCCGCCAAGAAGGCCGATGTCATAGTGGCGTGCCTCGGAGAGAAGGGCAAATGGAGCGGCGAAAACGCTTCTCGCGCCTCAATCGAGCTGCCAGAAGTGCAGCAGAAGTTCCTCGAAGAACTGAAAAAGACAGGCAAGCCGGTAGTCCTCGTGCTGTCAAACGGCCGTCCGTTGCAGCTCGACCGCATGGAGCCTCTTGCCGACGCAATCATTGAAATGTGGCAACCCGGCATAGTCGGGGGCACTCCTTTGGCCGGAATATTGTCCGGGCGGGTCAATCCTTCGGGCAAACTCGCCATGACGTTTCCCGTCACCGGCGGCCAAAAAACTATCTACTACAACCGCCGACAGAGTGCGCGCCACCACCAAGGCTTCTACCACGACCTTACGAGCGCCCCCCTTTATGAGTTCGGCCACGGCCTTAGCTACACGTCGTTCGAGTACGGCGAGCCGGTGCTATCTGTCAAGAAGGTAGGGCGGAAGGGACGTTTCAGCGTCGATGTTACCGTCAAGAACACCGGCGCGGTTGACGGCAAGGAGGCCGTTCTCGGCTTCGTAAGTTGCCCGTATGCCGTGCTTACGCGCCCAGTAAAGGAGCTTCGCTTCTTCACCAAGAAGGAAATCAAGGCCGGAGAGACCGTCACCTGCCACTTCGACCTCAACGTTCAGCGCGACCTCGGCTTTGTGAACGACCGTGGAGAGACCGTCGTAGAGCCGGGCGAATACCATATTATAATAGGTGGAAAGACCGTAACATTGGAAGTAACAGAATAGTAAACGATGAATAAAATCAAGTGTTTGTTAGTCGCCGGGGCGGTCACCGTGGCCGCCGTAGCTGCCAAGGCGCAGACCGTGACACCCGAGATTGAGAAGAGGGCGGCGGACATCGTAGCCAAGATGACCCTCGAAGAGAAAGTAAGCTACCTGTCGGGCGCGACGTCGTTCTCGCTCCGTGAAATCCCGAGAGTCGGCATTCCGACGGTGCTGTTGGCCGACGGCCCGGTGGGAATACGCAACCATGCGCCCCACAGCACTCTGTATCCGGCATCGATGTTGAGCGCGGCCACGTGGAACAGGGATTTGCTCTACCGCCTTGGACGCTCGCTGGGCGACGACGCGAGGGCACGTGGCGTGGGCATACTGCTCGGCCCCGGAGTGAACATCTACCGTTCGCCGCTGTGCGGAAGGAACTATGAATACTTTGGCGAAGACCCTTACCTGACGGGTGAAGCCGCCCTGGCCTACATCAACGGAGTGCAGTCGCGCGGCGTGCTGGCCACCATCAAGCACTTCGCAGGCAACAATCAGGAGTGGAGCCGACACCATGTAAGCTCGGAAATTGACGAGCGAACGCTGTTTGAAATATACTTCCCCGCGTTCCAGAAGGCCGTCACCAAAGGCAAGGTAGGCTCTGTAATGGACAGCTACAACCTGCTCAACGGCGTGCATTCCACGGAGAACGCATGGCTCAACAAGGAAGTGCTGCGCAAGCGTTGGGGCTTCGACGGCATAATAATGTCCGACTGGACGTCGGTATATTCAACCGTTGCGGCGGCCAACAACGGCCTTGACCTGGAGATGCCGAAGGGCAAGAACTTCACCGTTGACAAAATACGCGCGGCCATCGAGGCAGGAACGGTGGACGAAAGGGTAATCGACGAGAAGGTAAAACACATCCTACAGACGGTCATAGCGTTCGGAATATTCGATCGGAAGCAGAAGGAAGAGGACATACCGCTTGACAACCCGTCGTCACACGAGACGGCTTTGGCACTGGCACGCGAGGGCATCGTGATGCTGAAAAACGATGACGGGGTGCTCCCCCTGCGCGGTTCCATAGCCTTGGTAGGCCCCAACGCCACGGTGATAACTACCGGCGGAGGCAGCGGCAACGTAGTTCCGTTCTCGTCAACGCCCGTGAGCGAGGCTCTGAAAAAGATGAACAAGAAGACCATAATGCTTACGGACGACGTGATTTATGACGACATCGCCGACCAGGTGTTCACCGACTCGACGATGAAGACAAAGGGCTTCCGCGGCGAATACTTCAAGAACAAGGGACTGAAGGGTGCGGCCGACGTAGTGAGGATTGACCCGAAGGTGGACTTCGACTGGGAGTATGGCCGCCCGATGGACGGTTTCCCCACCGACACTTTCAGCGTGCGATGGGGCGGATGCTACACTCCGAAGGCTGACGAGACGCTGAAAATATACATCGGAGGCGACGACGGCTACCGCCTGAAGGTGAACGGCAAGACCGTGGCAGGCGACTGGGGCAACCACGCCTATTCGTTCCGCGAGCTGGCGCTGAAGGTGAAAGGCGGCGTGAGGAACGACATTGTGGTGGAGTATTTTGACAACATATCGTCGGCCAACATAAAAGTCAGCCTCAAAAAACTCAACGAAGACAAGCTGATGAAGGGCGTTCGCAAGGCCGACAACGTGGTATATTGCGCCGGATTCAACAGCAGTATCGAGGGCGAAGGCTTTGACCGTCCGTTCGAACTACCGCAGTTCCAGCAGGAGATGATATCCCGCCTGGCCGCAGAGAACCCCAACATGGTGGTCGTTGTGAACGCCGGAGGAGGCATAGCCTTCAAGCCTTGGCTTGACAAAGTAAAGGGCGTGCTCATGGCTTGGTATCCGGGACAGGAGGGCGGACAGGCCATCGCCGAAATATTGCGCGGCAAGCTGTCGCCCAGCGGCAAGCTGCCAATCTCCATCGAGGAGCGTCTTGAGGACAACCCCTGCTACGAGAACTACCACGAGAACATGAAAGGACGCGAGCTGCGCTCGGTGGAATACCGCGAGGGAGTGTTCATGGGCTACCGCGGATACGACAAGACGGGCGTGAAGCCGCTGTTCCCCTTCGGCTTCGGACTGTCTTACTCCACCTTCGAGTATTCGGGTCTTACGCTTGAAAAGACCGGCAACAATGAAGTAAAGGTAGCCTTCAGCGTGAAGAACACCGGGCGCATGGAGGCCAAGGAGGCGGCACAGGTGTACGTGTCAGACCCTGTCTCGACGGTTAAACGCCCAAAGAAAGAGCTTAAAGGCTTCGAGAAAGTGACGCTGAAACCCGGCGAGACGAAGCGCGTGGAGCTTACGCTCGACAAGGACGCCTTCGCATATTACGACGTTATGCAGGAGCAGTTTGTCGTAGAGCCGGGCACGTTCACCATATCGGTGGGCGGCAGTTCGGCCGACCTCCCGCTCAAACAAGACATAGAACTTTGACCCGTATTTCATAAGTTTGACGTTTGACAGGTTGCAGACGGCGCGGAAAACAGTAACTTTTCCGCGCCGTTTTGTTTTGAATTGACATTAAACTGCGTTTTGAGATGTAATCCGTAATATTTTCATTGTTGCTTGCTTACAATGCAAAAGGCCGTCTTTCGCATTGCCAAAGACGGCCTTTTGCAGTGCGATTGACGGTCTTTTGCAGTGCCGTTAGCCGCCTTTCGCGCCGCCGTTGGAAAAAACGGCCGCATTATTTGGCCGTAACCCTACTTTTTATTACCTTTGCAACGTCATTTGAAAGCAGCGGCTTAGGCCGCTCTTGCAATAGTATTCCTCCTTTCAGAAGCCCTGTCCGTCACCGTGCGGCAGGGTTTTCTTTTTTCCTTCCATCCCGTCTTCCAGCCTTGATTGCCGGCGTAAAGCCAAAAACATGGCGGATTGTAGGCCGTGTAAAGATATTTTTGTGTACTTTTGCAGATGCCGCGGCACGGTGCTGTCGGCTTTTAAATAAGTTTCAAGACATGAAGATAGCTATTATAGGATGCGGCGCCATGGGCGGCGCTTTGGCCGAAGGCTTTGTGCGCATCACGGCGTTCGGCGCGGCCGGCATCACGGTTACGGCGCGCCACGGGCAGACGCTCGTGCGCTTCAGGCAGCTCGGCGTCAACGCCACTACCGACAACGTGGAGGCCGTGCGCGGGGCCGACATGGTGATATTGGCCGTCAAGCCGTGGCTGGTAAAGGGCGTCGCCGACGAGCTGAAGCCTGTGCTTGACTGCGCGAGTCAGACCGTAGTGTCGGTTGCGGCCGGCGTTTCGGGCAGCGAACTGACGGATATGTTCACGCGCGAAGACGGCAGCTGTCCCAAGATTTTCATCGCAATGCCCAACATCGCGGCCGCGCTCGGCTGCTCGATGACGTTCATAGTAAACGTGAACGGCGGCGAAGAAGATGCCGGGATGACGGAAAACGTGTTCCGGGCGGTAGGCGAGACCATGCTCATAGAGGAGCGGCTGCTCCCGGCCGGCACCGCCCTGGCCTCCTGCGGCATAGCTTACGCCATGCGTTACGTCAGGGCTTCGATGGAAGGCGGCGTGCAGCTGGGCTTTAAGGCAGGCGCCGCGCGCGACATTGTGCTGCAGACCGTGAAGGGCGCGGTGGCCTTGCTCCAAGACAGCGGCGGTCATCCCGAGGCGGAGATAGACAAGGTTACCACCCCGGGCGGCCTCACCATACGCGGACTTAACGCCATGGAGCGTGCCGGGTTTACCAATGCCGTGGTGCGGGGGCTGGTAGAATAGAAATTAAAGACATTACTTTTGTCAGCAGATAAGCAGTCAGAGACAAGCAGACAAGGCATTTGTCTTTAACTTCTTAGCTACCGCAGGGAGCGATAACTTCTATAAATTCTTTACCTTCTAAATAAACTTCAATCTCTTATCTTTTTCTTATAAAAATTTCGTTTGCTGACTTTTTATTTGTACTTTTGTCGCAATAACAATAAAAACGGTTACTAAATGGAAGATGCGATAAAACAAATAGGCGAACGCCTGAAAGGCCTTCGCGACGTGCTCGACATCCCGGCGCAAGACGTTGCCGACCTCTGCGGCGTGCCGCTCGAGGCATACCTCAAGGCCGAGGAAGGCGAAGCGGAGCTTTCAATAAGCCTGATGCAGAAAATATCGAAGAAATACGGCATAGCCCTCGACGTGCTCCTCTTCGGCGAAGAGCCACACATGAGCATGTATTTCCTCACCCGCAAGGGGCAGGGCAAGAGCGTGGAGCGCCGCAAGGCGTACAAGTATCAGAGTCTGGCAAGCGGCTTCCGCGGCCGCACGGCAGAGCCTTTCATGGTGCTTGTGGAGCCTAAGCCCGACGATGCGCCGCTTGAAAAGAACTCGCACCAAGGCCAGGAGTTCGACATGGTGACCGAAGGCAGCCTCGAAATAACCATAGGCAAGAAGGTGCTCGTGCTGAATGAGGGCGACAGCATATACTTCGACGCCTCGCAACCCCACTGTATGCGCGCCCTCGGAGGCAAGCTGGTGAAGTTTCTGGCGGTGATATTCTAAGTTAAAGTAGTAAGGAGGGAAGTAGTAAAGGAGTAAGTAGATTACTTCAAGCAGTAAGGAGGAAAGTAGTAAAGGAATAAGTAGATTACTTTATTTGCATGGCATTTTTACTTACTCCTTTACCTCCTTACTCCTTTACCCCTTATTTAATAAATAGGCATTAGCGACATGATAGAAAGATTTTTGACACAGACCAAGTTCTCGTCGGTTGAGGACTACAAGGAAAATCTGCATTTTATAATACCCGACAACTTCAACTTCGCCTACGACGTGATGGACGTTTGGGCGGAGGAGAAGCCTGATAAGCTCGCCCTTTTGTGGACTGACGACGAGGACAACTGCCTCCGTTTCACGTTCAAAGACCTCAAAGAGCAGAGCGACCGCGCCGCGTCTTACTTCCAGACGCTTGGCATCGGCCGCGGCGACGTGGTGATGCTAATACTTAAACGGCGGTATGAGTTCTGGCTCTCGATGCTCGCCCTGCACAAGCTCGGCGCCGTAGCGGTGCCCGCGACGCACATGCTCACCACGCACGACATAGTATATCGCAACAACCGTGCCGACGTCAAGGCCATCATCTGCGTGGGAGAAGACTACGTGATGACGCAGGTTGCAGGCTCGGTAAAGGACAGCCCGACACTCAAGACGCTTGTGAGCATAGGGCCGGAGACGCGCCCCGGCTTCCACGACTGGCACAAGGAGTGGACGGACGTGCCGCCATTCACGCGCCCGGAGCATGTCAACAGCAACGACGACACCATGCTGATGTACTTCACCAGCGGCACCAGCGGCGAGCCGAAGATGGTAGCCCACGATTACCTCTACGCCCTCGGTCACCTTACTACGGGCGCTTTCTGGCACAACTTGTCGGAAGACAGCATCCACCTGACCGTGGCCGACACCGGCTGGGGCAAGGCCGCGTGGGGCAAACTGTACGGACAATGGTTCGCGGGGGCGGTGGTTTTCGTGTTCGAGCACCAGAAGTTTACCGCCGAAAAGATAATGAAGAAAATCGAGGAATACCGCATAACGTCGTTCTGTGCGCCGCCCACGGTGTACCGTTTCATGATACATGAGGACTTCTCCAAGTACGACCTGTCCTCACTGCGCTACTGCTGTACGGCGGGAGAGGCGCTCAATCCGGCAGTGTATGACAAGTTTCTGAAGCTCACCGGCATACGTCTGATGGAAGGGTTCGGCCAGACCGAGACCACGATGACGCTCGGAACGATGCCTTGGATGACACCGAAGCCGGGCAGCATGGGTATGCCCAATCCGCAATATGACATCGACCTGGTGCGCCCCGACGGCTCTCCCTGCGAGGACGGAGAGAAGGGCGAAATCGTAATACATACCGAAAAGGGCAAGCCCATCGGACTGTTCAAGGGGTACTACCGCGACGAGGAGAAGAACCGCCAGGTATGGCACGACGGCGTTTATCACACGGGCGACATGGCCTGGCGCGACGAGGACGGCTACTATTGGTTTGAAGGCAGGATAGACGACGTAATCAAGAGCAGCGGCTACCGCATCGGACCGTTCGAGGTTGAGAGCGCGCTGATGACCCATCCGGCCGTCGTCGAGTGTGCCATAACGGGCGTTCCCGACGACATCCGCGGCATGGTTGTAAAGGCTACGGTGGTGCTCGGCAAGGACTGGAAAGACAAGGTAGGCGATGCTTTGGTAAAGGAATTGCAGAATCATGTGAAGCACGAGACCGCGCCTTACAAATACCCGCGCATCATAGAGTTTGTTGACGAACTGCCGAAAACCATCAGCGGCAAAATACGCCGCGTGGAAATACGCGACAAGGACAAGCAGAAAAGGGGATGAACGATTGATAAATTAAAAATTAACAATTAAAAATTAAAAAGGAACAATTGAGGAGTGAACGGTGAAAAATCCGTTACCCATTCCCGGTTTTCCCATCCCTCCCAGCTCTCCCAGTCCTCCCTTATAAAACAAGCAACCACCGGCAGCTTTGCAAAAGGCCGTCTTTCACGCTCTAAAAGGCGGCCTTTTGCAGGCCGAAAGACCGTCTTTCGCAGGCCGAAAGGCCACCTTTTGCAAGCCGTTTGGTAACATGCTGACTTTCAATGAGATACAAAACGGCATTCAGGAGAGAACGTTTGGGGGCATTCTGCGTTTCGCTGGCAAAGCATTTGTCTTTAACTCCTTTAACTTCTTTAATTTCAAAAAAACAAGACATGCCTAACAGGATAGTTGTAAAAGTGGGCAGCAACGTGCTCACGCGCGACGACGGAAAGCTCGACATAACTCACGTTTCGGCGCTCGTAGACCAGCTGGCGTGGCTTCGCGGACAAGGCCACGAGGTCATCCTCGTGTCGAGCGGAGCCGTGGCGTCAGGCCGTGGAGAGCTCGGCTCAGAGCCGCATCTTGACAGCGTGGAGCAACGGCAGCTGTATTCAGCCGTGGGACAGGTGAAGCTCGTCAACACGTATTACACCCTTTTCCGCGAATACGGCATAACCGTAGGCCAGGTGCTCGTGGTGAAAGAGAACTTTACCACGCCCGTGGAATACTCCAACCTGCGCGCCTGCATGTCGGTGATGCTCGACGGCGGCGTGATGCCCGTAGTCAACGAGAACGACACGGTGAGCGTAACCGAGCTGATGTTTACCGACAACGACGAGCTGTCGGGGCTCATGGCGCAGATGGTTGAGGCCGACACGCTCATACTGCTAAGCAACGTCGATGGCATTTACGACGGCCGTCCCGGCGACCCCTCGGCGCGGCTTATAGCCACGGTGGCGCCGGGCGACGACGTAAGCGGCTACGTCAGCGACGGCAAGAGCACCTTCGGGCGCGGCGGAATGGCGGCCAAGTGCGGCATAGCCAGCCGTGTGGCCGGGGGCGGAATACGCGTAGTCATTGCCAACGGGCGGCGCGAGGACATACTGAAAGACATCATGCTACGTCCCGACAGGACGCCTCACACGGAGTTTCTGCCTGCCAGGCGCAGTGCCGGGGACAAGGAATAAAGGTAGAAGAAACACATAAACATAACCATGACAATGCAATACGAAGACATATTCAGCCGCGTGAAGGCCGCCGGGCGCGGGCTTGCGCTCGTGCCAGACGAGGTGAGAAGCAGCGTGCTCCGCGACTTGGCCGACGCCATAATGGCCGAAAAGGGCACCCTGTTGGCCGCCAATGCCGCCGACCTGGAGCGCATGGAGCGCGCCAATCCGCTGTATGACCGCCTGCAACTCACCGAGAAACGCCTCGCCGACATAGCCCGCGACATGCGCCATGTGGCCTCTCTACCGTCGCCGCTCGGCATCGTCACGAAGGCCAGGACACTTCAGAACGGGCTGCGCCTGCGGCGTGTCAGCGTGCCGTTCGGCGTAGTAGGCGTAATATACGAGGCCCGGCCAAACGTCAGCTTCGACGTGTTCTCGCTCTGCTTCAAGTCGGGCAACGCCTGCATTCTCAAAGGAGGGCGCGACGCCGACTGCTCCAACCGCGCCATAGTCGCGCTCATCCACGGCGTGCTTGAACGCCATGCGGTGTGCGGCAAGTCGGTTGTAGAGCTGCTGCCTGCCACGCATGAGGCCACGGCAGAGCTGCTTTCGGCCGTGGGTTACGTCGATTTGTGCATCCCGAGAGGCGGAAAGAGCCTCATAGAGTTTGTCCGCAACACGGCCAAAGTACCCGTAATAGAGACCGGCGCGGGCGTGGTTAACACCTATTTCGACGAGTTCGGCGACGTGGAGATGGGCAGCCGCATCGTGAACAACGCCAAGACGCGGCGTGTAAGCGTGTGCAACGCCTTGGATTGCCTCGTCGTCCACCGCTCGAGACTGGCCGACCTGCCCGCCCTCTGCGCGCCGTTGGCCGCGAGCAATGTAGTCATTTACGCCGACGAAGACGCCTACACGGCCTTGGACGGACATTATCCGCAACCGCTCTTGCGCCATGCCACGGCGGAAAGCTACGGCACCGAGTTCATGGATTACGCCCTTGCGGTGAAGACAGTGCCGTCTCTCGACGCGGCGTTGGAGCACATCTCGCGTTACGGCTCGGGCCATAGCGAGTGCATAATAACGCAAGACAAGGGCCGGGCGCACCGGTTTCAGGCAGCGGTTGATGCCGCCTGCGTGTACTGGAACGCACCGACGAGCTTCACGGACGGTGCGCAGTTCGGCCTCGGAGCTGAAATAGGGATAAGCACGCAGAAGCTGGGGCCGCGCGGTCCGATGGGCCTTGAAGAGCTGACTACGTACAAGTGGCTCGTCGAAGGAGAAGGACAAGTAAGGGAATGAAACACGGAAGGCCCCCCCCCCCCCCCCCCCCCATCCTCCCCGACGGGGAGGGGCTTGGCGCGCAATAGTAACATGGCTCCTCCTTTTGGGGAGGCCGGGAGGAGCTGATTATGCACATAAAACCAAATGAGAACATTCATCAACGTTGAAGACCTTGGCGGCCTGAAGCAGGCTTTGGCCGAGGCGAAGGAGATAAAGCAGGACAGGTTTAAGTATCAGGAGCTGGGCAGGAACAAGACGCTGCTGATGATATTCTTCAACAACAGCCTGCGCACACGCCTCAGTACGCAGAAGGCCGCGCAAAACCTTGGCATGAACGTAATCGTGCTCGACGTGAACGCCGGCGCATGGAAGCTTGAGACGGAGCGCGGAGTAATAATGGACGGGGACAAGAGCGAGCACCTGCTCGAGGCCATACCGGTGATGGGATGCTACTGCGACATGATTGGAGTGCGCTCGTTCGCCGGGCTGGCCGACCGCGAATATGACTACGCGGAGACGGTGCTCCACCAGTTCATCAAGTACAGCGGACGGCCCGTGTTCGCGATGGAGACGGCTACGGTGCACCCGCTCCAGGCCTTTGCCGACCTCATAACGATAGAGGAACACAAGACTAAGGCGCGCCCGAAGGTGGTGCTTACCTGGGCTCCCCACTGCCGCGCGCTGCCCCAGGCCGTGCCAAACTCGTTCGCGCAGTGGATGAACGCCGCCGACGTTGACCTTGTAATAACCCACCCCGAGGGCTACGAGCTCGACCCGAAGTTCACCGCCGGGGCGCGCATAGAGTACGACCAGATGAAGGCTTTGGAAGGAGCTAACTTCGTTTACGCGAAAAACTGGAGCTGCCCGGGCGTCACCAACCCGGCGGACTACGGCAAAATCATAAGCAAGGACATGTCGTGGACGATTGACGCGGCGCACATGGCCGTGACCGACGGCGGCAAGTTCATGCACTGCCTGCCCGTGCGCCGCGGCCTGATTGTTACCGACGAAGTAATAGAAAGCCCCTCGTCGCTTGTCATTCCCGAGGCCGCCAACCGCGAGATTTCGGCCGAAGTGGTAATCAAGCGTATGCTTGAGAGCCTTTAATTCTTTTCATAATTGAGAATGGGAAGCGGAGAATTGAGAATTATGATTTGCCTTAATTGAGAATGGAAAATGGAGAATTGAAAATTGTGATTACCTTTTTCTTGTCGTAAGTAGTGGCAAACTACACAGGTAATCATAATTTTCAATTCTCCATTTTCCATTCTCAATTAATTAAAAAACTTGCATGGACAACATCGTTACGCAAATGGTAATCCTGCTGTTGCTCGTAGTGGCAGGGTTCATTTCAAACAAGTGCGGGCTTACCGGGGGCGACTTCGACCGCCGGTTGTCAAACTTCATCATCAACGTTTCGTGCCCCAGCCTCATCCTGTCGTCGGTGATGGGCGACGTGGTGCCCGACCGCCGTCTCATCATACCCCTGCTCGTGGTGGGCTTCCTCACGTATGTGGCGCTCTTCGGCGTGGCTTGGCTGCTGCCGCGTTACTTCGTCAGGGAGGCTTACATGAGGGGAATGTACAGCTTCATGCTGATGTTCGGCAACGTTGGCTTCATCGGTTATCCCGTCGTAGCGTCGATATTCGGGCCGCAGGCGGTGTTCTACGCCTGCCTGCTGAACGTTCCCAACACGCTCTTCATCTTCGTTGTGGGCACGGTGTTCGTGCTCGGTGGCGGCGGCAAGCTGCGCTTCAGTCCGCGCACGCTGTACTGTCCGGGCATGATAGCGTCATACCTCTCGATAGTCATTGTGGCGATGGGGTGGGAGCAAGTGCCGCGCGTAGTGGCCGAGCCGCTGCGCCTGCTGGGCGGTATCACCGTGCCGGGCGCGCTGCTCGTGATAGGCTCGTCGATGGCCAACATAGGCCGCAGCCACATGCTCGGCTCGCCGCGCATATACGTCATGGCGGCGTTGCGGCTGATGGCCATACCCGTGCTGATATACGCGCTGTCGGCTCTTGCTGGCGTGGACGAGACCGTCAACCGCGTCAACACCGTCATAATAGGTATGCCGGTGGCGTCTTACGGCACGATGTTCTGCCTGAAATACGGGCGCGACGAGACCGAGATGGTGCGCGGCACGCTCGTGACGACCATCCTTTCGGTAGTCACCATTCCGCTGCTTACGTACATCCTGTTCTGAAAGCAACCGTCCTAACGGCAAGTTTCAACCGTCTAAACCACCAGTTTGAGCCGTCCAAACCATGTGTTTGGACGGCTCTTTCTTGTCCTGTCGGTAATATATTGAAAATCAATGTGTTACATAATGCCTTGCAAAAGGCCGTCTTTTGCAGTGTAAAAGGCCGTCAATTGCGATGCAAAATGCCGCCTTTCACAGTGCGAAAGACGGCATTTTGCATCGCGGACGGTTTCATTGCCCGTCGCGGTTGATGTTTCGCGGATGGTGCTCAAGGATTTCCTGGCGCAGCGTGTGGGTGTCGATGTGGGTGTAAATCTCGGTCGTGCCGATGCTCTCGTGCCCCAGCATGGCTTGTATTGCGCGCAGGTCGGCACCGCCTTCGAGCAGTGCCGTGGCGAAGCTGTGGCGCAGGGTGTGCGGGCTGATGGTCTTCTGTATGCCGGCTTCCGCGCCCAGCCGCTTCACCATTATGAGTATCATGGTGCGCGTAAGGTGAGCTCCGCGGCGGTTGAGGAACACGTAGTCCTCCTCGCCGGGCTTGATGTCCATGCGGCAGCGGTCGTCGAACCACAGGCGGAGCTGCTTCGCCGCGCTCTGCGATACGGGCACAAACCGCTCCTTGCGCCCCTTGCCCTTGACGCGGACAAAGCCTTCGTCGAGGTAAAGGTCGGAGAGACGCAGCGTTACAAGCTCGCTCACGCGCAGGCCGCAGCTGAATAGCACCTCGACGATGGCCTTGTTGCGCTGCCCCTCCCACTTCGTCAGGTCCACCGCCTGCTCCATGCGGTCCACCTCATCGGTAGTCAGCACCTCGGGCAGATGCTCGCCTATTTGCGGCGAAACCAGCAGTTCGGTAGGGTCTTTGGCTATGTAGCCGTCGGTCTGCAGGAAGTGGTAGAACGTCCTTACGCCGCTAAGTATGCGGCATTGCGTGCGCGGACTGACGCCAACCTCGTGCAGCGAGGCGGCAAACTGGCGCAGGTCGTCAAGCCCTGCGGCCTGCGGCTCTATGCCCTCCGCGGCGAGGAAGCGCAGCAGCTTGCCTATGTCGCGCATGTAAGCGTCGAGCGTGTTTTGTGTGAAGTTGCGCTCCAGTTTCATGTACCGGCGGTACGCGTCGGCGATATTCGCGGGCTTTTTGTTCGTAGTTTCCATATATTTTCTTAACTTTGCAATGTTTGAAGCCGCCCGGTTGACAATGTGGCGGCGTTTCGTTGCAAAGTTAATAAAAAGTGACTGATTATGAAAATACTCGTACTCAACGGCCCTAACCTCAACCTCTTGGGCCGGCGCGAGCCCGGCGTGTACGGCTCCACCTCGTTCGACGACTACCTGCCGCGCCTGCGCGAGGCTTTTCCCGGCGTGGAAATAGACTACTTCCAGAGCAACGTGGAGGGTGTACTCATCGACAAGATGCAGGAGGTTGGCTTCACGTATGACGGCATCGTGCTCAACGCCGGGGCCTACACACACACCAGCGTGGCCCTGCACGACTGCATACGCGCCATCACATGCCCCGTAGTAGAGGTGCACATATCCAACGTACACCGGCGCGAGGACTTCCGCCACAAGTCCATGCTCTCGGCCGCCTGCCTCGGCGTAATCTGCGGTTTAGGCCTCGACTCGTACCGGCTGGCGGTGAGCGCGCTGTGCGCTCTTCGCGAAGAGCGCAATTAAAAATTAACAATTAAAAATTAAACAACGTGGTTAAGCCTTTGCTCATGCAGTCATCCAGGGCAACAATAAGCGTGGTTTAATTTTTAATTGTTCATTTTTAATTGCCTCCGCCTCTGCCGTTTAATTTTTAATTGTTAATTGTTAATTCAGCCTCCGGCTGCCGTTTAATTATTAATTGTTAATTTTTAATTTCCAAATATGGACACAGATTTGGAGCGTTACC
>ENA-ORSA01000676-ORSA01000676.1-human-gut-metagenome-genome-assembly--contig:-NODE-676-length-34937-cov-10.306777_pt1 | contig 34937 bp, 30 predicted proteins | sample MGYA00242179_ERZ509142 | MGnify/ENA primary metagenome ERZ509142 (study PRJEB26280, sample SAMEA2338659) | human gut metagenome | biome: human gut; feature: human-associated habitat; material: faeces... | reverse complement strand
GCTGAAGCGTGTGCAGGAGCGCAACGCCCGTGAGCTGACCCGTGAGGGCGCTGCTGAGAACGGCGACATCGTTGATATCGACTTCGAAGGCTTCGTTGATGGCGTTGCATTCGAGGGCGGCAAGGCTGAGCACTACAGCCTGACCCTGGGCAGCGGCTCCTTCATCCCCGGCTTCGAGGATCAGATCGTCGGCCACTCTGCTGGTGAAGAGTTCGACGTCAACGTCACCTTCCCCACCGAGTATCAGGCTGCTGAGCTGGCTGGCAAGGAAGCTGTCTTCAAGATCAAGCTGCACGAGGTCAAGTACAAGGAGCTGCCCGCTCTGGACGACGAGCTGGCAAAGGACTGCTCCGAGTATGACACGCTGGAGGCCTTCAAGGAGTCCATCCGCAAGAACAACCAGGAGCAGCTGGACAAGCAGGATGACCTGGCTGTCGAGAACGCTCTGGTCGATCAGGTCATCGAGAGCATGGAGGCTGAGATCCCCCAGGCTATGTATGACGCCCGTATGGACGAGATGGTCAACGACTTCGCCTTCCGTGTGGAGCAGCAGGGCCTGCGCCTGGAAGACTACCTGAAGTATATGGGCCAGACTGTGGAGCAGTTCCGCGCTTCCTTCATGCCCCAGGCTGAGAAGCAGGTCAAGATCCGTCTGGCTCTGGAGGCTGTTGCTGCCGCTGAGAACATCGAGGCTTCTGAGGAAGAGGTCTCTGCTGAGATCAAGCGCATCGCAGACCAGTACAAGATGGAAGAGGACAAGGTCCGTGAGCTGGTCAACGTCGATGACCTGAAGAAGGATCTGGCCGTCAACAAGGCCATCGACTTCATCAAGAGCCACGCCAACGTTGTGGAGAAGGCTGCGGAAGCCGAGAAGACCGAGGACGCTGAGTAAGTTCAGCCTCCAAGGCCGCCATCGCAAAAACGGTGCTTCGCCGCTTTTGTGAGCAAAGGTTGTTAAAATTGACCGATACGGCCCTGTTTCTTTTGCCGTATCGGTCAATTTTGCAAATACCAAACATTTTCAATCCAGGAGGCGAACTTTATGAGTTTTGTTCCTTATGTTGTGGAACAGTCGGCACACGGCGAGCGTTCCTACGATATCTTCTCCCGTCTGCTGAATGACCGCATCATCGTGCTGAGCGAGGATGTCAACGATACCACGGCCAGCCTTGTTGTGGCACAGCTGCTGTATCTGGAAGGGCAGGACCCGGATAAGGATATCAGCCTGTATATCAACAGCCCCGGCGGCTCCATCAGTGCGGGCATGGCCATCCACGATACCATGCGGTATATCAAGTGCGATGTCTCCACCATCTGCATGGGCATGGCAGCCTCCATGGGCGCGTTCCTGCTGGCCAGCGGCACCAAGGGCAAGCGCTTTGCGCTGCCCAACGCCGAGATCATGATCCACCAGCCCCTCATCGCAGGCGGTCAGGGCGGCGGCCTTTCCGGCCAGACCACGGATATCAAGATCCATGCCGAGCACATGGTCTATATCCGCGATAAGATGAACCGGATGCTGAGCGAGTACACCGGTCAGCCGCTGGAAAAGCTCCAGCTGGATACCGAGCGCGACAACTATATGTCTGCGCAGCAAGCAAAGGAATACGGCCTGATCGATGAGGTCATCACCCACCGCTGAGGGATCGCTGAAACCAATCGGCGCAGCAGGGGAGAACCCCGCTGCGTCTGACGACCCAGAATAAGGAAAAACAGCTATGGCAAACAACAATTCCGGCAGAGACAAAAACGAAAAAGATCTGGTTTGCAGCTTCTGCGGTAAGCATCAGGACGAAGTGGAGCGGATGATCATCGGCCCCGGCGTCAACATCTGCAGCGAGTGCATCGGCCTGTGCTACGACCTGCTCGCGGACAAGCCGGAGCATCCGGGCTCGAACCGCCCCAGCCGCGGCAATGCAAGCCGCGCCCATGTGCAGGCTGCGGACGACCTCTCGGTCAACATCCTGACCCCGGAGGAGATCAAAGACGGCCTGGACCAGTATGTCATCGGGCAGGACGAGGCCAAGCGTGTGCTGGCGGTCTCTGTCTACAACCACTACAAGCGCATCCTGAGCGGCAAAGGCTCGGACGTGGAGCTGCAAAAGTCCAACGTCCTGCTCCTTGGCCCCTCCGGTGTCGGCAAGACCCTGCTGGCCCAGACGCTGGCCAAGATGCTGGGGGTGCCCTTCGCCATCGCGGATGCCACCACCCTCACCGAGGCAGGCTATGTCGGCGAGGACGTCGAGAACATCCTGCTCAAGCTCATCCAGGCGGCCGATTTTGATGTGCAGAAGGCACAGATCGGCATCATCTACATTGATGAGATCGACAAGATCACCCGCAAGAGCGAGAATCCCTCCATCACCCGCGATGTGGGCGGCGAGGGTGTGCAGCAGGCCCTGCTGAAGATCCTGGAAGGCACGGTCAGCAATGTCCCGCCCCAGGGCGGCCGCAAGCACCCCCAGCAGGAGTTCATCCAGATCGACACCACCAACATCCTCTTCATCTGCGGCGGTGCCTTTGACGGCCTGGACAAGTACATCCAGCGCCGCACCGATAAGTCCGCACTGGGCTTCGGCAGCTCCCTGAAGGACAACTCCGACGATGCCCAGAAGGCGCTGCTGCGCAAGGTGGAGCCGCACGATTTGGTCAAGTTCGGCCTCATCCCGGAGCTGATCGGCCGTCTGCCGGTCATCACCGTGCTGGATGATCTGGACGAGAACGCTCTGGTCCGTGTGCTCAAGGAGCCCCGCAACAGCCTGGTCAAGCAGTACAAAGAGCTGCTCAACATGGACAGCGTGGAGCTGGAGATCACCGACGAGGCCCTCCATGCGATCGCCCGCAAGACCATCGAGCGCAAGACCGGTGCGCGCGGCCTGCGCAGCGTGATGGAAAGCATCCTGATGCCCATCATGTACAAGGTGCCCAGCGATGCCACCATCATCCGCGTGACCATTGATGCGGACACCGTCGAGGGCGGCGAACCGAAGCTGGAATACGGCGCGGTCCGCAAGCGCTATAAGAATCAGACGTCCCTGAGCTGATCTGCCCGTCCGGCAGGCTGCTCCAGGCCGCTGCCCCGCTGAAAGCTATGACTTTTGGCGGGGCTTTTTTTGAGATATGCTTGTTTTAAGAGCAGATATGAGCTATAATATTAAAGTCTGGACGGCTGGGCTGCGGCTCTCTCTGGCAGGAAGCTTCTTTTCAAAGCCCGGCGCGGACACTGTGGGAACAGGAAGTACGATAAAGGAGTGTGTTTTCAATGGCGAATTATTTTGAGATGAACCGCGACGAACTCGTAGCCGAAAAGGCAAAACTGGAAGAGCAGTACAAAAACTTTCAGGCAATGGGCCTAAAGCTGAATATGGCCCGCGGCAAGCCCGGCCCTCACCAGATGGATCTGGCCATGGGCCTGCTGCAGATGACCGACTATACCACCGATGCCGGCACCGACGCCCGCAACTACGGCGATCTGGAGGGTCTGCATGAGGCCCGCGTCCTGTTTGCGGATGTCTTTGGCGTCAAGCCCGCAGAGGTCTTTGTGGGCGGCAACTCCAGCCTGCAGCTGATGTACAACCTCATCAACATTGGCTATGTGTTCGGCTTCCCGGAGTCTCCCTGCCCCTGGTCTCAGGTGGAAAAGCGCAAGTTCCTCTGCCCGGTGCCCGGCTATGACCGCCACTTTTCCATTACCGAGGAGTTCGGCTTTGAACTCATCAGTGTGCCCATGACCCCGAACGGCCCCGATATGGATGTGGTCGAGAAGCTGGTGGCCGAGGATGACACCATCAAGGGCATCTGGTGTGTGCCGCAGTATTCCAACCCCGACGGCTACACCTACAGTGACGAAACGATCGAGCGTTTTGCTAAGATGAAGACGGCCGCTCCCGATTTCAAGATCTTCTGGGATGAGGCCTACATCGTCCACCACCTGACCGATGAGATCATCGAGACCCCCGTTCTGCTGAACGAGTGCAAGAAGTACGGCACACAGGACCGCGTCTTCATGTTCACCTCCACCAGCAAGATCACCTTCCCCGGTGCAGGCGTCTCCGCGATCGCCTGCAGCGAGAACTCCATGAAGTACATCTGCAAGCGCTTCTCGGTCATGATCATCAGCTACGATAAGATGAACCAGTTGCGCCACGTCCGTTTCCTGAAGAACAAGGAAGGCGTCCTGGCCCACATGGCCAAGCACCGCCGCCGCCTGATCCCCTGCTTCGATGCAGTGAAGACGGCCTTCTCCGAGGAGCTGACGCCCTGCGGCGATATCGCCCACTGGACCAACCCCAAGGGCGGTTACTTCATCAGCCTGTACGTGATGCCCGGCTGTGCCAAGCGTGTGGCAGCCCTGTGCAAGGAGTGCGGCCTGACCCTGACGGGTGCCGGTTCCGCTTATCCCTACCACAAAGACCCGGAAGATTCCCATCTGCGCATTGCGCCCACCTATCCCAGCCTGGACGAGGTGGAGACCGCTTCGGACCTGCTGTGCGTCTGCGTAAAGCTGGCCACGGTGGAAAAGCTGCTTGCGGATCAGGAAGCGTAAGCGTCCCCGTTGTTGAAGATCTCCCCGCGCGGCGGAATCCTGCCGCACGGCGGAGGTTTATTATATTTTGGAGGTTTCCCGATTTTTATGAAGACGAAAGGCAAAGCATGGCAGCTTGTTGTCACGGTGCTTCTGATCGCGGCGTTTGTCTACACGGCATTCTTCGGCGTTGCGGTCAAATATGGCGATGTGACCCGGACCTATATCAAGGGCGCGCAGGATATCCGCTTCGGCGTGGATATCAAGGGCGGCGTCAACGTGACGTTTGCACCCTCGGACGGCTACGATGCCACCGATGAGCAGCTGGACGCCGCGCAGCTCGTCATTGAGAACCGTCTGGTCGGTCTGAACGTGACCGACTACGAGCTGTATGTGGACTACGATTCCGACCGTCTGATCCTCGAATTTCCGTGGCAGTCCGGCGAGACGGATTTCGACCCCGAAGCTGCCATCGAAGAGATCGGCACCACCGCCTACCTGACCTTCCGGGAGGGGAGCAGTGCAGACGGTGAGCTGATTCTGGACGGCTCCATGGTCGAGAGCGCAGCGGCGCAGTACGGCCCGGTGAGCGGCAGCTCTTCGGAGTATTATGTGGCCCTCAAGTTTACCGATGCGGGTGCCAAAGCCTTTGGCGATGCCACCACCCGGCTCTACCAGAGCAGCGGCACCATCAGCATCTGGCTGGATGACGAGAATGTCAGCACGGCCACGGTCCATGCGGCCATTACCGATGGCGCTGCCATCATCACAAGCTCGGCATCCAACCCCTTCACGCAGGACGATGTCGTCAAGATGGCCCGCCAGATCAACTCCGGCTCGCTGCCCTTTGCGCTGACCGTGGACAGCTACTCTACCATCAGCCCCAGTCTGGGCGAGAACAGCCTGAGCGCTATGGTGCTGGCCGGTCTCATCGCTTTTGCCCTCATCGTGGTCCTGATGACAGCGCTGTACCGTCTGCCCGGTTTCCTGGCCTGCATCGCACTGGCCGGTCAGGTGGCGGCTACGCTGGCCTTCGTCTCCGGTTATTTCTCGGTATTTGAGAGCTTCACCCTGACGCTGCCCGGCATCGCCGGCATCATCCTGGCTATCGGCATGGGTGTGGACGCCAACGTCATCACCGCCGAGCGCATCAAGGAAGAGCTGCGCAGCGGCAAGTCTCTGGATGGTGCCCTCAAGAGCGGCTTTGCCCGCGGCCTGACGCCCATCATCGACGGCAACGTGACCATCGTCATCGTGGCGGTCGTGCTGATGGGTGCCTTTGGCCCCTCGGACGGTTTCTTTGCAAAGATGCTCCACTTCGTCTTCTTTGCCTTTGGCCCGTCCACTGCGGGCACCATCTATGCCTTCGGCTACACGCTGCTCACCGGTGTGCTGCTCAACTTCGTGTTCGGCGTCTTCGCCACCCGCGTGATGATCCGCGGGGCAGCGGCCATCAAGGCCCTGCGCGACCCCTGGCTCTACGGTGCAGACCGCCCCGGCAAGGAGCCTGCGGAGAAGAAGCCCATCGACTTTGTGGGCCTGCGCAAGCGCTTCCTGACCATTTCCTCCTGCCTGATGGCAGTCATCCTGCTCTGCGCGGTGGTGTTTGGCGTCCGGCTGGATACCGAGTTCACCGGCGGTGCGATGATCACCCTGAGCTATGAGGGTGAGTTCACCACGGCCGATGTGCAGAAGACGGCTTCTGCCGCACTGGGCAGCAAGGACCTGACCCTCCAGACCGGCGAGAACGTCGCCACCGGGGAGCAGACCCTGAAGATCTCCATGCCCGGCAACGAGACCGTGACCACCGATCAGGTGGAGAACCTGCTGGATTCCCTGAATGAGACCTACCCGGACAACGGCTTCGTCCAGCTGTCGCTGAGCAACGTCAGCGCGGCCATGGGTACCAAGTTCCTGCAGAAGAGTCTGGTCGCCGTTCTCTTTGCGTTGGTGCTCATCCTGCTGTATATCGGCTTCCGTTTCCAGAAGATCGGCGGCCTGACCGGCGGCATGATGGCCGTTCTGGCCCTGCTGAACGACCTGATGGTCGTGTTTGGCACCTTCGTGCTGCTGCGCACCCCGCTGGACGGCAACTTCATCGCCGCCATGCTGACCATTCTGGGTTACTCCATCAACGATACCGTCGTCGTGTACGACCGCATCCGCGAGAACCGCACCCTGATGGAGAAGAAGACCTCCTTCGAAGAATTGGTCAACCACTCGGTCAATCAGTCGGCCCGCCGCACCATCATCACCACCGTCACCACCGTGATGGCGCTGGGCGTGATGTGCATCATCTCCAAACTCTACGGCCTGGACAGCATCTTCACCTTTGCGTTCCCGCTGATGATGGGCATGATCAGTGGTGTTTACACCTCGCTGTGTGTGTCCACTTCCGCGTGGGTGTTGTGGAGCGAGCGCAAGACCGGCAAAAAGAAAGCGTGAGCTTCGCCCGAACGTGAACATGACCAAATCAGGAGGAACAAACCATGAAATGTCCCTATTGCGGCGATGAGGAATCCAAGGTCATCGATTCCCGCCCGACCGAAGATGGCGAGCGCATCCGCCGCCGCCGGGAGTGCCTGCGCTGCCACATGCGGTTCACGACCTATGAGGTGGTGGAGACGGTCCCGCTGATCGTCATCAAAAAGGATAATTCCCGCGAACCCTTTGACCGGCAGAAGGTGCTCAACGCCATGCTGCGCGCCTGCGCCAAGCGCCCGGTCAGCTACGAGTCGCTGGAACGTGCCGTCAGCAGCATTGAGCAGACGCTGATGAGCTCCTACGACCGGGAAGTGACCAGCGTCCGCATCGGTGAGCTGACCATGCAGGAGCTGAAAAAGATCGACGAAGTGGCCTATGTCCGCTTTGCGTCGGTCTACCAGCAGTTTGCCGACGTCGAGAGCTTTTTCACCGAGCTGCAAAAGCTGATGGGCGACCGGAAAAAGTAAGAGAATCCTTCCAAAAAGCGCACAGCCTCCGCCTGGATTTGGGCGGCAGGGCTGTGCGCTTTTTTTGCAGCAGATCATTCGCATAATTTCGATTATGCGAAATGTTGAATTGCCTCAGAGGATGCGCCGGGCGAGCCAGGCCAGCGTTTCGACCTGGACCTGAGCGCGGCGTAGCTCCCCGAACGCTTCTTCGGGGGCGTTCCATTCCAGATGGCCGTCGGCGGCGCGGAGGGCCGCTTCCAGTTCGGTGAAGTCTTCCGTTTTGAGCAGGTGGTTCATCCCTTCACGCATCCGGTCGCAGAGGTCGGCTCCTTCGGCAAGGGCCTGCCGGGCTCCGGTCAGGTCATCCTCCCGGATGGCTTCCATCGCATGGTCGATGTCGCCGGAGATGTCTTCGGCGAACATCTGCACCCGGAAGCTGCTGTAAAAGGCCACCGCGAGCAGGGCAGCCACGATGCCGAGGCAGGCGTAGATGCGTTTCATACGTCCTCCTTTCTGAGCGGGCGGGCCGTGCGGCGAGGCTCTTTCTTCAGCAGAAAGTAATCTTCAGTGTCGTTTCCGATCAGAAGCAGGATCTCCTCCACCAGCAGGGTATTGGCCTGTGCCGTCCGTTCCAGCCAGGCGTGGTCCTTGCCGCACCAGTGGAGGTTGTCGTCCAGCACCTGCCCATCCAGCACAAAGGGAATGGTCGCCTGACCGTGCTGGACCTTGAGCGCCAGGTCGGAGAGGGTGGCAGGCTCTCTTTCGGGGCGCAGCGCCACCGAAAGGTTGCCGTTCGTCTCCACAACGGCGTAGGAGACATCCCGTGGGTCAAAGACGTCCTTGCCGCGCAGGGCCTCCATCAGGTCAGCCGTCGTCAGCCGCAGAGTGCGCAGGGCGTTCTGGTCGATCTGCCCATCCAGAATGACCGTTTTGGGCCGGCCGGACATCAGATTGAAAAATTTCTGGCTCTGGAAGCTGAGAATGGACCCCAGAAGCTCCAGCGCTGCAATGAGGAAGAGCGGGATGAGGCTGGCGGTCACGGGGACTTCCTCCGATTCGATGGAGATGGACGCCAGATTGGAGATGAGAATGGTCGAGACCAGCTCTTCCGGCTGCAGCTCACCCAGCTGGCGCTTGCCCATCAGCCGCATGGCAAACAGGACGCAGAGATAGATCAAAACGGTGCGAACGATCAAGAGCTTCAAGGCGGAACACCTCCTGCGGGAATAACCGGCGCGGCGGCGGGTATCCTACTGCAAAAGGGGGATGGGACCATGCAGCTTTCCGAACATCTGGAAACGAACCTCGCGGCGCTCAACGCTAGGTTGGGCAGCTCCGCCGATTTTTATGCGAAGCGTATCGAGCTTTACCACATTCGGGGTGCTATTCTGCTCTTTGACGGGATGGCCAGCCTCGAATCCCTGTGGGAACTTCTGCTGGACGCCGCCAGCCGCCAGACGCCGCCGCTGCGGCTGGGCGCGCTGCCGAGTGGGGAACAGGTCTATGAGCTGCTCAGCCGCCACTCGGCATTGCCCGCCGAGAGCAGCCCTGTGGAGAACTGGGATGATCTGATGCAGCGCTTGACCGCCGGAATGGCGGTCTTACTGCTGGACGGCAGTGCGAAGGGGCTGGCGTTTTCGGTGCAGAGCCTGAAATTCCGCTCGGTGGAGGAGCCATCCGGTGAAGGAGATCTGCGCGGCTCCCGCGAGGGCTTTTCCGACCTGCTGCGGGTCAATCTGAGCCTGCTGCGGCGGCTCATCCGCACCGAAGCGCTGGTGATGGAAGTGCAGCAGGCAGACTGCGCGATGAAAACGGAATATGCCGTCTGCTACTGCAAAGATAAGGCCTCGCCCGCCGCCGTGGAGCAGGTGAAAGAGATGCTGCGCCGCGCAAAGCCGCAGCTACTGTTGGATTCGAGCTACTTTCTGCCCTGGCTGTTTCCCTGCCGGGTGCGTACAGCGTCCCCGGTGAGCTACACCGAGCGCCCCGCCGTGGCCTCCGCGAAGCTCTGTGAGGGGAAGATCGTCGTTCTCGTCAACGGGAGCCCATCCGCAATGGTTCTGCCGATCCTCTTCGGCGAAAACTTCGAGTGTCTGGACGACTACGCCCAGCCTGCGTTTTTTGCGTCCTTCCTGCGCCTTCTGAAATATGGTTCCTTCTACCTGAGCATCTTTCTGCCGGGGGTGTTCGTCTGCCTGGCGGTCTACCTGCCGGAACTGCTCCCGCCGCAGCTGCTCTTCAAGATCGAAGCTGCTGAGCGGGCCACTCCGTTCCCGCTGTTTGGGGAGATGGTGCTGGTCATCCTGCTGCTGGAGATCATCCGGGAGGCAGGGCTTCGGATGCCGCAGACGCTGGGGCACTCGGTCAGTCTGGTCGCAGCGCTCATCATCGGGGATGCAGCCATCGCCACCGGTCTGCTGAGCACACCCGTCATTCTCATTGCAGCGGTTGCATCCATCGCCGTCTTCGTGGTGCCGTCCCTCTACGAAATGGCCACGGCCTTCCGCTTTCTGGTCCTGCTGGCGGCAGGATTGGCAGGCCCTGTGGGGCTTGTGTGCGCGGCGTTGGTCGTTCTGCTCGCTCTGGCGCAGGTGTCAGCGCTGGGGGTGCCCTATTGTGCGCCGGTGCGTTTCCCGCAAACCGCACTTTCTCCGGACGGTGTGACCCGCCGGACCTACCGCACGCTGTCCGCACATCCTTTTTCCATCTGGCAGAAACGGAGGTGATCCAATGGAGCAAACCGGATCGTTCCGTGCCGCCGTGCCGCTCAGCGTTCTGACCGCGGTGCTGGGGCAGTGCATCACTTCCGGCAGTGCCATGTCAGCCCGGCTGTTGCTGCTGCAGGGGTTCCCCATGGCGCTGGGCATCGGCCTGCTTTCGGCCTGCTTGATGCCCGCCGAAGGGGAAGAGGGGCTTCGTTCCGAAACCGGAATCCGCCCCCGGCTGCTCTGCCTGCTTTTGTCCGTGTGGTTTGGCGCAGAGCTGTGGGAGACGCTTTGGCAGGCACAGCAGGTGTGCCGGGAGCAGTTTTCGTCCATGGCAGTCCTCGGCGTTCTGCCGCTGCTGCTGTGGGCGGGCTGGCAGCTGAAGCCGGACGTCTTTTCCCGCAGTGCGGGGGTCTTGTGGTGGGCACTGGCGCTGGCGGGCCTTGCCTGCGTTGGAAGCCTGCACGGCCAGCTTCACTGGGAGAATCTTTTCCCCGCAGCGGAACTCACAGGGAATCTCCGTTTCCCGCTTTATGCGGAATCCATCGCATGGCCGCTTCTATTTGGAAAACGCGGATGCACAGGGAGGCGCTGCTTCCAGCTGCCGTTTCTGACGCTGGCGGGGCTGTTCGGTTTTGCGCTGGGGCGGGAACTTCTGTTTGGGTCCGGCCGTCCGCTTCCGGGGGATGAATTGCTGCGCACCGGGACGCTGGGACGTGTCTCTCGGCTGGATGCAGCCTTTCTGCTCGTCTGGCTGGCAGCGGCACTGTTCCGGGGCTGCTTTCTGGTGCGGGTCCTGCGGGAACTGCTCTGCCGCCCGGAGGAACCGGAAAAGGGGGTGCCGGAATGAGAGCTTCCCATGCACTGCGCTGGCTGGCAGGGGGCATTCTGGTGCTCTGGTGCGGCGTCTTTCTGCGGATGGAGACCACCGAGAAAAGCATGGTGCGGGCACTCATCGTCCAGCCGAACCGCAGCGGCTGGGCGGTGCAGCTGCTCTATCAGTTCCCGGAAGCAGCTGCGGATGCCTCCGACGCCGTGGCAGAAATCCGAAGTGGTTCGGCCGAGGATGCCACGCTGCCGCTTGCACTGCACAAGGCCGAACGGGAACTGCCCAAAGCTGCAAATTACCGGCTGTGTGAATATCTTCTCTTTGACGAAACCGCGTCACAAACTGACATTCTGGAACTGGAGGAGTTTCTGCAAACGGAACCCGTCAGCCGCCTGTCAGCACGGGTGTTCTTTGCCGCCGGTATCGGGGCGCTGGCGAAAGAAACTCCGCCGGACGGTCTGCCGGGCAGCGGGGCGGAACCGGAAGAGACCCGTGCGGCCCCGGAAACTCTGCCGGGAGCGCTTTTGCAGGCCGCCGAAGATACCGCCGCACGGGCTCCGCATCTGTACGAGTGCGCAGCGGGGGCTGTGATCCCCGTCTTAAAAATTGAGGAAGACGGGGTGACATGGCAGAAGGAAAGCTGCCTTTTGACGGCGCAGGGAAGCACCCGACTTTCCCCGAACGAGACGGCCATGGCGCAGCTCTTGCAGGAACGGACAATGCCGGTGGAGTTCGCACTGGAAGGGGAGACTGTCACCCTCCGGCGCTGTGTCGTTTCGGTGGAAGCGGAAGGAAACGGGTTTGCGGTCACGCTGACCGGCCAGCGCAGGGCGGGTACACCGCCGGTTGCAGAAGGCGTGTGCCGCCAGCTGGAGGCGCTCTGCGAAGAGACCATCGTCCGGGCCTGGCAGTCGGGCGCAGACCTTCTCCGGCTGGGCGCAGTCCGTGCGCTGAAGGAAGGGCCGGGTGCCTTTTTTACAACAAAAAACGCCTGCCCGGAAGTGCGGGCAAGCGTGAAAATACTGGATTTTTAATGGGCGGTCTCAAAGACGACGGTGATGGTCGTGCCGACATTGATCTCGCTTTCCAGCCGGATACGGGCGTTGTGGATGCGGGCAATGTGTTTGACGATGGCCAGCCCCAGACCGGTGCCGCCGGTGGCCTTGCTCCGGCTCTTATCGACCCGGTAGAACCGCTCGAACACGCTGGACTGGGCTTCTTTCGGGATGCCGATGCCATTGTCCTTGACGGTCAGGGTGCAGTGCCCATCCCGTGTGCAGGCGGTGATGAGCTGGACCTTTCCGCCGGGGCGGTTGTACCGGATGGCGTTGTCGCAAAGGTTCTGGCACAGCTCATCCAGCAGGCTCCGGCTGCCCAGCACAGGGGCGCTCTCGCCGAGGTAGGTCAGGGAGATGAACGACTTCTGCGCGTTCACCTTCTGGCGCTCGACGCACTCTTTGGCCACATCCAGCAGATCGACCGTCTCCATCTGGGGGGTGTCGTTGGTCTCGGAAACGTTGTCCAGATGGGACAGCTGCAAGATATCGTTGACCAGCTGGATCATCCGGCTGGCTTCTACATGAATCTTCCGGCCGAACTCCGGCACATCCGCAGACTTGGCGATGCCGGTCTCAATGAGTTCGGCGTAGCCGGAAATGCTGGTCAGGGGCGTTTTCAGCTCGTGGCTGACATTGGCCGTAAATTCCTGCCGCATCTTCTCGTTGTTCTCGCGGAGCAGGCGGTCCGAGTGGATGCTCTCGGCAAAGGGGATCAGCTCCTTGTACGGCACATTTTCCTGGATGTGTTCCAGATCGTCCGTCATCTTCAGAATGGGCTGGACGAGGCTCCGGGTCAGCAGACCGGCCATCATGGCGGCTGCGCCCATCATCACGATGCAGCTCAGCACGATGGCCGGCAGGGCCGCATCGTAGATGGACCAGATGGTCTCGGAATCCTGCGCCACACGGAGGATGTCACCATCCGGCAGGAGCATGGCGTAGTAATACGTCTCATACCCCAGCGTCTGGGAGTCGCGGCGGTCGCGGCCGACGCCTTTCTGCTTGGCCTGCTGGATCTCCGGGCGGCCCAGGTGGTTCTCCATCTGCTGGCTGGTTGCGGATTCAAACAGGACGCTGCCGTCCGAGGCGATGAGCGTGATGCGCAGATCGCCGTTGACATAGGCGGAGAGCTGGGCAGGGTCGTCGATCTGTTCGCACCCGGCGGCAACGAGGCTGGCCTCGTTTTCCAGCGCCGCCCATGCCTGCTCCCGGAAGGCTCTGTGGAATACGAAGAGGCAGAGCACGGTGGTGCAGATCAGCCCGACAAAGCCCATCCAGAACAGCCGATAACTGATTTTTTCTTCCATGCTCCGTGGTTTCATTCTTCGTTTTCCTCCTCATTGTCGGCCAGTTTGTAGCCGACCTTCCGCACGGTGCAGATGTACTTTCCGGCATCGCCCAGCTTTTTGCGCAGGGTGCGGATGTGCATATCCACGGTGCGGCTCTCCACCGAGATGTCGGTGCCCCACACCACCTGCAAAATGGTCTCGCGGGTCACAACAAGGTTGGTGTTTTCCAGCAGCAGGCGGAGCAGGCTGTATTCCTTGTAGGTCAGGTCGATATGGGCGTCGTTCACCGTCACGATGTGGCGGGCGTTGTCCAGCAGGATCTCATGGAAGGCGTAGACGTTCGTCTTTTCCTCCGGGGCCGAGCGGCGCAGCGCAGCCCGCACCCGGCTCAAAAACTCCATGATGCCAAACGGCTTGGTGATGTAATCGTCTGCGCCGCAGTCCAGCCCGCGCACGGTGTCCAGCTCGCTGGATTTGGCCGTGACCATGATGATGGGCAGGCGCCGCAGGGAAGGGGTATTGCGCAGCTTTTTCAGGATGGAGAAGCCATCCTCACCGGGAAGCATGACGTCCAGGATGACAAGCTCCGGCACGGCAACATTCATGGCCTGCCAGAAGCTCTCGGACGATTCAAAGCTCTGCACGTCGTATCCGCTGGACTGGAGCGCATACTGCTCCAGCTCCCGGATGGCGGCGTCGTCTTCTACGATATAGATCATGCCTTGGGGTCCTCCTTTTCGCTTGCCACGGCGGGTTCACCGTCCGGGAAGAGATACCGCTCGCGGTAACGGTCCAGGCGGCGGCGGAACTGTTCGCTCTCCTTGGTGTCGTTGCCGTAGCGGAGATCGTTCAGATAGGCGTGGGTATCAAAGCTGTCCTGTGCGACTTCGATCTGGGCAACGGCAACGTTGCTGCAGTGGTCGCAGACACGCTCATAGTTGGTCAGCAGGTCTTCCAGCACGAAGCCGTATTCGATGGAGCAGCTGCCAGCCTGCAGGCGGGCTACATGCCGTGCCTTGATGGCGCGGACCAGTTCGTCCACAACGGTCTCCATGGGTTCGACCTTGCTGGCCAGATGCAGGTCGGCCTTGCGGAACGCATCGGTCGTGCGGCTCAGCACATCCTGCACCGCGCCTTCCAGAACCTGCAGCTCCTCGTGCGCATCCTGGGAGAACGCGATGTTCTTGGCGTGGATCTCTTCGGCAGAGCTGAGCAGATTCACAGAGTGGTCGCTGATGCGCTCGAAATCGCTGATGGTGTGGAGCAGGGTGTTCACGCTCTGGCTGTCGGCGTGGCTCAGCTCCCGGCTGGACAGCTTGACCAGATAGGTGCCGAGGGCATCTTCGTACTGGTCTACCTTGGCTTCTTCGTCCCGGACTTTCTGGGCCAGGGTGTCGTCCCACTGGTGAGTCAGGCTCATGGCCTGCACCACGCCCACGCGGGCCAGCTCGGCCATATCCGCAGTGGCGGCGCGGGCGCGCTCCACAGCAACGGCGGGCGTCTTGAGCAGACGCTCATCCAGCAGGGCGAAGCTCTCTTTCTTGGCATCGTCCGGGATGGTGAGGATGGCCAGCTTTTCCAGAACGTTGGCGAACGGCAGCAGGACCGCCGTGGCCGCAATGTTGAACACAGAGTGGATGACAGCGATGCCCCACGCCGTGACGGTATCGTTGACAAAGGTGAAGTGCAGGACCAGATTCAGGCCATAGTACATTGCCAGAAAGAGGGTCACACCGATGATGTTGAAGTACAGATGCACCATGGCGGCGCGGCGGGCATTTTTGTTGGCACCCACAGAGGAGATCAGCGCGGTGACGCAGGTGCCGATGTTCTGGCCCATGATGATGGGGATGGCGCTGCCGTAGGTGATGACGCCGGTGGAGCTGAGCGCCTGCAGGATGCCGACGCTGGCGCTGGAGCTCTGGATGATGCCGGTGACGAGTGCGCCGACCAGAACACCCAGCAGCGGGTTGGAGAAGCGGATGAAGAGGTTGGTGAACCAGACTTCATCCTGCAGCGGGGTGACCGCATTGGACATGGCGGTCATGCCGGTCATCAGAACGGCAAAGCCGATGAGGATGGTGCCGATGCCCTTCCGCTTTTCGCTCTTGCCCATGTAGAGCAGGATGCCGATGAAGGCCAGCAGGGGGCTGAACGAGGTGGGCTTGAGCAGCTGGATGAAGAAGCTGTCGCCCTGCAGGCCGGAAAGGCTCAGGATCCAGCTGGTGACGGTGGTGCCCACGTTGCTGCCCATGATGATGCCGATGGCCTGGTGCAGTTCCATGATGCCGCTGTTGACGAAGCCGACCACCATAACGGTGGTGGCGCTGGAAGATTGGATCACGGCGGTGACGCCGAGGCCCAGGAAAAAGCCCTTGAGCGGGTTATCGGTCAGCTTGCTCAGGATCTTTTGCAGCTGGCCGCCTGCCTGTTTTTCCAGAGCCTTGCCCATGATGTCCATGCCGAACAGGAACAGGGCCAGGCCACCCAGGAGCGAAAAAACGTTGAAGATTGTCATATGTGCGTTCCTCACTTTTAATTGACGTGAAATTCTCCTGATTCTGAGTATAGACACGCAATGTAAAATCGGAAATCGGCAGAGTGTAAAATTCATGTAAAGCGACAGACTTTTTCCGCTCTTCAGGGCTTACTTCCTATTATAAAGGAAAATCGGGTGGATGCAACCGTGAAACGCAGGAACTTTTCCCAAAAGAATCATTGTAATCCGAAACCATCTCGTTTATAATAAGAGAAGGAATGCCTGCGGGAGGGTCTGCCCGCAGTTGAGGAATACACGCAGGAGGAAGAACGATGGCGAATTTTACCGTTTCGCTCAAGAAGCTGACCGAAAAGGTCAGCATGGATGTGGTCTACGCTCCGCAGGACCTCGAAAACATCAGCGTCGAGATCGCGGAAGTCAACCGTCCGGGTCTGTTCCTGGCGGGCTATTACGATTACTTTGATAAACTGCGGCTGCAGATCATGGGTCTGGCCGAGATGAACTTCCTGTCCGGCCTTTCGCCGGAAAAGCGCTACGAAGCGCTGGACCAGCTGTTCCGTCAGCAGCCGCCGGCTGTCATCGTGGGCCGCAGCGAGGAGCTGAAACCGTTCCCGGAGATGCAGGAGCTGGCCAAAAAGCACGGCGTGGCGCTGCTGCGCTCCAACGAAACGACCTGCACCCTGATGGGCAGCCTCATCAGTGTGCTGAACCTGGAGCTGGCCCCCCGCATCACCCGCCACGGTGTGCTGGTGGAGGTGTACGGCGAGGGCATCCTCATTCTGGGTGACAGCGGCATCGGCAAGAGCGAGCTGGCGATCGAGCTGGTCAAGCGCGGCCACCGCCTTGTGGCCGACGATGCTGTGGAGCTGCGCAAGGTCTCGAACCGCCAGATCATGGGCACGGCCCCGGAGAATATCCGCCACTTCATTGAGCTGCGCGGCATCGGCATCGTCAATGTGGCCCGCGTGTTCGGTGTGGGCGCGGTCAAGGTGAGCGAGAGTCTGGATCTCGTGGTCCAGCTGGAAGCCTGGGACCCCACCAAAAACTATCAGCGCACCGGTCTCGAAAGCGAGTATTACGAGATCCTGGGCGTCAACATCCCCAGCACCAGCATCCCGGTCTCGCCGGGACGCAACCTCGCCGTTGTGCTGGAAACGGCGGCCATCAACAACCGCCAGAAGAAGATGGGCTACAACGCCGCCAAGGAGCTGCTCATCCGTCTGGGCCTCGAAGGCACCATCGAATAAGATTCTCATACGAAAAGGAACGAAGCGTTTATGGAACGATTGAAACAACAGCTGCAGGCCGAAGGCATTGCCTACCGGGCAGACGAGCCGCTGGCAGCCCACTGCACCTTTAAGATCGGCGGCCCGGCGGATGTGTTCGCCCTGCCGGAGACCGAAGAGCAGCTCTGCCGCGTGATCGCGCTCTGCAAAGAGCAGGGCGTGAAGTACTACCTGCTGGGCAACGGCAGCAACATTCTGTTTGAGGATGCCGGTTACCGGGGCGTGGTCATTGAAACCATGGCCCTGAAAATGGGCATCGGCTTTCTGGAACAGGTCGCGCATCCGGGGGCAGCGCCGGGCGAGGTCTATGATGCTGTGGTCGCCGGTGCTGGCCTGAAACTTTCGAGCCTGTGCACCGCCGCACTGGAAGACAGCCTGACCGGGCTGGAATTTGCCTACGGCATCCCCGGCACGGTGGGCGGTGCGGTCTATATGAACGCCGGAGCCTACGGCGGCGAGATGAAGGATGTGCTGCAGTCGGTGCGGTATCTGACGCAGGACGGCGACATCGTGGAGGCAGAGACTGCCGTGCTCGACCTTTCCTACCGGCACAGCATTTTTGAGGAAAACGGCGGCTGCATCCTGAGTGCAATGTTCCATCTGAAGCGGGGCGACCCGGATGCCATCAAAGCCCGGATGAACGAGCTGATGGCAAAGCGGGTGGAAAAGCAGCCGCTCGACAAGCCCAGCGCCGGCAGCACCTTCAAGCGCCCGGCGGGCGCGTTTGCGGCGGCCCTCATCGACCAGTGCGGCTTGCGTGGTTTCCGCCACGGCGGCGCGGCCGTCAGCGAGAAGCACTGCGGCTTCGTGGTGAACTTGGGCGGCGCGACCTGCGCCGATGTGCTGGCTCTGTGCGACGAGGTGCGGGCCATCGTGAAGGAAAAGACCGGGTTCGTCCTGGAAAAAGAAATTCGTGTCGTGAAAGCATAAGAGGGAAGAAAAATGGATCTGCTGATCGTAAGTGGGCTTTCCGGCGCAGGAAAGTCTGTGGCTATGAATGCGCTGGAAGATATCGGCTTTTTCTGCATCGACAATGTCCCGGCGGAACTGCTGCCGAGCATCACCGCATTCTCCAAAGCCGGTGACAACAAGCTGAAGCGGGTGGCGCTGTCCATGGACGTGCGCGGCTGCCGTTCCAGCGAGGAAATCGAAAAGGCGCTCGACCTGCTGGACCAGCAGGGGATCGCCTACGAGATCCTCTTCCTCGACGCACCGGACGATGTGCTGATGCGCCGTTACAGCGAGACCCGCCGCCGCCACCCGATCAGCATTGCGGAGGGCATCTCCACGCGGGAAGCTTTCCAGAAAGAGCACCAGATCCTCCGCCCCTTTAAGGAGCGCGCGAATTATATCGTGGATACGGCGCTGCTCTCCACCGCGCAGAACAAGGAGCGCATCTGCGAACTCTTTGTGCAGAACGGCGGGGCGAAAAGCGCAATGCGGCTGACGGTGATGTCGTTCGGCTTCAAGTTCGGCGTCCCGGCGGACGCAGACCTGGTGCTGGATGTGCGCTGCCTGCCCAATCCGTTCTATGTCCCGGATCTGAAGTTCAAGACCGGCCTGGATCAGGAGGTCGTGGATTTCGTCATGGGCAAACCGGAGGCGCAGGAACTGCTGCGCCGGTACGAAGCATTTCTGGAATATGCCCTGCCGCTCTACGTCAAGGAGGGCAAGAGCCAGCTGACCATTGCCGTGGGGTGCACGGGCGGCAAACACCGCTCCATCACCTTTGCGCGGAAGATCGCGGAATACTGCGAGGGCCTGGGCTACCAGCCCGGCGTCCAGCACCGCGATGCCTCCCGCTGAACGGCAGATCGAAGAAGGAACAACAAAATGAGTTTTGCATCCCAGGCACGGGAAGAGATCGCGCAGCACAGCCTGCAATTGCAGAAAGACTGCTGCGTCCGCGCGGCGGCCTACGGCATCGCCTGCTTTGCCAAATATTTCGACGCCAAGGGTCTTGTGCTCCAGACGGAGCAGGAGCTGACCGCCCGCGTGGCCGAGCAGCTGTTTGCCCGCTGCGGCGTCCGGGGCACCATTCTGGAAAAGAGCCGCCCCAGCGGGGTGGTGTACGAGTTTGGCATCCGGGAGCCTGAACAGGTGGCGCGGCTGCATGAACTGTTCGGCACCACCGGCAGTGAGACGAGCTTGCAGATCGACCCCCGGATGATCCGCTGCCAGACCTGCGTCAGCGCCTACATCGGCATGGCATTTCTCTGCGGCGGAACCGTCACGGACCCCAAAAAAGAATACAACATCGAATTTTTAACGAGTCGCACCAATCTCGCCAGAGACTTTGAAGCGCTGCTGGCCGAGCACGAGTTTGCGCCCCACCGCACCCGCCGCAACGGCGTGAACTTGGTTTACGTCAAGAGCTGCGCCAACGTGGAGCGCATTCTGGCGTTTATGGGGGCGGCCCAGGCGGCAGCGCAGATCAATGCGCAGAAAGCCGTGAAGCAGATGCGGAACCAGATCAACCGCCACACCAACTGCGATACCGCCAACCTCGGCAAAACAGCCCGCGCCAACGCGCAGACGCTGAAAGCCATCCGCTTTTTGCAGGAGCAGAATGCGCTGGAGACCCTGCCGGAGGTGCTGCAGCAGGCGGCGGCCAAGCGGTTGGAAAATCCGGACCTCTCGTTGACGGCGCTCTGTGCCTGCTTTGACCTGCCAGTCAGCAAATCAGGGCTGTCGCATCGGATGAAAAAGCTGGAACTGCTGGCGCAGACCATGCGGGAACGGATGGAACAGGAGGAAACGAAGTGAGCGAGATCAGCGAAAACAATCATCTGGGGCGGGATTTCGTCCACCTCCATATCCATACGGAATACAGCCTGCTGGACGGTGCCTGCCGCATCGACCAGCTGATGGACCGCGTGAAGGAGTGCGGGCAGACGGCCATCGCCTGCACCGACCACGGCGTCATGTACGGCTGTGTGCAGTTTTACAAAGCGGCCAGAAAAGCGGGCATTAAGCCCATCATCGGCTGCGAAGTCTACGTTGCCACTCGCACCCGGTTCGATAAGGTCAACAAGATCGACGGCAACAACCATCTGATCCTGCTGTGCAAAAATGAGACCGGCTACAAGAACCTTATTAAAATGGTCTCTGCAGCCTTCACCGAGGGGTTCTACTCCAAGCCCCGCGTTGATAAGCAGCTGCTCGAACAATACCACGAAGGGCTCATCTGCCTTTCGGCCTGTCTGGCGGGCGAGATCCCGCAGGCCATTCTGGCGGGGGACTACGAGCGGGCTAAAAGCTCAGCGCTGTGGTACCGGGACCTGTTTGGCGAAGGCAATTACTACATTGAGCTGCAGGACCACGGCCTGGAAGAGGACACCATCGTTCTGCCACAGCTCATCAAGCTGGCGCGGGAGACGGGCATCCCTATGGCCGCCACCAACGACTCCCACTATCTGCGCAGGGAAGACGCCAAAATGCAGAGCATCCTTCTCTGCATCCAGACCGGCAAGACCATGCAGGACGCCGATAAGATGGAGTTCCAGACCGATGAGTTTTACGTCAAGACGACGGATGAAATGTACGATCTGTTCGCCATGGTGCCGGAGGCCTGCGAGAACACCCAGAAAATCGCGGACCAGTGTAACTTTGATTTTGACTTCGGCCACACCAAGATTCCCTACTACAAAGCGCCCAACGGAATGGACAACCAGGCCTTTTTTGAAAAGCTCTGCTGGGAGGGTCTGGAGCGCCGCTACGGCCCCGATGTCCCGCAGGCCAACAAAGACCGCCTGACCTACGAGATCGGCGTGGTCAAGACGATGGGCTACACGAACTACTATCTGATCGTCTGGGATTATATCAACTACGCCAAGAGCCAGGGCATCCCGGTGGGGCCGGGCCGTGGTTCCGGTGCAGGCAGCATTGCCGCCTACAGCGTCGGCATCACCGACATCGACCCCATCCGCTACAACCTCATCTTCGAGCGTTTCCTGAACCCCGAACGTGTCAGTATGCCCGACTTTGACGTGGACTTCTGCTATGAGCGCCGTCAGGAAGTCATCGACTACGTCAACCGGAAATACGGTGCTGACCATGTGGCGCAGATCGTCACCTTTGGCACCATGGCCGCCCGCAACGCCATCCGTGACGTGGGCCGTGTGATGGGGATGCCCTATCAGGATGTGGATGTGGTCGCAAAGCAGGTCCCGATGGAACTGAAGATGACGCTGAAGCGCGCATTGGAAGTCTCGGCCGAGCTGAAGCGGATGTACGACACCGACCCGAAGGTCCAGGAACTGATCGACACGGCCCTCAAGGTGGAGGGAATGCCGCGCCATGCGTCCACCCACGCGGCGGGTGTCGTCATCACCCCGGAACCGACCGACTACTATCTGCCCCTCGCCACCAACGACGGTCTGCCTGTGACCCAGTTCAACATGACCGAGATCGAGGAGCTTGGCCTGCTGAAGATGGACTTCCTCGGCCTGCGCACACTGACGGTCATTCGGGATGCGGAAACGGCCATCCAGAAAAAAGAGCCAGATTTCTCCGTTGCAGCGCTTGATTACGATGACCCGGAGACCTATAAAATGCTGGGTCAGGGCGAGACGGAGGGCGTGTTCCAGCTCGAATCTTCGGGCATGAAGCAGGTCCTCGTAGGGCTGCAGCCGCAGAACCTGGAAGATGTCATCGCACTCATCAGTCTGTACCGCCCCGGCCCGATGGATTCCATCCCGACCTATCTGCGCAACCGCCACGAGCCGGAAAAGATCAGCTACAAGACCCCGCAGCTGGCCCACATTCTGGATGTGACCAACGGCTGCATCGTCTATCAGGAGCAGGTCATGCAGATCTTCCGTGAGCTGGCAGGCTTCTCGTTCGGGCAGGCAGACAATGTCCGCCGCGCCATGAGCAAGAAGAAGCATGCGGTCATGGAAGCGGAGCGGGAACATTTTGTCCACGGCTGCACCGAGCCCGGCCACGAATGCCCCGGCTGCGTGGCCAACGGCATCTCGGAAAAGGTCGCCAACGAGATCTATGACGAAATGTCGAGCTTTGCGTCCTATGCGTTCAACAAGAGCCACGCGGCCTGCTATGCGTATGTCGCATTCCAGACGGCCTATCTCAAGTGCCATTACCCCAGCGAGTTCATGGCGGCCTTGCTGACCAGTGTGCTCGATAATACCGATAAGGTCATCGAGTATTCGGGCGAGTGTGCCCGCCTGGGCATCCGGGTGCTCCCGCCGGATATCAACATCTCGAACGGCGGCTTTACGGCGGATGCCAGGGGGCAGATCCGGTTCGGCCTGAACGCGGTCAAGAGCGTGGGCCGCAACCTTGTGGAACGCATCGTGGACGAGCGTGGGGAAAAGCCCTACGCCAGCCTGTATGATTTCTGCAAGCGGTTGTACGGCAACGAAATGAACCGCCGGGCCGTGGAAAGCCTCGTCAAGGCGGGCGCGTTCGACAGCATGGGCGAGAACCGCCACAGCCTCGTGGAGGCCGTGGATGGCATCATCAAGAGCGTGGAGAGCGACTCCCGACGGAACCTGGACGGGCAGCTCGACCTGTTCTCGCTGATGAGCGGGGGAGCCCAGAGCACGTCGAAGGATGTGTATGAGATCCGGCACCTCGAAGAATATTCCCATACCGAACTGCTGCAGCAGGAAAAAGAGGTCAGCGGCCTGTACCTGTCCGGGCACCCGCTGGATGCGTACCGGGAGCAGTCGGCAAAGTTTGCGACCCATTCCATCAAGGCCCTGACCGGCGAGGAAGCGCATGGGCTGGACAATGCCCATGTCCGCATCGTTTGCACCATTGTCAAGAGCCGGATGATGACCACCAAGTCGAACAGCCTGATGGCCTTTACCAGCGTGGAAGACCTGACCGGCACGATGGAGGTCATCGTCTTCCCGAAGGTGCTGGAGGTCTTCCGGGATGCCATCCGGGAAAATGCAGTTGTGGTCATCGAGGGGCGTCTGTCGGTCCGCGAGGACGAGCCGTCCAAGCTGATGGCCGAAAGCATCTCGCCCATTGAAGGCTACGACCCCAAGCACCCGCAGGCGAACCGTCCGGACCGGATGCGGGATGCGGCCCAGCGGCTCTATATCCGTCTGCCGTCGCGCAGCTGCCCGCAGTATGCAAAAGTCGTCAACCTGCTGGAGATTTTTGACGGTGATATGCCGGTCATCTTCTATCTGGAGGACACCAAACAGAAGCTTGCGGCCCCCCGCAGACTGTATACTTCCGGCCATCCGCTCTTCTTCCAGGAGCTGCGGCGTCTGGTCGGCGAAAAGAACGTTGCAACAAAATAACATGCCGCAGAACGAATCGTGCAGATGCAACTTTCATAAAAATCATCGCAGCTTCGCAGCAAAGCAGACTTTAACAAAATTTTAACAGAGTTTCAAAAAGGTATTGGATTCACAGGAAAACTGTGCTATAATAATTCAAGGCAAGTCGTATCAGAAATGAGCAAAGCAATGGAGCAGTGTCAGGAAGAAGGGGCACTACTCCGAGGTGAATGAAGAAACAATTGGAGGGAATCTCTCTTATGGAAAAGCAAATCAAAACGATTGGTGTCTTGACCAGCGGCGGCGACGCCCCCGGCATGAATGCTGCAGTGCGCGCTGTGGTTCGTACCGGTCTGCACAAGGGATATCGGATGATCGGCATTCAGCGCGGCTACAACGGCCTGCTGAACGGCGAATGCTTTGAAATGAACCTGCGCAGTGTTTCCAACATCATCCAGGCCGGCGGCACCATCCTGTACACCGCCCGCTGCCTGGAGTTCAAGACCAAAGAGGGCCAGGACAAGGGCGCTGCCAAGTGCCGCGAGCTCGGCATTGATGCGCTGGTCGTCATCGGCGGCGACGGCTCCTACCGTGGCGCCCGTGAGCTGGCACACCGCGGCATCCCGATGATCGGCCTGCCCGGCACCATCGACAATGATATTGCCTGCACCGATTACACCATCGGCTATGATACCGCGATGAACACCGCTCTGGAAATGATCGACAAACTGCGCGACACCACCCAGAGCCACGACCGCTGCAGCGTTGTCGAGGTCATGGGCCGCAATGCGGGTTACATCGCTCTGAACGTCGCCATCGCCTCTGGTGCAATGGCGGTCCTGCTGCCGGAGAAGGAATTCGACATGCAGCACGACATCCTCGATAAGATCACCGAGACGCAGCGCACCGGCAAGCGCCACTTCATCGTCATCGTTGCCGAGGGCATTGGCCACTCGCAGGAGATCGCCAACGAGATCCAGGCCCGCACCGGCATTGATACCCGTGCCACCATCCTGGGCCACGTCCAGCGCGGCGGCTCGCCCACTCTGCGCGACCGCGTAAACGCTTCCGCCATGGGCTACCACGCTGTCTGCCTGCTGGAAGAGGGAAAGTACAACCGCATCGTCGGCATGAAGGGAGAGCACCTCGTGGATTACCCCGTCGATGAGGCTCTTGAAATGACCAAGACCCTCGACCCGGTGCTGATCGACGTTTGCAACACGATCTCTATCTAATAAAAGAGGAAGCCCCTGTTGAGTGTACGTGAACTTGCTGTAAGCGTTTGACTCCAACTGGTTTCACAAAGCTGAAAAGCGGGAATGGATCGGAATCGTCCGGTCCATTCCCGCTTTTTTAGTGAAACAGCTTGTTTATGATACCACCGATGCTGCATGATTTTTCGCAGAACCTCACAGCTCAACGTCAGCTGCCATTTCTTCCATCGCATGAAACCGTTCCAGAAAGCTATGCTCCACGCCCTCGGATTTATAGCCCGGCATGGTGTCCAGCGCGACGGCATGGATGCTGCGGAAAATGCTGTTTTCGATGTTGGGGTTGTCGCGCTTGAGGCGGCGGAGCAGGAGCTTGGTTTCCTGCCGCTTGGAACCGCCGCCGCCATTGTCGCACATGGTGCAGTTCTCGGTGAAGCGGCAGGCGCACTGGATGAATTCCAGGTCGTTGTACCGCTTCCAGGCCAGAATGTCCTCCTCGCGGATGCAGTACATCGGGCGAATGAGGGTCATGCCGGGGAAGCTGGTGCTGTGGAGCTTTGGCGGCATGGCCTGCAGCTGGGAGCCGTAGAACATGCTCATAACGGTCGTCTCGATGACATCGTTGAAGTGGTGGCCCAGCGCGATCTTGTTGCAGCCGAGTTCTTTGGCCTTGCTGTACAGGTGGCCGCGGCGCATCCGGGCGCAGAGGTAACAGGGGTTCTTGTCGGTGTTGTTGGCCACCGAGAAGATGTTGCTCTCAAAGATGGTCACCGGGATGTGCAGCAGCGCCGCGTTGGATTCGATCTTCTGGCGGTTGAGCTCATTGTAGCCGGGGTCCATCACGAGGAAGACCAGCTCAAAGGGGACATCGCTGTGCTTTTGCAGCTCCTGCATGAGCTTTGCCATCAGCATGGAGTCCTTGCCGCCGGAGATGCAGACGGCGATCTTGTCGCCTGCCTGGATGAGCTCATACCGTTTGACGGCTACGATGAAGGGAGTCCAAAGCTCTTTGCGGTATTTTTTGATGATGCTGCGTTCGATCATCTGATAGGGTTCGAGTTCGCGTTTCATGATTTCTCCTTATCGATCTCCGTGTGCGGCGGTCAGCTGCTGGCAGCAGACGTCGAACACCCGTAAAAATTCCTGGATCTCTGCCTCGGTGGTCAGATGGCTCAGACTGATGCGCCAGGACGAGAGGGCATTGCGGCGGTCCCGGCTGACGGCAAACACTGCGCGGGAGGGCAGACCGTCCGACGAGCAGGCTGATTTGACCGAGACGCAGACGCCGTGGGCGTCCAGTTCCCGCTGAAAGACCGTGCCCTTTACGTTCTGGACGCTGAGGTTCAGGATGTGCGGGATGGCATTTTCGGGGCTGTTGATGCGCACCTCTGGGTGCTGGAACAGGGCCGCGCGGAGTTCCGCGTTCCGCTTTTGGACAGAGGCAGAGCGTTCCGGCAGGTTTTCCACAGCAAGTTCCAGTGCACAGGCCAGAGAAGACGCCAGCGCCACCGTAGGGGTGCCGCTGCGATAGATGGTGGTGCTCTCGCCGCCGTGGATGAGCGGCTCCAGTGCCAGATTTCGCCGCTTGAGCAGCAGACCGATGCCGTTCAGGCCATAGAATTTGTGAGCCGTCAGGCTCATGGTGTCCACCCCTTCAAACGAGACGGGGATCTTTCCAACGGCTTGGGTGGCATCGACATGCAGGTGGCAGTTGGGGTAGTCCTTCAGGATGGCGGCGATCTCCTCCACCGGCTGCACGACGCCGAGTTCGCTGTCTACCCGCGTGACCGCCACGGCGACGGTGTCCGGCCGCAGCAGTTCTTTCAGATGGTCGAGGTCTACGGTCCCGTCCCGCCGGATGTCCAGCAGGTCGATCTCATAGCCCTGCTCCTGCAGCGCGGTCAGAGTGCCGCTGACGGACGAATGCTCCAGCGGGGTGGAGATGATGTGCCTGCCCGCATGGCGGGAGAGCCGGGCCAGCCCTTTGAGCGCGAAGTTGTTGGATTCGCTGGCACCGGAGGTATAGATGATCTCGGCAGGCTGTACGCCCAGCAAAGCGGCAATCTTCAGCGTGGCAGCGTCGATCTCGGCTCTGGCGGCGGTGCCTGCCTGATGATGGGAGTTGGCGTTGCCGATGCAGCGCCGCTCTACGGAGCAGAACCGGTCGAGCACCTGCGGGTCGGCCGGGGTATTGGCGGAATAATCCAGATAGATCATTGGGTCTCCTTAAATCTCAATCCATTTAATCGGTATTATTATAGTGCGCAGGGGGCCGGATTGCAAGATGCAGGTGCAAAATGCTGCCGCAGGGGAATAAAACCTGAAAAAGAAAGCAATCGCAGAAAGAATGCCAAAAACCCGGAAATCCATTGCAGAATGGGGTGGTTTCTGATATACTTTACAGCGTACGAAGGGAAGGGGGGAGCAGAATGCACGGTTCAACTTTGCGGAGCACGGAGGCTGTTCTCCCGTCCCGAATGTTTTTTCTTCCCGAAAGCTGAGGCACTGTCGCTTTTTTGCGGCAATGCCTCTTTTTTTGGAAGTAAAACGCGAAAGGAGAACTCTTTTATGAGTGAAAAAATCGACTACTCCAAAGGCATTTACGACGCGCGCCAGCTGGGCACGGGTCGGATGCTGATCCTCGGCGTACAGCACATGTTCGCCATGTTCGGTGCCACGGTGCTGGTGCCGCTGCTGACGGGCCTGAGCGTCTCCACCACGCTGCTCTGCGCAGGTCTGGGCACACTGCTGTTCCATCTGGTCACCAGAGGCAAGGTCCCGGCTTTCCTTGGCTCGTCGTTTGCCTATCTGGGCGGCTTTTCCATCGTGGCACCCATGTTGGCAGATGCCAACGGCAACCTGACCATTGCCAACACGAAGATGCTGCCCTATGCCTGCGCAGGCGTTGCCTTCTCCGGCATCCTGTATCTGGTGGTCAGCCTGCTCATCTCTACCTTCGGCATCCGCCGCATCATGAAGTTCTTCCCGCCGGTGGTCACGGGCCCCATCATCATCTCCATCGGTCTGATCCTGGCGCCCTCTGCCATCACCAACTGTGAGTCGAACTGGCTGCTGGCCTTTGTGGCACTGGGCACGGTCATCGTCTGCAATATCTGGGGCAAGGGCATGGTCAAGATCCTGCCCATCCTCATCGGTGTTCTGGTCTCCTACGCGGTCGCTCTCGTGACCGGCGCCGTGGATTTCCAGGCCATCGCTGCCGCTGACTGGTTCGGCATCCCGCTGCATCAGAACGCTATGGGCCTGTTCGCCATCGACGGCAGCCCGGAGTTCATCAGCGCCCTCTTCACCATCCTGCCCATCGCACTGGCGACCATGATGGAGCACGTCGGTGATATCGCCGCCATCAGCGCCACCGTCGGCCACAACTATATCAACGACCCCGGCCTGAACCGCACCCTGATGGGCGACGGCCTTGCGACCACCATGGCCGGCCTGCTGGGCGGCCCGGCCAACACCACCTACGGCGAGAACACCGGCGTTCTCGCGCTGAGCCGCATCTACGACCCGCTGGTCATCCGCATCGCTGCGGTGCTGGCCATCATCCTGAGCTTCAGCCCCAAGTTTGAGGCGGTCATCAACACCATCCCCACCGGCATCATCGGCGGCATCAGCTTCGTGCTGTATGGCATGATCTCTGCCATCGGTGTCCGCAACGTAGTCGAGAATCGGGTGGACTTCACCAACAGCCGCAACCTGATCGTTGCTGCTGTCATTCTGGTGTCCGCGCTGGGCTTCAACTCGGTGGGCGGCCTGACCTTCATGGTGGGCAGCGTCTCCATCAATCTGTCCGGTCTGGCCATCGCTGCCATCGTCGGCATCCTGCTCAACGCCATCCTGCCCGGCAACGATTATGAGTTCGACGCAGCCGACGGTTCTGACGCTGCCACCAGCGGCAATCTCCAGGTGTAAATAAACTGTTAAATAGGAATAATTCTTAAAATTATCCTTGACTAACCTAGGAATCATTGCTATAATAGGCTCAGAAACCAAGGCCGACCGTACCAGGGGCGGCCAAAAGAATAACTGAGAAATTATGGAGGTCTATCTTATGAAAAAGTATGTCTGCACCGTTTGTGGTTATATCGCTGAAGGCTCCATCCCGGAGCAGTGCCCCGTCTGCAAGGCTCCCGCTTCTGCATTCGTGGAGAAGACCGGCAACACCTATGTGACCGAGCATGTTGTCGGCATCGGCAAGGCTGAGGGCGTCCCTCAGGAGATCGTGGACGGTCTGCGCGCAAACTTCGAGGGTGAGTGCAGCGAGGTCGGCATGTATCTGGCCATGGCCCGCGTCGCAGAGCGCGAGGGCTACCCGGAGATCGCTGAGGCTTACAAGCGCTACGCTTACGAGGAAGCCGACCACGCATCCCGCTTCGCCGAGCTGCTGGGTGAGGTCGTCACCGACAGCACCAAGAAGAACCTGATGATGCGCGCTGAGGCCGAGTGCGGTGCCTGCGCTGGCAAGATGGACCTGGCCAAGAAGGCAAAGGCTCTGAATCTGGACGCCATCCACGACACCGTCCATGAGATGGCGAAGGATGAAGCACGTCATGGCCGTGGCTTCGAGGGCCTGCTGAAGCGCTACTTCAACACCGAGGTCTGATCCCGTTTTTTCAAAAGCTGCTGTGTGGCTCAAGCTGCACAGCAGCTTTTTTGCTTGACGCGCCCGGCGGCAAAGCGTACAATGAGACAAAAAACGAAAAAGGAAGTTTCCTCATGAAATCGTCTTCATCCCGTTACGCGCTGCTGGACGAGCTGCGCGGGCTTGACCTCATCAGCATGATGCTCTACCACGGCATGTGGGATGCCGTGTATCTGTTCGGGGTCGTGGTGCCGTGGTATTCCGCCGGGCAGGGGCGGCTGTGGCAGCAATCCATCTGCTGGGTGTTCATCCTGCTGTCCGGCTTCTGTCTGCCGCTGGGGCATCATCCGCTCAAACGCGGCGCGGCGGTCTTTGGTGCCGGAGCGCTGGTCACAGCGGTGACGCTACTGTTCATGCCGGAAGATGTGGTCTGGTTTGGGGTGCTGACCCTGCTGGGCTCGGCCATGCTCCTGACGGGCCTTGTGCAGAAGTGGCTGCAAAAGATTCCGCCGGCGGTGGGGCTGGCGGTCAGTTTGATTCTGTTCGCGTTGACTTATCACACGATGGATGGCTATTGGGGGCTTGGCCCGCTGCGCTGGGCGCTGCCGCAGGGGCTGTATGCCAACTACCTCACGGCATACTTCGGCTTTTACCCGGTCTCCTTTTACTCCTCCGATTACTTTCCGCTGCTGCCGTGGCTGTTTTTATTCTGGGTGGGGTATTATCTGCATCCTCTTGTCGGCCGCAAACGGATGGAGCCGCTGCGCCGGTCGGTCTGCCCGCCGCTGGGCTGGCTGGGGCGGCACTCGCTGGTGCTGTATCTGCTCCATCAGCCGGTCATTTTCGGTGTGCTGACGCTGGTGTTCACCGTTCCGCAGCTGCTTTGAGCAGGGGAGTGGAAAAATCTGCAAAAGAGCCTTGACAACCCTGCCGCATTGTGGTATTCTGTCAGCAGTTAGAGAAATCTAACCAAAAATGCGCGTCCGTTTCGGATGACGCATTTTCCTGGTGATAAAAGTTAGAATATACTAATCACAATTGAAAGAGAGGTTCTTCTTTATGAGCAAAGTAGCAATCGTATTCTGGAGCGCGACCGGCAACACTGAGACCATGGCAAACTGCATCGCTGAGGGGGCAGGTGCTGCCGCCACCATCGTTCCCTGCGGCGAGATGAATGCTGCCAAGCTGGGCGAATATGACGTCGTGGCATTCGGCTGCCCCGCAATGGGCGCTGAGCAGCTGGAGGAGAGCGAGTTCGAGCCGATGTTCGCTTCTCTGGAAGGTTCCCTGAACGGCAAGAAGGCCGCTCTGTTCGGCTCCTACGGCTGGGGCGACGGCCAGTGGATGCGCGATTGGTGCGAGCGTGTCAAGGAGGACGGCGCAGTCCTGTTCAGCGAAGAGGGCCTCATCTGCAACGAGACGCCCGATGATGATGTCCAGGCTGCCTGCCGCAAACTGGGCGCTGACCTGGCTGCATGGTAAGCCTTTTCTCTTGACAAAATGAGTTTGTCTTGATAAACTAACCGACAGAGAACCGAACGATACCGGCTTTCTGCCGGTTTTTTGTTGTATCTGGAGGAACGCATGAAACAGACCACCCCGAAAGACCTTGTGAAAAAGCGCGCGGATGAACAACTTCTGGTGAGTGAGATGATCGCGCTCTACTGCCGCAGGCAGCACCACAGCCCCAAAGGCTCGCTCTGCCCGGAATGTCAGGAGCTTCGCGATTATGCGTTGGCCCGCATCGACCATTGTCCGTTCATGGAGACGAAGAACTTCTGTTCGGCCTGCAAAGTCCACTGCTACAAGCCTGCCATGCGGGAGAAAATCCGCACTGTCATGCGCTGGGCCGGGCCGCGGATGCTGCCGGTGCACCCCATCCTTTCCATCCGGCATGTGGTCGTGACCATCCGGGCCAAACGCGAGGCCGGGGCGGGGAAGTGACCGGTGTATAAATCTCACGGAATGGGGGCATCCTAGAAGCATCCCAGATTCAAAGAGGTGAGAACGAATGGAAAATACCGGTGTTGTCTGCGATGTCTGCAAGTGCCGCCACAATGTGGAGAACTGCAAGTGTGACCTGCCGCAGATCAAGGTGACGGAGCACTGCTCCTGCACCACCCAGCAGATCGAGACCCCGCACTTCTGCCAGAATTACGAAGCCAAGTAACTTCGTAACTTCTACGCGCAGAAAACCGCCCGGTTCCGTGCCGAAAACAGCATGGAACCGGGCGGTTTGTGTTTTTGTGCGGCTCAGCGCAGGGCCACGCCGCAGGTGGCAAGGCTGCGCACCAGGGTGCCGACGCTCTCCTTCATCTGGATGCCGGCGAAGCCCAGCCGGAAGGCCGCCTGCACATTGTCCAGCCGGTCGTCGATGAAGACGCTCTCCTGTGCCTTGAGGTGGTATTTTTCCAGCAGCGCCTTGTAGATGCGGGGGTCCGGCTTGTTGATGTGGACCTCGCAGGAGGCCACGCCGCCGTCGAACAGGCCCTTCATGTCCCGGTTCATCAGCAGGTCGAGCACATCTTCCGGAATATTGCTCAGGTAATAAACGCAGTAGCCGTGGGCTTTCAGCTTCTGCACCAGCTCCTGCATCCGGCGGCGGGGGCGCAGGATGTGCATCCAGTCATCCAGAACGCCCTGCACCTCAAAGGCGCAGCCCTGTTCTCTGGCCTTGGCCAACATCCGCTGGTTGGCCTCGAACCGGGTGATGAGCCCGGCGTCCAGCAGCTTCCACTCTTCGCTGTCAAAGGTCAGGGCGCTGACCTGCTCCTCCACATCGGCGTTGCAGAAACGGTCCACCAGATACTCCTTGGGGTCAAAATCAACCATGACGCCGCCGAAATCAAATACGATATTTTTATACATCGACACATACCTCGATCTGAATGGGTGAGTTTTCCAATTGGTCGCTGCACCCAGTATAACACAAGGGACCGGTCTGCATCAAGCGCCGCCCTGCCGCATACAGTAAAAGAGAACATACAGCGGGGAGGGGAGCCGATGACATTCCGGGAGCTTTGCGCCAAAGAGGTCGTGCAGCTGTCCAATGGGGCCTGCCTGGGCAGGGCAGATGATCTGGAACTTGACCCGCAGACCGCGCAGGTCCGGAGCCTGCTTTTGCTGGGCAGGCCGCATCTGTTCGGGCTGCTGGGGCGGGACGAGACGCTGACCATCCCCTGGGAGGAGATCGACAAGATCGGGCTGGATGCCGTTCTGGTGCGCACAGAACTGCCTTTGCCGGAGCAGAAAAGTGCTTCGTTCTGGCAAAAGCTGCGCCGCTGGTTGGATGGATGAAAGTTTTTCATCTGTTTTTCCGGAATTAGGGTTTGATTTTACAGAAAACAGGATTATAATAGGGAACCGTGGGCCATGATTTGTGCTCGCAAACTCAAAAATCATCGCCCCATTGGGGCGCTCAGGAAGTGAAAGGAACGGTTCTTGTATGAATAAACGCGCATCCCGCACTCCGGCCAGGCTCCATGCGTTGCGGCTGGCTTTCCCGCCGGTCGTCACACTGGTGCTTGTGGTACTCACGGAGTGGATCGCCCGCGGCAGTCTGACCGTGGACACTCTGACCCAATACATTTTTCCCCACGCCGAAGCCTATCTTCTGGCATGGGCGCTGCTTTTCCTCATCTGGCTGACGGTGGACTGGCTGACCCGGTTCGCGCCGCTGGCGACCCTGATCGCGGCCATTCTCGGCTGTGCCCCGGCGGCGGTGGATTTCTACACGCTGCAGCTGCGCGGTGAGCCGTTTCTCCCGTGGGATCTGGCGCAGGTCTCGGAGGCGGCGGGCGTTGCTTCCGCTGCCGGGATCCATATCCAGACCAGCATGGTGGTCTCCATCGTTCTCATTCTGCTGCTGCTCGTGGCCAGCTTCTTCCTCTACCGCGGGCGGAAAAAGCTGAACTGGAAGCCCCGTGTGCTGGGCGTTGCGGCCAGCGCTGCGGCCGTCTGCGGCCTGCTCTTCGGCGTCTTCCTGCAGCCCACAGTCACCCAGGCCATCGGCATCCTGCCCGACGCCTGGATGCAGGACCGCTATTATCGCTACTACGGCGTCACCACCAGTTTTCTGACCAACCTCACCAATCTGGAGATCTCGAAACCGGACGACTACTCGGAAGACGCCGTGAACGAGATTTTGGACGACACCGCCGCAGCCGGGAACTACCAGACGGCACCGCTCTACCCGGCGTCTTATGGGGCGGTCACGCCTGCCGGGGAGACCGAACAGAGCCCCACCATCATCTATGTGATGGACGAGTCCTATTGGGATGTCTCGGAGCTGGAGCAGTATGGCTTTGCATTCGACACGGATGTTTCCGCTAACCTCCATCGCCTGCAGGAGACCAGCGCTTCCGGCCGGGCTTACAGCCCCAGCTTCGGCGGCGGCACCTGCGACGTGGAGTTTGAGGCGCTGACCGGCTATTCCGTCTCCTATCTGCCCAACGGCAGCAAGCCTTATCAGCAGCATGTGACCCGGCCCATGTTCTCTCTGCCGAATTACCTCAAGACGCAGGGCTATCAGACCGCCGCCGTCCACTGCTTCTGGGCCAAATACTGGAGCCGCGACACGGCCTATCCGAATCTGGGTCTGGACACCTTCCTCAGTCTGGAAAAGATGACCCATGTCAACAAGGTGCGCAGGCACTACTGGACCTCCGGCCTTGTCACGGACGACTCCATGGCCGACCAGATCATCCAGCAGTACGAGAGCATGAAGGCCTCGTCTGATGCGCCGGTCTTCCTCCATGCTGTCACGATGCAGAACCACACCAATTATAATAAGGACAACTACCCCGACGACCAGCGCGTCAAGGTGCTGAACGCTCCGTCTGGCATCAGCCGGAGCACACTGGGGGCGCTCGAAGACTTTGCCACCGGCATCCGGGATGCCGACGCCATGCTGGGCCGCCTGACCGACTACTTCTCTCAGGTGGACGAGCCGGTCATCCTCGTGTTCTGGGGCGACCATTACAACCCCATTGATTCCAACTACGACGTCTTCACCAAGAGCGGCTATGCCAGCGATTCCAGCGCCGACCCCCGCCTCCACCAGACGACCCTGCTCATGTGGTCAAACTATTCGCAGCAACCTGTGGACCTTGGCACCATCGCCGCCTACGACATTTCGCCGGTCATGATGAACATCTACGGCCTGAAGCAGCCGCTCTATTTCCAGTATCTGAACCGCCAGCTGCAGGTGGCGTACCGCACGAACACCCGCGGCACCGTCATGAACCGGGACGGCACCACCACCCAGGAGCCTACTGCATTGCAGCAGCAGTGGAGCGCCAACCACTGGCTGCTCCAATACGACCTGATGTTCGGCAAGGGCTATGCCCTCAGCCGGATGGGGATGGAGGGCCTGGAAGCGGCACCGACCGGCAAATAAGAGAAAATCGCAAAATCTTTTTGTAAAAAGCAGCGAAAAGCTCTTGAATCCGCGTCCTTTTTGTGCTATTATAATTCAGCATTACACACGCATCACTATGCCCTTTTGTGCCCATCCGGGTGGAGGGCAGTCAGGCCCGTCCGATACGGTGCCCTGATCACGGTGTGCGGAGGCAAAACAATATCTGGAGGTATTTTTACTATGGCAGTCGTTTCTATGAAGCAGCTTCTCGAAGCAGGTGTGCACTTCGGTCACCAGACCCGTCGCTGGAACCCCAAGATGGCGAAGTATATCTTCACCGAGCGCAACGGCATCTATATCATCGATCTGCAGAAGACCGTGAAGA
>ENA-ORSA01000672-ORSA01000672.1-human-gut-metagenome-genome-assembly--contig:-NODE-672-length-35099-cov-19.895845_pt1 | contig 35099 bp, 25 predicted proteins | sample MGYA00242179_ERZ509142 | MGnify/ENA primary metagenome ERZ509142 (study PRJEB26280, sample SAMEA2338659) | human gut metagenome | biome: human gut; feature: human-associated habitat; material: faeces... | reverse complement strand
TACCCAGGGTGTTCTTGCTTAGGCAAGCGGCAGAGCCGAGCGGCCCTGGGCTATGGGCTCGTACTGCTGTGACTTTTGCACACCCTCTATATCTATGCTATTTGTTTGCCTATGTGTTTTTATTCCGGCAAACTCTTATTTCTCCATAACTCGTCTTACTTGCCAACGTGTCACTAAGGTAGCCAATGCTCCGTAAACGATGGCTTGCATCCATAGACCCTTGATTTCGGGCAGAATGTCGCCGAACACTCCACCCATTGTGTTCAGCTTGACGAATCCCTGAATGCCGAATGTAGACGGGAACAGCCATGAGAACCATTGCCACATTTCGGGTATATTGCTCTTTGGCCACGATACGCCCGACATGAAGAGGAATGGCACGGAGGTGAACACTACGAGCAACATCACATTCTCGCGCTTGCGCACGAAGTAAGAGAAGGTGATGGCAAAGCCTATGCACGACAGTAGATAAGGCACTACGAATAGTGCAAAGTCGCGTGCGTGTAGTATCTGCACGAAATGGAACAGCCGTGGAACCGCCAGCAATACCCATGCTGCGATGAGCAGGAAGAGCACAAAGAATCCCATTATGCGGCCAACCATGATGCGCGCCAGTCCGAAACGGCGTTCGTACATTGGTATGAGGCGTACGAAGCGGCGCTTCTCGTGCGATGTTCCGTAGGCAATACCTATGCCAAGCAACATCACCTGCTGTATGATGAGCACCAGAACGCCTGGCAATATGAAGTTGCCATAGCCACCTGTATTGTTGAATATAGGCACGTCGGTAATCTGCATGGGCTGCGTTGTAATCTGGTCGTCGCGGTTTGTGTAGTTGCCCGACAACGCTATCTGTATGTGCGAGTTCATATCGGCAGCCACAGCTGTGCAGGTCTGGAATATAGCCTTATAGGTAAGCATCAGTCCCATGTTGCAATACACGCTGACATGGGCTTGCTGCATGCGTCCGAGGTTATGGTCGAAGTCCTCAGGCAGAAGTATTATGCCGTACACTTCCTGCTTGCCCACGAGTCGGCTTGCCTCCTCAAGGTTGTTGCAGTAGGCTGCCACACGAACGTCGGACGATGCATCTACGTGGCGAACGAATTCGCGGCTCGTCTGACTATGCGAATTGTCAACCACCGCCACAGGCACGTCGCGCACCACCTCGTTGTTGTATATCCACGAGTAGAGTATAGGGTAGGCTAAGGGCAAAAGTATCACGAAGAGCAGCGCGCCCTCGTCCTTGAACATGTCGCGCATCTCGTGAAGCCATACTCTGGCCGTGTCTTCCCAGAAAGTTCTTATCTTGTTCATCTAAATACAGTTTTACTCCAAATATACATATTCTCTCAGAGCCTTGCCCAAGCGCAGGATTACAAACACGGGAGCGCAGGCGAACAGAGTGAGTGCGGCTGCGTTGAGCGCCACATCGGTCCATGGATTGCCTCCGAACACCACTATCTCGTATATTACGAAGAAGTGGCGCATGGGAAACAGTTGTGCCAACGATTGCAGAGCAGGATCCATAGCAAGAATAGGGAAGGCTGTTCCTACCATTGAGAAGCTCAGTACGCCCCACAGCGAGCACATACTCATTGCCATTCGCATTGAAGGGAACAGTCCGAACATGAATACGCCGAAACCCTGCGATGCCAATACTGTAAGCACGCCCAAGCCTATTATGCTGCCCCAACCGCCCGGATGTGGGAAGTCGAGGATGCCGAATGTGTAGTACAGATAGCCCAGCATTATGATGAGCCATATAATGGTATGTGGCAGCATCTTGCCTATTATGGCAACAAACGGATTGTCGCCAGCGCACTTCATGAGTTCGCGTGCCGTGTCCATCTTCAATTCCGAGCCCATAGAGTAGGCGGTGACGAGGAAAATGAACAGCAACAGACACGTCGGAACGAGCATCGTTGAGAGGTAAATGTTGTAGTTCACCCACGGATTGCCTACGGGATGCAGGTCGATGGCGATGGGTTGTAGGAATGTTGCAATCTGATTGTCGGTGTAACCTTTGGCTGACATCACCGATTTGCCAACGCCTGCCGTGCCGAGAGTGGCTACGGTCTTGAGATCCTTAAATACGAGTGAGCCTGCTGTCAGCGAAGCGTAGCTGTAGTAGTATGACACTTTGGGCTGTCGCGAAGCCAATAGGTCGGCTGTGGTGCCTTGTGGAAAATACAGGAAACCGTATATTTCGTTGTGCTGCATAGCGAGTCGTGCCTCTTCGAAATTGGGGTAGTGGGTTACAACCTTGGTCGACTGGAACGAGTCGAGCATTCGTGTCAGCTTGCGCGTTGTGGCTGAGTTGTCAAGGTCGACAACGCCTACAGGCATGTCTTGCGGCTGTCCTTCGTTCATGAGCGACGTGAAGAAGAAGGTCACGAATATCGGGAAAATCGCCATTGAGAATAGATATATGTGATTTTCCTTCAGTCGGCGGCACTCGCGTAAGAATATTTGTATGATTCGTTTGGTGAAAGACATTAACAAAAATGATTTGGGGAATCGTTTATGAGATAATCTATCGGAAAGAGAAAAGCCCTACCCCCAGCCCCTCCTCGGCAGGGAGGGGAGCTATATGTACCGACTTATTATAACTAAACACATCTCTCCCCTCCCTACGGGGGAGGGGTTGGGGGTGGGGCTTTTATCTTATTTCTTCAGCACCAATGACATTCCCGGACGCAGACCTTCAATCTTGTCAATCGGGCGGGCCTTCACTTCGAAGGTCTTGAGGTCGTACTGTCCGTTCGACTTGGTGGCCTTCCATACTGCGTACGAGCCCTGATCCTTGATGTAGTAAACCTTCATACGGATCTCGCGGTTGTATGCCGGAACGAAAGCCTTAATCTCGCTGCCAATCTTCATACCGTTGAGCTGGTCTTCACGAACGTTGAATGTTCCCCAGAGGTCGTTCATTATTGATATTGACATAATCGGCGAACCGGTTCCGACGAGCTCGCCCACCTTCGGATAGACATCGCTCACTTCGCCAGCCATCTGTGCTATCTGCATGGTTTCGTTGATGTAAGAGCTGACTTCGGCCACGGCACCCTTTGCACGGTTTACCTGTGCAGCAGCAGCCTTCTTCTCTTCCATACGTGCACCGTTGACTGCCATGTCGTACTGGCTCTGTGCGGCCTTCACCTGAGCCTCCATAGCCTTGTAGTTGGCAAATGCCTCGTCGCGCTTCTGGGCTGTCATCACGCCCTCGTCAAACAGACGCTGTACACGATTGTACGACTTCTGTGCAATGTCCAGACCAGCCTTGGCCTGCTGCAATACGGCGAATGCGGCACGCACCTGTTCCTTGCGTGCGCCGTTGTTTGCCATTTCGTCCATAGCCGAAGCGGCGTTCTCTGCCGACTGTGCCTGAGTCATCTTGGCGCGCACCTCTGGAGCGTCGAGAATGGCAAGCGTATCGCCTACGTTGACATAGTCGCCCTCCTTGACACGGAGTTCAAGAATGCGTCCGGGCACCTTGCTCGATACGCGATATTCAGACACTTCCACCTGTCCCTGTATTGTTTCAGGCTCTTGTTTGAGCGACAGCGAACCGATGATAGCTACTGCTGCCACCACAGCTGTTGAGCATGCTATGGTGATAAGTATGTTCTTATGTTGCGATTTTTCTGACATAATAATATATAATGTGTGTTGTTATTGCAAGACACCGAGTGCCTTCTTTAAGTTAACTTGACTCATTTTTACGTCTACTTCGGCGTCTATCTTCTGCGATTGTGCCTGCACCCATGCTGTCTGTGCAGCCATTACGTCGGTAGTGGGTATTACGCCCTCCTTGAATCCGAGGTTGGCGCAACGCAGGTTTTCCTCTGCGTTCTCCACGTTCTTTATTGCCATAGCCAGACGGCGGTTGGCTTCTTTCACCTTGAATTGGCTTTGGCTCACCTGCAGGTCAATCTTCTCGCGGATGTCGTCGCGTTCGAGTTCGACGATAGTTGTGGCAATGCGGCTTGCGCGCACCTTGTATGTGCCCTCCATCCAGTTCCACAACGGCACACGCACCATCACTCCGACATTCCACATGCCCGAGAGTTTGCGTTCAAATCCGTTGAAGACATTGGGATTGGTGGCTACATATCCGCCGGTAAGAAGCACCTGTGGCAGATAAGCGGCGCGCACCAGCTTGGTGGCTTGGCGACTCATGTCGGCAAAATTCTGCAGAAGTTTCAGTTCGGGGCGGTTCTCCATAGCCACAGCGCGGTCGGCTTGAGCGTCGTTGGCTTGCTCTACTATGTTGTCGGCGTTCTCGTCGGCAAGTGTAATGTCTGAGTCGACATCCATGCCACACAATTGGCAGAGCAGCATCTTGGCGAGAGCGAGTCCGTTTTCGGCCTGTGTCAGCGACATTTCAGCCTCGTTCACCTTGACGTCCACCTTCAGTCCGTCGGCTCGTGTGGCCACTCCCTCGCGTATCATCTTGCTCACATCGTCGTCGAGTTTCTTCACTACAGCCAGATAGCTTTCTGCCAACTGCTTCTTATGGTGTACAGACACTACAGTCCAGTAAGCCTGGTCGATTGAGTGCAGCGTGTTTTGCGTCGAGGCTTCGATGTTGTTCTGTGCCATCTCTTCGCCTATGGCAGCCATGCGGTTGGCTGCTATTATGGCTCCACCCATATAAACAGGTTGTGTGAGCATGACCGAGAGGGCGTACATCTGGCGTGTGTCTGTGCGGAAAGCGTCAACGATGTTCTGTCCTACATGGTTGACGGCTTCGCCTATCTTAGAGCCCACCTGTCCGAACATGCCTCCGAGATTGGATGCCTGTTCGGGTGTGAGTATGCCTTGCTGGGCAAGGTTTGTCAGAGCACCGGCAATGTCGTTGTGCAGCGCACCTGTGGTGTTGGTGCCTGCATTGGCGAGTGCCGACTTCTGGTCTTTGCTGAGTAGTGATATCTCGCGGCTTGTCAGTTCGTAGCCGCCGAGTGCACTTATGTGCGGCAGATACTTTGTTTTGGCCGCTTTCTTGTTGTAGCGAGCCATGTCGAGCTGCAGGCGTGATGCCGACAGGGTCTTGTTGTTGCGCAATGCCATTGCGCGACAACTGTCGAGTGTCAGCGTCTGTTGTGCCTGAGCGCTTGTGGCAAGCGTAGTAAGGGCCAATATTAATAACTTGTGTTTCATCTTTCTTTGTTAGTTGGAGTGTATGGCTTGTCAGCCTCGGTGGCTTACTTGAATGTGAAGCTGCGTGAGCCAATCATGTTGCCGTCGGCGAAAATGCTTACCTGATAGGTTCCGGCAAGCAGCGACTGCGACACGTTCCAATATGTGGTTATAGCCATTTCCTGTCCGCCGTATTCCACAGTCTTGTGCATTGTGGCTTCGAGCGAGCGGTTCTGATAGTTGAACGATGCGCCACCTCCGAGTGTTGTTCCGGCAGGAGTGGTTATGCGCACGTAGAATGTCTTCTGTCCGTTCCGTGCTGTCACGTTCTTGGCTATGGTGAAGTTAACCTGTATGTTTGTACACTTTGAAGTCTTGTCGGTATTCTTGCCGCGCTTGTTCTTCAGCTGCATCGAGATGCCGGTGGCATCGAGCTGCGCTGCAATCGCCACTTTCTCCGAGAGCGTTGCGCGCTCGGTGTTGAGTCCCTCAATCTGTCGGGTCGCTTCGTTGTATTGTCCTTTGATTCGAGTGTTCTCGGCGGTGAGGTTCTGGTTGAGTCGGTTGAGCGAATCGATCTCGATGACATAGCTGCGCAATACGGCGCGTACTGTAGCCAGTTCCTTCTTGAGGCGTGCTATCTCGCGAGCGTCGCTCGACTTGGTGTCCTGCAGTTCCTTGAGCAGTCGTTCGGTCTTCTCCTGCTCGGCTGTGAGTTGTGCTACGATGGAGTCGTTGGTTATCTGAGTCTTCATCTCGCTGTATTGGTTGGCAAACTGCTGGTACTCGTTCTCCATCTCCTTCTTGTCGAGGTCGGCGAGTTCCTGCATTGCCTTGTTTTCTTTTCTTTGGCTGTCAAGGTTGACATAAAGATAGGCTATTGTGCCAACGAGTGCCAATCCAATCACACCCGCTACTATCCCAGTAATGAGCTTTTTCTTTTCCATAGTGTTTTGATATATCAATTAATGCGTTTTAAATAATAAAGTTTAAACTGTTGCAAAGTTAGTTGATTAATTTTAAAGCGCAAAGCAACGGGTGTTGTAAATAAATAATGATTGCTAAAATCGAAGATAAAAACAGAAGAACGGAACAGATAAAAAACAAAAGAAGTCCTTTTGGGTTGCAAAAGGACTCGTTTTGCTATCCAAAAGGACTCGTTTTGAGGTGCAAAAGGACCCCTTTTGAAGGGCAAAAGGACTCCTTTTTTGAAATCGTATGTGTTAAGTGTTAAATATTAAGTGTTATGTGGGTGTAAAGTTAAGTGTTGAATGTTAAATGTTAAGTGTTTAAGGCTTTGTAAATCAGAGGTTTTCCTTATTTGATAGCCTTAAGAACTTGTTCGGCAAAGCTTTTCATTCCCTTTATCGACGGGTGTCCGCTCTTCTTGTCAATGTCCTTGAGTTTGATTACGGGCACATCATAGTGGCGGCACACTTCCACGACCGAATTGTTTATGTCGTCCTTGAGCTGGCTGTTGAGGATGAAGTAAACGTCGACGTTTGGATAGTACAGGCGTATGTCGTTGAGCATCTTTGCCATGGCAGGACGGAAATAGTATAGGTCGGCACGTCGCCAGTCGCCATACTTATATTCGCCCATCTTCACGCCAGCCCATGAGTCGTTGGTGGCTCCGCAGATGAGTATGATGTCGGGATTGCCCAGGTTGCGGCATCTGGTCACGAACGAGCGGTCGCTGAAGTCGGCGTCGTCATATCCCGTATTGCATATAGTGGCACCCGAGTAGGCGTTGATCATCCCCATCTTGTAGCCTCCCTGCTTTATCACCTGCCACCACCATGTCTGCTCTACGCGCTCCACGTCGGTCTGCTGCTTGTTGGCAGGCGAGTAGTACCATATTGCGTTGCCTTCGGGTATGAATCCCTGGAATGTAGAATACGAGTCGCCCAGTACGGCGATTGTCCGGCGTACCTGTGCCGGAGCCGGTACAAGCACGAGCATGAGCAGGCAGAATAGTGTAATTGTCTTTTTCATTTGCTGTTTGTTTTTAGTTATTATTGTTGTTCTTTTTCTTCGTCTACACCCAGACCGAACAATGCGAAGTCGCCCCTTGTCGGGTCGTCGGGGAAAATCTGGAGCATTGCGTCAGTAAGTCGGCGGGCTGTCGACATTGAGGCTGTGCGACTGTTGAGCAGCCCCATTCGTACGCTCTCCTGCACAACGTGTGTGTCGAGCGGCATGATGAGCGAGCGTCGGCTGATGATGTCTGCCCACAATCCAAGGTCGACTGGAGAATCTGACCGCACCATCCATCGCATAAACATGCACACGCGCTTGCATGCCGACGCTGTGTTCTTGGGCACAATCTTGCTGGCTCCTTGCTCGGCAAAGTATCGGCAGATGGCTTCCACGGCTTCTATTCCTGTCGTTGCACGGCTCGCCACGTATGCCTTCATGCTGCCGTAGCGGTTGAGCATGCGGCTATAGGCGGCAAGCAGGCAGCACATGTCGTGTCGTGTGTACAGGCGATAGAAGCATTCGGCGGTGTCGGCTATGTCGTTCTGCCATTCGCCCGAGCGCACCCAGCGGTCTGTCTCGCCCCCCGAAGCGTCGAGCACGAACTGTATCTTGGGGAAGAACTGCTTGCGCGAGCCGTAACTCAGGCACGAGGCTATGAATGCCATTGCCTCCTGATTAGCCGCTCCCGCCACGCGGTGCATGAAGGAGCTTGGGTCGGCGGCGAGGAAATCTGCCGTTTCGTATTTGTCGGCAAGCTGTCGTATGCGGCTTGCAAGTTGCTTGTCAATGTTGGAATTCATTTTCTCAAGTGTAGGATATATCGGGTTGAATGCAGGTGTAAAGTTACACCGAATTATTCTATCTGCCAAACAACAGGGGACTTGAATGGCAATGTTTTATAGATAGTTGGCAGAAATGTTGGTCGGATGAACGAAATTATGTAAATTTGCACGTATGAGAATAGACATAATAACCGTATTGCCCGAAATGCTTGAGGGCTTCGTAAACGAATCGATACTTGCCCGTGCCCAGAAGAAGGGTCTGGCAGAAATTCACCTGCACAATCTGCGCGACTACTCGGCTGACAAATGGCGCCGTGTAGACGACTATCCTTACGGAGGATTTGCAGGTATGGTGATGCAGTGCGAACCCATCGACCGCTGTATATCGGCTCTGAAGGCAGAGCGCGATTATGACGAGATAATCTATACTTCGCCCGACGGCGAACAGTTTGACCAGCACATAGCCAACGACCTTTCGCTCAAGGGCAACATCATCATACTCTGCGGACACTACAAGGGTATCGACCAGCGTGTGCGCGACCATCTCATCACTCGCGAGATAAGCATCGGCGACTACGTGCTGACGGGTGGCGAGCTGGCTGCAGCAGTCATGGCAGACGCTATTGTGCGCGTTGTGCCGGGCGTGATAGGCGACGAGCAGAGTGCGCTGAGCGACTGCTTCCAGGACGACCTTCTGTCGGCTCCTATCTATACACGCCCTGCCGACTACAAGGGATGGAAAGTACCCGACATATTGCTGAGTGGAAACGAGGCCAAAATCAAGAACTGGGAAATGGAGCAGGCTATGGAACGCACCAAGCGTCTGCGTCCCGACCTGCTGGAGAAGTAATATGGATAAACAGTTGATAGTTGAGAGTTGAAAGTTGAGAGTTATGATTTGCATATAGTTGAGAGTTTATAATTTAGAGTTGAAAATTATGATCACCAAGGATTAATATTCGGCTTTATGTTTTAATGACAAAGCATATCATAACTCTCAATTCTCAACCCTCAATTCTCAACTTCAAATTCTCAACTCTCAATTCTCAATTTTCAACTTTCAAATTTCAACCTATAACTAATTATAATAAACTAATAATTAAATGAACAAATCAATTCTTTCGGCAATAGCTCTTGCTTTTGCCTTCGCTATGCCCGCTTCTGCTCAGGACGGACTGCTCAAGAAATATGCACAGCGACTGTCTACTCCACGACATTATGTGTGCTATCGTACTAACGAGAAGATTAAGATTGACGGCAAGCTCAACGAAAAGTCGTGGGCAAAGGCTGCCGACACGGAGTCGTTTGTCGACATAAGCGGCAACGGATTTCCCAAGCCTATTTACGACACCAAGGCCCGAATGATGTGGGACGACGAATATCTGTACGTGTCGGCTGTGATGGAGGAACCTAACATCGTGGCTAACCTCACGCAGCGCGATACTATCATCTATCACGACAACGACTTCGAGGTGTTCCTCGACCCTACTGGCGACGGACAGTGCTATTTCGAGATTGAGAACAACGCACGTGGCGTTGTGTTCGACCTTATGCTCAACCGTGCCTATCGTTCGGGCGGCAACTTCTACGTTCAGTGGGATTGTCCGGGACTGAAGCTCGCCGTTAATCACGACGGTACGCTCAATAAGCCTAAGGACAAGGACCGCTCATGGACCGTGGAGATGGCTATTCCGCACAAGGCTATTACCCGCAACTTCACCAATCCGCTTGTTGCCGGAAATATCTGGCGACTGAATTTCTCACGTGTGGAATGGCTGAAGAAGGGCGGACCTGAGGAAAACTGGGTGTGGACTCCTACTGGCGAAATCAACATGCATGCGCCTAATCAGTGGGGATTCTTGCAGTTCTCTGATAATGTTGTAGGCACAGGTACCGACGAGTTCCGCTGCCCGTACAATATGGAGGCTTACAAGCTGCTATGGGCAATGTTCCATGCTCAGTTTGAGAAGCGTGACAAGACAGGTGCTTACACCAGTTCGCCAGCCTCGCTCGGATTGACCGATGCTGACCTTGCTACATTGCCGAAGGGCAGCAACGTTGAGCTTGAGGCTACAACCACACAGTTCACAGCCAGTGTTCTTGTTGGCGGAACAGGCAAGCGCTATGTGGTAGACCAGAACGGAAAGTTTGAAGTGAAATAAAGAACATCGAATATTGATTCGATGAGTGAAAATAAAACGGAACGGCGGACGGGAGTCCGACGTTCCGTTTTTATATTATTCTTCCCAAACCAGATATGCTGAAACGAGCCAGTGGTTCATCTCGTTGCCCTTGATGGGCTGAGCCTTTGGAATGGCAATGCTGAGAGTGTGGCGGCCAGGAGTAATGCTATTGAGAGGAATTTCCTCTGGAGCGACATCTGAGCCAGGACACCAGTTGGAGCGTGAGAAGTCTGACGAACCTACAGGTTCTTCTATTTCCTTCTCAGTATAGTTGCCGTCAGGGCCTATGTATGAAGCAATGCGCTTTTCGAGCCATACGCCTGTACCGGGATTGAAGCGGCGGAACGATGCGCAGTCGTCGCGCCACGGAGTGAACTTATACACCTCGTTGCCGTCAATAGACAGAACATTCTCCTGCGGAGTGAACTCATCGCCGCCATCATGACCGCCATGTCCTGTTACGATATACTTCAACTTGACGTTCTTGGCACCCTTAGGCAGATTGAAGTCGGCTACGAGCGGCTTGCGAGCGAAGATGTCGGGATACTCCTGACCAATATAATATACTGTGTTGACGAGTGGCAATACGTGAGTACGGGGCATAGGGTCGCAGCTTATAGGGCTTTCCTTGAAACGCAGTTCGACGCTTGCCAGATAGCCCTCATCGGTCCATGTGTCGATAAATACGCCCACGTAAGCCTCGCCTTCAAGCTCAGCGTAGCGGTCGGTGATGTCCTGCTGCCACTCTACGCAGTCTGCCCACTTCGGAATGTACACTGGGCGGCGCTTTGCTGAGAGCTTGTCGTCCTTGCCGCTGAAATGTCCTACACCGAATGGAGTCATAAAACGCATCAACTCAACAGTAGGCAGATAGTCCTTGCCGGCTACGATACCGACCAGCTTCTCGTGCTTTGAAGCGTCAACAGCAGGAAACTTGTTCTTGCCCTGGGCTATGGTCATAAGGTTGATAGCCGACTTCTTGGGCAGTACGAACACCGAGCCCGACTTGTCCCAGCGGTCGCCGTTGGATGCTACGGTAGTCTTCAAGTACACCTTGACGTTGCGTTCGTAGTGCGGAACGTTGATTTTCTTCAAAATTATACGTCCGTTGACAAGACGTATTATGCCGTCAGCATCGGCTGCATTAAAGCCTTCAAGCTTCGACGGAGCATAATGAATGTTTGTCTTTTCGAATACCTTTATCGTTTTGCTGCCCTTTGCTGCGTACTCCTTATGGTTGGCAGCGTGTGAGGAAAGGGCGAAGAGGAAGATGAAGGAGAAAATGGAAATAAGTAGGGAATGTGGAAAATGGAAATGTTTCATAAGATAAAAAAAAATAGAAGCCCTACCCCCGGCCCCTCCCCAGTAGGGAGGGGAGTGATATGATTTTGTGGGAATATTAGGGGGGCTTTTTGTTCTTACTATTAGTAGTCGGTTCATACCGCTCCCCTCCCTACGGGGGAGGGGCCGGGGGTAGGGCTTTGTGGGTGGTTTGGGGCTTTGTTGTTTTTTTAGTTACTCTCAATAACCTTACCAGCTCCGCGATAGAGCTTTATCGGGCCATCGAGCAATACTGCTACTACGGTTATCATTGGGTCGAGTGAACGCTCAGGCACATTGATGTAGAGATTGCCTGGAACTTCGCTCCAATAGTTTTTGTTGTAGACCTTCGACTGGATTATTTCGCCGTCGCCTACAACCCAAACGCGGTTGACCTTATTCATAACGCCCTTCACCTCGATCGGACCGTTAGGCTTGTAGGGGAGGTAGAGGTAGAGGATGTCGCCAGCCTTGTTGAGGGTTGTGTAGCCCTGGAAGTGCTCGGCAGGAATACCGGCACGTGTGTCGTAGATTGCTTCCTTGTGCTTTTTGGTCCAGCGGCCGAACTCTTTGAGTATTGCCACCTGCTCCTCGGGGATGGTTCCGTCTTCCTTCGGGCCGATGTCAAGCAGCATGTTGCCACCCATTGACAGGCAATCGACGAATGTGCGCAGCAGAATGTAGGGTGACTTATAGTTGGTGTCGGCATGCTGATAGCCCCATGAGTCGTTCATAGTCATGCAGAGCTCCCAATGCTTGTCGGCAGGACGAACTACAGGCACGCCCTGCTCGGGTGTGGCATAGTCGCCATAGCCCTGGATACGCGAGTTGATGATTACGTTCTTGTTTGCCTTGCGCAGGAATTCTGACATTCCCTTGGCGTTCCATGTCTCGGCATCCTGCTCCCAGTCGCCGTCAAACCAGTAGAGGTCGGGCTTGTACTGATTGAGCTCGTCGAGCTGGTTGAAGTCAAACTTGAGGAACTTCTGCCAACGTGCAGGATCGTCCTTAACGTTGTAACGGGTTTCGGTGCGTGTGAAGTTAGGATAGTCGGGATGCGACCAGTCGATGAGCGAGTAGTAGAGTCCGAGCTTCAGTCCGTGCTTGCGCACTTCCTTAACGAACGGAGTGACGATGTCGCGCTTGGCTGCTGTAGCCTTGATAGTGTTCAGGTCGCTGTATTTTGTGTTCCACAGAGCCACACCGTCATGGTGCTTGGTGGTGAGAACTGCGTACTTAGCGCCGCTCTCCTTGATGAGGTCGAGCCATGCTTTAGGGTCGTAGTTCTTGGCTGTGAAGCCGTTACACTGACCCATATACTGCTCGTATGGCAGATATTTATTGTGGAACGACCAGCTCTCCGATACGCCGTTGACAGCGTAAATGCCGTAATGAATGAATATTCCCAACTTGGCGTGGTCGAACCACTCCATTCTTTTGTCTTTCTGCTCCTCGGTTTCGCCAGGTATGGCAGTCTGTGCTGCTGCACCGGTAATGGCAGCTGCACAGAGCATGGAGCACAATATGCGCTTGATTTTCATAAATGTAAATTGTTAGTTCTTAAGTTGATATTTAGATAATTTATTGCAAAGATAATCAAAAAAATCCATTGATTATAATGAATGGTACATCTTTATACCTTATATTATAATATAAAAGGGGCAGATTGTGATGAATCGCCCCTTTTATTGTTTATATGAAGTCTTTGCTTCACTTTTATTTCTTCTCAAACTTGAACGCCAATGGCTCAGCCTTTGTTCCTGCAGGAATCTTAACAGTCACCTTGTCGCCGTTGGTAGTGTATTTTACTGCCTTGCCGGTGTTGAGCAATACGAGTTTGCCCTTAGGCTTGTTGACGGTCCATGTGATTGTCTGCGGAGCTGTCTCGCCGTCCTCTATGGCGTACACAGCATAAATGGTCTTCTTGTTTTTGGATGCAGTAAACCACGTTTTGCCGTCGTTGTAGTGAGGCGTTGTCACCGTATTATATATAGCTTCACCGTTGCGGTTCATCCACGAGCCTATGTTGAGCAGTATCTTCTGCACCTCGGGCTGTATAGTTCCGTCAGGAGTAGGACCAACGCCGAGCGCCAGACATCCGCCTTTAGCCACAATCTCCGAAAGGATGGCAATCACCTTGGCTGGTGACTTGAACTTGGCGCCAGGAATGTAGCCCCACGCATGGCTCAGCGTTATGCAGCTTTCCCACGGGATGTTGAGCTGTTTGGCTGGAATGCCTTGCTCTGGAGTCTGGTAGTTTTCGTTCTTTCCACGTATAGTACGGTCAACGCTGATGAGTCCGGGGTTGCGTTTGCGTGCTTCAACGAGAATCGAGTCGAGTCCGATTTGTTCGCCTGTTATCCATCCGCCGTCAAGCCACAGCATGTCGAGTTTGCCGTAGTCGGTGGTGAGTTCGGACAGTTGGTTCTGTGTGAACTTAACGTAGTTCTGCCACCAGTCGGGGTGTTGCTTGATGCTGTAGTTGATGCCGCGGCGCGGAGTGGCGTAATAAGGGTTCCAGAACCACTTAGAGTGCCAGTCGGGTTTGGAGAAGTAGCAGCCAATCATAAAGCCCTGCTTGCGGTAGGCATCGAACACCTCCTTAGTCACGTTCTTGCGCGGATTGTTGGCAAACGGACCGTTGGCAATAGAGAAATCGGTGTACTTGGAGTCGAACATGCAGAATCCGTCGTGGTGCTTGGTGGTGAAAATCATATATTTCATACCAGCCTTCTTCATCACGTCTGCCCACAGGTCGGGGTTGAACTTGACGGGATTGAGGCTGTCTTTAAGGCTCCAGTACCATTGTTTGTCCTTCTCGTAGTCGTTGAAGCGTTCGCGACGAATCCAGTCTTCCGAGCAAATCGACCATGACTCGACGATTCCTGCCTTGCTGTAGAGTCCCCAGTGCATGAGCACGCCGAACTTCTGGTCCTGCCAATGTTTTAGATTTTGCAGCACCTGATGGTCTTCGGGCCACACATAGTCGGATGCTTCCGACTGCTCGTGTACGAAGCTTTGTTCGTTCTTGTCCTGCGCATTGACGTTGCAAATTGATGCTGTGAGTGCCAGACTAAGAGTTGTAAGTTTTATGATGTTCATAAACAAATGTTTTTATTATAAAAATGTGGCATAAGCCAACGACTTATGCCACATCCTAATTATCAGTTTATTTTCTTTTTATAGGTTTACTGCTTTACACCAGAAAGCTTATAGTATTCGCCAGTTGTTGCCCAGAACAACTTGGTGTAGTAACCATAAGTGTCGCCGTTACCATAATACTTAGATACAGCTTCCTGATAGTGCTGCTGGTTGTAGTTCTGCTCATCGCTTGGATAAGGCAGACGGTTGGCAGGTGTAGGATAGTTTGTGGTAATACCATCAGCCGAGAATGTCACCTTTGGGAAACCAGTACGACGTGTCACGTTCCAAGCCTCGAGAGTGTTGGTCCAGCTGAAGTTCAACCAAAGCTGTGTAGCCACAACCGACTGCTCCGGCTTCCAAATCTTCTCGGCATAAGCCAATATAGCCTCATCAGACGGCTTAACACACTCACGCTTGCTGTAATAGCTGTCATTAGGATTCTTTGCGTCGTAGAAAGAACTTGTGGTCTTAACGTTCCAGAAGTAGTCGGTAGACTGCTTCACACCGTTCACAAAGTTCTCCTTAGCCTTAGCGTCGTCCTTAGACACACCATAGCCCATGAGATAAGCCTCAGACTTAGAGAGGCTAACCTCGGCAGCGCTAATCCAAAGACCGAAGGTGTTATTGTTGCCATTGTACTCAGCAATACCAGCATAAGCTGTAGAGTCGAGAGTACAGTAGTAACCAGCACCTACGATAGACGGTGTGCGCTGAGCATACTCCTTCTGCTTCTCAGAAGCGATGTTTGAAATCTCCTGGTTAGACTTTGTAACGTCGTAAGAGATGTACTCGCCATCCGGGTTCGGGTCGAGGAGCACTGTGAGACGTGGGTCGGTGTCGGCAGTAGGAATACCGTTAGCAGGCACGTTCAGAGCGTCGAGGTAAGCCTGCGACGGTGTGTAGCCTCCATGGAGAGCCTGTGAAAGGCTCTTGCCGAAGTTAAAGTCGTCGTTGGCTGTGCTTGCGTCAACACCCATGTTCTCGTCGTTGCTCTCGATAACAGGATATTTCGACGGGTTGTTGAGAACATTGGCGATAGTAGCCTTACCCTCGGCAACGAGAGTACCGTTGGTAGCGAGGTGAAGACCGATGCGGAGACGCAAAGAGTTGATATACTTCTGCCACAAAGAGATATCACCTGCTGCGCGAGTATAGTCCTTGTTCTTCAAGCTCGCCTGTGCTACTGAGTTAGGACCACCGTTAGCAAAGTAGTCGGCAGCATCCTGCAATTCCTGCAGAATCTGCTTGTAGAGGTCGGTGTCGTTCTCGTAAACGGCCTTCTCCTTTGCACCTGCGTAGTCGCTGTTCTCCCAAAGAGTACCAGCACCATTGAATGGCACGCTACCAAAGAGCGACAACATTTCGTGGAGCTGAGCGTCAACAAGCACGCGAGAGAGCACGAGGAAAACCTCGTTGTTAGGCTTCTGTGAGTCATCGAGACCGTTATAGGTCTTCTGGAGCAGACGGTACTGTGTGAGCATGTCGTAGAAATTCTTCCAGCGATCGTTGTATCGAGGCTCGCCAGCACCCATGAAACGTCCCTTGCTGTTTGAGTTGCCGAAGATTCCTGAATATGTTGCAGAAGTAGTCATCTGGCAATAATAACGATAGTACATCGGGTTCATCCATGTGTTGCCCTTGTAGAGTACCGACGTGAACACGTCGGGCACAGTCGCAGTCTTAGTAGTAGACGGCTTCTGATATTTTTCGGTGTATTCCGAGTCAGAGCATGCTCCAAGTGTCATAAGAGCCAAACCCGCCACTGCGATTGAAGAAAATATATTCTTTTTCATATACTTTTCTGTTTTATTGATTCTTTTAGATTCTTATTAGAAGCTTGCACGTAGCGAAACGCCGAATGTGCGGGCACTTGCGGTAGAACCGCCGATGATTGACTGATAGATCCAGTTTGTACCGTCGGTGGTCTCAGCATCGAACAGCTTCATTGTGCGATAGATGTAGAACGGGTTGCGGGCAAATGCCGAAACAGTAAGGTTGCTGCAACCGAACTTCTTGGTGAGCATCTTAGGCAATGTGTAAGCCAAGCTGATCTCGCGGCACTTGATGTAGGTGTTCTTCTGTACAGCGTCAGCGTAGCTCTGTGTAGGATTTGAACCCCATCCGTACAGACCGTCGTTAGCCTCAAACTGAGTTACGATGATATCGTTAGGTGTGCCGTCTTCCTTTACACCCGGCAGAATCAAACCGTTGTCCCATACGTAGTGGCCACCAATCATGGTCTCGCCACGCTTGTAGTTCTGAATCTGTGAAGGATCAACACGTACGAGCGAAGCCTTGTCTGTAACCTTATCGGTAGTGCTGTAGTAGAAGATACCGCCCGAAGCAGCGTCGCGTACGCCTACAGCGTCGGTGATGTTACCTACTGACTTCATGTACTGCCACGGCAAGTTGAGCACGTCGCCACCGATGCGGAAGTCGAAGTTCATGTCGAGAGTCCAGTTCTTGTAGCTAAGGCTTGTGCCGAAACCACCAGTGAGCTTAGGCATAGCGTTGCCCACCTTGTGCATCTCAGTCTTGTCAGCAATGCGCAGACCGTCAGCACCGATGAGATACTGGCCTGTCTTCTCATCCTTCTTCCATGTCCATGCGTACCAGTCGCCCATAGGCTGACCTACATGCGACTCCAGACGTACGGCACCGTCTGTGTCCCAGTGCTGGAGGCGGTCGAGTCCGTCAGCAAGCTTCTTCACCTTGTTCTGGTTCCATGCTATGTTGGCACGTACATCCCACTGCCAGTCTTTGTTGATGATAGGAGTTCCGTTAACGCTGAACTCAATACCCTTGTTGGTCAAGTCGCCCACGTTCATCAACATAGATGTACCACCCATTGAGGCAGCGGCTGTTGTGTTAAGAATCTGGTCCTTGATGTCGTTGCTATAGAAGTTGAACTCAAAGCCCAAGCGGTTGTTGAAGAACTTGTTCTCGATACCGATCTCAAACTCGTGCTTCTTCTCAGGAGTTATGCTCTCGTTGCCAACAGTTGTCGGCACGTAGATATATGTATATGTCTTGTCGCGGTTCAATGAGTTAGCGCTGAGCACGAGGTTTGCCTTGTAGAGCTCAGGAGCGTTACCTACGATACCGTACGACACGCGGATCTTACCGTAGTTCCACCAACTCGGACGCTTGTCCTTGAGCAACTCTGTGTAGAGTACGCTGGCACTTACAGAAGGATACCAGAACGAGTTGTGACCCTTGGCAAGTGTAGAAGTCTTCTCCTGACGGATAGAACCCTCCAAATAAGCCCAGCTGTCGTAGCCGTAGCTTGCGGTGAGGAACATACCGGTACGGAGCAACTCCTGACGGTTCATACTGGCGTTCTTTGTGCCTACAGAGGCAGCAAGGTCGAACCAATTTTCCTGAAGCAGACCGTTCTGTGTGCTTACTGCGCTCTGATAGAGGCGCTCGGTACGTGCATTCCATCCAAAGTTGGCTGTGACGTTGTGCTTCTCGGCAAAAGTCTTGTCAAGCATCAACATAGCATCGCCATAAACGATGTTGTACTGATAGTTGGTCAGACCATAAGAGTCAGAGAATGTGCCGTTAGTTGAGAATGAGTGAGCGTTTTCGGCTCTGTTCTTGTTCTCTGTCTTGTCTGTTGTGAGGTCGGAAGCGACGCGTGCGCTCAGCTTCAATCCTGGGATAATGTCCCAAGTCGGGTTGATAGAACCGATGAAGCGGTGGTGTTGCTCCTCCTGTGTCTTGCCGTAGATGTTCCAGAAGTACTCGCTCATCAATGATGTAGAACCCATTGGAGAGTAGAGGAACTGTTCGTCGGGAGTCATTGTCTGGTCGGTACCGCCATTAATCTTGGCAATAGAGTTCTGGTAGCCAGCACTTGTCATAGTGTGCTTGCGGATGTACTCCACGTCAGTGAATCCGCCGAACATACCGGTATAGTTGTTGGTAAGACGCGAAATACGATACGGACGGTTCTTGATGTACTGTGTGGTGTATGTAGCGCTATAGTTCAACTTGATGGTCTTAGTAACGTCGAATGAACCATTGAGGTTGAAGTTGTGCTTGCGGTTATTTGAGTTGTACTGCATCGGCAAAACATCGTTATATGTATAAGAGAAACGGATGTTGTTGCGATCGGTACTGTTGGTAAGCGCAAGGTTGTAGGTCTGGTTTACACCTGTGCGGAAGATGTCGTTCCACTGGTTGTGGTCGATTGGAGTGAACGAACGCTCTGTTCCGTCGAAATATGTCACCTTCTTGCTTGCGTCGTAACGTGCACCGTATGAGTAGTAGGTCTCACGGTTGGTGGTTGTAATAGGATTGCCGTTGAGGTCCATACGAACCTGACGGAAACCAGTCAAAGCGGTCTGGTCGTTGTCGCCAAGAAGGTAGTTATCGTAACCCGGACCGAACTCCTTCTGAATCTCTGGCATGTATGCAACGCGGTCGATGCTTACGTTGGCGCTGAAGTCGACGTGTGTACCGCCGCCTTTGGCACCCTTCTTTGTGGTAATCATCACAACGCCGTTGGCAGCCTCCGAACCGTAAAGTGCCGAAGCGGCAGCACCCTTAAGGATAGAGATGTTGTCGATGTCCTCAGGGTTGATATCTACAAGACCGTTCGACTCGATGCGCTGGCTTCCCCAGTAGTCGCTGTTGTTGGCGTTGCCGTTGCGGATAGGCACACCGTCGAGCACGAGCAATGGCTGTGTGTTACCAGAAATAGAAGAAAGACCACGTACTGAAATTGAAACGGCAGAAGTGCCGCCACCAGGTGCCGACTGAATGCGCACACCAGTAGCCTTACCATAAAGACCGGCAGCGATGTTGCTTGAACCCGTCTTGGTGAGGTCGGCTGAGCTTACTGTACTTACTGCATAACCCAGCTTCTTGGCGTCCTTCTTGATACCGAGGGCTGTAACCACAACCTCGTCAAGCGCCTTAGAATCCTCAACAAGAGTGATGTTGAGCGGCTGTCCGTTGTAAACTACTTCCTGCGGATTGTAGCCCAGGTAAGTGAAGCGTAAGGTAGCGCCCTTCTTGACATTGGCAAGGCTGAAATTGCCGTCAATGTCGGTAACAGCACCGTTGGTGGTACCCTTGACGATAACCGATACACCGATAATGGGCTCACCAGTAGCGTCCTTAACGACACCCTTGCACGCTGCGTCCTGCTGCATGTTCTGTGCAGCATTCGAAGCAGTCACCGTACCGGCATAAGCCGTGCTACTTCCCCCAATAGCCATTGAGGTAAGAGCCAACAGCATGCCTACTGTCTGTACTCGTTTTGACATAGATGTAAATTTTAGTTAGAATTTATAATTAGTTAGAATTAATAATAGATAGAACTTAATTGGTCGATAGGACGCAATAATAGATAGTACCTTTCTAATTCTTAATAAAATTTTTTTTACTCTTTTGATATGGTTTTAATTCCGTTGTATGTGCGTATGGTCTGTACGCACACAATTGTTCTCAAATTTTATGTTGCAAAAGTAATAAAATTTTCAGAATAATGTAGTCTTTTAACATAAAAATCGAGTTTGAAGACAAAAAATATTCAATTTGGTTATAAATAATGTGTTTTTAAGATAACTGACTTTTATTTCAATATTTTTTTTTAATTTTGCATTCTAACATCATTTGCTATATAAACATCTATTTATAAATAAAAGAACAAACAGCATGAAAAAACTATTTCTAACTCTTGCCGTAGCGCTCACAGCATTGTGTGCCAGCGCCAAGGGCAACAAGATTCCTGTGTATGCTTGGGCAGGTTTTGCCGACAACGCAACTGAGAAGTCGCTTACTGCCGACTTCAAGGCATGGAAGAAGCACGGTGTAACTGGCGTGTGCATCAACGCCGGAATGGATCTGGAGAAGATTCGCACAGCGTCGAAAGCAGCCAAGAAGGCAGGACTGGAGTATCACGCATGGGTGCCTACTATGACTCCTGGCGGCAAGCCGAAGAGCTGGTACACCGTAAACCGACTGGGTGAGTCGGCCTACGACAATCCTCCTTACGTACCTTATTATACTACGCTCGACCCTCGTAACGAGGAAGTGAAGAAGTTCCTCACTACAACATTCGAGCAGATTGCTGAAATTCCTGAGGTTGACTATGTTCAGCTCGACTATATCCGCTATGCCGACGTAATCCTGGCGCGCGGACTTTGGGACAAGTACGGACTCGTGATGAACGGCGAGTATGCCAAGGCCGACTTCTGCTACTGCCCCGACTGTGTGGCTGCATTCAAGAAGCAGAGCGGAATAGACATCACCAAGGTGTGCGACCCGTCGAAGATCAAGGAGTGGGCTCAGTTCCGCTGCGACGCCATCACGGCTCTTGTAAACCGCATTAGCGACGCTGTTCATGCCAAGGGCAAGAAGTTGAGTGCCGATGTGTTCCCCGGTCCGAAGAGCTACGCCGAATGGATGGTGCGCCAGCAGTGGAACAAGTGGAACCTCGACGCTGTGTTCCCCATGAACTACAACGACTTCTATATGGAGCCGGCATCATGGGTGGGCAAGGTGACGAAGGAAGAGGCTGAGTCGCTTAAGGGTCGCAACACCTTATTATATAGTGGCATCTTCATCTGTCACGACTGGCGCAACAAGGACAAGGTGGTTGATCCTGAGAACTCGGGACTCCTTCCGTCGGAGATAGCCGAGGCTGTTGAGTCGTCGATGGCTGCCGGTGCCAACGGCATCAGCATCTTCACTCCCAATGACATGACTGAAGAGCATTGGGCAGAACTTGAGAAGGTGTTGAAGAAACTGGAAAAGTAAGAAATTGAAAACGAGTCCTTTTGCATTGCAAAAGGGCTCGTTTTGCGTTGTAAAAGGACTCGTTTTGGAGTTCAAAAGGACTCCTTTTTGTATCGTGTGGTTTTCAGTCACGAATTATCATGAATTAATCGTGAATTTCACCATGAATTAATTCGTTCAATTCGAGTGATTCGTGTTCGGTCTTTCACCACGAATTTCACTAATCACACGAATATAGTTTGCGTTACAATCGGTTGGCTTGATTTATGGACAATTCGTGGTAATCCGTGACTTAAAAGACTTTATGATTGCTGCGTGGTTTTCAGTCACGAATTATCATGAATTATCCGTGAATTTCACCACGAATTAATTCGTTCAATTCGAGTGATTCGTGTTCGGTCTTTCACCACGAATTTCACTAATCACACGAATATAGTTTGCGTTACAATCGGTTGGCTTGATTTATGGACAATTCGTGGTAATCCGTGACTTAAAAGACTTTATGATTGCTGCGTGGTTTTCAGTCACGAATTATCATGAATTATCCGTAAATTTCACCATGAATTAATTCGTTCAATTCGAGTGATTCGTGTTCGGTCTTTCACCACGAATTTCACTAATCACACGAATATAGTTTGCGTTACAATCGGTTGGCTTGATTTATGGACAATTCGTGGTAATCCGTGACTTAAAAGACTTTATGATTGCTGCGTGGTTTTCAGTCACGAATTATCATGAATTATCCGTAAATTTCACCACGAATTAATTCGTTCAATTCGAGTGATTCGTGTTCGGTCTTTCACCACGAATTTCACTAATCACACGAATATAGTTTGCGTTACAATCGGTTGGCTTGATTTATGGACAATTCGTGGTAATCCGTGACTTAAAAGACTTTATGATTGCTGCGTGGTTTTCAGTCACGAATTATCATGAATTATCCGTGAATTTCACCACGAATTAATTCGTTCAATTCGAGTGATTCGTGTTCGGTCTTTCACCACGAATTTCACTAATCACACGAATATAGTTTGCGTTTGATAGTTAGCCCACCACACGCAATCCGCGTCTTTTCTTTGTTGCAGCCTTGGGCTTCTTCGCCATACCAGGCAGGTCTTTTATTATTCTTGCCTTTATTATTCGTATGTCTTCTATGGGGCGGTCGTTCTTGTCACGCTCTACTCGTTGAATCTTGTCTACTACGTCCATTCCCTCCAATACTTCGCCGAATACCGTGTATCCTCCGTCGAGATGTGGCGTGCCACCAACGGTTGTGTACTGTTCAATCATTTCGGGAGTCATCTTGATGCTGTCGTTGAAGACGGAGTCGAGGCGGTGCTGCTGTCGGGCAATGGCCTTTTCGCTCTGCTTTTTGCCGTAGACGATGTAGAATTGCGAACTGCTCGACTCGTGCTTCGGGTTGACATTGTCCGGCTCGCGTGCTGCTGCCAGGGCGCCACGTTTGTGGTAAATACCCGGCAGACGTATTTCGGCAGGGATGTTATAGTCGAGTGAGTGTTCGCCAAGTTCCTCGCCCTTCTTGGCGTTCTTGCTCCAAGGGTCGCCCGCCTGAATCATAAAGTCGGGTATGACACGGTGGAACAGCAGCGAATCGTAGAAGTGGTGCTCGCGTATCAGCTTAAGGAAGTTGTCGCGATGGAGCGGAGTCTCGTTGTACAGTTGTACACGTATGTTGCCCATCGTGGTCTCTATCAGCACCTCGGGACGCTCGCCCGGCTTCACTACGGAGGTCTGGCAGTTTGCCGAAACCGCCGTAGCTATCAACATACACATTGTTAATATATACTGTTTCATAAAATAAAAACGTTTTATGTATTATACCTTATTATATATAGTGACTGTCGCCACTATGCCATTGGCTACTTCACTACAATCTCGTCGATGAACAGCCATCCGCCGTCCATTGTCGTGTTGCCCTGCACACGTACGTAGCGAGCCTTGCTGTGGCCCTTCCATGCCAGTGTGCGATAGCCCGACTGGATGTTCTTGTCGACTGTTGACGTTGTAGAGTATACCTCGTTAAAGTTCTTGCCGTCGTTGCTTACCGACACCTTGAAGTTCTCGGGGAAGAACACCCATGCGCCATAAGCCTGCATGAAGTCGACCGAGACAGACGACAGATTCTGCTGCGAACCAAGGTCGAGAGTGACGTCGAGGCAGTAGTCCTTGCCTATAAAGCCCTGCCATTTCTTGTCGCCGTAGGTCCATCCGCCACGTATTCCGTCCACGAGCGACTGGTCGCCACCGGCTACGTATTGCTTAGAATAAGGGCGGTTGTAGATTACCTTGCAGCCAAAAGCCTTGTGCTTGGTGGGCTTGACTGACTCCGGTCGCTCGCCCTTCTCGCGTCTGATGTCGAATGTGTTGACGCCCTGATGGCGCAGAAGGTCGCATTGTGCAATGGCGCGACGGCGGAAGTCTGCATAGTTCTTATGCTCGGTGCCGTTCCATCCTATCTCGGCTATAGCCAAAGCACGTGGATAGAGCATGTACTCCATGTGTTCGGGAGTGGGGATGTATTCTGCCCATAGGTTGCCCTGGATGCCTGTTATCATCTTGCGTTCAGCCTCAGGCAGGTCTTCGCCCGGCACATAGCTGTACACTTTCTCCAACGGCAGGTAGCCGCCTATAGCCTCGGGTTGCGAGAGCGGAGCGTCCTGATAAGCGTCGAGATAGCAGTAGGCACCAGGCGAAAGCACCACGTCGTAGCCGTGCTCGATGGCCTCGTGTGCCTTTTCGAGTCCGCGCCACACCATGACGGTAGTGTTGCGAGCCAAGTTGCCGGCAATCACCTCGTCCCAACCTACAAGCTGACGGCCGTAAGAGTTGAGGAAGCGACCGAAGTGGGCAATAAGATTTGCCTGCAGTCCGTCCTTGTCGCATCCCAGTTCCTTCATCTTGCGCTGGCACAGGGGGCAGTCGCCCCACGACTGCTTGGCAGCCTCGTCGCCTCCGACGTGAATGTATTTAGACGGGAAAATGTCCATCACCTCCTTCAGCACGTTCTCAAGGAAGTCGTATGTAGCCACGCTGCCTGCGCAGAAGTCCATCTGCTCGTATGGCTTATGCGTGCACGAGAGTTCGGGATAGGCAGCCATCACTTCGGCTGAGTGGCCCGGCATCTCTATTTCGGGAACAATCGTAATGCCTCGTTCGGCAGCATAAGCCACCAACTCGCGCAGCTCGTCCTGGGTGTAGTAGCCACCATGAGCGTCGGCCGAACCTTCCATAGTGTACTTGGCTCCGTTGTTGCTCCACTCCTTCCATGTGCGTTCGGGTCGCCATGCAGCCATACGCGTCAAGAGCGGATAGCGCTTGATCTCGATGCGCCAGCCCGCAGCGTCGGTGAGATGGAGGTGCAGACGGTTGAACTTGTATTGCGCCATCACGTCAATCTGCTTCTTGATGAAGCTGACAGGCTCAAAATGGCGTGACACGTCGAGCATTATCGAGCGCCACTTGTAGGCAGGCGCATCGTCGATGTCGCAAGCCATGATGCCCTGCTTGGTCTTGAGCTGGCCTATGGTCTGCCATGCGTAGCGGAAAGCGTCTGCCGATGCAGCGCTCATGACGATAGAATCGGCTGTGATGTGCAGTCGGTAGGCTTCGGGCGACGATGCGTTATGTAGCTTTATAAGCTTGATGGTCTGCTTGGCTGTGGGGCTGTTGGTTTGCTGCCAAGAGCGTGTGTAGATGTTCTCGGCATCGGGTCCTGCCTCGTTGACAATCTTAACGGTTGGTGTACTGGTACTGAAATAACCCTTGCCAGCCTTAAACGTTTGGGGCTTAGGCAAGAGGTTCTGGGCGTTGACGTCCGTAGCCATCAACAGAGAGCCTACGGCGACAGCGATTGTGTATAATGACTTGTTCATAGAATAAATAGGTTTGCTTGTTATAGTTAACCCACAAATTTATACAAAAATTCCCGAATAATAAAGCAAAGGAGTCCATTTATAAGTAATTTTAAGGCTGTATGTTATTTCGTATGTCAGAATAAATTGCTACTTTTGTCGTTCGAAACAAAAGTAAGTGAAATAATATAATAATAACATAACATATCAGGAAAATGAGATCAAGAACAGCAAATTGGTTTGAGACCACCGTGCGCTATGAGCGCCAGACAGAAGATGCAGGACAGAAGAAGGTTAATGAGATATATGTAGTTGACGCTCTGACCTTCGGCGAGGCCGAGGAGACAATCACAAAGGAGATGGAGCCTTTCGTGACTGGCGAATTTGAGGTGAAGAACATTTCACCGGCTTCGTATGGCGAAATCTTCTTCAGCGACAGCGATACTGACGACCGCTGGTACAAGGCCAAACTCTCGTTCATCACTATCGACGAAAAGACTGCCAAGGAGAAGCGTTCGGCTGTTAACTTCCTCGTACAGGCCGCTACATTCAATGCTGCCGTAAAGAATATTGAGGACGCTATGGGCAAGACTGCCATCGACTACATCATTGCAAACATATCTGAAACAAAGATTATGGATGTATTCGAGCACAACGCTCCTGCTAAGAAGGAGGAGAAGAACGATAAGCCAGAGTTTGAAGGCTAAGATCAGTTGAGAGTTGAGAATTTGAGTTGAAAGTAAGTTTAGGCTATGGAAACAACAGACATTGCACGCCGTTTGGGCGAAGTCAAGAGCAGCCTGCCGCAAGGTGTAAGGCTGGTTGCTGTGAGCAAGTTTCATCCGTCTGAATGTATCAAGGCGGCATACGACGCCGGTCAGCGCCTATTCGGCGAAAGCCGTGAGCAGGAACTTGCACGTAAGGTGGGTGAATTGCCTAATGACATAGAGTGGCACTTCATCGGACACTTGCAGACCAATAAGGTGAAGTACATCGCTCCATACATTTCGATGATTGACGCCGTTGACTCGCTAAAGCTCCTGCGCGAGATAAACAAGCAGGCAAAGTCCAACGGACGTGTCATTAAGGTGCTGTTGGAACTGCACATAGCCGAAGAAGAAACCAAGTATGGACTGACACTCGACGCTTGCCGACAGCTGCTTGAGGCTGGCGAATGGCGCGAAATGCAGAACGTGCAGATTTGCGGACTGATGATGATGGCATCGCATGTCGACGACACCAAACTCATACACGACGAGTTCTGTATGGCTGCCGACTTCTTCAACGAGGTGAAGCAGCGCTACTTTGCCGACGACGACAACTTCTGCGAGCGTTCGTGGGGAATGAGCCACGACTATCATATTGCCGCCGAGTGCGGGTCGACTATGGTGCGTGTGGGCACTTACATATTTGGAGAAAGAGCGTATTAGAATTTGAAGTACAAGGCTAACTGGTATTATAAATAGTAGGAGGCTATGGCGTCCTCGCCGTAGCCTGAGCAGTAGGTAGTCGCATTTTAATTATTGACTATTTGCGTTTTTGCTTGCTCAGGCTACGGCGGGGACGCCATAGCCTCCTACAGTTTAACACTATTATATTTTATTGCTTGAACAGGGCGCGGTAGGTGCATCCGTTGCGCCACTCGCTGCATCCGTATGCCGTGCGTCCTTTTATTATAGTGCCTTTGCCGCATAGCGGGCACACCGTTCCTATTATGCTGTCGTCGGCAGTTGGCGTTTGTTCTGACTGAGGTGGGGTAGGAGTGGCGGCGGCAGACTGCTGCTGTTTGGCAGTGGCAGTATTGGCAGACGGCTTCGTTGTTTTTGTAGAAGCCTTCTTTTTTGTTTTCTTTTTCAGGTCTTCTTCGGTCAGGGTAGTGACACGGCGGTTGCTGTTGTCGCGCAGCACGTCGTATACAATCTCCGTAATCTGCTGTTTCAGTCCGTTTATGAAGTCGGCAGCGTCGTACTTGCGGTGTTCGATGTCGCGCAGCTTCTTCTCCCATATACCAGTCAGCTCACAACTCTTGAGCAGTTCCTCGTGAATGATGTCTATCAGTTCAATACCGGTAGCCGTAGCCACAAGGTTCTTGCGCTCGCGTCGTATATAGTGGCGCTTGAAGAGGGTCTCGATGATTCCGGCGCGCGATGACGGTCGGCCGATGCCGTTCTCCTTCAGTGCGGCACGCAGGGTCTCGTCCTCGACAAACTTACCCGCCGTCTCCATAGCTCTGAGCAGCGTTGCCTCGGTGTAGTACTTGGGCGGCGTGGTCCACTTCTCACTCAGCGTAGGCGTATGAGGTCCGCTCTCGCTCTTGGTGAATGTTGGCAGAGTGCGTTCCTCGTCCTTGTGCTCCTCATCATCGTTCGTTGCAGAGTCGTTTTGCTGTGCGTAGACGGCGCGCCAGCCCGGCGACAGAATCTCCTTTCCGCTTGTCTTGAACTCCACTTCGTCCACAGTACCCAGTACGGTAGTGGTAGAGAATTTGCAGTCGGGATAGAACACGGCAATGAATCGGCGTGCTATGAGGTCGTACACGTTACGCTCCATGTCCGTCAGGCTTGTTGCCGGCACGCCGGTGGGAATGATGGCGTGGTGGTCGGTCACCTTCGACGAGTCGAACACACGCTTCGACTTGGTGAGTTTCTTGCCCATGAGCGGTTGCATCAGTGCTTCGTAGTGTCGGCTTATGCCCGAAAGTATCGACGGACACTTGGGGTAGATGTCGTCGCTAAGGTATTGGGTGTCTACACGCGGATAGGTGGTGAGCTTGCGCTCGTACAGTCCCTGTATGAGTTTCAGGGTGGTCTCAGCGCTGTAAGCGAACTTGCGGTTGCACTCCACCTGCAACGAAGTCAGGTCGAACAGGCGTGGCGGAGCCTCCGTGCCGTTCTTTTTCGTTACTGCGTTGACCGTGAAAGGCTTGTCGGCTATGGTTGCAAATGCAGCTTCGCCCTCCTCCTTGGTTGTGAACTTGCCCTTGGTAGCGGTGAATGTGGTGTCGCGATATACGGTGGCAAGAACCCAGTAAGGCTCTGGCTCAAACGAGTCGATTTCCTTCTGTCGGTTTACGATGAGTGCCAGCGTAGGTGTCTGCACACGTCCTATGGACAGCACCTGTCTGTTCTGGGCGTACTTCAGAGTGTAAAGACGTGTGGCGTTCATGCCCAGAATCCAGTCGCCGATGGCACGGCTCAGTCCGGCAATGTACAGCGGTTGGTATTCGTCCTGGTCCTTGAGCGAGTTGAAGCCCTCGCGTATCGCCTCGTCGGTCATTGACGAAATCCACAATCGCTTGACGGGACACTTCGCTCCAGCCTTCTGCATCACCCATCGCTGAATCAGCTCACCTTCCTGTCCGGCGTCACCACAGTTGATGATGCCGTCGGCGGCTTGCATGAGTCGTTCTATAACGGCAAACTGTCGTTTTATGCCGTCGTCGTCAATAAGCTTAATACCGAAACGTTGTGGAATCATAGGCAGCGACGCAAGGCTCCAATGTTTCCACATGTCGGTATAGTCGTTAGGTTCCTTCAGCGTACAAAGATGGCCGAAGGTCCACGTCACTTGGTAGCCATTACCCTCCATATATCCATTATGGGCACTCGTTGCGCCCAATATGCGGGCTATATCTTTGGCTACGCTTGGTTTCTCGGCTATACAGACAATCATTATTACTACTTTTATTTAAGTTTCGCAAGCGAAAGTAGTTAAGAAGTTAAGGAGTTGTCGCGCCCTACGGTCGCTAAGGAGTTAAGCCATTAGTTTTTTTTGCTTGATATAGCATTATAAGCATTTGGCTTAACTTCTTAACTCCTTTAACTACTGAATTCTCTGAACTTGCGAAAGTTCAGTACTTTTGTTATTATTGAAAAACTCTGCAAAGTTAGCTATAATTTTTGGTACAATAGGTATTGAAACCTACCTTTTTACATATCATAATGAACGCATTAGCTGAAATAAAGGTTAATTTTGTTATGCGTAAATAGCATTTTCTGAGCCGTATATTTGGCTGCGTAACATAAAGTTATTACTTTTGCAACTTAGATATTACAATAATTTATTAATATATGAGTTTGAAAATAGTTGTACTTGCCAAGCAGGTACCCGACACACGAAATGTCGGTAAGGATGCAATGACAGCCGAAGGCACTGTCAACCGTGCGGCCTTGCCGGCTATCTTCAATCCAGAAGATTTGAACGCATTGGAGCAGGCTCTGCGTCTGAAAGAGCAGAATCCTGGCTCAACAGTAGGTATATTGACAATGGGCCCTCCCCGTGCTGCTGAGATAATCCGTCAGGGATTGTATCGTGGAGCAGACACAGGATGGTTGCTCACCGACCGTCTCTTTGCAGGTGCCGACACCCTCGCCACATCTTATGCTCTTGCTACAGCCATTCAGAAGATTGGCGATGTAGACGTAGTTATCGGTGGTCGTCAGGCTATCGACGGCGATACAGCTCAGGTAGGTCCGCAGGTTGCTCAGAAGCTCGGTCTCTCGCAGGTGACATATGCTGAGGAAATACTCAAGTGCGAGGACGGCAAGCTCACAATCCGTCGTCACATTGATGGTGGCGTAGAGACAGTTGAGGCTCCCATGCCGCTCGTTGTCACAGTGACAGGTTCTGCAGCTCCGTGCCGTCCGGCCAATGCCAAGCTCGTGATGAAGTACAAGCGTGCCACAGCTCCTATGGAGCGCAATTCGGAGAATAAGTACAACTACCTCTATGAGGAGCGTCCTTATCTCACACTCAACCAGTGGACAGTAGCCGATGTTGATGGCGACCCGCAGCAGTGCGGATTGAGCGGTTCACCTACTAAGGTGAAGGCTGTCAAGAACATAGTGTTCCAGGCTAAGGAAAGCAAGACACTCACAGGCTGCGACGCCGACATTGAGGGTCTGATTAAGGAATTGTTGGACGAAAAGATTATTGGTTAAATTTTGAATGTTGAATTTTGAATGTTGAATTGTTGCGGTACAGCCGCAATGTTGATTTTTTGAATTTTTGAATGAAGAATTCATAACTCAAAAATGATAAACTCAAAATGCGCAGAGCGCATAATTCAAAACTCAAAATTCAAAACTCCTAAATCAGAAAATATGAACAACGTATTTGTATATTGCGAGATAGAAGACACTCAGGTACAGGAAGTGTCTCAGGAACTTCTCACCAAGGGTCGTAAGCTTGCCAACCAGCTTGGCGTCGACCTCAACGCCATCGTTGCCGGAACTGGCATCAAGGGCCAGGTGGAGGATCAGATACTCCCTTATGGTGTTGACAAACTCTTTGTATTCGACGCTGAGGGACTCTTCCCCTACACATCAGCTCCTCACACCGACATTCTTGTCAACCTCTTCAAGGAGGAGCAGCCGCAGATAGCACTCATGGGTGCAACGGTTATCGGTCGCGACCTCGGTCCGCGCGTATCTTCATCGCTCACCAGCGGATTGACTGCCGACTGTACAGAGCTTGAGATTGGCGACTACGACGACAAGAAGAGCGGCACTCACTACGACAACCTGCTCTATCAGATTCGTCCGGCATTCGGTGGCAATATCGTGGCTACCATCGTAAATCCCGACCACCGTCCGCAGATGGCTACCGTACGTAGCGGTGTGATGCAGAAGGCCATTTACGAGGGCAAGGCAAAGGGCGAGGTTGTATATGCCGACGTTGCCAAGTATGTTCCTGATGCCGACTATGTAGTTAAGGTGCTCGACCGTCATGTTGAGGCTGCTAAGCACAACCTCAAGGGTGCTCCCATCGTTGTGGCTGGTGGATACGGCGTAGGTTCAAAGGAGAACTTCGACCTGCTCTTCCAGCTTGCCAAGGAACTCCATGGTGAGGTAGGCGCAAGTCGTGCAGCTGTTGACGCCGGATGGTGCGACCACGACCGTCAGATTGGTCAGACCGGTGTGACTGTTCACCCGAAGGTGTACATCGCCTGCGGTATCTCTGGTCAGATTCAGCACATCGCCGGTATGCAGGATTCAGGCATCATCATCTCTGTGAACAACGACCCCGACGCTCCTATCAACAAGATTGCCGACTACGTCATCACCGGCACTGTTGAAGAGGTGCTTCCGAAACTCATCAAGTACTATAAAGCGAACAATAAATAGTTGGGAGTTATTAGAAGTTAGAATGAAGTTATTCAGCCTGCGGCTGAGGAAGTTAACGGACAAATGTACTGACAATTTGAATTTATGACATATTCATTTAAAGAAATAAAAGCGTGGCAGTTTGCACATTCTTTTGTATTGCAGGTATACTGCATTACAAGAAGCTTTCCTGAATATGAGAAATTCGGATTGTGTTCGCAATTTCAACGTGCAGCAGTGTCTATACCCGCTAATATTGCAGAAGGATACAAAAAACTGGGTAAAGCAGATAAACTCCGATTTATGAATATTGCCCAAGGAAGTTTGGAAGAGAGTAGATATTACATTATTCTTTCTAAAGATTTGGGATATATTAATGAGTCAGTGTTTGTAGAAATGGAATCACTTATAAACAAAACAAGTTGGTACCTAAATGCCTACTGCAAAGGTATAATGAACGACAACGCCTTAAAACAGCAATAGAATCGTCGGAAGTATCCTTAATAAATAAAGGTATTGTCCGTTAACTTCCGCTCGCAACGCGAGCTAACTTCCATTAACTTCCATTAACTCCTTAAATAAAACAAAAATGGCTAACTATTATACCGACCATCCGGAGTACGATTTCTATCTTAATCACCCGGAAATGCAGCGCGTCGTTGAACTCAAGGAGCGCAACTACGCCGACAAAGACAAATTTGAGGATGCGCCCGTCGACTTCGAGGACGCTATCGAGAACTATAAGCGTGTGCTTGAGATTACCGGCGACATCGCCGCCAACATCATCGAGCCTAACTCTGAGGATGTCGACCTTGAGGGTCCGCACCTCGTAGACGGTCGTATGCACTACGCATCGAAGACCTACGACAACATCGAGGCTACACGTCAGGCTGGCTTGTGGGGCATCTCTATGCCTCGCCGCTACAACGGCCTTAACATGCCTATCACTCCGTACTCAATGGCTTCGGAGATTGTTTCGTGTGCAGACGCAGGCTTCCAGAACATCTGGTCGCTTCAGGACTGTATCGAGACTCTCTACGAGTTCGGTTCGGAGGAGCAGCGCCAGAAGTATATACCGCGTGTTTGCGCAGGCGAGACCATGTCAATGGACTTGACCGAGCCTGACGCAGGTTCCGACCTTCAGCGCGTTATGCTCAAGGCTACTCAGGACGAAGACGGCACATGGCGCTTGAACGGTGTTAAGCGTTTCATCACCAATGGCGATTCTGACATCCATCTCGTGCTTGCACGCTCTGAGGAAGGCACACGCGACGGTCGCGGTCTGTCAATGTTCATCTACGACAAGCGCGACGGTGGTGTTACTGTTCGTCACATCGAGCACAAGCTTGGCATCCATGGCTCACCTACATGCGAGCTTGTATACAAGAATGCCAAGGCAGAGCTTTGCGGTTCTACACGTCTCGGACTCATCAAGTACGTTATGGCTCTTATGAACGGTGCACGTCTTGGCATCGCCGCACAGTCGGTAGGCGTAAGCCAGGCAGCCTACGACGAGGCTCTGAAGTATGCACGCGAACGCAAGCAGTTTGATACTGAGATTGTGAAGTTCCCTGCCGTTTACGATATGATTGCCCGCATCAAGGCAAAGCTCGACGCAGGTCGCTCTATCCTCTATCAGACAGCACGCTATGTAGACATCTACAAGGCTCTTGAGGACATTCAGCGCGAGCGCAAGCTCACAGCCGAGGAGCGTCAGGAACTGAAGAAGTACTCACGTCTTGCCGATGCTTTCACACCGCTGGCAAAGGGCATGAATTCTGAGTATGCCAACCAGAACACTTACGACGCTATCCAGGTGCATGGTGGTTCGGGCTTCATCATGGAGTATAAGTGTCAGCGTCTGTATCGCGACGCACGTATCTTCTCTATCTACGAGGGTACGACACAGCTTCAGGTTGTGGCAGCCATCCGCTATATCTCTAACGGTACATACCTCGGCATCATCAAGGAGATGCTCGAGAAGGAAGTGGCTGATGAGTTGAAGCCGTTGAAGGCTCGCGTAGTTGAGATGGTGAATCTCTACGAGCAGGCTCTTGAGTACGTCAAGGAGGCACAGGATCAGGAAATGCACGACTTCCTCGCACGCCGCCTCTACAACATGACTTGCGAGATTATCATGTCGCTCCTCATCCTCGAAGACGCTACACGTTCGGCAGAGCTCTTTGCCAAGAGTGCCAATGTATATGTTCGCATGGCTCAGGCCAACGTATTTTGCGAGCATGCCTACATCACAAACTTCGTAAAGGAGGACCTCCCGAGCTTCCGTGCTGAGTAAACTACATAATCAGTATATATAATAGAAAAAGGAGACTATGGTTTGTTATGCCATAGTCTCCTTTTTTCTATTATTATATAAATTGTTCTTAGGTAATGTGTCATTCCAGCAAATAAGCAATCTGAGTAATGCTTATCCCCGTCATTTGCGAAATCTGCTCGTTGCTCAGTCCGCTTGCCGACAGAGCTTTAGCCATATTCTTCAGCTGTTCGCTTTGCTGCGATAGCTGTTCGCTTTGCTGCGATAGCTGTTCGCTCTGCTGCGATAGCTGTTCGCTTTGCTGCGAGAGCTGTTCGCTTTGCTCTTTCAGTATTTTGTCTCGCTGCATGATAGCCGTGTCACGGTCTTCAATCGCCTTGTAGAATTCGTCTTCCACATTCATGTCCTGTCTCATTTCAGAGTTGGCGGCAGCGGCAGTGAGCTTGTGCAGCACATACATCATGTCGTTGTCGTCGGCATATTTGTCCTCGTCAATCTTCAGCACCTGCTGTGTGTCGCCCTCAACATTAGTCTGGTCGAACACACTCAGCACCTTCTCCAGACGGTTGTTGACATTGCCTTGCAAACGCGGTATCTGCACAATGATGCTGTTGTGCGTAAGACTTTCTACAAAAGGCTCGGCATTGCCCTCGGCAACGACGTTGCCGTTATAGTCGAAGACGTCGTGGTTTACGTATACTATCGGCTCCTTGATATTGCCCACTTTATGGCCAAGCAGATAGACAGCCACCATAGGATAGGCATATCCTTTTTCGTCAGCCTCGCGTATATTGTTCTTGTTGTTGTATTGTGCGCCAAGATACTGGCGGAATCGCAGCGTCTCGGTGTTGAGCCAAGTCTTCTGCAACTCAATCAGCACGATGCGGTCTTTAATCTCATTGCCTTCCTTCTCGCGCACGGTAGCCGCGAAGTCAATACGGAACATCGACAGCGTGTCGCGTGTAGTGTTGCAATATTCATGTGGCCGCACAGTGACATGAACCACTTCTTTCTTCAGCAGTGCCGACAGAATGGTTTTGGCAATACGCTCGTCCTCCATGATATATTTGAATACGGAGTCGTAAATAGGATTGGCTACATGTATTATCATATTCGTACGTGTTTGTTATTGTATTTGCAAATTTACGATTTATTTAATTGAAAAAGAAATGTAGCAAAGGGATTTTTGGCTATAATGTTATAATCTTTACACACAATTCCCATACTACCGCTGCTCACCCCCGTGAAATACGCCAGAGGATTCATCAACTTACAAAAGCATATCTTCCCACAGCAGTACGAACAGTTCATGCCAACACTTGTTCTCCACTTCGGACGCAACCAATATTTCAAGCGCAGACGTGGTGCAGTTCTTCTTCCTCATGAGGAACAAGAAGTAATAAAATTTGTGCTCCAAAAGGTAGGAGCAGACTCCTCTATGGACTTTGATAAATACGAGGAACACATCAATTAGGAAGCCTGATTTATGCATATAACCTGAGTTCGGGATAAGCGACTGTCGTTTTTCTTGCTATGCCAGATTTCCG
>ENA-ORSA01000670-ORSA01000670.1-human-gut-metagenome-genome-assembly--contig:-NODE-670-length-35223-cov-7.143824_pt1 | contig 35223 bp, 28 predicted proteins | sample MGYA00242179_ERZ509142 | MGnify/ENA primary metagenome ERZ509142 (study PRJEB26280, sample SAMEA2338659) | human gut metagenome | biome: human gut; feature: human-associated habitat; material: faeces... | reverse complement strand
GCGTTCTCTTGGGGGATCTAAAGGGGGCCATTCTCTCACGTGAGAGAATGGTCCCCTTTGCCGCACCCTGCGCCGCGCAGGGAATCCCATTGCAGCCTTCAGGCAGCAATGGCCTGTAAAGCACTATTGCTTTAATAATCTATTGATCTCACGCTCTGCGAGCGCAGTGACACCCTCAAAATCCACGCAGGGATGGTATGCATTCTCCAGCGCATCGTGCGCTTTTTTGGCGGCCGACAGCGCGCTCACTGCCTCGTCTAAGAGCGACGTCTCCACGCGGCGGGTAAAGCGCAGCTTCGCCTTCTGCGCGCGCGTGAGCTTCTCCTCCGCCATCGCGTCGAGACGCAGGCGGCGGTAGGGCTTCCCGCCGTACGGGCTGCGCGCGTTCGTTGTGATAAACGCCAGCCCTTTTTCCGGGATCAATACGTGATGGAGCTCCCGCGGCCGGTCTGGATTCGGGCAGGCGATGATGTCGAAATGCTTCGCCTGTGCCGCCTGCACGACGGTCTCAAGCATTTCGTTTCCCAGCCCCGCACTGTCGATGATGGCATAGATGCGCGGGCAGAGGGCTTCGACGGTGTCGAACCGACAAATCTCGCCCCGATGCGTCACACCGCCCAAAAACGCGCGGTCGACGCGCCCGCTGCCGCCTCCCTCACCGCGCAGCTCGCGTGCGAGGATGCCGTCGGTGCGGCGGCGGAGCTTCGAAAAATCCATCTGCGCGTGCATTGCCACGCGGCGCTCGCTCTCCACCTCACCCATCGCGCGCAGGATGCGATAGGCGCTGCGGTAGTGTGCGCGATATTCGTCGCTCAGCGCGACGATCTCCGCGCGGCGTGCCTTAGCCGCGTCCACATCATAGAAGCGTGTCAGGTCGACATAGCGCTCGCTCGTGACCGCGTAGGTCGGCTCGAGCACATGCGGGCTGGTGCCGTCCACGATAGCAGCGTTTCGGTCCAGAAAGATCGCGCCGTCGAGCGAATCGGGGTCACCCGAGCAGTTGATGTACACGATGCGCTCGCCCGCGCGCTCCATCGCCGCGCCCACGCGGCGCATAAAGGTCGACTTGCCGCAGCCCGGGCCGCCTTTCAGAATCATCAGATCGTCGAGCCGACCGCCCAAAAGCTGGTCATAGTGCGAGAAAAAGCCCTCTTCGCTGTTTGCGCCGAGGAAAAAGTACACCGGTTTCATAAGATCCCTCCCAAAATTGGTGCTTTCTCCATAGCGTATGCGTGCGTGGCTGTCCCCGCTTCCCGCCCTTCCCAAATTTTGTTTGTAAGGCAGCAACGTTCCGTCATTCAGGAATGAAAAAAGCTCTGTTTGGGATTCCCAAACAGAGCCTTTTTATGTACTTTCTTACGCCGTGAAGATCTTGTCCTCCGCTCTGCGCGTGTAGTCGCGTTCGAGCATTGCGCGGTGCGAGAGGAACGCGGGATCGTCGAAATACTTCGCACCCATCGGGCAGTTGCGCACGCAGGAGTGGCATTTGATGCACACGCCCACGACCTCGGTGACATCATCGGGATTGATCGAGCCCATCGGGCAGAGGGAGGCGCACACGCCGCAGTGGATACACTTGTCGAGGTCGGTCTTGGGCTTCGCCTTCAGAAACACCTTCGGTTCGCCATCGAGGCCCAGCGGGCGGTAATACGGCGCGTCGGCGTCACCATCGACCGTGACGGGCGCGGGGAAATCCGTCATCTTCACGATGCGGCCCACGACCGCCGAGCCGAGCTTGGCGAGCTCGGCCATGTCGTCGGAATCGGGTCTGCCGTTGGCAAGCGCGTCGGTAAAGGCGTGACGGCAGGCAAACGCGCCCGCGCCGATGGTATGGAAGCCGTCCCCTTCGAGGCAGGCGCAGAGCTCGGCAAGGGAATTATCAAAGCTGCGGTTGCCGAACGTCACGACCGGTACAGCCAGCGCGCCGTTTCCGTGAAAGCCGGACTTCACAAACTCGAGCAGCTTATTCGGCAGCTTGCCCGCGTAGGTTGGCATACCGAATACGACAAGGTCGCCCGCGGCAAACTCATACGCTTCCTCGCGCGCAGCGGGCAACGTGAAATCGCGCACCTCGAGCGGCACGTCGAAGCTGACGGCAAGGGCATTTGCAAGCGTGGTGGTCACCTTTCTGGTGTTGCCGGTGGCGCTGAAATAGACTGCGTAAACCTGAGAAATGTTCATGGGAATCGGCCTTCTTTCTTTATTGTTCGGGGCGCTGCCCGGCCTTACAGGGAAAAATCCTCGGAAGTATACTGATCGCGCAGCGTGGCGGGTCTCGGCGGCACACGTTTGAGCGGATCATAGCAAAAGTGACGGCAGTGGTCAGCAGAGTCGACCACGCCGCGGCGGGAGCAGATGACCTGCCCTTCGTTGATGACAGATCCGCTCTTGCAGTAGGCGCAGTGCTTTTCAATGTCCTTGCGGAACAGATGGAACATGGTCTCCCTCCCCTTTCTTTTACAGGCTGCGGACGACGAGCTTGCCGTCCTCCATCGACGCATGGATCTGCGTGACGGGGTGCTCGTAGGAGTCGATGATCTGCGCGGCCATGACGTCTTCGAGCTCTTTCTGAATGGTGCGGCGCAGATTGCGCGCGCCGTAGGTCGCGGAGTAGGACTTCTTGACGAGGTAGTCCTCAACATCCTCGTCCCACGTAAAGTGCAGACCCTTGTCCTCAAGGCTCTTTTGCAGCTCATCGAGCATGATGTGGGCGATGCCGGCGAAGTTCTTCTCGTCAAGGCGGTTGAAGCAGATGACCTCGTCCACACGGTTCAGGAATTCGGGGCGCAGGAACTCGCCGAGCGCCTTCATAGCGCGGTCGCGGTTCTGCTCGTTCACCGTGTGGCCAAAGCCAACGGTGCCCTCCTTGCGTTCGCTGCCCGCGTTGGACGTCATCACGATGACGGTGTTTTCAAAGTTGACCTTGCGGCCGTGGGAGTCGGTGATCTCGCCGTCGTCGAGAATTTGCAGCAGAACGTTCATCACGTCGGGATGCGCCTTTTCGATCTCGTCGAAAAGGATGACGGCGTAGGGCTTGCGGCGAATCTTTTCGGTCAGTTGGCCGGCCTCGTCATAGCCGACATAGCCCGGAGGCGAGCCGACGATGCGGGAGACCGAGTGCTTTTCCATAAACTCGGACATGTCGAGGCGGATCAGCGCATCGGGCGAGTTGAAGAGGTCCTGCGCCAACTGCTTGACAAGCTCGGTCTTGCCAACGCCCGTGGGGCCGACAAAGATGAAGCTCACCGGCTTATGCTTGGGCGAGATGCCCACGCGGTTGCGGCGTATCGCCGCAGCGACAGCCTCGACAGCCTCGTCCTGACCGACAATGTGCTCTTTTAAGCGCTTGTCAAGCTCGCTCAGACGGCGGAACTCGTCTTCACGGATACGCGAGGCGGGAATCTTCGTCCAGAGCTCGATCACACGGGCGAGGTTATCCATCGTGAGCTGCGGGTCGCCCTGTGCGCAGAGCGCATCGAGCTCGGTCTGCGCCTTGATGGTAAGGCTCTTGAGCTCGGCCAGCCGCTCGAAGTCGGGTTCTTCTGCGCCCTGCAAAAGCTCGCGCTCCTTGTCGTAATCCTCGATCTCGCGGCGCAGCTCCATGCGGCGGTTGATGTTCTTGTCGTGCAGGTTGAGGTCCGAGCACGCCTCGTCGATGAGGTCGATGGCCTTGTCGGGCAGGAAACGGTCGGTGATGTAGCGCTCGGATAGCAGCACTGCCTGACGCAGAATGCCATCGGGAATTTTGACACCGTGGTACTGCTCGTAGTAGTGGGCGATGCCCTTCAAAATTTTGAGCGTGTCCTCCATGTTCGGCTCGTTGACCGTGACCGGCTGGAAGCGGCGCTCGAGCGCGGTGTCCTTTTCAATGTGCTTGCGATACTCGGTGAACGTCGTCGCGCCGATGACCTGAATTTCGCCTCGGGAGAGCGCAGGCTTCAAGATGTTGGCGGCGTTCATGCTGCCCTCGGCGTCGCCCGCGCCGACGATGTTGTGCACCTCGTCGATGACAAGGATGACGTTGCCCATCTTGCGGATCTCCTCGATGAGGCCCTTCATGCGGCTCTCAAACTGGCCGCGGAACTGCGTGCCCGCGACGAGCGCGGTCAGGTCAAGAAGATAGACCTCCTTGCTTCTCAGCTTGAACGGCACGTCGCCCGCGACGATGCGCTGGGCGAGGCCCTCGGCAATGGCCGTCTTGCCGACGCCCGGCTCACCGATCAGGCAGGGGTTGTTCTTCTGGCGGCGGTTCAAAATCTGGATGACGCGTTCGATCTCCTCCTCGCGGCCGACAACCGCGTCGAGCTTGCCGTCGCGTGCGCGCTGGGAGAGATTGATGCAGTAGGAGTCGAGGAATTTGTGCTTGCTCCCCTTTTCGACCTTCTTGTTGCTGCGCGGGCTCTGCGTCTGCTCGGCCTCGTTGCCATTTTGTGCGTCGCTTGCGGCGGGGCTGCCGCCGAAAAAGCGGCTCAGGAACGGGAACGTGGCGGTCTTACCGTCCTCGTCCTCGTTATCGGCGTCCGGATCGTCGGCGTCGGTCAGACCTTCGAGGTTTTCCACGCCGCCGAAGGCGCCCATCATTTCATTGGAGATGTTGTCAAGGTCCTCATCCGTGATGCCCATGCGGCGCATCATCTCGTCCACCTGCGGCAGTCCGAGATTTTTCGCGCACTTGAGGCAAAGTCCTTCGTTGACGTTCTGCCCGTTTTCCTGACGGGTGATGAACACAACGGCGATATTCTTTTTACATCTGGAACAAAGTTGCGGCTGCATAGTATTTCCTCCTTGGGGTAAAGATCAGGGTAACAGCGCGGCGACAAGCCCGCGCGGAGTATGACTCATAAAAAACGATAACAGATACGTGCCCTCGTAGTCGGCAAAGGCCTTGACGCCGAGCTTCGGTGCGACATCGCAGACGAGAAACAGCAAAAGTGCGCCCTCGATCAGGCCCAGCGCGCCGCCGCCGATGGTGTTGAGCGCGTTCAGCACTGGCAAGTCTAACACCTTGTCAATGCCTCCCGTCACTAAGCGGAGCAGCAGCGTGAGCACCAAAAAACACAGCACGAACACGAGTGTCCTCACCACGCTGCCGAGCAGCGTCCTTACGGCGGCAAGCGCTGCGTCGCGCGCGGCATTTCGAAGCGACTGACGCACCGCGCCGTCGAAATCGAAGCGCAGCAGCTTTTTGAGAAGCCCTGTCACCGCGAGCGGCGAATCGTCCTGCCAAACGTTTTCCGCGTCCTGCGCGGCGTCGCCGTTTGGCGTTTCACCCGAGGCGTCGCTCTCTGCCGGGGTCTCCCCCTCGATCTGCGGGACATCCCCCTGCGGTGTCTGCGATTCGGTATCAAACCACTCCTCCACGCTCTTTTCAAGGCGCGGCATCAGCATGTCGGTCACGGGCTCGGTCAAAGCGTCGGTCAGGAGCGACGCGCCGATCAGCGCAAGCACGATCGCCGCCAGCGCCATAAAGCTGCGGAACAGCCCCCGCTTGGCGCCGAACACGACGCCTAAAATGAGCACGAGCGCGAAGACTGCATCGATCATAAGACCATTATTCACGTTTCCCGCGCTCCTTTCAAGTCATAAATTGTAACATTTTTAGCGTTTTACAGAAATTACGGAATATAAAGCCAGGCGGACGACGAGCCGATCAGCACCGCCGTACCATCCTCGCGCATGATGACAGAGCGCGCGTACTCCGTGCCGTCCAGCCGCGCGTATTCCTGCAGCTGCGGCGTGTAGAGCACCAGACTGTCGCTGTACAGCACGGCGATATACTTCCCCGCCGCGGACATGGACAGGACCTCCTGACTGCTGTCGAGACTTGCCATCTCTGTACCGTCGGACGAGACAGTCACGAGCTTCATGGTGCTGCCCGAGCGGTAGCGGCTCAGCAGCAGCGCCGCGTAGTTGTCGCCGCCCATGCTCGAACCGCGCAGATACGGGTACTCGTAGCGATAGCTGCCGGAAAGCGTACCGTCCGATGAAAAGAGCGTCAAGCTCTCGTCCGTCAGGCACGAGAGCGTACCGGCCACGCTGTCGAGCGATAGCAGGAGCGAGCCCGTGAGTGTGTTGACCGAGTCCGCCTTATCGCTGCCGAGGGAATAGATGCTCACTGTGTCGGCGAATGTGCCGTCCGACTCGCCGAGCGTCACCGCCGCCATGCGCTTGCAGTCGCGCATGACGACCGCGTCGATGACATAGTGCTCCGAGGAGTTGAAGGCAAACGTCTTCTCGCCCGAAGCGTCGTACACCGTAACAGCGGACTTGTAGCCGCTCTTTTCAGCGTTGAGCGCCAGATAGTCCGAGGAATTGACGCTGACCGACAAAATATTGCCGCTGCACTCGCCGCTCATATCGCGCACAAGGCCGCTTGCAGAGTAAATAAGAAGCGTCTGCCCGCCGATATCATAGACCGCGGCGGTCTGGCCGCCGACAGCGATGGCGGGATTCGTGAGCTTCACACTCATGCTGTCCACCACGCTGCCGCTGCTGCTGTAGATCGACACGCCCGTCGTCGAAGCGACGATCAGATGGTCGCCGAGCAGCGCAAAGGTGTTGCTGCGGTCGTTGCTGAACGAGTACATCTCCACCTTGCCCTGCTCATCCTGCGTGACCTTATTGTAGGAGAAAAGGCGGCGCACACTGTCAAGGCTGCTCAGGTCCTTCCACGCCGCGGCGACGACCACGGCCAGCACGACCACAAGCGCCAGAATCACCATCAGCGCCCGCTTGAGCCCGCCGCCGGAGCGGCGCGGGGCCGCCTGCGAGCGCCTCAGCTCCTCGCGTGTTCCCTTTTCCTCTTTGAGATCATTCATTGAGCCGTTCATCCTCATACCAAAGTCTCGTCATGTACAGTCCGCCCGGCGGCACCGTGGGGCCGGCGAGCGAGCGGTCGCCGGAGGCCAGGATCTCGGGGATGTCCTCTGGCGTGAGCTTCCCCTCGGCAGCGTAGAGCACCGTGCCGGTGATCGCCCGTACCATGTTATACAGGAACCCGTCCGCGCAGACCTTGAGTTCCAAAAGATCACCCGAGCGCGACACGCGGCAGTAGTGCACGGTGCGCACGGTGGTCTTCGTCTCCGTGCCGACAGAGCGGACGGCGCGGAAATCGTGCGTGCCCTCAAAGGCGCGCGCCGCGCGGTCCATCACCTCTTCGTCGAGGTGCTTGGGGTAAAAGTACGCCCGATTGACATAGAACGGGTTTTTGATGCGGGAATTATAGATGCGGTAGGTGTATTCCTTTTTTTGACACGAGAGGATCGCGTTGAAATCCTCCGCCACCTCAAGCGCTTCGCGCACGACGATATCCTCCGGCGTGTGCGTGTTGATGGCAAACGGCAGGCGCTCGACCGGAATGCGCGACTCGGTATGGAAATTGGCGATGTAGCGCTCGGCGTGCACGCCCGCGTCCGTGCGGCCGCAGCCGACGAGCTTGACGTTCCCGCCGCAGACCTTTGAGAGGCCCTTTTCCATCGTCTCGCAGACGCTTGAGACTGTCTTCTGCACCTGCCAGCCGTGATAGGCCGTGCCGTTATACATGAGCTTGAGGGCGATGTTTCGCATAAAAGCGTCCTTTCTTCTTATCGCAGCGCGATGACCGCGGCCACGAGCACGGCATAATAGCCGAGCACCAGATAGTCGCGCGTCTGGTAGTGCAGCACATTGAGCTTCGTGCGGCCTTCGTCGCCGTGGTAGCAGCGGCATTCCATGGCCGTCGCCAGCTCGTCGGCGCGGCGGAACGCGCTGACAAACAGCGGCACAAGCAGCGGCACGAGCGCCTTGGCGCGCTGCATAAGGCTTCCGGTCTCAAAGTCGGCGCCGCGCGCCTTCTGCGCGGACATGATCTTATCCGTCTCTTCGATGAGCGTCGGGATGAAGCGAAGCGCGATCGACATCATCATCGCGAGCTCATGCACAGGGACCTTGATCTTCTTGAGCGGGCCCAGCAGGCTCTCCAGACCGTCCGTCAGGCGGATGGGAGAGGTCGTATACGTGAGCAGGAACGTTCCCATGATCAAAAGCGTGATGCGCAGCATCATCGTGATGGCGGCGCGCACACCCTCGATCGTAATGCGGAAGATCCAAAAATGGCACAGCTCCGTGCCGGGGGTGTAAAAGAGGTTCAAAAGCGCCGTGAACGCGATAATGAACAGCACCGGCTTTAATCCCTTGAAAAGCGCTTTCGCGCCCACGCGCGAGATGCGCACGGCGACGATCAGCGTCAGAATGAGAAGGCCGTAGGCAATGTAGCTCTTCGCCGTAAAGAGCGCCACGACGTAGAGCACCGTGACGAGGAGCTTTGTGCGCGGGTCGAGCTTATGGGCGAGCGTGTCGCCCGGGAAAAACTGGCCGAGCGTGATATCCTTCAGCATTTTTTGCCGCCCCCTCTCTTGAGCGCGACAAGCTCTTTGCTGAGCTCATCGACGGTGTAAACGGCGGGGTTGATGGCAATGCCTTTATCGCGCAGCGCCATCGCGACGCGCGTGACCTGCGGCACGTCGAGGCCCGCGGTCATCAGCTCGTCGCCGCGGGCGAAGACCTCGCGCGGCGTGCCGCTCATGAGCACGTGGCTGTCCGACAGGACAACGATGCGGTCGACGTTTTTCGCGATCTCCTCCATGCTGTGGCTCACGAGCACGACGGTCGTGCCGCGCGCGCGGTGGAATTCGCGGATGTTTGAAAGCAGCTCTTCCCTGCCCTGCGGGTCAAGGCCCGCGCTCGGCTCGTCGAGCACGAGCACCTCGGGCTCCATCGCAATAACGCCCGCGATGGCGACGCGGCGCTTCTGTCCGCCGGAGAGGGCGAACGGCGATTTTTCCAGCAGATCGTCGGTAAGCCCCGCAAAGTGCGCGGATTCGCGCACGCGGCGGTCGATCTCGTCTTTGGATAAGCCCATGTTCGTCGGGCCAAACGCGATATCGCGGTAAACGGTCTCTTCAAAAAGCTGGTATTCCGGATACTGGAACACGAGGCCCACGCGGAATCTTACGTCCCGAATTTTCTTCGGGTCCGACCAGATGTCCTCTCCACCGAGAAGTATCCGGCCGGAGGTCGGCTTGAGCAGGCCGTTCAAGTGCTGGATCAGCGTCGACTTGCCGCTGCCCGTGTGGCCGATGATGCCCAAAAATTCGCCGCGATAGATCGCGAGCGACATATCCTGCACCGCACTGCGGCAAAAGGGCGTACCCTCCCCGTAGGTGTGCGTCAGGTTTTCTACACGAATGATCTCTTCCAAGGTTACAGTCCTCTTAGGTAAAATTTTTCGCAATGGCGTCTGCGCATTCCTCTACGGTGATGGCGTCCACGGGGACGTCCATCCCCGCCTCGCGCAGGGAAAAGAGCAGCGAGACCGTGTCCGGCACGGCAAGGCCGATGTCCTCCAGCTCTTTTTTGCGGGTGAAGACCTCGCGCGGCTTGCCGTCCATGACGACAAGGCCGTCGTTCATCACGATCACGCGGTCGGCGTGCTCGGCTTCGTTCATGTGGTGGGTAATGAGGACGACCGTGATGCCCTGCTCGCGGTTGAGCTTTTCGACGGCCGCGAGCACCTCGCGCCGGCCGATGGGGTCGAGCATGGCGGTCGCCTCGTCGAGCACGATGCACTCGGGCTTCATCGCCAGCACGCCCGCGATGGCGATGCGCTGCTTCTGTCCGCCGGAGAGCAGGTGCGGCGCGTGCTTGACAAACTGCGTCATGCCGACGGCCTCGAGCGCGTCGTCCACGCGCTTTCTGATCTCGGCGCTCGGCACACCCAAATTCTCGGGAGCGAACGCGACATCCTCTTCGACGACATTCGCCACGATCTGGTTGTCTGGATTCTGGAACACCATGCCCACGCGCCTGCGAATTTCAAGCAGGAGCGATTCGTCCATCGTGTCCATGCCCTCGACATAGACCTTGCCGCCGCTTGGCAGCAGGACTGCGTTGAAGGTCTTGGCAAGCGTCGATTTTCCGCTGCCGTTGTGGCCGAGGATCACGACAAAGCTGCCGCGCTCGATGGTCACATCCACCCCGCGCAGCGCGCGGGTGTTCACCTGGTCTTCTGTGCCCGGATAGGTGAAGGCCAGGTCTTGGGTCTTGATCATTTCCATAAAAGTTGCGTTCCTTAATCGTTGTCCCGAAAGAGCCTTTCGGGGATTCATCGCCGCAAAGCGGCGGATTCCTTTATTCCGAGAACCAGCGGCCCGTCGCGCCGCAGGGCAGCGCGAGCCCCGTCTCCGTCACGGGCAGGCCCAGCTCGTCCCACGTGACCTTGCCGCCGTACTTTTCCGCAACGAGCAGGTGCAGCATGTAGCCGAGCACCGAGGGAGCGAGCCCCGTCGTATACGAGTTGATGATGACAAAAAGCGGCTTGTCCGATAAGACCTGCGCGCAGAGCTTCACAAACGGGAAAAGATTGTCCTCCAACTTCCAGACCTCTCCTCCGGGGCCGCGGCCGTAGCTCGGCGGGTCCATGATGATGGCGTCATACACCTTGCCGCGGCGGATCTCACGCTCGACAAATTTCGCGCAGTCGTCGATGATCCAGCGCACCGGCGCATCGGAAAGGCCGCTGACACGCGCGTTCTCGCGCGCCCAGTTGACCATGCCCTTTGCCGCATCCACGTGGCAGACCTGAGCGCCTGCCGCCGCGCACGCGACCGTCGCGCCGCCGGTGTAGGCGAAGAGGTTCAGCACGCGGATGGGCCGGCCCGCGTTTTTGATCTTCTCGCGCGCAAAATCCCAGTTGACGGCCTGCTCGGGGAACAGGCCCGTGTGCTTAAAATTCATGGGCTTGACCTGGAATTTGAGATCCTTGTAATTTACCGTCCAGCTCTCGGGCAGCTTTTCCTTGTCCCAATGTCCGCCGCCCGAGGACGAACGGTAATAGCGGCCCTGCGCGTTGCGCCAGCCGCGGTTCGTGCGCGGCGTCTCCCAGATCGCCTGAGGGTCAGGCCGCACCAGAATTTGCTTTCCCCAGCGTTCGAGCTTTTCTCCGCCGCCGCAGTCCAGCAGCTCATAATCTTCCCAACCGTCCGCGATCCACATACATTTTCTCCTTTGCCGCATGGGCATACTTGCTCATAATAATCAATGTATTATACTACGCATTCGATTGAATAGTCAATGTATAAATCGTGAACGATCCTGCGCCATTCGCTTAATTATCTTTTTCCGTGGACTTTGCCGCGCGCTTGTGGTATGCTGGCAGAAACGACACAAGGAAAGATGGTCTTTTTTGATGGATAAACTGCTGCTGCACTCCTGCTGCGCCCCCTGCTCGGTCTACTGCGTGGACACGCTGCGCGCCGACGGGATCGAGCCCACGTCACTCTGGTTCAACCCGAACATTCACCCCTGGACGGAGTATGACGCGCGCCGCCGCACGCTGCTCGAATACGGGGAAAAAGAGCATGTAGAAGTGCATATTTTAGAGGATTACGGCCTGCGCGACTTTGTCCGCGCCGTGAGTGCGGATATCGACCACCGCTGCGCGCACTGCTACACCATCCGCCTCGGCACGGCGGCCAAATACGCCGCCGACCACGGCTACGACGCGTTCACATCGTCCCTGCTCATCTCTCCGTATCAGAACCACGAGCTCTTAAAGGCCGTGGGCGAGACGATGGGCAAGAAGTACGGCGTCGAATTCTACTACCGTGACTTCCGCCCCGGTTTTCGCGAGGGGCAGGCCAAGGCGCGCGAGATGGGCCTCTACATGCAGAAATACTGCGGCTGCATCTTCTCTGAAGAGGACCGCTATTCGACCAAGATCGAAAAGGCGAAAAAGCGCTACGCCGAAGAATAAGCGGCTTGCAAAAGGCAAGACCCGTTGGATGCTCCAACGGGTCTTTTTTCATTCTTTCGCGGCGATCAGCGCGTCGTGCACGAGCTGCAAGGCGCGCTCTGCGTCGTCGCGCAGGACGTAAAAGCTCATGAACCGCTCCCCCGCCGCAACGGCGAAGACGGTGATCTCCGCCCGTTCGAGCGCCGTGACGGCTATCTTCTCTTTCTCGATGCTCGGCAGCGCGCCGCCGACCGCCGTGATGGCCGCAAGGCGGCTCTGCCCGCTCTTTTTCTGCGTCACGCCGACGACGCTTGCGTCTTCATCCGTTTCGCAAACGATGCTGCCCGCGCCGCCTCCCCTGCACGAGCGCACGGTGATGGGCACGCCGCCCGCCTGCGCGAGCGCCACGCTGCGGTCGTGAAGCACCTGTGCGCCTTTCTGCGCGAGCAGCAGCATGTCGTCATACGAGATCACTTCACGCCGCACGGCGTTTTGGCAGATGCGCGGGTCAGATGAAAAAATGCCGTCCACATCGGTATAAATGATGAGCTCGTCGGCCTTCAGCGCCGCGGCGAGCGCCACTGCACTCGTGTCCGAGCCGCCGCGTCCGAGCGTCGTGATGTCGCCCCGCTCGTCGACGCCCTGAAAGCCCGCCGCGACCACAACGCGGCCCTCGGCCAGCTCCTTCCGGATACGCGCGGTGTCGATCATTTCGATCTCCGCGTTCCCATGTGTACCGTCCGTTTCGATGGGGATCTGCCATGCGCAGAGGGATACCGCCTCCACGCCGATGGACCGCAGCGTCATCGCGCCGAGCGCGGCGCTCATCTGCTCGCCCGCGGAGAGCAGCATGTCGAGCTCGCGCGGCGAAGGCTGCTCGCTGATCTCCTTTGCCTTTTGCAGCAGGCCGTCCGTCGTGTCGCCCTGCGCGGAGAGAACGACGACCACGTCGTCGCCTTCGTCCACCCGCGATTTGACGATGCGCGCCATGCGCAGAAGATGCGCATAGTCGCACACGGAGCTGCCGCCGAATTTCTGTACAATCAGGCTCATAAGAACCACTTCCAACAAAAAATGGATTGACAGCGCTCATCTCAGCCGCTGCCAATCCATCGTATGAACTTATACAAGCCCGCGTGACTCTCAGGCCGCGAGGATATCGAAGCGCACCACGCCCTCAAGCGCGAGCGCCCGCGCCATCATCTCCTCGATCGACTCCTGCATTTCGGACGTCTCGGCCGAGATCGTCACCGCGGCACAGCCGTTGGTGGGAATACTCTGGTTGATGGTCAGAATATTCGCGCCCGAACCGGCAAAAATAGAAAGGACGTCGGACAATACGCCGGGGTTGTTCTTGAGCATCGTGTAGAACGTGATGATGCGGCCGGTCTTCATGTCGTTGAAGGGGCGCACCGCATCGCGGTACTTATAAAATGCGCTGCGGCTGATGCCGACGGCGCGGGCGGCGTCGCCCGCGGTGCGCACCTCGCCGGACTGGAGCATGCGCTTCGCCTCCGCCACCTTGATAAAAATTTCCGGAAGGGCCTCTGCCGAGACCAAATAAAATTTCGTTGCAGGCGCCATAATGTTTCTCCTCCGCGGTCATCTGTCTTTATATGGCAGGATTTTAGCATATCTTAACGCATATTGCAACACTTTTTTCGATGGGAGGTCTGCAAAATTTGAATGAAGAACGGCTGAGACGCTTCCTCACTTTGTCGCTCGCGCTTTTCATGGGTGCATCTCTCTTTTATATCTGCTTTCGCTATGTGCTGCCGTGGTGTTTGCCGTTTCTGCTCGCGCTGCTCGTCGCGGCGCTGCTGGAACCGGTCGTTTTGTATCTGCGGCGGAAATTTCACTTTCAACGTGGCTTTTCCGCGCTGATCCTGACGCTGACGCTGCTGTTTCTGCTCGGCGGGCTGCTGTCGCTCCTGTGGTCTACGCTGCTTTCTCAGACGAACGCGTTGCTCGCCGCCGCGCCCGCGTTTTTCGACGCGATCCCCGCCGCAGCAGACGATCTGCTCTCCCGATTGGAGCAGTTCAGCGCGTCGAGTCCCGAATGGCTCAGCGGCTATCTGCACGAGCAGCTTTTCAGGGCCGTCACGGACGCGGACAGCCTGCTGCGCTCGCTGTCTTCGCGCGCGATGGCGTGGCTCGGCTCTGCCGCCGCGGCGCTGCCGGGCGGCGTGCTCGCCATCGCGACGGGCGTGCTTGCGATCTTCTTCACCTCCGCGTCGTACCCCGAGCTCTGCGCGGCACTCGAACACGCCGTGCCGGAAGAAGCGATGGCAAAGCTGCGGCTCTTTCGCGGCGGCGTAATGCGCTCGCTTGCGCGGTGGCTGCGCGCGCAGGCAACGCTGTCGCTCATCACGTTTTCAGAGCTTCTTATCGGCTTTCTCCTCATGCGCCAGAGCTATTCCCTGCTGCTCGCCTTTCTCATCACACTGCTCGACGCGCTGCCGGTCTTCGGCACAGGCACGGCGCTCGTGCCGTGGGCGGTCTTCACGCTGCTGTTCGGCTTCCCGCCCAAGGCCATCGTGCTCCTCGCGCTCTACCTCTGCACGCTCATCACGCGCAACACACTCGAGCCCAAGCTTCTCTCCGCGCAGGCGGGGCTGCCGCCGGTCGCGTCGCTTTTTGCGATGTACCTCGGCTACTGCACGTTCGGCGTGGCAGGGATGGTACTCTTCCCCTTCCTCCTGCTGCTGTTCGCGCAGATTCGAAACGCAAAAGCGGAAGCTGCCGCATAAAAAAGAGAACGGTTCTCACCGTTCTCTTTTTATTTTCTTTTACCGGCCTGTGCCGCCGTTGTTGAGCAGCCAGTTGAGGAACTGGCCGTTGTCTCCGACATCGCCGGATGCGCTGTCGCCCGCCGTACCAGTGTTGTCAGACGGCGTCTGTGTGCCGCTGTCACCGCCAGTGGTGGCATCACCGCCCGGCGTCGTGCCACTGCCGTCATCCGGTGCATCCGGGTCCGGCGTGGGCTCCAGCGGCGTTGTGTGCGTCGTGCACATGCCGCTGTACATCAGATCGCTGTATAGCTGCACTGTGCCGCTGTTCGTGCGCACCGGTTCGCCTGCAGGGATCGACGAAATGAGCCCTTCTTCGAGCTGTGCCTGATACGTTGCCTGAAGCGCGGCACTCAGCGGCGTCGTGAGAAGCTCGCGCTTGTAGCCCCAACCGCTGCTGACGTTCGGCTGGCTCAGATCGAGCACATAGGCCGTCGTAACATTCGGGCAGTAGTCGGAGGCGAGCATGCCGGAATCGGCGCAGACGGTTACGCTGATGTGTCCGTCGCAGCTCAGCGAGGGCGCATAGTCCTTTGCGACCTTGACAGTCTGCGAGGGACAGCCGGCCGAGGCCAGAAGTCCCGTCTGCGTGCAGACGGTCACGCTGACCATGTCGGCGCTGCTGACTTCAAAGTCCTTGTTCGGAAGGCCCGCGTGAACCTTGCTCATAAACGTCTTCCACAGCGTGGCCGCGGGGTTGCCGCTCGCCACGATGCGCGTCGGCGTGTCGTAGCCGACCCAGACCGCTGCCGTGTAATACGGCGTGTAACCGACAAAGTAACGGTCGTTGTTGCTGTTGGTCGAACCGGTCTTACCGGCGATGGTCATACCGGAGAAGTTCGCGCCCGTACCCGTACCGCTGCGCACGACGTTTTTCAGGAGCTCGTTCATCGCGTAGGCGGTGCTCTCATTCATCGCGACGTGGGACTCGGTCTTATTTTCAAGGATGACGTTGCCGTTGTGGTCAAGCACCTCGGTATACGTTCTCGGCGTGGTGTAAACGCCGCCGCGGGCAAATGTTGCGTAGGCCGCGGCCATCTCGCGCGTCGTCACGCCCTTGGAAAGGCCGCCGAGCGCGAGCGCACCCGCCGCGGTCATATCGTCGTTCGTCAGCGTCGTGAAGCTTAAGTTTTCGGTCATAAAGGCATACGACGAGGGCAGCGTCAGCTTGATGGCCGTGCGCACCGCCGTGGGGTTGGACGAATTGCGGATGGCGTCTTGCAGCGTCATAATGCTGCGGTAGCCCGAATAGGCGTTCACCGGCCAAATACTGCCGCCGAGCATTTCAACGGGATAGTCGTCGATGACGCTCGCGGGCGTGATGACGCCGGCGTCCAGCGCGGGCGCGTAAACGCTCAAGGGCTTGATGGCAGAACCGCACTGACGCACAACGGTCGAATAGTCGAGCAAGAACCGGCCCTCGCGCTCGCCCACGCGGCCCGCAACGGCGACGATGTCGCCCGTCGTGTTGTCGATGATCGTCGCGCCGGACTGGAGCAGCTGGCCCTTGGACGAGGTGTAGTTCAGGTTATTGCGGTCGGCGTAAACGCTCTCCACGATCGACTGCACCTCGGGATCGACCGTGCAGTAGATCGAGTAGCCGCCGGTGTAGAGCATATCCTTTGCCGTTTTTTCGTTGTAGCCAAGCTGCTCGTGCATATCGGCAACGATGTCATTGAACATACGCTCGACAAAGTAGGAGTCATACGTCGTATTCGACGCACTGTCCGCCCTGCTCGCCACATTGGCGGAGGGGACAAAGTCCGCATCCCATGTGAAGACGAGCGGCTCGGCCTGCGCCTGCTCGTACTCTTCGTCACTGATCTTGCCGAGCTCGTGCATCTTATAAAGAACGGTAAGCTGGCGCTCCTTGTTCTGCTCGCGGTACCAGTCGCCGCGCGCGGGGTCATATTTATAGGGGAACTGCGTGATGCCGACGATAGACGCCGCCTCGGCGATGCTCAGCTCGCCTACGGTCTTGCCGAAGTAGCCCTCCGCCGCGGCCTCGATGCCGTAGCAGCCGTTGCCAAAATAAACCTTGTTGAAATACGTCTCGAGAATTTCCTCCTTTGAGTAGTTCTTCTCGAGCCGCAGCGCGCGGAAGATCTCTGCCACCTTGCGCTTGATGGTCACCTCATTCTCGCCGGTCGTGTTTTTAATGACCTGCTGGGTGATCGTCGAGCCGCCGCGGGTCGACGTGCCGGTGAGCTTGCCGAGAATGGCTCTCGCCGTGCTCTTCCAGTCAACGCCGTGGTGGTTGTAGAAGCGCTCGTCCTCGATGGAGATCAGCGCCTCCTGCACATGCTTGGGGATGTCGTCGATGCTGACGAGCGTTCGGTTCTCTTCACCATGAAGCTTCGTGAGCTCCACCCACTCCCCGCTTGTTTTATCCTGATAGTAGACTGTCGAGCTCTGCTTGAGCGTGTAGGCCGAGATGTCCACATTCAGATCGAGCGACGTGTGCACGTAGACCATGAAGATGGCGAAAAACATCAGGCAGGTGGTAAGGCCGATGGCGAGAATGGTGCCGATGACCGTTTTCGCCGTGCCGGACTTTTTCTTCTTGTGTGCCTGATGCGTGGGGTGCTGGGTGTGCTGTCTTCGGGGCGTCTGGTTTTCTGCGCAGTTTTCTTCCATAAAGCGCCTCCTCCTTTGCGATAGAAATATGCGCGCGAGCGCATAGCCGATTTTCAATAGTGATACAGAATATAGTATAGCACGGCTGTCAAGTGGTACGTATCTTGTCTTGCATTTTGCCGCAAGGTGCGGTATAATGCGAGCACAAACTTTCAGGAGGTGTTCCCCCATGAACGATGAGTTCGGCCCCAATTTCGTCACGCTGACCGATGACGAGGGCAACGATATAGAGCTGGAATACGTCGACGCACTCGAGCATAACGGCACGACGTATATGGCCTTCTTCCCCGTGGTCGAAGAGGACAGCGAGGACGAGGAAAACGAAGAGGAATACGGTCTCGTGATCCTCAAAAGCCAGATGGAAAACGGCGAGGAGTTCCTTGTCACCATTGACGACGAAGAGGAGATCGACAAGGTCTACGACCTCTTCATGGAGCAGATCCTTTCCGACGAAGAGTAAAACTTCGATTGCGACGGATTTTTTCCGAAAACTGAGATAAACTGAACATGCCCTGCGGGGTGCGTGATAAGTTCTTTTTAAACCCACATTTCGTCATAAGGGACGCCGGTACGCTCCGGTGGTTTGCAGGCCTCCCGGCTGCCGTCTGCGGCTGGACGTTGGAAGCAATAAAGCCGGACAGAGGCGACCCACCTGTCCAGAATGGTGCAGGTTTTGACGGGGCTTACACGGCCGCTGCGGGGCATCTTTTTATCTTTCCACGGATTGCACAAAATTACGTTTTTATTTTCTACGTCAGTTTAGACGAAAAAAACGTGCATTTTGTTCGCGATTCCTGTAAAATATTTTTACAAACTAAATTACCGTTTGGTAGCTGCAACGTAGTGCTTCGCGCACGGGCTGTACGGTCTCCCCTTTCGGGGAGATGATAAGGTCTGTGTGAGGAGCGCTTTTTCTTTCCCCTTGCGGTGCCGCTTTCGCGGCGGGGAAAAGGCAAAAGAAAAAGGAGGAGCAAACTTATGAAACTTGTCACCAACGGTCGTCTCATCACCCGCGACGCGAGCGCGCAGGGGTATTACGAGCACGGCGCCGTCGCCTTTGAGGGGACGAAGATCGTCGAAGTCGGCGAGGAAGCGGCGCTGCGCGCAAAATATCCCGGTGCCGAGATCATCGACGCCAAGGGCGGCGTCATCATGCCCGCGTTCATCAACGCGCACACGCATATCTACTCTGCCCTCGCCCGCGGCCTTTCCATCGTCGGCAACAATCCGACGAACTTCTACGAAGTCCTTGACGGCACATGGTGGGCCATCGACCGCCACCTGATGATGGACGGCACGCGCGCCTCCGCCGCCGCGCTTTACATCGACTCCATCAAGCAGGGCGTGACGACCATTTTCGACCATCACGCCTCCTACGGTGAGATCCCCAGCACGCTCCACACAATTGCCGAGGAGAGCAAGCGCCTGGGCCTTCGCTCCTGCCTGTGCTATGAGGTCTCAGACCGCGACGGCGAGGAGAAGTGCTTACAGGCCATTCAGGAGAACGCCGATTTTATCACCGAATGCGAAAAGAATAAGGACCCGATGCTCGCGGCAATGTTCGGCGGCCACGCGCTGTTCACGATCTCCGATAAGACCTTCGACCGCATGGTCGCGGCCAACAACGGCCGCACGGGCTATCACATCCACGTGTCCGAGGGCATGAACGATGTGTACGACTCCCTCCAGAACTATGGCCGCCGCCCCGTCCAGCGCTTGCAGGATCACGGCATTCTCGGTCCCAAGACCATCCTCGGCCACTGCATCCACGTCAACACCGCCGAAATGGAGATCATCAAGGAGACCGGCACGATGGTCGTGAACAATCCGGAATCCAACATGGGCAACGCCATCGGCATCTGCCCCGTCCTCCAACTCCACAAGCGCGGCATTCTTCTCGGCATGGGCACAGACGCCTACACGAACGATATGCTCGAGTCCCTCAAGGTCGCCCTCTGCTCCCAGCGCAGCCAGAACTGCCTGCCGAACGTCGGCTGGTGCGAGGTCACGGACATGCTCTTCAAGAATAACGCGAAGATCGGTGAAAAATACTTCCCCGACACGCTCGGCGTGCTGAAGCCCGGCGCGGCAGCGGACATCATCGTCATGGACTATAAGCCGTTCACCCCGTTCTCCGACGAGAATATCGACGGCCACATGATCTTCGGCATGACGGGCCGCCAGTGCCAAACCACCATCGCCGCCGGCAAGACCCTCATGCTCGACCGCGAGCTCGTCGGCATCGACGAAGAAGCCGAAAACGCACACATCCTTGAGGCGGCCAAGAAACTCTGGGGCGAGCTGAATCACAGAACCTATTAAGCAAGCGGGAGGAAAAAACAATGTCTGAAAAAATGTATCCCATTCCGTTCGACTCTCTGATGAACTGGGTGACGAGCGAATATGCGCAGTGCGGCGATGTGTTCGGCGTTCATAAGCACTATCACGCAAGCGGCAAGAGCCTGCCGATCTTCGGCGAGCGCATCGAAACACCGTTTGGCCCCGCCGCCGGCCCCAACAGCCAGCTTGCGCAGAATATCATCGCGGCCTATGCCGCCGGCGCGCGCTTTTTCGAGGTCAAGACCGTGCAGAAGATAGACGGCGCGGAGCTTGCCGCCTGCGTTCCCCGTCCCTGTATCCTCACCGCTGACGAGGGCTACAACCAGGAGTGGTCGACCGAACTGACCGTACAGCAGGCGCAGGACGAGTACATCAAGGCCTGGTGTGCGCTCAAGATCATGAGCAAGGTCTACGGCTTCGGCGATCCCGACGGGTTCGTGTTCAATATGTCCGTCGGCTACGACCTGGACGGCATCAAGGGCCGCAAGGTCAACACCTACATCAATAACATGATGGACGCGGGCAAGACCGCGCAGTTCAAGGAATGTAAAAAAGTCCTGACCGAGCTTTTCCCCGAGGAAAAGGACTTCATCGCCTCGATCTCCCCCAACGTTTCCCGCTCCGTCACGCTCTCCACGCTCCACGGCTGCCCACCGCAGGAGATCGAGCGCATCGCAAGCTATCTTCTCAAGGAAAAGCATCTGCACACCTTCGTCAAGTGCAACCCGACCATTCTCGGCTACAAGACCGCGCGCAGCATCCTCGATTCCATGGGCTATGACTACATCGTTTTCGACGAGCATCACTTCAACGAAGACCTCCAGTGGGAGGACGCCGTGCCGATGTTCGAGCGGCTGCAAAAGCTCGCGGACAAGCAGGGACTTGAGTTCGGTCTCAAGCTCTCCAACACCTTCCCCGTCGACACGACGCGCGGCGAGCTTCCCAATGAGGAAATGTACATGTCCGGCCGCAGCCTCTTCCCACTGACAATTGAGATGTGCAATCGCATCTCCCGCCAGTTTGGCGGCAAGATGCGCATTTCGTTCGCAGGCGGCGCGGACTACTTCAACTGTGACAAGCTCTTTGCCGCCGGCATCTGGCCCATTACCGTCGCCACCACCATCTTGAAGCCCGGCGGCTACAACCGCCTGCACCAGATGGTCGAAAAGGTCGAGGATATGCCCTACCGCGCATTTTCCGGCAACGACCCCGCCGCGATCTCCGACCTTGCCGCCTCCGCGCTGCACGACTTCCACCACCTCAAGGCAATCAAGCCGCTCCCCTCGCGCAAAAAAGATGAACAGGTGCCGCTGCTCGACTGCTTTACCGCGCCCTGCAAGGGCGGCTGCCCCATCGAGCAGGACATTCCCGAATACCTTGAGCTCTGCCGCAAGGGGCTCTACGGCCCAGCGCTCCGCCTCATCACCGAGAAGAACGCCCTGCCGTTTATCACCGGCACCATCTGCGCGCACCGCTGCCAGGGCACGTGCTCGCGCAACTTCTATGAGGAATCCGTCCACATCCGCGAGACGAAGCTTCTTGCCGCGGAAAAGGGCTACAGCGCGCTCATGGCGTCGCTCCGTATGCCCGAGCCCGTTGACGACAAGAAGGTCGCCATCGTCGGCGGCGGCCCGACCGGTATCGCCGCGGCGTACTTCCTCGGCCGCGAGGGTGTTCCCACCACGATCTTCGAGCGCGAGCGCAAGCTCGGCGGCGTGCCGCGTTATGTCATCCCCGCCTTCCGCATCAGCGACGACGCCATCGACAAGGACATCGCGCTCATGGAGCGCTACGGCGTGGAGGTCAAGCTCGGCAAGCCCGCCCCCTCCGTCGGTGAGCTCAAGAAGATGGGCTACACGCACATTCTAATGGCCACCGGCGCATGGAAGCCCGGCAAGCTCGACATTGAGGGCAATGTGCAGGGCGTGATCGAGTGGATGAAGCGCATGAAAAAGCAGGTCAAGCCCTGCCTGAGCGGCAACATCGTCGTTGTCGGCGCGGGCAACACCGCCATGGACGCCGCGCGCGTTGCCAAGCGCATGGGCGCGCACGCGACCATTCTCTACCGCCGCACGAAGAAGTTCATGCCCGCCGACGAGCACGAGTTACAGCTCGCCATCGACGAGGGCGTCGAATTCGTCGAGCTGGCCGCGCCCGTCAAACAGAGCCGCGGCAAACTCCTGTGCGATAAGATGATCCTCGGTGAGCCGGACGAGAGTGGCCGCCGCAGCCCCGTCAAATCCGGCGAGCAGTTCACCATTCCCTGCGACATGGTCATCTCCGCCGTCGGCGAGCAGGTCGACGCCGATCTCATGGCCGCGAACGGCATCGAGATGGAGCGCAAGGGTCCCGCGTTCGAGACGAACGTCCCCGGCGTGTACTGCGCGGGCGACGCGCACCGCGGCCCTGCCACCGTGGTCGAGGGCATTGCTGATGCCGCACGCTTTGCTGAGATCGTCGTCGGTCACCCGCACATCTATGACATCCCCGCCGAGGCCGATGTGACCGAGTTCGACGCGCAGGCCAAGAAGGGTATCCTCTCGATGGCCAGTAAGTGTGTCTGCGATGGCGAGCGCTGCCTGCAATGCTCCACCGTATGCGAAAACTGCGTCGATTCCTGCCCGAACCGCGCGAATGTCGTCATCAAGATGGCCGACGGCTCGCACGAGATCGTCCATGTCGACAAGATGTGCAACGAATGCGGCAACTGCACGCAGTTCTGCCCCTACGCAAGCGAACCCTGCCACGACAAGTTCACCCTTTTTGATACGCGTGAGGACATGGACGAGAGCGAAAACTACGGCGTGCTCTTCGAGGAGGACGACATGATCCGCCTGCGCTACGAGGACGGCGTGAAGGAATACGACTTGGCCTCCTGCGACAATGATCTCCCTGTCGAGCTGGAGGCGCTCATCCTCACCGTGCGCGATAAGTACAGCTATCTCTACCTGTAAGCAAAGCGAAAAACGAGGGAGCCGGGGCGATGCCCCGGCTCCCTCTTCCCTGTTGGAAGCAAAAAAGAGCGCTGCTTGAAGCAGCGCTCTTTTCGTTGTTTTGTGCTTCGCCTTACTTCTCAATCAGGTTAAGCTGATAGATGATCTTGGCGATCTGCGCGCGGGTCAGGGACGCGGCAGGCTCGAAGGTGGTCTCGGTCATGCCGTTGATAACCTTCGCATCGACGAGCGCCATGACATAACCGTCGGTGCAGTCGGTGAACTTGCTCTCGGTCTTGGACTCGGCAAGCTTGTTGAGCTTGGCAGCGACCTGGCAGAACTCGAGACGGGAGATGGCCTTCGCACCGTCGAGATCGGCGGCAACGAGGCCCAGCTCAGCAGCCTTGGCGATGGCGTTCTTGCTCCAGTCGGCGCCGGTGGCGTCCGCAGCCTTGAGATCGCCGTGGCTGACAAGCAGGAGCTTGAGCGCGGCAGCCCAGGTCAGGGTGTCGTTGGGCGCATAGGTGGTGGCGGAGGTGCCGTTGATGATGCCGTCATTGTAGAGGTCGATGACATACTTGCCGAACCAGGAGGAAACCTTGACATCCTTGAACGGGTTCATCAGAATGCGGCCCTGAGGCGCGGCATACTGCGCACCGATCACGCCCTTGAGCTCGGTGGTGACGTACTCCATCACAGCCTCGTCCAGAGGGATACCGGTATCGAACTGTGCGGAAGCAGCAGCGAAGGCATAGTAGGTGTCGCCGCCGCCGGCAACAAAGTTATTGGTAACGACCGCATAGGTATCGTCCGCCTTGAACTCCTTGCCGTTGATGCTGTTGATGACCACGCGGTTGATGCTCTTGGGACCATAGTAGGTGGAAGCAGGATAGGTCTCAGCATTGGCATCATAAGCGACAGCCGTGGAGAGGGTGAAGTTGATGCCGGCAACCTGCGGGAAGCCGCCGACGGGCAGGCTGTAGGTGGAAGCCTCGAGCGCTTCAAGAAGCTCTGCGCCGGTGACATAGATGACTGCGACCGTGTTGCCAAACGGCAGGACGGTGTTGATGTCCTTCTTGGTGACATCACCCGGCTTGATGGCCGCACGGATACCGCCGCCGTTGGTGATGGCAACCACGTGGTCAGCATCAACCGTCAGGCCTTCCTTGTTCTGCATGACCTTCCAGATCATTGCATCGGTAATGAGATCGCCGTTGTTGGTCTCGCTGTCGCGGTTGCCGTTGGGGGCCTTCGCGCCGTTGAGCGTGACCTCGCTCTTGGCGAACACAACGCCGTATTCCTTGTCGACGCGGTCAACGATCGTCTTCGCGGCGGCGGCAACGGTCGCGTCCTTGGCGGTGTCTTCCTTGATCTCGAAGAGGGAGTTGCTCTCGATCTTCTTGGTGGCGTTGTCGATGACGATCACGCCGATGTTGGCAAACGCGGTACCGGTGGACTGAATGGGCTCGCCCTTCTCGCCCTTGGTCATCACGGTGTGGGAGTGACCGTCGATGATGAAGTCAATGCCCTTGACGGCGGCGTAGAGATCGGTGGAGCGATAGGGAGCAGACTCAGCGTCGATGCCCAGATGCGCAAGGCAGATGACAACGTCTGCATCCTTGAGCGCCGCGACCTGATCGGCGGCAGCCTTGGTGAAGGCGTCACCGGTCGCAAAGGTCAGGCCCTTGATGAGCGCGGGGTTGGCCTTGGTCTGGGTCTCGGGGGTCTCCATGCCGAAGAAGCCGATCTTCACGCCGGTCTTGGTCGTGTAGGTGTAGTTCGCATCGAAAATGGTGGTGCCGTCGGCGTTGTACACGTCGGCGCAGAGAACCTTGAAGTTCGCCTTGGTCATGTTTTCCTTGAGCTGGGCATAGCCGTAGTCGAACTCGTGGTTGCCGAGGGTGACGACGTCGTAGCCCGCGGCATTCATCATCGTGACCGCATCAGCGCCCTTGGTGGAGCTGACATAGGTCGTGCCCTGGCTGAAGTCGCCGGCGTCGACGAGGATGACCTCGGCGCCCTTGGCCTCATAGTCGGCCTTGAGCTGTGCGATGTAGGCATAGCCCTCGACCGCACCGTGCACGTCATTCGTATGCAGAATGACAGTCTTGCCCGCCATCGTCGCTTCTTCGGTCATGACTTCGGGCTCTCTTGTAGTTGCCGTGTCCTCGATCGCAAAGCCGGTCACAGTCAGGCTGAGGACCATCGCCATTGCGAGCAGGACGGATAGGAACTTGCGCATAGTGTTTTCCTCCTCAATTTTTTCACTCCGCTTTTTCTCTGTCCGCTCTTCGCGACACAAAGCTCCTTTTCACATCTCTCAGTTGGTCTGCGCGCCAAAAGTTCGCTTTTTGTACAAATAAAAGCGGAATGTGGTATGATTTTATTGTATCGTATGTCTGCTACTTTCTCAATACGGCATTGTTCCGAATTTGCGGCAAAAATCTTGGCGCTTCTCACATTTTTTCCAAACTCTATGGAAATTGGGTAAAAAGTATGCTATGCTTTTGCTAATTTGGAACGGTATTTTTTCAAAGGAGGGTTCTTCCATGAAAACACTGCTTCGAGGCGGCTATGTTGTCAGCGGCCGCGGCTGCCGCCGCGCCGACGTGCTCATCGACGGGGAAAAGGTCGAAATGCTTGGCCACATCCCGCCCGAGCTCGCCGCGCAGAGCGAGGTCGTCGACGTGACGGGCTGCATGCTCTTCCCCGGCTTTATCGACGCGCACACGCACTTCGATCTCGATGTGTGCAACACCACGACGGCCGACGACTTTGAAAGCGGCAGCAAAAGCGCCATCCGCGGCGGCACGACGACGGTCATTGACTTTGCCTGCCCCAATAAAGGGGAATCCCTTGCCTATGGCCTTGATCTCTGGCATAAAAAGGCCGATGGCAAGTGCTACTGCGACTACGGCTTCCATATGACCATCGACGACTGGAACGAGAGCATCGAGTCTGAGCTCGACGCGATGTTCGACGCCGGTATCACGTCTTTCAAGATGTACCTCACCTACCCCGCCATGATGATCGGCGACGGCGCGGTCTACCGCGCGCTGAAAGCGCTCAAGGTCCGCGGCGGCATCGCGGGCGTCCACTGTGAGAACGCGGGCGTCATCGACGCGCGCATCGCCGAACTCAAGGCGAGCGGTTTGGGCGCGGACGTCGTATCGCACCCGATCTCCCGCCCCGACTATTTAGAGGCCGAGGCTGTTTCGCGTCTGCTGCGCATCGCGCAGGCGGCCGACGCGCCCGTCATCATCGTCCACACGACGAACCGTGCTTCTCTTGACGAGATCGCCGCGGCGCGGCGCCGCGGACAGACCGTGTATGTCGAGACCTGCCCGCAGTATTTGGCGCTCGACGACGGCGTTTACTACGATCCCGACTTTTCCTCCGCCGCGCGCTACGTCTGCGCGCCGCCCATCCGCTCGCAGGAGGACAGTGAAGCGCTCTGGAAAGCGCTGCGCCGCGGCGAGGTGCAGACCATCTCGACCGACCACTGCTCGTTCACGCTCGAGCAGAAGGACATGGGCCGCGACGACTTTACGAAGATCCCCGGCGGTCTTCCCGGCGTCGAAACGCGTGGCGAGGTCGTCTACACTGTGGCCATCAATGAAAACAAGCTCTCGCTCGGCGGCGTCTGCCGCGCACTGAGCGAAAATCCCGCCAAGCTCTATGGTCTCTACCCCCGCAAGGGCGTCATCGCTGCGGGCAGCGACGCCGACATCGTCGTCTACGATCCCGGCGCGAGCCACGTGCTCCACGGCGCGGACATGCTCTCCAAGGCGGGCTACACGCCGTTCGAGGGCTTCCGCACGAATGGCGGCGTGTCGAAGGTCTACCTGCGCGGTCAGCTGCAGGTGGACGGCGGCAAGGTCGTCGGCGGCAAGATGGGCGAATACTTGAAGCGCGGCAAATGCGCACTGTGAGGTAAGATATGGATCTGAGGGAAATTTTATTTGCGCAGTTCCCTGCGTTTTTTCTGCTGAGTCTGCTGTTTTTGATCGCGCACCTGCGTGTGCGTAAGCGCAGCGCCGTCAAGTCGGTGCTGTGGGTGCTGCTGTTCGGCGCGGCGCTGGCCGTGTCGATCCTGTTCTGCTTCCTCGGCATGCAGGCGAAGTACTGGACGGTCAAGACGCTCTTCGAGCTCAAGTTCTGGAGCTGGCTCGGCCTTGCGATCGTGGTGTTCGTGTTCGTGCTGCGGCTGGTGTTCAAGCTGCAAAATAAGCACGCTCAGCACATGGTCGAAAAGGAGCGCGCCAAGGCGGAAAAGACCCGCGAGGAGGCCGTAAAGCAGGCGCGCGAAGAAGGCCGCGCCGAGGCCATGGCCGCCCAGCAGGCGCAGGAAGCCGAAGCTATCGCGGCAGAGCCCGCAGCGGATGAGTCTGCCTCCCCCGCTGCCGAGGAGACCGCACCAGCAGAGAACGCCGATCCTGAAAAGGCGGTCGAATGTTAAGTATGGAACAGACGCAACCGCAGCGCATCGCGTATTTTGACGTACTGCGCATTCTGGCGACTTTCGCCGTCATCGTGCTGCATCTGTCCGCGCAGCACTGGGCCGACACGGACGTTCACACAAGAGCATGGCAAGCCTTTAACCTTTACGACAGTGCTGTGCGCTGGGCTGTTCCGGTTTTCGTGATGATCAGCGGCTCGCTGTTCCTCTCCGGCTCGCAGAGTCTTTTGCACATTCTCAAAAAGAATGTTCTCCGTCTTGTCACAGCGTTTGTCTTCTGGTCGGCGCTCTACGCCGTCTTCATGGTGAACTTCGAGGGATGCCCGACGAACCTTATTTTGCAACAGTTTCTCAACGGTCACTATCACATGTGGTTCCTCTTTATGATCGTGGGACTGTATCTGATCGTACCGTTTCTTCGCCCCATCGTGCGGGATGAAAAGCTCCTGCGCTATCTTCTACTGCTCACGCTCATCTTTACGTTCCTGCTGCCGCAGATCGCGTCGGCCGTGTCGCTTCTCTCGTGGCAGTACTGCGCTGAATTCAAGGCGCTCACGGGCAAATTCTATTATCATTTCACGCTCGGCTTCGTCCCCTACTTTGTGCTCGGTTACTATTTGGTCCGCAAGGAGTTTTCCTTGACCGCAAAGCGTGTGCTTTACGCGCTCGGTGTGCTCGGCTTCGTCCTCACGGTCGTGCTGACGTCGTTCGCCTCGCGTTTGCAGGGCGCGGCAACAGAGCTGTTCTACGGCTACGATTCGCTCAATGTACTGTTTGTCTGCGTGGGGCTGTTCGTCTTTGCCAAAGAGCATCTGAACTTCCCGAACTTAAGCGAAAAGTGTCACAGGTGCATTCGCGCGCTGTCGCGCTGGAGCTTCGGCGCGTACCTCGTACACCCGCTGTTCATCGAATCGTTCGACATTTTTCTGCACTTCAACACGCTGTCACTCAACGTGTTTTTCTCCGTTCCCCTGCTGACATTGATCATCGGCGCGCTGTCGTTCCTCGTCTCAGCGCTGCTTCACCAGATCCCATTTGTCAAAAAGTATTTTGTATGAAAAGAGCCCCGCGGATCATACGATTCACGGGGCTCTTCTTTTTCTGTTACGCTTCGGTCTTGATGCCGCGCTTGTCGAATTCCTCGACCAGCAGGTCAAGGTCGTTCGGCAGGCTCATCGGCTCGCCGCAGAATTTGATGGCGTTGGCCACGTCCTTGAGGCCGTTGCCCGTCACGACGGAGACGACCGTGTCGTTCTCACCGAGCACGCCCTGCTCGCAGAGCTTCTTGACTGCCGCCGTACCGGTGACGCCCGCGGGCTCGCCGAAGACGCCGCAGGTCGTGCCGAGCAGCTTTTGCGCCGCCATGATCTCCTCGTCCGTCACGTTCACGACGATGCCGTTCGACTCGCGGATCGCCATGAGCGCCTTGTCCGCGTTGCGCGGCACGCCGACGGCGATGGAGTCGGCCAGCGTGTTCTCCTCCATCGGCTCCCAGGGCTTGTTCTCCGCGATGGCGCGGTTGATGGGGTGGCAGCCCTCGGCCTGCGCGGAAATGAGGCGCGGGAGCTTGTCGATAAAGCCGATGGCGTACAGGTCCTTGAGGCCCTTCCACACGCCTGCGATGGTGCAGCCGTCGCCGACGGAGATGGCGAGATAATCCGGCATCTTCCAGTCGAGCTGCTCGGCGATCTCGATCGAAACGGTCTTCTTGCCCTCGGAGAGGTACGGGTTGATGGCCGCGTTGCGGTTGTACCAGCCCCACTTGTCGATGGCCTTTTTCGACAGCTCGAACGTCTCTTCATAGTTGCCTTTGACGGAGATCACGTTTGCGCCGAAGGTCATCAGCTGCGCGACCTTACCCTTGGGCGCGCGCTCGGGAACGAAGATGAAGGTCTTGAGGCCCGCGGCCGCGGCGTTGCCCGCAAGAGAGCTCGCGGCGTTGCCCGTGGACGAGCAGGCGATGATCTTCGCGCCCGCCTCCCCCGCCTTGGCGACCGCCATGGCAGACGCACGGTCCTTTAAGGACGCCGTCGGGTTCTGTCCGTCGTCCTTGACCCAGAGCTTTTTGAGGCCGAGCTGCTTTGCAAGGCGCGGCTCTTCGTAGAGCGGGCTCCAGCCCACGCGCAGCGGCGTATCGGGCGTTGTTTCCTCCACCGGCAGCAGCTCGCGGTAGCGCCACATCGTGTTCGGGCGGGACTTGAGCTTTTCCTTTGTCAGATTCTCTTTGATGTAGTCGTAGTCATAGATGATGTCGAGAATGCCGCCGCACGAGCAGTTCGTGAGGTTCGCCGTGGCCTCGTATTCTTTCCCGCACTTGACGCAGCGGGCGCATTTGACGTTTTTTAACATAATAACTCCTTATTGTCCGCGCACTGCGCGGTGGGTTTTTGCAGCGTGAAAGCGCTGCTGCTTTTTGTCCCCCTATTCGCAGAGGGGCGCGAGACAAAGGGGGTATTCTCTTTCCAAAGAGAATACCCCCTTTGGAACCCCAAGAGAAAGGCGAGGGGAGTCCCCCTCGACCCCCAACATTGCGGGTTTGCAGCTTGAAGAGCTGCACGCGCTGCGCAATCAGGTGCGGTGTACATGGCTTCGCCATGAACCCCTGCGTTTCGTGACAACTCTCAACCGCGCCTTACTATCGTGAGGCGCGAGTGACGTTACCTCGGCGGCAGACTGCGTGCGGAATGCGGCATTGCTGGCGCTCGCCGGCATTGATAGGTGCCTCGGTAGACGGTGATTAGTCTGCACTCCCACGAGACTGGCAGAGCGGCAGCGGTTAATAGGAGCAGAGGCAAATCGTGTAGCAATGCTAATGCGGCGACGCCGCACGCGGGTAACTGCATTCCGGAGGCACAAAGGTCCTTCAAGCCCGAGACTGCCAATCTAAAACCTTTCTCTTGGGGGATTTAAAGGGGGCTATTCTCTTTTGTGAAAGAGAATAGCCCCCTTTGATTCGCTTTCCCCTGCGCGGCGCAGGGGGGGGGAATTTCCTGCTGTTTACAGCATCGAGATCTGTTCCTTCTCCGAGGAACCAACCGCCTCTGGACTCCCGAATTGAGAGACAAATTCTTCCTCGGAAAGAATAGGAACCCCCAGTTCCTTTGCCTTTTTCGTCTTCGACGAATTCGATTCCCCGTCGTTGCTGACAAGGTACGTTGTCTTCCCCGAGACGCTGCCGGTCACGGCGCCGCCTTGCTGTTCGACGTAGGCTTTGAACGCGCTGCGGTTTTTGAAGAGGTGCACATCGCCCGTGATGACAAAGCTCAGACCTTTGCAGGTTCCGTCGGCCTCCTGCTTGGGGGCGACGTCCTCCAGTGTGAGCTCTGCCATCAGGCGGTCGAAGAGGTTTTTGTTTTCATCGTCAGCAAACCAGTTCAGGAGCGCGTTTGAACGCTCGACGCCGATGCCGTCCACGTCCTCGAAGCCCTCGCCGCTCTCGATGCGTGATAAAAAGCCCTTCGTGCCGAGCGCTGCGATGAGCTTCTTGCCCGCGTCCGCGCCGATGTTTGGGATGCAGAGGGCGAAGATCAGGTGGATGGGGTCGACTTTGCGGCTCTTTTCGATGGCCGCCAACAGGTTCGCGCAGGACTTTTCGCCAAAGCCTTCGAGCTTTACGATCTCGTCCGCGTGCGCGTCCAGATGATAGAGGTCGGCAAAATCGCGCAGATAGCCGCGGTTGACGAACTCGTGCAACGTTTGCACGGAGAGGCCGTCGATATCAAGCCCGCCCTTGCTCGCAAAGCGGACAAAGCGCTTCAAGTGCTTGGCGGGACAGTTCGGATCGGTGCAGCGCAGCGTCTTCACGCCGCTGATGGGACTGATACGCACCTCGGTCGCCGCGCCGCAGACGGGACAGGCCGTCGGGACTTCATAGCTGCCCTCGGCCCTGACGACCGCGATGCACTTCGGGATGATCTTGTTGGCCTTGATGATGCGAAGCTCGGTCTTGCGGTCCTTGCCGATGCCGAGGCGCTCGAGCTCGCTGATGTTGCAGAGGCTTGCGCGCGTGACAGTCGTGCCCTCGAGCTGCACGGGGTCGAACACCGCAACCGGCGTGATGGTCGAGGCTGCGCACGACCATTCGATGTGGTCGAGCACCGTGTCGGCGGACACGTCCGCCCACTTGTAGGCAAGACCCGCGCGCGTGGCGTGATGGCCCGTCACGCTGCCGGTCGCTGCGTAGTCCGTGTCGTCGTAGGTGATGACAAGGCCGTCCACGGGAATGCCCATCTCGCCGGAGTCGACCTTTTTCGTCCAGCGCGCGATGGCGTCGGGCAGGTCTTTCGCGCTCGTGCGCTCGCGCTCGACAGTTGTAAAGCCCATTTGGTCAAGATAGTCCATCCGCGCGCCCCAGGAGCGGATCACTTCATCCGTGTGGACGAGCGTGAACGGTGTGAATGTCACGTTGCGCTCTTTCACCTTGTCGAGATTCGTCTTGTCGAGCGCCAGCGTGCCGGCGGCGAGGTTGCGGGGGTTTGCGTAGCGGTCGTCCGCGTCCTCGAGCGTGTCGTTGATGGCCTCGAAATCTGCGTAGGAGATGGTCGCCTCGCCGCGCACGACGAGGTGGCCCTTGTCGCTGATTTTCGCGGGAATACCGCGGATGGCGGAGGCCATATAGGTGATGTTCGTGCCGACGGTGCCGTTGCCGCGCGTCAAAACGCGCGTGAGCGCGCCGCCGTCATACGTCGCCACAAGCGTCGAGCCGTCGAGCTTCCACGAGAGCCAAATGTCGCGCTCGCCCGCCCAGTCCTGCAATTCCTCGACCTTTTTCGTCTTGGCGAGCGAGAGCGCGGGGTACTCGTGCGCTTCCTTCTCCCCCTCGCCGTCCATTTCGTTTCCGGAATGGCTCGTCACCTGCGTGGGACTGTCGGGCCGGACATAGCCGGTCGCTTTTTCCAGAGCGGTCAGCTCGTCAAACAGAGCGTCCCACTCGTAGTTCGTCATCTGCTCCTCCTGCCCGCCGTAGTAAGCGTCGGAGGCGGCATTCAGCCGTGTTACGATCTCGTCGATCCGGATATTTTTGTCCATAGTGCGTTCCCTCTCTCCGGCGGTGCGCAAAAGGCAGTCAGCCGTTGTTCATGATGTAATCTTCCGCGTTCTGCTCCATGTCCTCGCCATTGCTGAAATAGGTGTAATTGTCCGGCACGGAGCCGACGATAACGGTCTCCGCCACGGAATAGGTGTTGCTGAATTTTGTCGTTGTGGAAAAGCCCGGCAGGAGAATGCTGACGTAGACGTCCACCACAAGATAAATTTGGTGCTTCGTCTGGTTGATGCCCGCCGACGTGAACGCATTTTCAAAATGCGCGCTCGACGAGCCGACCGACTGCATCCGCACGCGGATCAGCGGCCCGCGCCCCGCCAAAAACGGCGAGCCGAGCAGCGTGCCGACCGGCACGGAGAGTTCCTTCGTCGTCACCTCGGAGAGCTTTTCGAGTACCTCGTCGATGATGGCGGACTGCAAACGGTTAAACTCCGCCATGTTGCTCTTGACCGCCGTGATCTTTCCCTCGTTGTCCTTTTCAAAGGAGATGAGCTGGTCGTAATCTACGCCGCCGCTGTAGATCGTCTCGTTCACGGCGGCGGTCACGATGCCGTTGACCGTATTTGACACGCGCGCCGTTGCGAGCGACGTGAGCACGGGTTTTAGGTGCGTCATTGCCACGATGGCGAGCGCCAGCAGCGCCGCGAGCAAAAACAACACAAGCAGCAGCGCCCGCTTCTTTCCTGAAAGTCTCCTGTGTCTCCATTTCGGCACAGAGCCTCACCCCGATTCCAGTGAAGCCTATGCCGCGCGGGCTTTTCCCTATTCGCCCAGCGCCATGACAAGCTTCTTGAACGCCTTGCCGCGCTCCATGAAGTTCGCGAACTGGTCGAACGCCGCGCACGCGGGCGAGAGCGTCACGATGTCGCCGCGCACTGCGCGCTCGTAGGCGGTCTTCACGCAGTCCTCCAGACTCTCGCAGCGCACGATCTCGGGGCTGCCGTGATAGCCCGGGCACTCGCGCACGGCCTTTTCGATGGCGTCCGCTGTCGCGCCGCACAAAATAAGCAGCTTGACGTGCTTTACCACCTCGGGTGCAAGGGGTGCAAAGGGAATATGCTTGTCATATCCGCCCGCGAGCAGAATGACCTTTTCGTTGAACGCGTTGAGCCCCGCGATGGTACGCGTCGGGCTCGACGCGATGGAATCGTTGTACCACTGCACGCCGCGGATCGTCCGCACCGGCTCGATGCGGTGCTCGACGCCGACAAAGGTACGCGCAGTCTCGCGCATGACCTCGTAGGGCACCAAACCGTCGAGCGCCGTCACGGCGGCGAGGTAGTTTTCGACATTGTGCATCCCCGGCAGACGGATGTCAGAGATCTGCATGACCGCTTCCTCGCATCCGTCATGGCGCAGGACGATGGTATCTCCGCGCAGGAACGCGCCGTCCGTGACTTCCTCGCGGCGGCTGAAGAGCCGCGTCCACGCTGCCGCCTTTTTCGAGAGCTTGCGCGTGACGTCGTTGTCTTCGTTGAAAATAGCGATGTCGCCCTCGTGCTGATGGAGATAGATATTCTCCTTCGCCGCGATGTACTCGTCCATATCCTTGTGCACATCCAGATGGTTCGGCGCAAGGTTCGTCATCACCGCGATGTGCGGCGAGCGCTTCATATCAAGCAGCTGGAACGACGAGAGCTCGACGACCGCGAAGTCTTCAGGCTGCATCTTCTCCGCGTCGCACAGCAGCGGGTGGCCGATGTTGCCGCCGAGATACACGGTCTTCCCCGCCGCGCGCAGCATTTCGGCGATGATGCTCGTCGTGGTGGTCTTGCCGTCGCTGCCCGTCACGCCGATGATCGTACATGGGCAGACCTCGAAAAAGATCTCCATTTCCGACGTCACGACGCTGCCGCGCGCTTTCGCCTCGAGCAGCGCCGGAACGTCCGGCCGCATGCCCGGCGTGCGGAAAACGACGTCCGCGCGCAGATCATCGAGGTAGCCTTCGCCAAGCTGCAAGTGCGCGCCCAGCGCTTCGAGCTGCTCCGCGCGCTCGCCTAAGTCCTCGCGGCTCTTTTTGTCGCAGGCGATGACCTGCACACCGTTTCGGCACAAAAGCTCGATGAGCGGCGTGTTGCTCACGCCGATGCCGAGCACTGCCGCTGTTTTTCCCCGCAGAGAGGATAGATATTCCTGTATCGTCATAGACGTTCATCCTTTCGTCTGCACATACAAATTCAATATATAGTATAGCGCAGGAACGGCAAAATAGCAATGCATTTTCCGTTGACAAGCCCCGCGCCATGGGCTAAAATAGTTGTGCGAGTATGACAGACAGTCGCGCGGCGAGGCCGAAAGGCCCGCTGTGAGGAAAGTCCGGGCTCCACAGGGCAAGGATAACGGGTAACGCCCGCCCAGAGCGATCTGAGGAAAAGTGCAACAGAAATAGACCGCCCGAGGTATGCAAGTATCTCAGGTAAGGATGGAAAGGTGCGGTAAGAGCGCACCCGTCGGCTCGAGAGTGTCCGATGCTGTAAACTCTATCCGGAGCAACACCGGTATGGGAGCAATAGGTTGGCCCGACCGCTCCCGGGGTGGCTGGAGTACCGCGGCAACGCGGCGCGTAGATAGATGACTGTCAAATACAGAACCCGGCTTACAGTTTTGCTCGCACATACACAAAGAGGACAGCGGAAATCCGCTGTCCTCTTTCTTTGCTCTTTTCAATTCCGAACAGATGCGCTATACTTATTCTTATCCAATCAAAAACAAACTCATGCTGCACAATATAAGATTTCACCGCACTGAATATGTCTTGAAAATTATGGAGGTCTGATATGATTGTTCTTGCCGTTGTTTGTACAATCTTAGGTGGAATATTGGGCGCATTTCTTGAACCCGTCTCGCTCTCTGTTTCCATTCCAATCGCAATTATGGGGGGATTTATTTTAAAAGCGATCAAGAATAAAGCATAACAATTTCCGGATCACCCCATAATCATCCAGAAAGGAGGTGCACATGGACCGGGTTATTTTTCACTGTGACCTGAACTGCTTCTATGCCTCCGTGGAGCTGCTCTCTCATCCGGAGCTGCGGGAGGTGCCCACGGCGGTAGCCGGAGATCCCGCTTCCCGTCACGGGATCATCCTTGCGAAAAACGAACCGGCCAAGCAGTTCGGCGTCAAAACCGCTGAGACCATCTGGCAGGCCAAGAAGAAATGCCCCAATCTGGTGCTGCTTCCCGCCCATCACAAACTCTACCACCTCTATTCCCAAAAGGTCAACGCCATCTATGACGAATATACCGATCT
>ENA-ORSA01000668-ORSA01000668.1-human-gut-metagenome-genome-assembly--contig:-NODE-668-length-35271-cov-2.829595_pt1 | contig 35271 bp, 40 predicted proteins | sample MGYA00242179_ERZ509142 | MGnify/ENA primary metagenome ERZ509142 (study PRJEB26280, sample SAMEA2338659) | human gut metagenome | biome: human gut; feature: human-associated habitat; material: faeces... | reverse complement strand
CAGAATCTGCTGCTTCAACTGCAACAGCACTCAGTTCCGAGGCATCAGCGTCTTTGGCATCCGCAACGACATAGGTCGTGATGGTGCATTCGCCATCAGCGACTGCCGTGACAAGGCCATTCTCATCTACGGTAGCTACGCTTTCATCGCTGGAGGTATATGCCAGCTTTACCTCAGTCGCGTCTTCCGGCACAATTTTGGCATCCAGATTCTTGGAACTCTCACCGTTTGTGACAAGCTCCAAGGCTTCGGGTGCTTCTACACCGGTGGGTGTGATGACGACCTTCACATGAGTAGTGGAAGAAATGTTCACATCCTTTGCGGAAGCCGTGACATCAGCCTCACCTGCACCGACTGCGGTGATGAGACCCGTGGCATCGACCGTGACGACCTCTTCATCGGAGGAGGTCCACTCGATAGTGAGCTTCGAGGCGGCTTCGGCAATCTTTTCCTGCTCGGCTTTATCATCCGTACCGTACTCGATTTCCAGCTGCTGCGTCTCACCCTTTTCCATCACTACATTCGGAGGCAATCCGATGGAGTTGATGTCAACACCGCATCCAACCAGCGACAGTGCCATTGCTGCGGCGGCAATGACCATCGACATGATTTTCTTCTTCATATTCAATTTTCTCCTTCCCGGCGTCTGGTGCCGAGGCAACATAATTGTGATAGGTTCAGCCGACTCTATGCAGCTTTGGATTTCGTCATCGACGAGGCTGTGAGCCATTGGTCGCCTATCCTTCTGTACATCTGCATTATACCATAAATTTGTAATTTCTACAACCAAGGTTCGTAAAAGTTAACAGTTTAGTCATATAACAAGATGAACAGATTATCTTGCCTTAACTCCTTTCGCTGTATTTGTTGCACCTCCTATTATATGCAGAATATGGTTGCCCGTCAAGCAACAAAATGGTTGCGGGGATGAGGATTTTTGAGCTAGGAGGATGGGCTATATAGGGCTATATAGGGACGGTTCCCACTTCTTCTTTTGCCACTCCCCTTCTTGCACAAAAATAAAAGCCCAGTGGTCAAATTGACCACCGAGCAGCATGAATTTGGCTATAAAAACAAAAATCGCCTCACTGAAATGAAGCGACTTTTAGGTCATAGTTTCCCTTTTTCGTCTTTATACCATACCAAGAACTATTATGGGAACTATGATATGTTAAGAGTGTACCCTTAACATACTTACATTGTATATGATATAGTTCCAAATGTCAATATGATTATTCTGCTAATTTGATACATTCTGTGGGAGTCTTCTCTTGTACTACAAGACGCCATTGGACACTACCGGAAGGTTGTACTGTCGTTCTGGAGGATTCCCTCTTTTGGTTGTGGGCTTTGTTGAGACCTACTCCCCCGACGAAAAAGAAGAGGTCCCGCCTCGATAGCAGGACCCAAAGCATGTTTTCGTTCGGTGCTCGCTTAGCACCTATCCGGTTTGAGGTTCACACGCACAACTCCTCCAGAGGCTCTTCACCACGGTGCGTGCCGGAACACAATGGTGTATCATTGCCTTTCAGCATCAGCTCTCTTGTCTTGTTGTAGCCACATTGCAAATAGTTGTCAATGCCACAGCTCACATTGGAGCTTGTATAAGCCATTTTGCAGCACTTATTTGCTTGATTTTCTCCAGCATATATGATTAAATCAGATACAGCGGTGAAAATATGCCGTTTTTACTTCTCTCCTTTGTAACAAGGAATTAAGAAAGACTGTCTCCGCCACAATAAGTGGAAGCGGTCTTTTCTCTTTTATTTGCTTAATGAAGTTGATTTGTTATTCCCTTGAAGAACTCAGCGCTCCAGATGTCCAATTGGGACGTGTCTCTTATAAACGGCTTAACATCTTGTTTCGCCTGCTCATAATCAATAGTATCGAATTTGTCGCATAGCATCGAACGAAGAATTTTAATGTCAAAAGCATCCGTCTCCGTTAATACTTCACTTTGAATCAGTCGCCATTGCAGATGCTTCAGGTTTACGCTCGCCCCTTTTGAGAGATAGAACACATAATCATACAAATCGCGCCCTTTTATGCGATTATGCCACGCACGACATAAAACCGCATGAATCTTTCCGGCAAAAAGAGACGGCATATCATACAGGTTGACTTCATAGGGAAATGGCGTTAGAGGGAATTCACGCTCAAATGTTGCGTAATCCGGCGGCATTGTGTCGATTTCAAACTTGATTTTGATAGTCTCGTTCTTTGTGATGCTGTTTGCTGCTGCCTCATCAGAGTAAAACAGCAGATAATGCTCTTTGGTATTTCCCTTCAGAAACGCAGAGCGAATAGCAGATTCTTTTGTCTTTTCCTTCTCGGTGATATCAACGTTCAGACCAAAAGAGCGAACTGTCTTTTCCAGTTCGGGAAAGAACGCTTTCAAATCAAAATCTGGATTTTTCGCCATCAAGGAGAAATCCAAATCTTCCGAAAACCTGTCCAGACCATAGAAAATACGTAGAGCAGTCCCACCATAGAATGCAGCTTCCTTAAAGAAACCGGCGCGGGACAGCCCATACAGAACAATTTCCTGCATAACTTCCTTCATCGCATTCTTTTGGTCGTACATATTTTTGCTGTCGTATTTTTTCAGCATCTGTTCGATTATTGTTGTCATGCAATTTTCTCCATTGTTTTAGTCAGCTTTTGGATATTCGTGCAATGATACTTGCTATTAAGAAATAGAATATCATCCATGTTCAACTTGCAGAACAACTCCCAGTCGATTCGCAAACCATCGAAAAGGAGTTCTTTTAGTTCTCTTTGGCTTGTTACAGGGGATTGAATATAGAGTTCGTCACACAATGCTTTTTCCGGACTTGCTATCTGGAAAGTATACCCATTCTCACTTACACATTCGATTCCATACGGATATGCTGCAGAAGGAACATCGCGATATGTGAATGTTCCAAAAGGTGTCTTGAATTCCTTCTTCTTTTTCTTTTCAAAAGTGGCTGACGTGAAGTTATATACTGCTTCCGGAATCAATCCATGATATGACAACGCAAATTCAAAAGACAAATACGATGGAGAGCAAATAGTGTTTGCCAACCGGTACCCGGGAGTCGTAGGATTCGTTTCGTATAATCCCTGTATAACAGGGATGCACTCCTTCTTCTTGACCATATGAGCCAACTTGTCTCGCGGGTTCTTGTAATTATTTAGCTCTTGGAGCATAATTGCGGTTGTTTTTATCATATTCTCACCACCTTATATGATTATATCAGATACCGTGGAGAAAATCAAGTAATTTTATAAGGTGTAATGGTGGAGACGCAAAGTGAAAGGGAGATGCTATTACGCACCCCCCTTCTTTTTATTCCTTGAGTGTTGTAGCTGCCGTACTGCTGTCCGTCTGCAGCAGTTCTGCTGCTCTTGAGATACTGGTTTCACCTTCTGTATAAGCTCTCAACACTATCTGCAGCAAGCGAGTCGGCAATTCTGCTTTTCGTTCGTCCACTATGATGTTTTGGATATTATTCTGCCACTTGCGGTTGATGATGCCTTCTTCCTTCGCGCGGCGAACCACACACTTCTCGAATACCCCGTATTTCTCAGCAATTATTCGGATTTCCTTGGCACACAGACTCTTGCGCTTCCGTCCCAGCTCCCGAATAATGTCTTCGCTTGGCAGTAAGAAATACTCCACAGCATTGTTGAGAATTCGCTCATTTATGTCCGAGAACAGCAGATACATAAGAACATGTGTCAGCTCTTCACGCTGACCATAACGGTCCAAGCCGCTACTGATTGCAACAATCGGGACCCCATTGGTCGTCATCGCGGCGAGGCTTGAAAAGCTCTTCGCAATTGCATTTCGTTTGATGATGGTGACAAACACGCCACTTCTCTCAAGAGTCTGAACAAGATTACCCACCGGTCCACTTGCAGGTAGGTGCAATGCTTCTCGTATATATGCTGCGATTTCTTCGAGGTCAGTTCCCATCGGAATTTTTTCCTTCGGCAGCCTGTTTTCATCCACTTCCGCATTGGCACACATGCAAGCATCGTGATACATCTGCACATTCAGTCGTACCTGCGCCAGAATCGCATTTTTCTCGGCTTTATTCAGTTTGTTGTTGTGAAATACAGTTTTGGCAATCTCGATGTCCTCTTTGTACGACATCAGCTTGCCAAGGGTAATACCAAGCGCCTCGCAGATTTTCTTGACCATTTCGACATTCGGATATTTTTTATCACTTTCAAAGTTTGAGACAGTCATTTTACTCACACCAATGGCATTTGCCAACCACTGCTGCGATACATCTTTTTGTTCTCTATAATATCTAATGCTTTTCCCAACACTCATAGCTGCGTCTCCTTTTGTTTACATTATACCATATTTGTGGTATTTTGTAAATGAAAAGAACACTTTTGCTATGTGGCAGTTTAAGCGTTTTCCGGCAACTTATCCAGATACCGAAGAACCTTATCAACACCCCGGCAACTAATGGCACTCATATTTTCTTTGTTGAGCCAACGATATAACCTGCCACGATTGATACCGGTATCTTTGCATACGCGGTATACGGTGACGTGCTTCTCCACTAAAAGGGAGAGAACTTTCTTGCGCATCAGTCCCTTCATATAGTTATCTGCTTCCGCACTATCCCGTACAGCTACATAACTGGTCCAGACGCGCCGCAGCCGCTCCGGAAGGTTCTCATCCTGTTGCTCCAACTGCTCGATGGTCAGCGTGCTGCCATAAGTGTCACACAGGTGCTGAAGCTCCCCATTGGGCGTTTTCTCCAGAACGGAATACAGTAGCTTCAGTTTTCCATTGAACTTCGCATACAGGAATAGCGGCTCACGCAACTTCGGGAAATCTTCGCATTCCGCAACAAGTTTCTTGATGCTCGTCGTTCCAAATGAAAGGTCCCGCACATAGTCTTTCAAGAAATTCTCGAAACGCAGTTTTTGTTTCATATACATCACACCCTATAGTCTGTATCCCAGTCACCATATGTATTTGCTTGCGCCGGATAGGCACAGTATACACCACTCGACCCGCCGGAAACGCAGGTCATACTGCAGATGAAGCTTTCGCAGTCTCTGCATCCGTAGGTCCTCATGCCTCCGTTTGCTTTTCCCTTTGGGCAAGGTGCGAGGAATCCTCTATGCCTATCTACTACACGCAGGAACTGCTGTTGCGGCTCCTTTGCAAGCCGTTTCCGCATTATCTCGATAGTGGTACGGAAAAAATCGAGCATATCCATTTTGCCGCTCATGTGAATTTCGTGGTCATCATCTACATCAAAGTATTTGTATGTCGGTTTCCAACTCATGTGGTCAACATGTGACCAGTTGACACGGCGAATTGCGTATTCAGGCTTGTCTTCACCGGTTTCAATTGTGCCGAAATAAAAGCAGATACTGACCCAAGCATTGATACTGTCCTGCTGCGGCACCGGTCCGAAGCGCAGGACTGACAGCGGGCGCTCCCAATAGAGATGGAAGTAGTCCGGCAATCCGTCTTTGCCAATAGTAGGTACAATGCCTTTGTCTGAGACATCGAACACCCACGCCACTTTGTAACCGAGGGTATTATAGAATGTATTCCGCTCTCTGAATTCTTGCGGCGTAATAGGACTGTGCTGAAATTCCACTACGACGCCGTCCTTGAAGACATCTGCGCGATGAATCTCACCATTGTGTTTCATCACGACTTCTCGGCACTCAATGGGGAATTGTTCCTGCATAGTCTTGTGCCAGTCGCTCATATCGTAATGCCAGTGGTCTGGGCAAGCGCCTGCTTCATGTGCGAAATGGTGTGCGTTGACTTCCCCTGCCCGCAGAATCAGCTTCCCGCTGCATACCGGACAGAAATAATCTGTCTGCTTATTTGCTTCGTCTGCCCAAATGAGCGTTCCTTCGGTGTCTCGTGCAACAAACATTGTTATTTCTCCTTTGTATCTGTTATTTCTCTTGATTTTGCGTTATGCCTTATGTTTGTGCCAGAAAACCCGGTATTTCCCGTTCACCACGCCTTCCGACACATAGTCTGACAAAGTATATCCCCACATCCTGCAAGCCTCCTCTGCCGCTTCGTAGCCCCGCAAGCCGAAGCCTTCCGTGAAGTGCCCTGCCTTGCAGCGGTAGAAGCCGCATTTGCGGAGCATCAAGGGGTCTTCGTACGCCGCAATGTCGTTGCTCGCATATTTTACATACAGCATCTCTTTTGAAAACAGAAAACTCAGAGCCGCCATGATAGGAGACGGTGTATGGTCCTTCGTATTGAACTCGATATGTACATAATGTTCGCCATCTACATCGACCTTTACCGCTTCCGGCTCTTCAACGCTATCCGGCATAACTTGCCACCCATAAAAATGGAAGTCGTCTAAAAAATACTCACGCTTGTACCTTCCGAGATATTCGAGGTATATGTTCAGCTCTTTCTCTGCTTCCTCATCCAATTTTTGTTGGCTGCAAATGATTTTACCGTTTCCATTGCGGAATCCGGCATCGACCATTTCGTTTTTGTTTGGCTCTGCTACCGATAACATTCCTTTTCGGTCTAAAAGGGCTTGAGAGCCCTGCTCTACCTCCTCTTGCTTGAGGTGTTCGTTGGCGAACCAATACGGGTGGAAGTAGTTTTTCATCATCTCCGCAAGTCCATCCGGCTTGTAGTTGCGCGGGTCTGTACCAAAGTGCTTGATGGTCGCGTAAGCCAGAAGGTCCGACCGCGATTTGTTGACCTTTGGGTCGTCGGATAACTGCAGAATTTTCTTGAATGAGAACGGATTCTCTCCGTCCCGTATCGTATTCAAGAAACTGTTTACTTCTGCGTCTGCGCTGAACCGTATGGTAAGAATGTTCTTTGTTCTGCTTTGCATGAAAGCATCCTCCTCTATTTACGCATCGCCTAAAAGCCGCACAGACGATGCAAATTGCTGATACTTTCATTGTATTCGATTCGCAAGATGTTACAAATGAACCTTTTGCAGGCAAACAAATTCACGGTCACTTTGGCTGTTCTTCCAGAGCGACAGGAGCCTTGCCGCAGCCGCTCCCGTGAGCCCTATGTGCTGTTTCTATATGTGGGGATGTAGTTACATGCTTTGCGTTCAGAACGGTTCTTACTGCTTCTCTGTTGGTAGTCTTGTTAAAAGAAAAGAGCCTCCTCAAATTGAGGAAGCTCTTCGCTTTTGCTGATTATTCGGTAGGTGCTGGTGCTGCGTTTGTGGAATTGTCCACGGTCGTCTCACCGGCGAGTTCTGTTCTGTACAGTTGGGCGGCATTTGCATCCACTGTGGAAACGTCGAAGCCATTACCATTGAGGAAGTCGTAGGCATCAACGACAATCTGCTTCAAAGTGTTTACATCGTCGGCAGTAATCAGAGGATTTTCTTCCTGCAGCATCCCGCTGTATTGAGCGTATTTGCTGCGGAATTCAGAGACCTGAGGCGAATAGCTGTCGTTCATGCTAATCATCGGATTGTTGTTCATCACATAGAGCAACGAATCCAGTGTTTCAATCACCTGCGACAGTTCTTCTTTCTGGCTCCGGTAATTGTAGACGGTCACGATGGCTTTCTCTATCTGCAATACGGGGTTCTGAATTTCCTCGTATTCCTGTTTCATCTCATCGGTGACAGGAATGTTGCCAACATCAAGAACCTCGTCCCATGTAACGCCGCTTGATGTCAGCTCATGGGTCAAATCGGTGGTCTCCTTGCCTTCTTCAATATCGATGTCGTGCTTTTCACAAAGCTCACTGAAGATGTCGGGCTCCGGTGTGGCAGTAGGTACGGGCGTTGCCGTTGCGGAAGCAGTTCCCTGCTTTCCGTCGTTCTGCGCCGTGTTGTCAGATAATGCGGAAGCCGCATCGTCTTCCTGTGCCGTCTCCTCGGTAGAAGCCTCCGCAGAAACTGCGGAGTTTGCCGTGCTGTTGGTTTTGTTGTCTTTGTCGGCTTTACCCGCACAACCTGCGAGTATGCCGCAAAGCATTACGGCAGCGAGACTCGCCGCCAATGCCTTACGCTGCATAATTCCTTATGCCCCCTTGCTCAGTTTCTCGTGGATACGAGTCGCGAAAGTCGTTGCGATTTCCTTTTCCTTGTCGGCTTCGAACATCTCAACATCCTGTGCCTGATTGTCCTTGCAATCATACACAAAGTAGTGTGCGTCGTCACGGATAAGGCAAACAGCACCTTCCTTGTACTCTTCGATGGCGTACACATTTTCCGGAATGTTGCCGCGCTTCATCAGAGAAATCATTGCCTGCTCGAACTTCGTCAGTTCTACGGGTTCTTCGTCCACAACAGCCTCGGTATGCTCTTCCTCGGATTCGGGCTCTGCAGCAGGAAGCTCCTCACTAACAGGGCCATTGCTCTCTTCGGACGCGGCAGGCTCTTCCTGCACTTCTTCTGTGGGAGCTGCTTCGGGCTGCTGCTCTTCCTCAACAGGCTTGTCGCACTGCTCAGGCTCTTCGTTCTGCTCGGTTTCCGGCTCTTTGACAACGCCGTTCATCACGTTGGCAATGTCATCGAGCGTTTCATTGGAAACACTGTCATTGACCATGGCGGTAACAATCGGACTGATGGGCTCATGCTCTGTGGTGTCGTTCATGGCAGGCTCTTTTACTTCCTGCGGTGCAGGCATTTCCTCTGCAGCCTTCGGCTTTTCGGCAGGTTCGTGAACTTCTTCATCCTGTGCCTTTTCAGCTACGCTTGCTTTTTCATCGCCGTGGCGGTTATGCTGCTCACTGTCGTCCTTGCGATATACCGTCTTGGCAGCTACGCTTCCGACCAGCTCTTTGTTGTGGCTGTTGGCAGTTGCGCACTTGACCATCGCAATCAAAGACAGAACTGCACATACCGCGAGTGCAACCGTGATTGCCATGACGATGATGTCAGAAGTGACATCCGTAAAGCCGAGGCTGAACAGGATGCCGTTCTGGAACAGAAGCAGCACAGCCAGCATGCCGAGCGAAACGATAAGACTGAGCGCAGTCAGGGCAGTGGGTGCTTTCGAAAAAGCCTTTTTGTTAGAGTTACTCATTTTTCTCTCACTCCATGATGTGATAATGGTTGTACCGCGCAGATGGGTTTCCTTGCGGTGTTGATGATATCCTTTTTTAGGATACCCTTATTATACCACACAATTTGCAATTAGTCAATCTCGAATACGCGAAGGAGCGGTATTTTCAGCAAATATTTACCTTTGTTGAGTGAAGTTTGAGCAACAATCCCTTAGATGTACAGCTCAGGCGTTTACTCGGTGATGGAAGCTGCCTCAGCAGTTTCGACTGTTGCATCCTCCGACGTAGCCTCTTCGATTTCAGTGCTCTCGGACGCGACGGTTGAGGTTGCTGTGGAAGAAGGAGTCTCATCCTTCTTGCCGCAACCGGCAAGCATCACCATTGCGGCGGCTGCAACTGCCACCGCCATCAGCATTTTCTTGTTTTTCATTTTGTGCTCTCCTTTGTGTTTGGGCTTCAGTGCAACCCTCATGGCATTTGCCGCAAAGAAAAAGGCGAGCCGCCCGACGAATCAGGCAGCCCGCCAGCGGGCAGGTACTGCGGCCTTGTACCGGTCCGAAGTTTAAGTATATGCAACTCGCACAACAGTGCAAGCACTTTTTTGTTAGGGGTACACAATTTCGTTCGGCAACTTCATACCAATGATGTTGTCCAATGGGATGAATGCCAAGGCATCATCTATTGTAATGAACATGCCGTTGGACGGGCCTAAGCACAAATAATCATTGCGAAGGTAGAAACCGTCTTGTTGAATTAACTGATAATCTTGTAGGTCCCTGAATCTATAGGAAGCAATGGTTGTTGCTTCCCCTTCTGCAGTTTTGTATTTGACAACAAGTTTGGTCCCGGCAGTATTTGCTGCCAACTCAATTAACTTTTTGAGCCGTACATATTTCGGAATTTTTTCGATTTTATCGCAGCAAAGACGCTTTACCGCCTCGTTTTCCAAAACTGCTTCACGAGGGTCTTTGGCTACTTTGGTGTTGTCGTGACCATTTGAGTATCGGCGCATCTGCAGGACTGGTTCAATCCAGTTGTCGGGGTCGGCGAGCCAATAGCCGGAGGTTTCGTCATTGTTAAGACCAGAACAGGCAATGTAGGAGTCAATCAAATCCATGCGAAAACCGTTTGTATAATAGTTCGCAGCAAGAAGAGTCAGCTCTTTCTTCTCTTTTTCCGAATGACTTGCCAAGAACCTCAAGGTCTCAATTTCTGTAACCGGGTATTTTTCTCGGATGTACTTATTCAGACTTTCTCTGATGTTCTTATCAAAATCTCTGGGAAAGTCTTTTGCTGGGAATCCGCAGAATTTTAGGAACTTTGTTTCTTCAGTATCCCCGTTGTGTGGATAGATATACTTGTTATCCACGATGAAGCCGATGAGAGACAGTTCTTCACGGTAGTGGCTCAAGTCCGCTTCGCTCTGCCCCGGCTCTACCGCCGTCATCATGTTGTAAAGGAGTTCGACCTTGTGCTTTTTCTGTAGCATCGGCTTGCGCAAGAATTCGGCATATGCCGTGTAATCGTCGAATTTCATAGGGAAAACACCGGCAATATAGCTTTGTTCTGAGTTTCCTATAAACTCTTTAAGCGTGCCTCTTGTAAGTTTGTTCACACTTTGCCTCCATACAATGCCGCTACAATATCTACCGCCTCGTCCATTGAGCGGCAGGTGTAGCTCATGGCTTTACCGCTGCCAATCAACATGTTGCCGCTGCGCCAGTAAGCCTTGGAGTCAGTCGTGTAGATGATGCTGTCCTCTACACGAAGCTCTACGCCGCTTTTGGTCATCACATTTTTCATAGGGGATACCTCCTCTGCTATTTGTTTTTCATTGTATACAATTCGCAAGTTTTAGCAACGCTTATGTTCTGGAAAGTATGCCGTTTGTTGCAAACATGTGTTCGATGGCTTTGGTCGTTTCGGTTTCTCGACCCTTGATGCCGCCGTATTTTAGTAGAACGATAGTCAATGCCTCTTTGATGTCTGCTACTCCGCGTTGGCACACACCATCATCGCGTATCAGCTTATTATCTTGTAGCCAATATGATGTGTTATCTGAGGCAAATATCGTGTTGCCGTTGATTTTCAGTATAACTCCCGAACCAGACTCTAATTTAATAACTTCCACCCAAATATCCCCTTTTATGTTTTGTTGAGCAGGTTATTCGCCAGCTTATGCTGTTGCCCACCGCTCGCCCCGTGGAGGCTCCTACCATGAGCAGCTGCGCGGGGAACCCGCGCGTTGGATTAAATTTTGCTTTTTTGTTCTTATTTTTTGTACATTTTGTAAACACTTAGCTTGCACGAATGACTTAAACACAAATTTATGATATAATATACTTGTAAATTAGAAGCTGCTGTGTGGGTGATACCTATGTCGTAAACCGGTTAGTAGATGAAATTATAAGATTGAAATAAATATCGTTTTGCAGCCAATCAGATGCCTTGTGCCTGCGCGATGATATTGCCGTCATATTTTTTTGTGTAAGCACTGTGATGGCTGTAATCCATCGTAAATGTAAAAATGTCGCAGCCCGTGCGGCTGCGTGGAGAAGAACCTCTACCAATTATGGTAGAGGTTCTTTTTCCTTTTTTGATTACATCTCAGCATTAAACAGGTTGCGCAGCTTGTATGTGATATCTTCGCTGTTGCCGACAATAGATGCTGCTTCGTTGATAGAAGCGAGCTCCGAAAGACTATCCGCTGCATAGTTGTAGCTGATGGTATAGATGGGAATGTTCATGCCTGCAATAATGTCCTTTGTCTCAGAGAACTTGTAACCGGTATTGCTGTCTCCGTCAGTCAAGACAAAAATGATTGGTGTGTAGTTTCCTCCAAGTTCTTGAGATTTCTGGTAGATGCGGTCCATTGCCACGCAAAGACCGTTGTACATGGCTGTATTTCCGTTCGCATCAAGGGAATTCACTGCGCCCTTGTACAGAGTTTTCTGAGAAAGGGAAAATTTATCAATTGGCAGATATTCGCGGACGCTTGAATCAAAGCCAATGATGCCGATATAATTGTCGTCGTTGATGTACTGAATTGTGTTAATCATCGCAGTTTTTAATGCGTTGATTGGTTCACCACGCATAGAACCGGAAGTGTCTACAACAAACCCAGCAACAATAGGAATTCCGGAGTCTTTCTCTTCTTTCCAAATGCCCTGAGCCTGCGCAATGATGCTGCCGTCATATTCCTTGCCTGTGTAAGCATAATCGTCCATAGCGTTAAAGCCGTCTTTCGTTGCAACGGCTTTGTTTTGCTCGCAAAAAGAGATAAATGCAGCAATGACCTCTTTCTTTTCGGTCGAGATATTGCCAACCGAATAAAGCGGGTTATCGTGGCGTACACCAAATGGAATGAACTCGTAGTTTCTTTGTAAGGTTGGGTCGATTTGGTAAGATTGATACTCCATGACCAGTCCATCTACAACACCCTTGTCAGCAGACTGAACCATCTGCTGTGTAGTAAAGGATACCAGCGGAACATTTGCTTGGAATTTCTGGAAGCTTTCGACTGCTGCTGCATCCACGACATTGTCGCTGCCGCTGCTTGCCAAAGCTGCAAGCAGGAAATTAAGGCCCGTGGCACTTGTATAGGGGTTAGAATAGCCCATCATCATTTTCCCGTCGATGGTTGCATTCAGAACAGTGTTTACAGATGCTTCACCATAATCTGCTCGCAGCATATCCCCTGTTTTCTTGGATACGAGAATGCCTGCCACATTACCAACCAAACGGTCGGTTTCCACGGTAAGTTCTACGCCTTCATTCTCGACAAGTTTGCCGAAAAGCGTATTAGAAGGCGTATAGCACTCAGGCTGATATTTTCCTGTTGAAATATACTCAGCAGCCGTGCCGGAAGGAATAGAACGCAACGAAACGCTCATGGTTTTATCATCAGTGGTTTTATTATGCTGGCTGTTGAATTTCTTTGCCATCTCTGTCAGGAAAGAGTCAGAGCCAGATTCCGCCGCTTTTTCGCCGGACGAAAAAATTTCAATATTGACCTCCCCTGTCCCCTCTACTACAAACGGATAGGAAGACTCGATGTCGGGCAACTCATCTTTTGCATCCAAGAACTCGGAGACATCCAGTTGCTGCGGTGCGACGGTCACCTCCTGCACTCCGATTCGTTTCATCTTGCTGCTCAGGTCAGCATACGCTTGTTCGGTTGTCATTGTGTTGGTGCTAACGCTTGAATCACGCAGCACCGTCTGATAGAACACCCCCAGAACGACACCCACGATTGCGATGGTCGCTACCACCGGGAAAATACTTTTTCTCGCCATGTCAATTTCCTCCATTTAATGTATCATATCGTTTCATTGTTTCCTTACTGATTTCTTCGTCTTGTTTAATATCTTCCTCTGTTTTACTAATGACGGTATCGAGCTTTGTCATAGCAAGAACAACATCGGTATCCCACGGATTTTGTGCCGAGCGCTGATTCAGTGCATACGCAAGAGAATCGAGACGCAGAATGAGGCGTTCGTTATCGTGAACTACTTTATTGACTGTGCTTACAATACCATCATAGATTTCCTTTTTCTTTTTAGCTTTCTCTTTATCTCCAAATGAAATGGAACCACGGCAGAAAGCGTTATACTCGGTTTCATCGAACATGGAGGCTGAACGGATAGCGTCATCTAAGCGGTCATAGAAGATTCGCTCTGCGGATGCCAGCAGTGTTAAGCATTTTGCCTGCTCGCCTGAAGTCTTACTATCCTGCGTCATGCTGTATGCGGTAGCCATTTTCGAGCCGAAGCGGCGAATCTGATAGAGCATTTGGTCTGCTTGTTCAGAAAAGACACTTTTTGTTTTCACGATTGCTTTGATTCTATTTGCATACTGTTTCTCTTTATTTGCTGGTTGTTCTGCAGCCGTTTCGTTCTGCATTTCTCGTTTTCTCGAAATTTCACGATATGCGATATAGGCGCACAGGAGCAGGAATAAGACTGGCGTGCCATACTTTGCCAGCAATACGAAAAACAGCGATGTGCCGTGCATATATTCCATTGCGTAATAAGTATGGATGTATGCCTCCACCATGTAGACTACTGCCGCTGCTACGATAAGCAGGCTTACACTGAGCATTATTTTCACCTCGTTACTTTTTATTTTGTATTTTTTGCTTGCTCTGTTTTTATGTATTATTCGTAAACAATTACTCGATACGAATGACTTTGATGTTAATTTATGGTATAATATATTCGTAAATCAAAAATCGTTGTGGGGTGATACCTATGTTATAAAACGGTCAGTGGATGAAATTACAAGATTGAAATAACGTCTACGTCATGTTAAAAATGTCGCAGCCCGTGCGGCTGCGTGGAGAAGAACCTCTACCAATTATGGTAGGGGCTCTTTTTCCTTTTTCGGTGCGGTTTTTATCATATCCTGATAATACATACGAGTCATGACCTCTCCTGTTGTCATACCCCTGTATCCAGCCTCGATTGCTTGTGCTACGATGTCATATTTGTCATCTACAAAGAGGACCTCACGCGGTTGGAGCTTACGACTTTCTGCGATTAGACGCATCGTCTGTATCTTACGGCTCGGCGAGCTCGTTCCAACAACATCTGAAATCAGACCCGGATAATACTTGTCGAGCCATTGCTTTTTGGGTGGCAGCATAATACTGTCTGCCACCCAAGTGATGCACAGCTTATCGATATTTTTCGCATCTTCTTCGACGAACTGCTTTATTAGCGGATTTGCGACTCCCAAGTTCTCGTACACGCGGTATCCGCTGCCAGGAAGAATAGCTTCCTCGCTCAAAATTACTCGCATAATTTTGTCATCATCGCCAAAGCGATTGGCTGCGTAATGAACAAAAAGCGTATCGTCATAATCAAAGAAGATGAGTTTTATGCCACACGGAATAATGCTTTCAGGAATAACCATGTTTTTCCTTCACCCAACCTTGCTATATCCACGGTCAGCCAACCACTTGTGGATGTCGTTGGTGATGTTGGTTGTATCCAGTGTGTACTTGGTAACACTGCCATCCTCGTTTTTACGGTAAAAGACTTTGTGCTTTTTCACCTTGCCCAGCGTAGTTCTTCCTTCTTCGAGTCCTACACTGTCCGATACGATAGCTCTACCGTATTCATAATCCAATTCACGGTATGTGTAGTCATTTTGTACCAGAATCAGCTTTTTGAAGACAGTGTCACCGTCCAGCATCATGCTGCCCAATATTGCCGTAAAGTCAATCCAGTCTCCAAATACTTCTACCGTAAGTATTGAGTTCGGGAGTTGTCCTATCGTGGCAGCCTCCTGCAGGAGTTGTTCTTTTGTATGTTTGCTTTCTGCCGCAGGATAGTTGATTTCACCTTTACTCAAGGCTTTCTCTGCACTTTTGACGGCGTATTTGCCAACAACAATAAATATCACACCGGTAAGAGCTAAGAAAAGTCCCATGAGTTCAAGGATTATTGTTGCAGTAATAACATCATCCGTTGCGAAGCCATACTTTGTACGACTTGAGATATTCAAAGCTACCGGAATCAAAGCAAATATAATTCCAATAACCAATACGCCTCCACCAATTATGGTATATACGCGGCTGATACCTTGTTGTGAAGTGCGCTTGAGTGCTTTTTCGCGAGCTTTTTGAGAAGGGACCATATTCTTACCCTTCCATCTTGATACCGCTCAGGCACAACGGTGCTTTACCACAGCCAACATAGCCGTCAACGATGCTGCCTGCATCGATATGAGAGATGTACGATTCATCTGCATTCGGGAAAACACAGATAGAGGTCACGGAAGTTTCTTGCAGCGTTTCTTTGCCATCGAATTGGTCGTAGCACTCTGCTGCGAGCGTATAGCCATCGCAGTTCCAGACCAACCAATAACTCTTGGCTTCTCCTACATCCTCGTATGTAGCAGCTTTCAGTTCGTCAAAAGAACTGAATGTCATGCCGCCAAAAGTGGTCGTTTTCCAGTAGAGGCCAGAAGGATTACCAAAATGGTCATAGAGGGCTTCGAATTTCTCTTGCGCGGGGCTATCGTATGCCGGGAACCAGTCGAAATCGTAGACGTTGATGCGGCTGTAGTACAGACCCTTATCGAACGCATCGCCAAAAGTCATGTCCCCTTCTTTGGCAATATCCTCGTTCAGCATCATGGCATATGAGCCATCGGTGGCGTATGAGCCGATTTGATAGTAGTCGCCTTCTTCTCCCGTAACGCAATAGTCTTGAATGTCGCGGTCTATCTCTTCTTCGGCATCATACTCTTCGCTGGTTCCTTTGATACTGTATCCTTCGTCTTCTCGATTGAGAGCCATGTATCCATTGATGGGGAGAGTCTTCAGTTTCTCCACTGATACGGTTACGCCGTTGAAATTAGGTGCTCCTTCCAAAGAGAGGTTTTTTTCCAGTCAGCATCGTTCAGCGGGTTCTCACCGAAAGGAATACCACTGTTCGGGTCTGTCGTAACTGCAGGAGTCACTGTTTCTTCTGCCCACTCCGGGAGATGGTCAAGTAGCGACCAATTCTCCCCTGCCGGTGTCGTCTCTGTGCCGGAAGATGCTGTACTGCTCTGCGTCTGGCTCGTATTGTTCTGGAGTGTGCTGCCCTGCTCTGAAGCCGCCCTCTGTTGATGTGTGGCGCAGCCGGTCAGAATCATTGTTGCTGCAGCGATGACAGCAATAGCGTGAATTTTAGCCTTCATAGCTTTCCCCTTTTTTATAAAAATTGTTCGAGTGTTTTCATCATCGTTTCACTGCCAATCGGCGCGGTGCGGATGATGACCGACATTTGCATGGTCTTTGTAATTGCGAAGTACAGTACCGCAATCCCTATGAGCATGAAAATCGGCACAAGTCGTCCCAGTGTTATCGGATGGTATTCCTCTGAAAAGAACGCTTTCTTGGGATTTCCATTCGGAATGTAGATTGCCCTTCCTTGAGACTTTTCGTGTTCTTTGCACTTCTTTTTGTATGTTTTACCGTTATACTCGTACTCGTATGTGACGATATACCGATGTGGTTCTTCTATGTCGTCTCGGCGGTTTTTGCTGATGTGTTCTATCTTTACAGGCTTTGCCGTAACGATGTGTCCTTCCCTCTTTGCTTCCTCAATCTCTTCTTCCACAGACTTGAACCATTGTGGATGTGTTGCGACTAGGATGCCAAAGACGATGAGAACTATCAGCGTGGAAATTGCGAGAATAGCAATGTTCATGAAAATCACTCCTATTTTTAATTATCTGCAATTCGCACGATTCAGCAACAAAATCTCGACAAACAGAAAAAGGCAGCCACCCGAAATGGATGACTGCCGTTGTTTTCTACTATTTGTTATGGTCCTTGCCCTTAATTTGCATGCGCTTGATAGCTTCCTTTGCCAACTCCGAGCGTTCGCATTCCGATGCTGCGAAGGTGATTTGCGTGCAGACCTTGCTGCCCTTCATTGCGTTGGCAGCGTAAGTCAATCCGTTTGTCCGGCTATCCAATAACGGGTTATCCACCTGATTCGGGTCGCCTGTCAGAATGATTTTAGTCCCTTCGCCCGCACGGCTGATGATGCCGAACGCCTGCAGCGGAGTCATATTCTGCGCCTCATCAATAATCATGTATCTGTCACGGATACTGCGCCCACGCATGTATTCCATAGCTTGCGCTTCGATTTTCCCGGAGTCGAACAGATATTGTGCATAGGAGTTGGGTGCGACGATTTTGTCTTCCGCTTCTTCCTGTGCAGAAAACTTGCTCTTTTTGCCCTTGCCGCTCGGTTTTGCTTCATCCCCACATTTCACAGCGGTCAACTGGTCAAGATTGTCGAGGATGGGACGAATCAGCGGGTTGATTTTCTCTGCCTCACTTCCTTTGAGGAACCCGACTGTTTCGTCAAATTTGATATTTGGGCGAACAACAAGTACGCTGCGGTATTTTGGGTCATCGCCAAGTGTCTGCTCCAAGCCGCAAGCAAGAGAAAGGAAGGTTTTTGCTGTACCAGCGTCACCCATCAGAATCGTCAGCGAGGAGGATTGCAGCGAATCCATCAAGGCGTGGATAGCCATTTTCTGACCGAGGTTTTTTGGCCTGACACCATATGGATACATTTTATCCATGTTGAGCCTTACGAGCTTTTTGCCCTTCGCTTGATATACGCCGATAGTAGATTCGTCTGCTCTCTTTACGGTGACGAACTCATTTTCTACCAGCGACTCGTCCGTTTCCACGGCGGATACAGGAATCTCATTGGGGATACCACTTGCATCGATTTCTGTATCATAACAATGCGCGGCTGTTCTGCCAAGGTAAGGCGTATCGGTCATTACGCTGTCTGAGCGATATACCTCCGCCTTAAATCCAGATTCTTCCATGCGAATCCGCGTGGCAATACTGTTGGAAACAACAATAATTTCCGACTCCTTCGGACAATGTCTCATGCAGCTATAAGCAGATTCAAGAAGCGTTTCATTACTGGAATCGTCAACGAAGAACATACCTCCGTTCTCCAACGGTACACCGCACCGTAGGTTACCCTTCTCTCGGAGAGTTTCAATAATCGACAGCGCTTCTTGCGCGTTGCGGCTGCTCTCACCTTGGCTCTTTTTAATCGCGTCAAGGTCACGAATCACGTTGAACGGAATCGTGACGGTGTGCTCATCAAAAGCAAAGACTGCATATGGCGAGTAGAGCAGGACGCTCTTATCGAGGATGAACACCTTTTTTGGTACTGGCAAAGCCTTCGCGTCGTCCGTGAGCTTGCCATTGACGCCGTAGTATGGCTGGGGCTGGGAATTAGGATAAATGTTAGGCATGGGTTATACCTCCTTTTGCTACTATGGTACTCGAATCGCACAAATCAGCAACTCACAAGTACGGTAGAGGTTCGCCTTCTGGCAGGCGCTCATACTCTTGCAGGTCGCTCACAGAGGTTTCCTCCAGACTGGTTGTTCCATCCTCGAAGCAGAGTGTATACACATACACCCTCTGGCCCTTTGTTCCCACCACTTCTGCCGGGGGCTTTTTGCTTTCCGTCATCTCGGACAGTTGATTCTCTGAGATGGGGTACAGCACCCATCGCTCAAAGTAGCGAAACTCTGGACAGTGACAAATATACAGTTGTCCATTACCATCTTTGCAGACGCATAGTAGTGGCAGGCAGTCGTATTCAAGGAAAATCCGCTCAATGGTCAGTTTCTTGCCGAATCTGGCAGAAAAGTCTGTTTCCTCCAAAAAGATTTCTTTGTCCCTCATCTTGCACCCACCTTTACCGTCGACACATAAGCGACAGCCCCGAGTAGAATCACCACCACAAGCAGAATCGTACAGACAAATATCATAGTATACGAGATTTTCTTGATTTTTCTTAACAAATGAATTGTGTCTGTCAAATCTTCGATTTCGTTTTCCAACTCTGCAAACTGGTTGCGCTCCTCTTCGATTAGCTCTATTATCTCAAAAGCGAAACCAACATTGAACTCGTCATTCTGCTTTGGTTTGTTTTGGGATTTTGCCTTGAGTCGGCGCAGTTCTTTGTCATACCACTTCTTACTTTTCTTTTTTAGCCTAACCTTTATATTGCTGCGTTCTACCGTCTTTTCCTGCAGTAGTTTATTCAATACTTCGTAACAAACCATCGATACAACGCAAAGTGCTGCTACGATAATAAGTACAATCAGCATGTGTCACCTCACAAGAAATCCGGAGCCTCAGTGTCGTTGTCATCCCCCGTATCTACCTCAAGAGGAAGTTGCTCGAACGGCAAGGTGAGATAGTCGTACAACGACTCAGCCGTCGGCATGTCGTAGCGCATCCGGCGACCGTCCTTAAAGTCGTACCAGATACATTTGCGAACTTGCTCATAAAGCCACCACTGGATGGTGCCTGCCTTATCATCCAATTCCTCTTCGAGCAATCGAATCAGCGCTGACAAATACAGGTTGTCTGCATCAAAAACCACCGATGAATCGCAGATTTTGTTGATGGCAACATCGAATTCGTGCATTTTTGCGTCTTGTGTCTGAATATCTGCGATGGTCTTGCAAAAAAGTTCTTTCGAAATCATAAATCGTTCTCCTAAAAAGAAAAGCCTCATCCAAAATGGGTGAGGCTTTTTGTTGTTGTTACGCGAAAAAGTGACCGAAGCAGTATCATGTATCCGCCTGCGATAACCATGTACATTGCCACGCCAAGCTCGCCGGAAAGCAAGTGGCATATCCTTACACATTGGAAAAATGTCGCAAGCTACCCCTCAAAACCACGGAAAAATGTTACAGGTCTTGGAAAGATTTAGTATCGATAGAATCTCGGAATGATTTTATCCCCGTCCCTATCAATAATCATAGCTGCAAAATCCTGCATATCGTTTGGAGTGAACTCTGCGGTGTATTCAAGCGTGCCGCCAGACTCCTCCGCAATATCGTTCATCGTCTGCAGGAACTTTACGAACTCCGGAATCTGTTCAGGTTTCAGCGTGACGCCGGTGCAAATGGTGATGCAATCTTCATCCACATCGGCAACCTCATCGCCCTCTTCCCTGCCGAAGACGCTACGAACCGAGGCAATTGTTTCCTGCATCTTGTCGACCTGCTTGACGGTGAAGGTATCCCCGGCATCCAGCTCCATCTCGAAGGTGTAGCAGAACCATGCGTCGATGTCCTTGACTGTTTCTTCCGACACATAGTCCGGGTTGTCGCATAGTTGCTTGCCGTCAAAGTAGAGCATCACCACATTGCTCTCCACATCGTAGTATTCCAAGCCGTGATACCGTACTGCCTCACAGCCGAATTCCTGCAGCATATCCGTCCAGAACGCCGAACCGTAAAAATTCTTATTGCTGAAGTAGTGAATCATATCATAGGACAAGAACACTTCGACATCCGCGTCCAGAATGATTTGTTCGATGGCTTTATGAACAGTTTCTGTATGCTGCCAATCCTTATCCAGACCGGAAAGACCCACGCCGCCAGTCTTGTCGGAGACATCCAGAACAGATTCTCCGTCAATCTTGATGGTCAGTTCGTGCAGTGTCATGGACTCAATGCTTGCAGAGTCCAGAAATTGCTGCAGATAGTGGGCAAGGCAACTGCGAAGCGAATCCGCGTCGCCATTGTCTTTCTTGATGTTGATGCGTTCGATTGCTACTAATTCAGTGCTCATGGTGTTTCTCCTTTATTACTCATGGTCATGATGGCATTCTGGACAATAGTGGTCGTGCTCCAGAGGTTCCGGGCCGGGTGCCACGCCGCGCTCACCGATGATTTCCGAAGTACGGATACCGTTTGCTTTGCGGCATCCCTCCACTGTCTTGGATAGCAGTTCCTTGACCTCACGAGGCTTCTTGACATGACGGATGTCAAGCTCCGGGGTCATAGAGTCCATAGAGCAGAGGTGAATCGTTCCGACTTTGCCGATACGCTCCAAGAAGCTCTGACTCAATGCCAGGTCTCGAACCCGATAAAGCTGAATCTCATCTTCCCGCAGGTTAAAGAAGCCTTTCTGGATGATGAGCTTCGTCTCTGTCAGTGTGTATTTCGTGAACGAAATCGGAAGTGCGAAGATGGTATGGCGCTTGCGGTCAGTCCAGAGAATCTTCTCTTCCTCCATATCCACGCCAAATTCGCCGTTTTTAAGTTCCGCCATTGTTGTTCTCCTTTCACACAATGTGGATTGGCAGCTTGATTTCTGCCTCATTGTTCTTTAGAGACTTCTGAGTTTTCTCATACTCCGCGATTTTCTCAGTCAATTCTTCTTTACTCATAGCTTTGATTTCCGCCGGGATAACGCAGCGGTCATCTACAACATAGTCTGCTGAGGTATCCGCCTTACTCTCGCTCTGGATAGTTGCTCCTTGGCTTGCAGCCTCCTCGATGTACAGACGCTGGTTGATGGTGTCTGCGCTGAACTTCTGCGATGTGAACACGGGCTTCACGGTTTGTCCTTGCTGCTTAACGAAGTGTTCGAGAATTTTCCAAGAGGTTTCGTCATCCTGTTTCTCGTAGAAATACGGGTCAAGGTTCAGGAACAGCCAAGTAGTCGTGTTCTCTCTGCCGGTCATGTAGCCGAGCAGTGCATCGCTGATGGCAAGCACACCTCTGTGCCATGTCCCCATCGTGCGGCTTACGTCGTACACGATAAGCTGAGGTTGTCTGTTCATCGGCATATCGACCTCAATGATATGCGCGTCTACCGGCCAGCCGCCGGAGAGCTTATACTGGTGCATGACCATCGGGATGCGCCCCGGCACAATGCGGTCATGGTCCAGAACGAAGTCGGCATATTCCCCTGTCACATCAATGACGATGATGCGGTCTTGCGTTGTCCGCAGCAGCCTTGCCACTTTCTTTTTGCCCCAGAGCGTCTTTCCGTGTCCGGTATCCGCAGATACCAGTGTGTAGTATTTAGTTTTAATGATATTAGGTTCAACCATTTTATTCCTTGATGTACTCTGCACAAAGTTTCAATTCGTATTCAGCGTATTTCGGGTCGCCAGTTGCATTGACGAGGAACTCGCGCAGTTGCTCCTGTAGCTTTTCTTCGGTCAGCGTGGCGAGATTTTCGTTGTACTTTTCTGGTGGCCACATAGCGCCGCAGAAAATCATCGCGTCGAGGTTGTAGTCGCAGGCACTGAAGAAAGTGTTGTGAGGATAGCCGTAGCACTTCTCAAACACGAAGTCCAGAGCGTTTGCGCAAAGATTGTAGGCGTGTTCATCATAGTTGAGCTCGCCATAGTAGTCCCCACTAAGAGCCCAAAGGTTTTTAGGAACTACCGCCAGCTTTTTTACTACCGGCCAACTATCGTAGTCGGCGAATTTTGCTTCGCCGTACTCCCCTTTTCCAAAGGCGATGGCTTCTTCTTTCGACGGCACATATTTTGCAAGGAAGTCTTCGTTGTATTTGATTTTCCGAGCTTCTCCCATGAAGATGCCTTTGCCGAAATGGTCAACATGATACCATCCCATAGCATACCGCCTTACTGCACTTTGCCGACATGCTTGTAGCCGCGATTTGCGAGCCAGCGATGGATGGTTCTCGTCAAATCTTCTTTATTGAACTCATAGCGGCGGGTAATGCCATCATCATTCAAGTGATAGCCAATCTTTTGTTCTTTCACAAGCCCAATCTGCGGTTCAGAGCCATCATCCTTATCGAGATACTCTAATTCGCTGTAAGTACCATCGTTACCTATGTGGATTAGTCTCCGATATGTCTGACAGTCGATAAAGTCGTCTACTTCATCATCCGGCAGATAGTTCTCCATCTCAAGAGAGAACTCAATCCAGTCACCGTCCACTTCCGTTCTCATTCGAGAATCGGGATTCTCATTCATAGCTTCTGCCGCACGAAAGAGTTTCCGCCGGGACATCCGGTTCTTACTCACCGGATATTTCTTTTCAAACTTCTTGTTCTTTGCCTTGAACAGCAGCGGCAGGATAAAGACCGCGTAGAGAATCAGGCCAATGCCGAAGATAACCAGAAGAAATGCGAGCAAGCCAATAATAAAGCACACCGGTTTTTGGATGCCCGTTATGTCATCCAATGAAGACGGCAGCAGCTTCAAGAAAATTTGTCCGCCAATAATTGGCAGCAAGCCTTTTGCGAAGGTCAGCTTTGCAATACCATCTTCGCTCAGCATCCATCGGTATTTCTTACGCTGTTTCTCGTTCAGTACCATTGTCGTCTTCCTTTCTCTTTGTGGATACCAGCAGGGCAATGCCGCTTACAGCAGACAGGACAGCTAGGATGCCGCTTATTACTGCGCCAATGGCTTCGCCCGCCGTGGTTCTGCTGTTTATGCTCAAATAGTACGGACAGATATTCTGCCCTACCGTCGCGAGCTTAAAGTCTTCGAGATGTTCTGTCGGGATAGGCAGAATGTTGCCTTTGATGGGCGCGTTATTGATGTAGTACATATCCTTTTTATCGGCATCAAATTCTGCTGCGATAACATACACATCGCCATTTTTCGCGTAGACTTCAAGTGGATAAAAGGCTGTCACATAGTCGCCGGACGGCTCCTCCCCTGCGGCTTTGTGCCGTTCCCACATTGAGCTTCCACTCAAAATCTTATAGTCACCTGAATTCATTTCAACCGGTTTCTTTATATAGTCGTCGATTTCTGTTGCCGTAATGGTGGTAAGGTCTGTTCTTTCTTCTTGCTGCAACGACAAAATAGGAACGACAGCGAACAGAGCTGCCATCGCAAACAGCAGGATTGCCTGTGCAATGATTTTTGGTTTACTTTGCATCTCTTTTACCTCCCATACGCTGTATATCTCGCTCAAACTCGTAGGTGCCTACAGATTGCTATGCCGCCCGGCATAAAAACCGTTTCCATACGCTTTGTTGACGGCGTTTTTGAGTTCTTCCGGAAACTTCCGCTCTTCCCTCTCGTTTTCGCGGAATGCTTCCGCGAACGCCTTGTACAAGTCGTATGTCTCTTTTGCAGGATTGAACGGTGCGGTTCTGTAATATTCTGTTATGAACCACTTCTTACCGTCGATGCTGGTCAGATAAAATCTGGTGTTTGGAATTGAAATGCTCCCTATCATGTGAATCACCATCCTCCGCGTGAAAGGCGAACCCACTCTGTTCTCGTGCTTTTGAAAGATATAGTGTGACTAAGCGCTTCGTGGTATAGTTTGCTCTCCTGCTCTTCCCTTAACGCTTGCTTTTCCTCCAGTTCCCTGACTGTGGCGATGAGCTTGTCTTCTTTGCCTTCCGCTTCGCCACTGGCAAAAGCTGCTTTTTTAGCTTCGTCAATACGCTGGTATCTGCTCTTTCGCTCTTTCTCGATGTAGAGTAACCCGTTGGCTACTGCATCGAGAAACATTTGCATCTCTGACTCCGGAATTGGTTCCTTATCGTCCTTATCTCTGGACACGCTGCAATAACCGTCATCGTCGTAATGGATAAAATAGGGAGAGTTCGGGACCTGTTGCGTTTTCATGGCTGTTCCATCCTGGAAGACTATCTGCCGGGGTTTTCCCGTTGTCCGCCGCTCGCCTGCGTGGAGGCTGTCTTCGTTGAGCTGCAACAGCCCCTTGAGGGGCTGCAATGGTTACTTTTTGCTTTTATCAAACGGATTTTCTTTATCCGCAGCTTCGTGTTTCTTTGCCGCCGCACGGTGCGCATCCAGAATTTCCTTCTCATCCACATAATCCGGATGGAAGTGGAGCATATCCTTCCCCGTCTCCGGGTCAGTGCTCGGCACAACCCAGCCACTTGCGGTACGGCGAGGTTCACGGGGATGGTCTGTATTTTCCACACCGTCGATATGGATGTTGCGGTCTGTCTTTGCCTGAATGCTGTTGGCGCGGACGATTTCGCCCATGTCGATGCCGGTTGCTTCCTTCACCGTCTGCATCGTTTGTGCCATGAGCACCGGTACATTGCCGGAAACACCGGATACGCCGGAGGCGTCACCACCAATGATAGATACTTTGTCGATGCTGGACAAAGGCTGAGCCACGCTTTTGGCGATGTCGGGCAGGACCTTGATAAGCATTTCGGCGACAGCCGCATCATTATACTGCTTGTAGGCTTCGGCTTTCTGCTTCATAGCTTCAGCTTCGGCAATACCTTTCTGACGGATTGCTTCCGCCTCGGCTTTACCGACAAGCTCGATGCCTTCTGCTTCCTGCTGCTTAGCAAACTTCTGCGCTTCAGCTGCACGCTCTGCCTCGTACTTCTTTGCTTCCGCCTCTTTCTGGCGACGGTAGAGGTCGGCATCTGCCTGCTTGCGAACTTCCGCATCGAGTTTTCGCTGCTGAACTTCGGCTTCCTGCGCAGCAAGGTCTACCATTTTCTTCTGCTTGGCAATCTCGGCATCAGCTTCTGCTTCTTTGATTTCCTTGGCGCGGAGGTTCGTCTGAATTTGACCGGCAGCGTTTGCATCCGCAGCAGCCTTATCCGCCTCTGCCTGCAACCGTGCTTTGGCGAGCTTGAGCTCGTTGTTACGCTGGGCGATAGCCGTCTGTGCTTCGACTTCCTTAGCGTTTGCCGCCATCTCCGCGTCAGCCTTAGCACACGCCACATCGCGGGCTGCCTGCGCACGAGCAATCTCTGCCTGTTTCTTCACGAGCTCTTCCTGCTCGATACCAATGGCTTCGATAACACCGTGGTTATGACCTTGCCCGTCAATAGCATCGCGGATGTCCTGCACATTGAAGGTTACGACCTCAAGACCCATTTTCGCAAGGTCCGGGCGAGCGTTCTCAATGACGCTCAGCGCCATCTGCTTGCGGTTCGTCAAAATCTGGTCAACGGTCATGTCAGAGACAATCTCGCGCAGGTTTCCCTGCAGAACATCGTTGACTTTATCGTTGATACCCTGCTCGTTCATTCCAAGGAAATTCGAGATAGCTGCCTGCTGGCGGGACATGATATACGCTTTGGCATCCTTCAGACCGGATGCCTTGACTTCCTCGTCCAGAACAGTAGAATTTTCACTGTAGACTTGAATCGTGACAACAGAATCAATCCAGAGCGATACGCCGTTCTGGGTTTTAACGCCTGTCTCCGGAGTCTTGACATCGATTTTCAGAAGGCGCATGTTCAGTCGGTCCGCACGCTGCAGTACCGGGAGCACAAATGTTCCTTTGCCACAAACGACTTTCGGTCTGGCAAGACCAAAACCCGTTACTACGATTGCCTCCGTCGGAGGGGCTTTCTTGTAGCAGAGAAAGCCAAAGAGGATGAGCAGTACGATGACTACTCCAATGATGAGCGCCATGATGTCTCCTTTCACTTTTAAGTGTGGTTACTCTTCCGTTGCCGCAACATAATCGTCAATCCAGTTATCCGCATCGAGGATGTCTGAATGGACAAGTTCAATGTAGTCGCCTTTCTGCATAGCGGCAGCATTGATTTGGTCGAGTCCCCTTGCTGTGAGTGTACGGGGACCGTCTCCATACTCCTCGGTGTATCCGAGGTCATCGGACTCGTCACACGCTTCCTGTAACTGCGTCTGCGCGTTCTCTTTGCAAGAATCACTGATGTAGCGGTTCAAGGCGAACTTCACAGCCTCTTCCGGTGCATGTTCGTCATCCCTACTGCAGTAGTACAGTGCCAGCAGGTAGGCAGCCATATAGGATGCTGTAACTTTCATAGGGGGGCTCCTTTCAATGCAAAGAAAAAAGCTGCGGAGGCGGAAGCGACCACAGCTTTCTGTATGGGGTGCATCGGTGCAGGACATCGCCGATGCGAGAGGAAGCACAAGCGGGCAAACATGTCGTGATGCCAGAGAGGCATCGGGCTTAGCAGGAAGAGGCTTTGACCCGCTGTGGCCCTGTTCCGCTTGTACAATCTTTATTGTATGCAGTTCGCACGAACGTGCAAGTTCTTTTTTATACAATTCCTAAAAAAAGAAATCCCGCCGCTCTATGGGGAAGAGCAGCGGGAAATCCAAAAAAGAAAGGATGAGGAAAATAGAAAGGTGTTTAATTCATGCAGCCGTTTGACTGCGAACTAAAACGATGGCAATGTCATTGCGGAGCGACATTGCTAACCGCTACGAGCGGCTCGAAGATATTGGTATTTACTCTGCCCCGGTATACAAGGCTGTCATCGACAGCACCGTCGAGTCTTTAACTGTTATCTTCTATTACGCATTATACCATATATTGTAGTAAAATGCAAGCATTTTTTAAAATTATAGCATATCTTGTGATTTGCGCTGTTTTGTTGTTTAATAATTTTTGTTGAATTTATTTTCAGTGAAAATTCTTTCAACGTTTTTTGCTGCTTCTGCTGTCTTTTTGAGGGGTAGTATGTGTTGGCAGTATGGTTGCTGGTAACGACGCTTGTTCTATCCTCACTTTTTCTTTCTCTTACTCTTAGTTATTCTTAGTATATTCTAAGCCGGATGGGACGCGCACATAGCCATATTACTATTGTGTGTATTTTTGACAGATATGCGAATCGTTGCTAGTGTCTACACTGGGTATGTACTACTCTTTATTTCTTTCTAAGCTCTACTCTTAGCGGGTGGCGCACATAGCCATGTTTATATTGTGTAGGAAATTGACAAATGTGCGAAAAATGAAATCGCTCATCTTGACTACGCTTCCACAACCAAAAAGTGCCCATCTGGAGCAGCTACGCTTCCATCGACGAGTTCGACTTTTTGTCCGCTTTTCCTGAAACTTGTCTCCAAAAAGTGTCCGTTTTTCTATAGTTTTGGGATATGAATTCAACTTATTTCCCAATTTCGATTTTTTTGTGGTTTTGGGAATTAGTCGATGAGGGGCACGATGACCGTTCTCGCGTTCGAGCTATCCGAGACGCAGGTGGTTAACGCCAGCACCTTGTACTTGGCCTTGTCCTTCTCGTATGCTGCGAGTACATCCTTGTTGATGTTCTCTGCGTGTTCTTCCACATACGCTACCCCTTCGTCCCCGCTGACGGCATATTGCGGGTTTTCGGCTTGTTGCACAATGTGAATTTTTGCGAATTGTGCAGGATGTTGTATCATTTTGATGAACATTTTGGAGGGTCACTTTCTGTTTGTGACATTTTGTGGTATAATAATTATAAAAGAAACGGTGGAGGTATTATCATGGCGTTTCCCGGCATGCTTGAGCTTACAGAGGAACAGACGCAGCAACTCGTAAATATTATCGAGGAGAAGCAAAGTTGTGTTTGTGAAGTAGCGAACAGTATGCACACGGTCTGGATTACCTCTGCCGACGGTGAAAACGAACTGCGCGTTGCTTTCCTTGGACGCTTTGCGTTGGTCATTTCTCGCGTGGGCTTTGAGAACAAGCGGTGTGGTACGATGACGACGCTTCTTTCTGTTCTGAAGGGAATCTGCGAAGGTTATGGTGTTCATCGCATCATCATGCAGTCTGTGCTGACGAAGGAGATGGAAGCGTTTTGCCGCAAGTCCGGATTCACACCCGACCAAAATTCCACAATGGAAGTTGACGGGGTGTTGATTGGGGATTATTTCTTGGACTTCTAACTTTTCCTATAAAACAAAAAGCACCCAAAGCGGTTGCTCTGAGCACTGTGTATGGTGACTTTAGCAAAAACCCTCTTGACGTTTCTTGCTAAAGTCACTATAATAAATATAGAGGGTTGAAGCTCTTAATAAGCGGACACCTCGGTTAGAATCCAACAAGCCGATACATCGTGTGAAAATGCACCAGCTCATGAGACTACCTAAGTGGCATTAGGTAGTCTCACTTCTTTTTACCGCCAAAATAAATGGCAACAAAAACGCCGAACCATGTACCAATGCAACCAATGATTGCAACGACAACATTCACGTCCATGCTATCACCTCCGACAAAGATTGCCGGAAGGCGAAAAAGTGTATGACCTCCTGTCTGCCTTCCGGCTCTGGGAGGTGACCGCCTAAGCGCTTGTAGCGGAACTTCAACTCTCTGGGAATATTATATCATACTTTGTCATATCGGTGCAACCGCTTCTAGTGCCATTTTTACTATTTTCAAAAGCTGAATTATTTTTGTTTTTCGAAAGCCACCGCCGCTGTCCTTTATTGGGTAGCGGCATTTTGTGTGTTGACCAGTTCTTTTCCCGTCTCAACGATTCTTTTGTTGCATAAATTGTTAATTTTTAATATGAAACCATTGACGATACTTGCGAGTTGCCTATAATAGAATTAACGGCAAATGTATTATATTTTTTGAAAGTTGGTGTTTTCAATGGCAAGAGCAAATCGTCCTTACCATTTGACTCCCGCCGAGGAGTCTGTTATGACTGTTTTTTGGAATAGCAAGAAGGCTATGCCGCAGGCAGATGTTATCAAGAAAGCCGAGGAGAACGGCATCCGCAACTGGAAAGAGCGGTCTATCTTCTCGATTATCAACAACTTGCTGGCTAAAGGCTTGATTCAGGCTGATGGCTTCGTCCGCGCAGGCAAGACCTATGCCCGTACTTTCTCTGCGACGATGAGCCGCCCGGAGTATTACGCCAAGATGGTGGCGCATACCCTCAATGACAAGGAGCTTGTTGTTTTTAAGCGGGCGCTGAAAGCAGAAGTGAATGCTGCTGATGCGGAGGCTGCTTCTGGTGTCGAGGAAGCCACCGAAAGCGCTCCGGCTGAGGAGGTTTAACCTGCTGGGGTATAAGCCTTTTGCTTACTAGCTATTAAATTTATACGCCATAGTGGTGGACTTCTAACATGGGTCTGCTGCTATGGCGTTTTCTTTTATGTTTCTTACGGCTATCTCCTAATTATGTACAGCCTGTAAATAATTGCCCAACACAAATGACTTAAACGCAAATTTATGGTATAATGCATTTGTAAGTTAAAAATGGTTGGAGGGCGATTCCAATGCAGTAGGGTCACTAAAAGTGGAGACACTGGTGATAGCGAAAATATACAGTAAATGTATGCAATTGACAGAAATATAGGCAGACCCGCTGTTATAGGGGCGACCCCGTGCGGGAAGTATATGCAGCATCAAAGGGTCCGTGCCTAGAGACTCCCCACAGTCTATAACAGTGGGATTTGACAACGCATAATATACGTTGCTTCTTTAAGATTAAAATTCCAGTAGCATAATTGCTACAAGCGCATTTGTATATGTTTATACTCGCTATTTCATGGTTTCCGCTTGGTATGCCGAATCGGCACGCCCATCTCATCCTGCTTCTTTTTCTGAAGAAGGTCTGAGAACAGTATCAGCTTACAGGAATGCGCAGGGTGTGGACTATCCGGAAAACCGGCAAATTGTATCTTGCAGTCGAGTGCTGTCTCTAAAGAGACAATACGGGAATAGTCCCTGTCGAGAGGCAAGCCACTCTCGTTTTCATTCAACATGAAGATGCTGGACAGCCATCTGCCGGGACCTGTAACGAAATCTGTGTCTATGCTTGTTTCAAGAAGCTCCGTACCTAGAAACAGAGGCGATTCGAGTCTCGGATGTTCCTCTTCGTCGAATCCGAAGCTGTAGACGAGTGCGCAGTTTGGAGATGGTGTTCTTACCGTACAGCGGAACTTTTCATCCGGATACGCAACACATCTCGTCAAACGATAGGCAAACGGTCCTGCACAGCTTGTGGCAAAGTTGAAGTATTCTACCCATGCGTCAAGTGTGGTTATCAAGTATGCCGACGCTGCATCTCTTATATACTCCACAGCCTTCTCTTGGTTCGTATACAGAAGGTCTCCTTCCGGAGTACCTCTCCCCTGCTGCATCTGAAAGCCGTCTTCCTCGTCGTAGACGGCTTTTACTTTGCCTGCTTTGATTTTAAGTCTTGAGAAAGCAAAGGCTCCATCATAGTGTGTGAAGCCGTACTCTCTGGTATCTATGCGCAGAACCCCTTTTATGACGAATTCGGAATCATAGTAGCTGACTTTTTCGTAGCGTGTGGCATATGCCTGTATTATGCTCATGCTGATAACCTCTTCGTTCCCTCTGCCGCCTCTGTTCTGGAATGGTCAATCCCATATCTTGAGAGTCGGTTTCTCTTTGCCGGTGTATGGTGCTGGCATTGGCTGCCAAGCAACTATCATGCCTTCCGGCCACGCCCACTCGTGCAACGGTCCGTCCCACCATTCTCCGTACTCGAAGAACGCAGTCGTCGTCATGGTCGGCTTTTGCCGTGTGACAATGTATTTCCCGGCTTTCTTTGGATTTCCTTCTTTTGCGATGGGTGTCCATTCGGTGGTGGAAGGCTTTTCTTTGATGTCCATGCGAAACTCCTTTCTTGTCTTGGTTTATGCCTCTTCAGTAATCAGGAGCCTGACCGTCCCATCTGCTTCGATTTTTAGTCGCATGGTCTTTAGGTAGCGCTCATAGAACTGCTTTTCTTCTGCTTTAGAAAGTTCAATGCGTGTTTGCAGGAGTGCTACATTCATCATTTCCTTGACGTTGAAGGACTCAAAGTGCTTCCCGGCAAATCTCTTGCACTCGCTGAGCAAAGCATCTACTTTCATTCTGTGCGATTGACCACCTTGGCAGAATTGGTCTAAGTAGCAGAAAGGAATGTCGCTCTCCACCATTTTCTGAACCACTTCATAGCTCACTTTATCCTGTTCGACCATCACGAGAAATTTGGCTGTGTTTACGGAACTGATGAGCCCCCAATAGTCTGAATCGGACGAGAACAGCAGAAAGCTGTTCACATGATTTGCGTAATGTTCCTTGCAACACCCCGCTACAAGCATCACATCCACAAGGCTTTTACCTGTAAGTACACGCTCTGACATCTGATGCTCAATAGTTGCCTTTGTATGCTTAGCCAGTAATCCCCAAGCAGAGGAGGCGTTTACATCGTTGTACAGAATGATTTTCGTGATTTTGGCAAGTGTTTCCGGTTGCATACTCTGCAGCGCAGCACATAGCTTCAGCGGGTCACAGTTCTCACAATCTACCAGAGCAACGGTCTGCTCGCTGGCATCAACAAAGCTGTATATATTCCGTTGTGTCTCTTTACCCTCCCCACGGACATTAGAGTACCCGGTAAACACTTCCCCATTCTGTTGGTAGAGGCGGCTCAAAAACTTCTCGTCGTTATAAAGCAGGTTCCCCTCGTCGTCCTTGCCCCATTGCCAATAGATAAACACTCGGTAAGGATAGCGCTCTAGGTTATCCATGTAATATTCGAGTGCTTCTCTTGACTTCTTTTGGCTGTTACCGCCGGGAATGATAAAGAGCTGCCGTACGAAGTTCCAGTTAATCCAAATAGGAAACAGCGTCTTACAAGCATCTATATGCTGCTGTAGTAGACTGTTGATTTTAGGAAGATATTCTTCGAGCTTTGGGTTAGCTTTGATGATTTCGACACCGTCTTTGTGGAGTTGATTGACCATGCTTTGTGTCTGAGGGATAGTATGGAGATTTTTTAACTCCATGAGAATGAGTATGGAAAAGCGCTTGAAGTTGCGTTCTATTTCTGTTCGCAGGCTGCAGAGGTTACGGATGATACGAGCGTCTTTGTTTTCGTTGAGCTGCTCATAGATGTCCGTGTCTAATCCTGTGTACTCACTGCGCCAGTGTGTGTCCGGTACTCCGATGAGATATGCGACCTTAGACACGATGTCGTACTCTTCTCCGCGTCTTTCCCTATATTGTTCTCGTTTTATATTCATGTCCTGCTTTGCTGTGACTGTAGTTGCTGTCGCCATTTTTGCTCTTTCACCTTCTTCTTTTCCTTTTACAGTTTTTTTGCTCCCTACATTATTATACATTATACGACATAAAGTGGCAATCATAAAAACAAGTCAGGAAAACCCACGACTGAAGTCGTGGGATGAAAGGCGTTAAGAGCGATTTAACCCATGCCGTCTATCTGCAAGATAGGCAGCATTTTTTGTTGTTAAAATGTGCGAATTGCGTACCATAGATAGTAGATTCTAAAGAAAAGGAGGCTGCTACCTATGCGTCTTGTAATGAAAGCATACAAGTATAAATTGTACAATAACAAGAAGAACAAGTATCTTGTTCAGCAAATAGAAATCGCCTCCGAAATTTGGAATTTCTGCATTGCTATGCGGCGCATGTACTATTTGGTCTATGGGAAAAACCTTAGTGGGAATACTCTAAAGAAGTATATTGCTAAAATCTGCAAGCGCCGTAAGTGGGCTCATTGGCACAATCTTGGCAGCCAAGCTATTCAGGATGTAGTAGAGCGAGTTGACCGCGCCTATAAAGCCTATTTCGACAATAAGAAAAAGGCACATCCTACTAAGAAGTCGCTGCCGAAATTCAAGAAGCGTGAGATGTACAAAAGCTTCACACTCAAACAGGCAGGCTATAAGTTTGACGGTAAAGGTGGCGTTACTATCAACGGGAAGAAGTATCGTTATTTCGATTCTCGTCCGTTGAATGGTAAAGTAAAAACCTTAACTGTCAAGCGCGACAATTTAGGTGACATCTATCTTTTTGTCGTCACACAAGAGGAATGTAACGAAATTCTTCCACGAGCGGGTAAAGCTGTCGGGATAGATTTCGGCTTAAAGCATTTCCTCAACTTGGATGACGGCAGCGTGATAGATTCTCCAGAATGGTATAAAGCCTCTCTGAAAGAGTTACAGCAAGTACAAAGACACATCTCACGCTGCAAGCCGGGAAGTAACAACCGCAAGAAAGCAATTAAGGAGTTGGACCGTATCTATCGTAAGATATGTAACCAACGCACCGATTGGTTTTTTAAGGTTTCCTACCAACTGATAACGGATTACGCTATCATCTGCATTGAAGACTTAAACCTTGTGGGAATGCAAAAACTCTGGGGACGCAAAATCAACGATATCGCGTTTGGTGAATTTGTCAAAATCCTTGAGTGGACAGCATCCAACTGTGGTACAGAAGTCGTGAAAATCGACCGTTTTGTCCCTTCCAGCAAATGCTGCAGCCGCTGTGGGTGCATCTACCCGAAGCTCACACTCAAGCAGCGGCAGTGGGATTGCCCATCTTGCGGCACGCACCACGAAAGAGACGTCAATGCAGCTATCAATATATGCCGTATGGGATTAGCTCAAATGGGCTGCCCTGCGTAAAAATACTCTCACGGATGGGGCACCATGCCGTTACCGAGAGGCGTAAGACTGGGTCAGCCAGCGGCCTCGTTGAAGTAGAATCCCACGATTTTAATCGTGGGAGTGTGTCAACAATCTGAACTTAGCTAAATACAGGGTGATAACTCGGACGCTTATTCTACACCGGTGAGGTTCTTTCGCTCTGGATGAACTATCCCTACTTCATTGCGACATCCACGGTATGCTGTGCTGCGTTGTTTGGTTGTCGCATGTCCTCCGTGTGAGACAACCGAAGCGCTCCGTATCCTCCATATAGGTTGTCGTATATCGGTGTACCGACATAGTGCCGGTATGCCGATTTTTTGTGTATGCGGCTGAAGAAAACTCTCAGTTGGATGAATGAGTCGTAGGTCCTGTCCACTTTGTGCGTTTGCCACTTTTTCCTACGAATAATTGGAGCATCTGCACACTTTTTACAGGAAAAACTCGCTTTATTCCAGTATTTTCCTGCGGATGAGCTTATTGAGAGAAATTTTCTGCACCGTTTTTCAAAAATATTCTTTACCGTTGACCGGAAGTAACAGGAGATTCTTTCGCGCAAAAAATGAAACCTGCTTCATGGTAAGACGCAGCAAGCCCATAGCAAGCACACAGCAAGCCCACGACAAGTATATAACAAGTCCAATGTCTACTTTTCTCCTGTAAATGTCTACTTCTGTTAAGGCAATGTCTATTTTTTACACAGCCACCCATTTAATTCGGCTTTTTCGTAAAAACACATCTAATACGGGACGGATTGGCTTGACAAGGTGTGCGATATTTTGGCTACGCTATCACCAACCAGCTTGT
>ENA-ORSA01000664-ORSA01000664.1-human-gut-metagenome-genome-assembly--contig:-NODE-664-length-35406-cov-8.106249_pt1 | contig 35406 bp, 28 predicted proteins | sample MGYA00242179_ERZ509142 | MGnify/ENA primary metagenome ERZ509142 (study PRJEB26280, sample SAMEA2338659) | human gut metagenome | biome: human gut; feature: human-associated habitat; material: faeces... | reverse complement strand
CGCGTGAAGGTGATAAATACTGGTACACGCAGGAAGACGTAGACCGCTTTCTGCGTCGTTTCCACTACGAGGCGTTTGCCTCCGGCATCATGCCGTCCGATCAGGAAGGAGGTTCTCATGTATGACCGGCTGCAACTGACCAATATGCTCCGCTCGGAGGTGGAGCGTATTCCCGAAACGGGCCTGCCGCTGGAGGTATTTCCGGCGAGGATTCAGGAACTCGTTCTGAATTTGGCCCGTTACGAGAACTTCAATGTCGAATATACGGCCTCGATACTGCTGTCGGCGGTGGCAACGGCCATCGGGAACTCCTGCCGGATCCGAATAAAGGGAGAATGGAAGACCAGCCCCTCCATCTACATGATGCTGGTCGGCAGGCCGGGGCTTGGCAAGACACCGCCGCTTGGTTTCCTTTACAGACCAATCCGCGAGCACGACGACCGGATGTACGAGAAGTACAACGAGGAGTGGAACGCCTATGAAAAGGCGCTTGCCTTGTCCGGGAACCGGCGCAGCGGTGAGGCGGAGGATTGTACGCTGCTCCGGAAGCCGCAGTTGGTAACGACCGTCATCTCGGACTTCACGCCCGAAGCAATGATGAGCATCCACCAGCACAACCCCCGCGGCATTGCGCTGGTGGTCGATGAGATTCGGGCGCTGTTCAACTCCGTGAAACGGTACAACAACCGGAACAACCTCATCGAAGACCTGCTGACGGCCTACAGCGGCCAGCCGTTGAAGGTGATCCGCAAGTCGGAGGCCCGGCCGATCCTTATCAAAAATCCGTGCATCAATATTATCGGTTCGGTGCAGACCAATCTGCTGCCGGAGATCTTCCGGGCCGAATACATGGCAAACGGACTGCTCGACCGCTTTCTGTTCGTTTATCCGAAAGACCGGAGGATTTCGGGCTGGAAGCGCGACGACGGCACCATTGCCCGGCCGGATATGGTCGGGCAGTGGCGGGAGGTACTGAACAGAATCGTGAGCCTCCCGTATCCGACGGGTGCTGTGCTGAATATGTCCGACGACGCGGAGGCGTATTTCTATAACTGGTACAACGGTATCATTGAGGAGGTGAACGCCATCGAGGACGATGCAGAGGTGGAGAGCCGCAAAATGAAACTCAACGGCAATGCCGCCCGGCTCTCACTCGTGTTCCAGGTGTTGAAATGGGCGACGGACGGAGACGGTATGCAATGCGTAGACCTCGAATCCGTACAGGCGGCCATTCGGATGATCGGCTATTATGAGGAGACCTATCGGAGGATTCAGGAGCTGATTGTCGCAAGCAATATCGGTGAGTCCAAAGAGGCATGGTTGTCGCTGCTGGGCGAGACCTTCACGGCAGGCGACGCGATCGTCGCGGGAAAGCGGGTCGAGCTGTCGAGGCGCTCGGTCTATTATGCGCTGAAACAGTTGTGCAGCCAGCCGAATCCCCTCCTGGAGAAGATCGACCACGGGACGTATCGCAAACGCTGTCCGAACAAAGCGGCTGCACCTTGCACTATTGCACTTTCGGACGGCGAAACGGGCGGGGCCGGGAGTCAAAGTGCAAAAGTGCAGTGTGCAAACGACGAAAATGCGCGCGACCATGAGTGAGTACAGGTTTCATCTCCAGAAATACCGTTACGGGAGCAAGATCAGTTGCCCCAACTGCGGTAAAAGCCGCTGCTTCGTCCGCTATGTCGATGAAGAAGGCATCATCCGGTTTCCGGACACGGTGGGCAAATGTGACCACGAGAACTCCTGCGGGTATCATTATACGCCGCGGGAGCATTTCCGGGACAATCCCGATGTGCTGTTTCAATCGGACGGCGGCAGAGCCGATCGTCGCATTTTGCCAAGGGCTGCCGAGCGTGAAACACCTAATTCCGTTCCCTCTTTTATCCCAGCCGATGTGGTCGGGCGGAGCCTGTCGCACTATGAGATAAACCCCTTGTATCGCTACCTCTGCCAGACATTCGGCGAGGAGGAGACCCTGCGCCTGTTCCGGTTATACCGCATCGGCACCTCATCCAAATGGGGCGGTGCAACCATCTTCTGGCAGACGGACCGGCAGGGACAGGTACGGACCGGGAAGATCATGCGGTATGATCCCGCTACCGGGCATCGGATAAAGGAGCCACGGGCGTATGTCAGTTGGGTACATTCGGAGTTGCATCTGCCGGACTTCCGTCTCCGGCAATGCCTCTTCGGCGAACACCTGCTGAACCGCTCCACCTCGGCGCCGGTGATGCTGGTCGAGAGCGAGAAGACCGCCGTCGTCATGTGCCACTTCATACCGGATTACATCTGGCTAGCAACGGGCGGGAAGAATGGCAGCTTCAACCGGGAGGCAATGTCCGTTCTTCGGGACAGAGAGGTAACTCTCATCCCCGATCTGGGGGCAACGGAGCGATGGCGGGAGAAATCCGCCCTGCTGGCTGGCATTTGCAAACGGGTGGTTGTTTCCGATATGCTGGAACGCCTGGCCACCGACGAACAGCGCAGCCGAGGTCTGGACATAGCGGACTTCTTTCTCACCGTCCCGACACAACGTCAGGTGCTCCAGCAGATGATACGGCGTAATCCAGCATTGCAACTGCTCATTGACGAGCTGGATCTGGAACTGGTCGAGTAACCCGAGGAAGGTTTCGGGAGTTTACAAGGAAAGTCCATAACACAATAAGGACTTTTTGCCAGTCGGCAAGAAAGTCCCGTCGGGATTCGGCAGACTCCGACCTGTAGTGAGCAAGCTCAAACAAGAACCATTTATCAAAAGAACATCGATTATGAATACAGATATAAAGCAGGCCATGCACGTCGAAGCCGGGAAGTCATTCGGCACGGCGGAGGCCAATGAAAATGAACGACGCTGGGATGATAACAAGATCGAGCGAAAGAATCAGGACCCGACCAACCATTACGACAAGAGCCGGATGGGATTGAATTTCGAGATCGGGCCCGACGGGAAGATCCATCCGTTAGGCTATCAGCAAAAGTCGCTTGAGGTGCGGCTTATGGACAGGCTCGCGGAGCTGGGTTGGCATCCGTTTAAGGCCGACAGCAAGATACAGCCGAACTGTTGTGCCAGATTCATCTTCGGCGGTAACCACGACCGCACCCTTGAAATGGCATTCGGAGACCAGGCCGTCAATCCGAACAAGGAGGCGGACAACAGCCAACTCCATCGGTGCCCGGAAATCGAACAATGGGCGAAAGACGTCTATGACTGGTGCGCCCGACGATACGGGCAGGAGAATATCATCGGCTTTCAGGTTCATCTCGACGAGAGCAGTCCGCATATCCATGCCTTGATTGTTCCGGTCGGACAACGTGCCAAAAGCGGACGCGAATGCGTCATGTGGTCGGCAAAGTTCGGGAAGAACCGCTATGAGTACGGCCGCATCCTTCGGGAGATGCATACCTCGCTCTACGAGGAGGTCGGCAGTAAATACGGACTGGAACGCGGCGACAGCATCGAGGGACGGCATATCAGCCATTTGAGTAAACGCGACTACATCCGCAAATTGACTTACGAGGCAAGACAGGCCGAGAAAGCGGTTAAAGGGCTTCAGTCTATGATACGGAGGCTGGAAGCACTGAATCTAAACTATAAATCGCAGCTCGATGAAGTCGAAGAGAAACTGGCGTCCGGAAGAATAACGCTCAACAAATACGACGCCCGGAAAGCCGATCTTCTGAAACTCATTACCGAGTACCAGACGAAGCTGGACGACAAGGCCGTTAAGCTTCAAGCGAAAGAGCTGGAGCTGGATAGAATGACACGGGACATGGAGCGGGCTGGTCGGATTGCACAACCGTTCCGCAACCACCGGATAGACTTCGACCCGCCGAGAATCACCACCAAGCCTCCGATGTTCGGGGTGGATAAATGGCTCGACGAGCAGAACCGATCTATCGCCAGCCGATTCGTGAAGATTGTCCGCCAGATTGAAGCGTTGTATCGGAAGGATGCAGAGCAGCAGGTGCAGGCTGTGCAGCGAAATGTACTGGTGGATTATCGGGAGATCAAACGGCTGCGACAGGAGAATGTGCGGCTTGCGGATCTCAACGAGAATCAGACAGCTCTGATGCGGGATTTTCTCGACCAACTGGCAGATCCGTCTGCCCGGGAGCGGATCTTCACCCTCGCAGATGCTTTGATAGGAGGACAACTTGTCGCCGTTTCATCCGGCGGAGGTGGTGGAAACGCCGACTCCGACCTTCGCTGGGACGGCCGCAGACCGGATGAGGAGGAAGAAGCCTATCGGAAGAGATGTCTGATATATGCTATTCGAAAAGTCAATAGACCACACAAGAAGTCAATACACAGGTAAGAGAAAGGTGGCCATAAAGGATTTATTCCCTTCCGAGAATCTGATATTCGAAAGCGAACTCCACCATAGGTACAAACTTCAAGAGGCTGACTCAGATTTCTGGGTCAGCCTCTCGCATATATCAAAAAATAATCTTAATTTACTTTTTGTCGAGTATTAACTCTGTATCCTTTATCTTCTGGAGTATATGAAGATATATAACCACATCGCATGAGTGTTTCCAACAATGATTTATTAATGTCCGTACGGTCTATTATAGGCCGTTTGCCATTTTCTGCAATTTTACGATAAGGGGCTGGTAATGCTTGCAATAGTTCTGTTATTATCGTATAATCATTATTATTTTGTTTTATTGTTAATGTGGTAACATTAACAGCTTTATCCAAATTTGAAGCCATCGAAATGGCTTGTTTTAGCAATGTGAAGTCCCACTTGATGCATTTAGTTTCTAGCAAAGTGCATATAGAATCGGCGAGACTCTGAGTCATAGTCACGTTTGATGTATTGAGATTGGGTAAAACTATTGCTTTTTCTTCTATAGTGAATGACTGAGACGTCAATATCATATTTGCAATATCTTCATTATATGGGTAACTTTTTATATCATTTATAAAATGAGATTTATAATGTATAAGATATTCTACAAATGCTTTATTCGATAAATTAGATGTCAGAATAATATTGGTTTCAGAGTATTCAATAAATCCCTTTTGAGCCAACCATATTATTCTTTCTTCTTCCAATCTAGCTGCATCGTGTTGTATTTCAAAATTACAATCATCAAATAACAGGCTAATTTCTTTATATGACTGCATGTTTAAATGATTGCTATTCATCAACGCTTGGAATAATGGCTGCTTAAATTCGCTTATTCCGTCATATTTATGTTGAGCTATAATATGTACGTTATCATCTATAAAACTCCATAGAGCTTCATCTATTATAAAATCTATATTTTTGAAATATGTCGATATATTTTTCCATGTCGGTTTGGGAAGATTAAGTTTAAGAGCGAGTTTTTGTTCATTAGTTTTTAATACGCCTATATTTTCTTCCGCTTTTTTCTGATTAAATATAAAAGGAATTGTCTCTTCTGAAACGATATAACAACCATTCTCAACAACTTTAGCTAGCATATCATCAGAAGATTCCGTTAAGGTTTTATATTTTGTTTTACTAGTCAAAAAATCTCGTTTGTTATGATGCAATGTATTATATATAAGAGCAATAAAATCATAATTTTCATTGATCCAATCTAATTGAACAGTACAGATTTGTTCAGGCGTGCAATATTTAATCCATATTTCAAACAGTATAGACTGATGACTTGAGGCAGCAACTATTTTATCCCATATTTCTTGAGGGTGTGATTGAATATATATTGGTAGAACTCGCTCGTGATTTTTCCCTTCTTTATAATATGTAACTATAAAATCGAACGATTCTTGAGTATATAATAAATCCAATATTAAATTATATCGTATTTTTTCTGTTGTTGGATGCAATGATAAATAATCAAGTAGCTCTACATTATATACGCTCTTGGTTAGAAAAACATCATCAGGCAATTCTTCTAGAAAAGACTTAATATTATCGATATGAGATAAAAAATCTGGTGTTCTATCCAGCTTCATATCTAATATGAGGCTATGATCGTTGGCAGATGTCATACCTGGATAGAAAATAGATATATAATCATAATAATCCTCAGCAATTAAACCTATTCGAATAAAACGATCTGCCATTTCTGTTAGTCCAATTTGCTTATAGCAATCCTCATGATATAGATTAAATTGCAAGATTAATTTACTTATGGGATAATTCCGTATCTTGGACTCTTCAATTGTTAACTCTAATTCTTGTTTTGCTATTTCCTTACTTCCTAAATTAAGTGCATTGAGGCGGTCCTGATATGTGTAGTTGGGATCCACTTCCTTTTCAATATCTGCAAATGGAATATGAATGGAAGGAGCACTATAACTATTAAGTCGATATGTGATTTTACCTGTTGATTTTAATAGATTGAAATTTTCTTCGTCTTCCCATATGCTTGATATAGGCTGAAAATGACCACCACCATCTAATGATATGTTATTCCCGGTTAGATGATTAAGGTGATTTATATATTGAAGAACATAAATCTTCCTAAGTTCAGTTTGATTTAAGTGCTGTGTTCGGCGAAAAGCATCTTTTTGTTTTTGAATTGAAGACTTTCGTTTTTGTAAAACTAAGTCTACTGCAATATCCTGGTATTCTCTCTTTTTTGTGAAATTTAATGCTTCATAAATTTCTCCAGCACGTTGAGGTAGAAGCGCAAAATTATGGGGATAATAGTTTTTATAGACTATCATCGCCAATAATTTATTATTATTTATTTTGTGATTCTCATTACATCTCAGTCGTAATATGTATTGATGATATTCATTAACAATATTCTGTAACAAGCGCATATCATCAATAAAGAATGCAACTTCCCGTATAGTAGCGTCGTCAATCTCGTTATCGGAATGTCCAAGTTCTAAAAGGGCTTTGCGTAATACATCTTTAGAGTTATACGGAGAGATAACAGGGATAACAGTTGTTATGTAATCAAAGAATTTAGTTCGAGAAGCATCATTGAACATGTCGTCTTTGATAGCATATACGAACTTTATTTCTCGCTCAATTATATTTGATTGATTAAGCAAGAAATTTAACTCTCTTAGTTTCAAGAAGATATCTGAAGTGTTAAACCTATCCAGATCTTCTATGATAACAGTATTGTATTTAGTGCATTGGAAAAAATATAGAATCTCATCCAGATGTTGATTAAAGATAGAATTCTCATCCTTGATCTGAATTTCTCCTCCTGCTATTTTAATTTGATTTAGTTTAGAGCTTCCGTATTTGACAATTAAAAAGGCACTGGCTTTATATAACATCCAGCACATGACTCCTAATGACAAAATATCAAATATTCCATTGGCCCAATAGCCCCAGTTAAATAGCCGGTATAAAATGTCGACTCGCAGCCATCGAGGTTCGAATGCGATACAGAAACAAGCGAAGAAGGCAAGAATTGATATAGATATTTTACATATCGATTTCTTCGAAATATATGGAATACGTTTCAATCGGCTGTTAGGTAAAGTCTCATGACTCTCTCGGTATATTAGTTGCTGTAATATACTGTATTCAATCCGCCTATTTAATATTTCGTTTGCTTCATTCTTGTCGTTGCCAGAAGCATTTTCACTTCCTTTTGTCGCGTCAAGCGTAGCTAAGGAGATTGATAGAAAATTTAATTTACTATTCTTATTCTCTTTCTCGATTGCTATCAATGTCTTGAGCACACTGCTTTTGCCGGAACCAAAAGGTCCGGTTAAAGCTATATTGCAAATATCTTTATTTGCAAGTGCATGTTGTAAATCTAGAACAGCATTGTATGAGGCATCCTCTTTTGTTAATAATTTAGGAAGGAGCGCTTTTTGTTTCCAATCGCTTGTATCCATATTATTCTTGGGTTATCCTATCCTTGAAATCTTCAAGAAACATCTCCTTGTTCTCGTCAATAAGTTTCTTTATCTTAACATCTTCAGCCTGGCGAAGAAAGCGGCGAATCAGTTTATTGTACTCTTTTTCTATTTCATCACGCGAAAAATTCGGACTGCGTAACATTGCCATAAACCGTCCGTCGGACTTTAGAAACTCATAAAATTCGTTTGTCTTTGTAAAGTAGAATTGTATCTCTTGTTCTCGTTCTTGCTCAGTTGCGTTTAGTCGGGCAAGGGTATCGAATATCGAGGCTAATCCACCTCGGTTCTCTCCCGTATTTTTCTTGCTTCTGGAGTTTTCGGGAGCGTCGTCTTGTTCCTGAGGCTCTTCAATCTCAACCTCATCACTCACGAGCAACCCGATTTCTCCGTCGAAGGTGGTGTGTATTGAGCCAATAGAATCTTTCTGCTCAAATATAGAGCGATAAATATTGCAGTATCGCTGCCAGAAGTCAATAAATACGGCATCCTTAAATTGAGCATCCAATTCGATTACACCTTGCAAGAGGACCAGCAGAGAGTTGTATCGGCCAATAGTCTTGCGTAGTGCTTTTGCTGGATCATCGTCGCTTGTGGCGGCTGTTTCCTCACTATGTGTTTTAAGATCCTGCGTGTATTGTGCATGCGCCTCCATTACATTCTTGATCCACGCTCGAATGTCAGCGTCCATATCGAGACATAACTGGGCATTGGCCTCTGCATTATTGACAGACGATTTATATCGCTCGAACCACTTGATATAGATTGGCTGTGCTAATAATTCTCGATACAGCTCCTGAATAATCGCCTTTTCACGAAGCGGATCAAAGTCCGTGATAACCATACCACAGAACTTGGCAAAAGCATCCCGAATATTCTTTTCGTTGACGTTGCCAAATGAGAAGTCTATAATATGGCACTCTTCTTTGTACTTGGTCTTGCGATTTACACGCGAGATTGTCTGAATGGCATTAATGTCGCGAATCTCCTTATCGAGAAACAGCGTGTGTAGCTTGGGCTCGTCAAACCCCGTTTGCAGCTTATCAACAACAATGATAAGCCCGTTTTTTGCCGTCTTGAAGTTGTCTATCACCTTATCCTCTGCCACACCACCGTTCATCGATGAACATTTCTCATATTTTTGATTGTCGGAGTAAACGATAGCGACAGGTGCATCGGCATATTTGGCAAAAGTTCCCGATGCAGTCTTCTCCGCCATCAACCGACGAATGATTTTACAGTACTGAATAGCAATCGGAATAGAGCTAACCGCAAGCATGGCTTTCCCCGTGCCACGAATTTTCCCGTAAACCAAAGAAAGCAGCCGATTAACCACGAACTCGGCTATTGCTTTCATTCGGTCCGGGTTCTCGTATATCTGTTTTTTGGCGAATGATACCCGTTCCTCCTGTCCCGAATTCATGGCTGCCGTTATAGCCTGCATAACGCCATTGGGGAGTTCAAAATACATTTTTGCAGGTACGGGAATAATATGCTTCGTCGGGTCAAGAATGTAACCGTCGGCTATGGCTTCCTTCATGGTGTATGAATCGAATGGCTTCCATAGCTGATTAAAGTTGGTGCTTCTGTGAAATTCGCCAAAGCGAGCCAATACTCGTTCGCTGGGAGTTGCCGTGAAACCGACAATCAGATTCTTCTTTGTAGAACCTCTTGTGATAAATCCTCCGTTCTCATCGAAAATGTCCTGCAGTTCATCGAACGCCGAATACATCTCCTGATGAACATCATCGGTGTTTGAGCGGTGTACCTCATCAATAAGAAAGGCCACGCGCATATTCTTGAAATCCTTGCCGGCTTTTTCGATGGCTTTCTTGAGTTCCCAGAATTTCTGAATATTCACGACAATGATACGGCGTTTGTCGCTCAATGCCTTCACAAAGGTTTCCTGGTCGGTCGCCTCTACGAACATGGCCTTGTCGATGTTCATGTTGAGCATCATCGAGTCGAGTTGGTCGCGCAATTGCAGGCGATCGACAACGAGCAGAATCTTGTTATAGACCCATTCGCCCTTGTAACGCAGGTCTTTGAGCTGCAAAGCTGTCCAACCTATTATGTTGCTCTTGCCGAATCCTGCGGCATATTGCAGCAAGAGCGAATAGACGTATTTGTTGTTGCAATAGCTGTCTCTCTCGGCTACTACGCGTTCGATCAGGTCCTGGGGTGCATTGAGTGCTTGCAGTTCGGCCCGCAGACAGTCGATGAAATAGGTTGGCTCGCTTTCGTGGTCGAGAAATTCTTGAACACGCTCTATGATCCGGTCGCAGCCGAATTTCTGCTTTGGACGCGGACATATCAGACGACCTGTTTTGTCCTTATACTCCTTCTTCTGTACTTTATGGCCATTCACAACAGTCGTTACGGTCTTATAGGTGTATGCCATAAAGTTGTAGTAAAGGATCTCTTTCTCGATCATCTTCTTGGAGTAGAGCGAACGCATTGCTTCTTCGAAGCGAACGCGCGGATCGGTTGCCTCCACCTGCTTTATGGGGAGGGGTTTGAATACCTTCTCCACCACCGGACGGAAAGAAGAGATCGAGATGGTATTATCTTGAAAACCTCGCTTTGCTTCATCAAAGAACTGTCCCGGATCCCGTAGTATGTATGAGTCCGTGATGTCCGTGGTTACGAGATGAATCGATTTCTCAAACGGCCGGAGCATACGACGACGAAGCGTTTGCGATACATCATTGCCATTGGCAATCTTGGTATATTCCCACACGGCTTCAAGGTAGTCGGTAATGATTTTATTCCTGCCGTTCGTTTTGGCCGTCTGATTGGTGAAGTTGCTCTTCAATTCGGCGTAGCCGAGAAAAATGCCGTTGACAAAGAACGACAGGTCGGGGCGAAATGCGAATATTTTTTTTGCGTCGTGGTGGAACGAATAACTCATCTCCTCGACAGCCGCAAATATGTTTTTGTTGAAGTCCTCATCGCCGCGCAATTCCGAACCACTGACATAAATAAGTTGCAGAGTTTCGCCTTCGAATGTAATGGTTCGGTTTTTATTCAAGAAAATTGCCACATTGGCACTCGCCTCAATCTTCTCGCGAATCATATCCATAATGGCCCGAAGCAATTTTTGCTCGTCGCCATTGTATTCGCTCTTTTTGAGCAGGTTGTTCCATGCCTTGCGCGAATTCTCTTTCAAGAACTCGTACAGATTGGCCGGAATAAACAAATCGGGCGAAACGGCATTATTCTTTATTTCATGAAAACCAAGACCATCTGCACGGCGGCAGAAAAAATCCATTACATATTCACTTTGCAACTCAAGTTCGGTCATAATCCAATGTAGTTTTAGGAGCGCGATTCTGTATCGATGGCTCGCTGGCCGGTTACTACTTCATTTATCAGGGAGCGTTTCAGTTCCTTCAGACGCTCTACTTCGGTATTTATCTTTTCAAGGATGGTATCAATCTTTGCGCACTTCTCATCCAGATATGCAGCAATCTCTTTTTGCTCCTCCATTGGTGGAACAGCTATCTCTATATTCCGCATTGTAACGTAGTTGGTTGTCCAAAGATCAGCAACAATGCCTTTGCCATTTCTATAAAACTCTTCTACCCAATCGTTGCTACGGAAGTAGTAATTTACAAAGTTTGGGAAAATATTTTTCGGCTCGAGGACAATATAGATTAGAGAAACAGACCCATCAAGAGGAGATGTTCCACACGACCCTTTACGATCGCTTCTAGAATTGGCGACAAAATCATTTTTGCATACTTTCTTACGAGTGTCTCCCTCTGCTAATGATTTTGCAACATTTTCCATCTGAGGAATGACGCCATTTTTTGTTACAGATAGCGGTCCAAAATCAGTTTCAGATACTTTTTCGTTACGATATTCAAAAAAATTACGAACTCTGCTTATTTCCCAATGCGTTGGAATATATGGAATCCAACGCAACCCAGATGGTTTTAATGAAACATTGGGATCCAATCCACGGGTGACGGTGCGGTTGATCAGGGAGCGACGAAGTCGGCTGTAAGCATCGGCTTTGCGCTCCAACAGTTCTATTTTTCGCCCTATCTTCTCACACTCCTTATCCAAATATGTCGCTATTGCCTCCTGCTCCGAATAAGGTGGTAAAAAAATCTCTTGGGCAAGGTAATGAGCTGTTTTTAGATTTTGGATACCAGTGGTTTGGTTGAAGAATAACGTATTTATTCGGTTGGAATATATTGAATGAAATAAATATAGAACAAACCGCGCAGATTGCTTTTTATTCACCGATAGAGCTTGAATAAAATTAGAACATACAGCCCTTTGCGGGGAATTAACAAGCACGACACGTCCAACAGGCATTTTTTCTCCACCACCTGATTTCTCTAACAATAAATCGCCTTCAGACAGCAATTTCTCATTAGCCTGTTCCGGCAATACATTGCGATATGTAATATTGTCGAACTTAAGACATAGATTAGAATAATCGAAATCTGCAACACGATAACATACTATATCATTGGCATCTCCCTTTTCTTCATCACCCCATATTCCACTTCGAGATAAGGTTATGATGTCTTTGAATCGACGGATTTGCCAATGAGCAGGCACCGATTTTTTGCATATATCCGAATATACAGTAAAAATAGAGATCATAACCCTAACTCCTTTTCAAGATTTGCGATTGCCTTGTCAATATCCGAGATTTCGGCAAGGATGGAATCTACCGGTTCAACGGTCTCGGGAACATAGAATTCCTTGTTGAAGTTCACCTCGACACCCACGACATTCTCACCAATCGTATAGGGCTTGTAGATATAGCGTTGGAGAAAATCCTTGATGCCTTGTTCATTGATCTCGGGTTTGGGGTCGAACGGAATAATCTCCGAGTCCTTGGTCGTACAATCAACAATTTTGGCAGATATGGTATGCTCTTCCCGGCGTTTATTATAGCCGAGTTGTACGTTGATAGCACCATTACCCAGACACTCATGCTCTTCGGCGTAGGTGGTACGCATGATTTCGTTGTTTTCTTTATCTACCCAATAGATGAAGTCCGGGCAAACAAGAACTGTCGAGGCTTTTATTCCAAGATTTCTCAACATAGAATCCCGGAATTGTATCTCATCTGCATCAATATCGCGCGGCCATACCCAGTTCCCATCTAAATTGCAGTACGAAATATCCTTGACATTGTATGGTTTCCCATCTGTGTGGAGAGTCTGGCTGACATGGCGTCCTTCGCTGTCGATTTCGGTAAGAACGACAGACTGCTTGTTGAAATAGAAATGCCATTTGTCGTAAACTTTGGCAATGTCGCAATCCTTGAATTCAACCAATGCACGGACAATGGCTGTACGATGCTCGGGGTTCATCTCCTTGCGTTTCGAACCCTTGTTTTTCTTCAACGGCTGCCAAAGATCGGCGGCGTTGATAAGGATTACTTTGTCTTTTCGCTCGGCCGGTTTGTTCTTGTTGAGAATCCACAAGTAGGTGACGATGCCCGTATTGAAGAACTCGTCAGACGGCATCTGAATAATGGCCTCGACCCAGTCGTTGTCGAAAAGATATTTGCGGATATTGCTCTCGCCGCTGCCGGCATCACCGCTGAACAGCGACGAGCCGTTGTTTACTTCAACGACAATACCTTTGTTCTCGTGCAGGTGCCAAGCATTATGCTGCAAGAAGAGCAATTGCCCGTCGCTCACCGTAGGCAGGAATGAAAACTGTCCGGTTTGGTCGTTCCGAATCTCTTTCTCGTAGCCTTTCCACGGAATTCCGTAGGGAGGGTTGGCTACAACAACGTCAAACTCTTTGCCCTTGAAAGGCAATGAGGTCAGGGTATTGCCATATTTGATTTCGGTATTCTCGCGGAATAACGATTCGATCTTTGCCAAAGCATAAAGCGCATCGTTCCAGTCGCAACCGTGAGCGGCTATATATTTGTAGCCGGCCTTATCCCGCAAACGGTCCACGATGCCGAACAGCAGGTTGGCTCCACCGCACGTCGGGTCGTAGATATGTACAAAATCATCGGTGGAGATGTCGATCTTCGCCGCAACGATTTCGGCAATCAGCGAAATAATATCTTCCGGGGTGTACTGCTCTCCGGCCGTTTCTGCCGATATGTCGGCCCATTTTCGTTTGATATGCTCTTCGAGAGTGGTTATTTCCGAGTTGTTGTAGTGAGAAAGGTCTATTTGAGACCATTGGGTGATATACTGCATCAGAATACCTTTCTTCCGCAACTCGGCAACCATGCCGTCCAGATTGAGGTATTTGCTGTCGTCCGTACCACGCTCGATGCCGAGCAATTCTTTGAGTGTTCCGTCAAAGCCTGCCAGATAGCTTCGGAAATCCTGCTCAAATGTCTTGTCGTTATTGCAAATGGTGGACAGTGTTTTGCCTTCGCGAACGATGTAGTCGTTATATCCACACTCACGGTCCCGGAACGCTTCGATAAATTCCTGCAAGTTGTTCTTGCGGGTCAGGCCCTCGGAGGCTTCAATATCTGCCATTTCATTTCGCATACGCCCTTCGAGCATAATAAGAGCGAAGAATGGCATCATGTAATCTGGGAATTTGCTTTGCTTGATTCCCGATGATATGAGTAAATCGGCGCACGACCAAATGTCGGATTCGTATGATAATATATCTTTCATAATTCTACTATCGTTCTTCTTTGTCTGTGATCAGGTCTTTCAAGTCAACTTGCAGGATGACGGCTATTTGCTGAAAGGTCTCAAGGTTTGGTTGGATTCTATTGCAGGCATAAGCGTTAACCATGCTGAAGCTCTTGTTTAGCTGCTTTGCCAGCCATGTCTGAGAGATACCTTTCTCTGCCAGAACGGCTTTTATCCTATTTAATTTCATATTATGCCTTGATTGAATAGCACAAATATAGGGAATTATATTCGATGTATTGATTTATCTTTTTATCTTTGTACAATCCACTAAATAATACATAAGAATGTATGGAAAATGATCGCATTTTACAGAATAATAGAATAACCCATTTTATTCTTCGTGTAGACTTACTTCAGGATACTCAAATTGATTATAAACAATTAGCAGACTCATTAAAAGGAGAATTTGAGACCTATAAAACAGAACTTCATTTCAATTATAATGTCGATATAGATAAAGTTGAGGTGAAAAAAGAAGATTTTATCAAATATTTATTAAGTACTCCGACTGTGAATCTAAAAATAGATTCTTTTGAAAAATGTATTACCATAGAATTACAACAATATATAGATAAAACTTCTTATGTACAATATCTTACAAAAGTTATAGATGCTTTAAAATCTTTGGGTGTTGAAATTTATGCCAGACGTATAGGTATGCGATATATCAATGTATTTTCCTGCTCAAAGATTGCAGAAATATCAAAGGTGTTAAATGTTACAGACGCTAAATTTATTAAAGAATCCGTTGCTAAAGATGGAATTGCAAGGTCAATGATTGTTCACGAGTATCAATATGGTGCTTATTTAGCACGTGTGCAATATGGTATTCCTAATAAGTTTTATCCATCTGTAATAAAAAACTACGATATTGTATTGGATATAGATGTCTATAGCAGCGGACAACAACATATTGATGTGTGGGAGGAATCAATAACACAATTTAATCATCAAGCTTATAATACATTTATCAGCTACATTAAAGAGTCTTTCCTCCAAACTTTAAAATAATATGGATGATTATATAGATTTGCCTGAGGCGATAGAACATGAGGTTCTTGAGGTATATAAATACGATAGTGCCTCAAAACCAAAGCAGATTATTAGATTATATCAAATTAGTCATGATGCAGATATCGGCAAAAACAAAGAAAACGACAGAGAAGAGAATAAGCCAGTGTGATATTTTTCATGATATTGATGTTATAGAACAAATCACTGAAAGGGATGAGGGTATTGCTGTTTCATACATTCATTTCCCGCTTGTCATATGCTTGAATCAAGATTGCGATTTAAATAGTGATGAAAGAGATAAACTGAAGGTTGGTTCAAATAAGGATTGCAGATTGCTTCATCTTATTATTGCTCCTTTATTTAACTTTGACATTTTTAAGGACGGGGAGCATTGGGGAGATATTTTTCAAACAGGGCAGAAATATAATCCTCACAAAACCGATGGAAAGAAGATTATGAATAATGAAGATCCTCGTTTTCATTTTCTCCACTTTGAAGATGACTTTAACTTGCCCGATATGGTTGTTGATTTTAAACATTTTTATACAGTAAGTACAGATTACTTATATGAAAACATTGACAAACGGGTGTGTTCTTTGAGTGAATTATATAGAGAAAAAATAAGCCAACGATTTGCTTATTTTATATCCCGCATAGGATTGCCAGAGTAATAGCCGCATTTTTATGGTTGTCCACTATTTCCTCCCATCGCCTCAGATCGTCTCAGACGGTGCGGTTTGTTTGCGTAAATTTCACTAATATAGAGTTAATGTATTGATAATCAATATGCATAAATTTCTTCAACGAGGACGAATATTAATTGTTCGCAAATCGGGTTGTTATACTTACCTGAAGCAGTCCGAGAGGGCTGCTTTTTTGTATGGAATTAGATCGTACCGGATTCAAATTGACGATTGCTTTCCAATTTTTTATTTAAATTTGTATTGTTTGTATTGCTTTTCACGAAGCGAAGTAGAAAATTATGGGACGTACATTTGTAGAATACTCGCACCCAGACGTTTTTTGAAAAATTCGTTTGATGATAATATCTAATTGTATAACGTAATCTACAAAAACTATATCATAAGATATGAAAATCGATGCTAAAGTTCAGTCTATATCTAAATTGAAGGATTATTTCTTTTTAGTGCCTGATTATCAACGAGAATATGTTTGGAAACCCGATGACGAGGTCGAGCAGTTTTTGATCGATATTGAAAATGAATATAGTCCCGATGCAAAAGAGCAGCGTAATTATTTTTTAGGATCTATCATCATTGTCAATAATGATAGATGTTTCGATGTCGTGGACGGACAACAGCGTTTGACAACTATTATGTTGTCTTTGTGTGTTTTCCGAGATTTATTAAAAAAGGAGACATTGAACAGCGCTCAGAAAAATTATTTACAGATTATAGAAAATCTACTTTATAACTTTGATATTGAATCGGGAGAGACCCGTGTACGCTTAGAATTGCAGTATGAAGAGAGTCATGATTATTTGACAGCCTTGATACAGGAGCAACCTTACAATGGAGTGCGATCCCCATCTATAGAGCGAATGCAGGATGCCTATACGAAAATACTTCGACACTTTCAATTATATGCCGGGATTGATGAGTTGATAGATTTTGCGAAATATTGCTTGACAAAGATAGAACTCGTTGTAATCGAATCTCAAGATTTGAGTAGTGCATTGAAAATTTTCGAGACGATCAATCAGCGAGGGGCGGGATTGAATGCTATGGATTTGGTCAAAAATTTGCTGTTTAGTAATACCAAAGAGTCGGATTTTGCCAAGATAAAAGATATATGGAGGGAGATTATTCAAAATCTTCAGGAATGTTCTGAAGATCAAAAACCCCTACGATTTTTGCGATATTTTCTGAGTGCCCGATATTATAATGGTATCTTGCGAGAAGATGATATTTATAAATGGATTATATCTTCTGAAGGGAAACAGGCTACGCAATATGAAAAGCATCCGGTAGACTTTGCAAAGGAGATACGCTGTATGTCCAAACGGTATTCAGAACTTGTAAATGCCACTGAATTACAGCGGGATGGGTGCTTGTATCCTCACGTGACAAATATAGGCTTTATTAATAAATACAAATCCAGACAGCATTTGATCCTGTTATTGTCTTTGGGAAGCAATGCGGATGTGCCGGCAATCGAATATTTGGCCAAACAAATAGAGAGTTTTTTCTTTTTCAGCTCGACCCTCAGGATCCAAGCCAAGACGAATGAATCCTTGTTTGTCCAATGGGCGGAGAAATTACGTAATCTTACGACGATAGATGAAATTGCCTGCGTGATAGAGAAAACGATGTTACCTTATTTGCTGGATAAGGTAGGGGTATTTAAAGCCGAATTCATAACTTTGAGTCATGGGGTTTATAATCCCTTGTATCGGTTGCGCTATGTATTGGGGAAGATAGAAAATACGGTGTTGGAAAAATTGCACAGCCCGGTCTGTGGACATCAATTTTATAATGATTTGCAAATAGAACATATTTTACCTCAATCACCGAAAAATGGAAGTATTCCACTGGAGTTTTTGTCCGAGGAGGAGTATTACTCCTATGTGTATCGATTGGGTAATGTCACGTTGATCGAAAGCATGATTAATCAGGCCGTGAATAATTATAATGATTTATCGACAGATCAATGGTTTTATGACAAGCAGTCGGAGTATGGCAAATCGTCTGTTTGTCTGACGAAATTACTCGATAGTAAATTTTATATCGGAGTAAATACAGCCTTGAATCGATTCAAAAATGATTTCCAATACAATTTTACCGGTTGGAACAAGTCGTCTGTTGAGGCGAGGCAAAAAATATTATTGGAGTTGGTGTTCGATACGTGGAGAATTAACGATTTAAGATTGGATCGGGTAAAATGAACTTAAAATGGATGAGGATTCCGGCTGCTGCTTATAATGGTTTTTTCCGGATTGCCGGCGGATGTCGATCCGGCCGGAATCATTTATTTGTGTTGCTTTTCCGCGATATAGAACAGGTCGAAGCAGTCGTCCGCTACCGGTCCGATGCGGTAGTCTTCCATGGTGATCGAACGGGTCAGGGAGTCGTTGTCCCGGAGTAGGCGTCGGCGGTTGAGGCGGTTGAGCAGGTCGTAGGGGAGTTGCAGCATCCACCGGGGCAGCCGGTGTTGTAGGTCGAGCACGTCGAAACGGGTGATGCGCCGAACGCCTTGGCGGTTTTTTTCGTAGTATTCCATGATCCGTTCATTGCCGAAAACGCCGAGGGCCTCCACTGACGCAAAGGCGCTGCCGAGCAGGTTGCGGAGTTGGTCGGGATTGTATTCCCTGACGTGCCAGGGGTTGCGTGTCAGCGTCATGCGGATATTGGGGGTGGTCAGGATGAACTTGCCGCCCGGACGTAGTACGCGGTGCACTTCCCGTACCAGTTCCATGTCGTGTTTGATGTGTTCGATCACCTGAAAGGAGATGACGTAATCGAAGCTGCCCGACGGCAGGTCGAGAGGGGGAACTACGGCTTGCCGCATCTCCACGTGCGGGAACGGAGGCCGTTCGCCCGCAGGTTCGATTTTGTCGAGCGTGAGAAAGCTGGAGGCGTGGGGGGCGACTATTTCGATGCCGTAACCCGTGCCCGTACCTATTTCGAGTACGTCGCCGCTGATTCGCCGTGCTGCCTCGTGATAGGCCAGTTGCGAACGCTGGAATACGTAGTTGTCCGATATGTCGCGCGATACGCGTTCCGCCGTGAGTATTTTAGCCATTGTGCCCGGTCAGTTTTACACCGTTCTGCGTGATTTCCACTGCGCCCCGCTTGAGGAGCATGCCCAGCGAGCGTTTGAACACTTTCTTGCTCATCTGCGTCCGTGCAGCGATTTCCGCCGGGTCGCTGTCGTCGTTCAGGGGAAGCGAACCGCCGTTTTCGTGGATCATCGAAAGCAGCGTTTCCGCCGAATGGCGCACTTCGGCGACTCCCTGCTGTTGCAGGCTGACGTCGATGCGGTTGTCTTCCGTGATGCGTGTCACGTATCCCTTCAGACGGTCGCCTACGTCGATGCGGCGGAAAAGCTGGTTGCGGTAGATCATGCCCCAGTGACGGTTGTTCACGATCACCCGATAGCCGATCGGGGATTCCGAAGCCACGAGCAGCGAAACCTCTTCGCGGGGCTTTACCGTGATAACGTCGTTATTGACGTAGCTTTTGAATTTCATGGTCGCCACGCAGCGCCCCGTTACCGAATCTACATACATGTAAACCAGGCAGTTCCGTCCGGCCAACACGCCTCCCTGCTGGTTGCGGTTGGGCAGGAACAGGTCTTTGCCCGCGAGTCCCCAGTCGAGGAATGCGCCGTGCAGGTTCTTGTCCACTACGCGCAGGAATCCCGCTTCTCCTTCGCGCAGCTTCGGCGTTTCGGTCGTGGCGACCAATCGGTCTTCCGAATCGTGATAGACGAATACTTCGAGCGTATCGCCGACCTTGTTGGCCAGAGAAACATAACGGTTGGGCAGCAATACTTCGTTCTGTTCGTCGTCGATCAGATAGAGTCCGTAGTCCGAGATGCGGTTTACGGTGAGGGTTTGTGTGCGTCCTGCTTTGAGCATAATGGGTATTTTATCTTGACAAAAGTACGTTTTATTTTTGCCGAAAGCAATTTTTGAGCGAAGTTCCTGGGGGCGGAGGGGGCGGTTCCGGAATATTTCGTCTTGTCGTGAGATGCGATGTGGTTCGGAATTGAATTTTCATTTGTACCGGACTTTTTGTATATTTGAAATATAAATGGGGAGCTGTATATGGTGTGATGTTTTCAAGTATATATTGGGGTTGTGGTTATTTCGTTAATCATAATGACTGCTTCACAACAATTAATATTTCAAGCCTGCTCCCCTCCTTGAATATATTACAGATTATTCAATAATTAAACAAACTATGATATTACTCTTGTTTATTATTTGTATAGTTAATCTTATAACATTCTATAATGTGGATTATAAATATTACAAAGAACACGGAGAGTGGAACGATCATCCTAATACATACGGTGGAACATTTAGAAATTTAACAGCAGCTTGTGTTACATTTGCAATAGCTGTTGCTCTTCTTCTTGACAAATATTTAGGATAATCGAACGAAAAGAAGCGAGTAGCGGGAAATTTTATTTTAGTAAAAAAACGAATGGCGATATGGAACTGAAAGTGGCTTTGTGTCAATTCGACATGGTGTGGGAAGATACGGCGGCCAATTTGCGGACGGCCGGGAGAATGGTTGCCGAAGCGGATGCCGATCTGGTGATTTTGCCCGAGATGTTCGCTACGGGATTCGAGACCGATCCCGGTCGGGTCGCGCAACCGATGTCGGGTGAAATCGTGCAGGAGATGACCCGCTGGGGCCGGACGACGGGCAAGGCCGTCGCTGGCAGTCTGATCGTCGAAGAGGAGGGGCGCTATTACAACCGTCTGCTTTTCATAAAACCTTCGGGCGAGCGGGTGCAGAGCGACAAGCGGCATCTCTTCTCCATCGGCGGCGAAGGAGCTAATTTTTGTCCGGGACGGGAGCGGGTCGTCGTCGAATACGGCGGCATTCGTTTCCTGCTTCAGGTTTGCTACGACCTGCGCTTTCCCGTATGGAGCCGCTGCCGGAACGATTACGACGCTATTATTTACGTCGCTTCGTGGCCTGCGGGCCGCCGTGACGTGTGGCGGACGCTGCTCCGGGCCCGGGCGATCGAGAACCAGGCCTACGTATTGGGGGTGAACCGTACGGGGGACGACCCCCGGCTGCATTATTCGGGCGATTCGGCCGTGATCGGCTGTAAGGGAGAAACCCTTGCCGAAGCAGGGGAGGGGCAGAGGCTTTTGACCGCACGGCTCGATATGGACGAGCTGCGTCGTTTCCGCGAGAAATTTCCCGCCTGGCGCGATGCCGACGATTTCGATCTGAAGTGATCGGATGTTCCTCGATGATCGGCAGGACAGTTGGCTGTTTCAGCGCTTTTCGTTAAATTTGTTTCAGGAGATGTTTGTTTCCCGGGAAATGATTCTATTTTTTCCGTTTTTCTTGCTTAGGTCGTTTATCGGTGAAGTGGCCGGAGTCTCTTTCGCAGTGAAAAAAATGATATATATTATTCTCCATGAAAACGACATGCCTTTTATTGACTTTGTTATTTGTGATCGGATTGACGGCCTGCTCTAAATCCGACGACCCTTTGCCGGAGAAGGTGTTTCAGGATGTAAACAAGACGGCAGAAGATTATATCGGCGAACTTAACCCGAATTTGTATTATAACTTTTTCCGGTTTCAGAATGACAGCGATCACACGTTGTATTGGGGCATCAATACAAAATTTTCGACAATAATGGGTCTTTATTATTGTCGTCCCGGACAGCAGGCTACGGATCTGATAACGATGGAATACTATCCGGGATTGCATGATTATGACATTTTAATTGACAATTTAATGGCTGTAGGGTGGATTGAGTTTTATTTCGATCTTCCTGCTCCTGATGATTTGCCTGATTGGAGAGTTCCGAATGAATTTCAGGATACGTGTGCGATGTATGTTTTTACAGCTTTGGAGCCGAACAGTCCGAAAAAGACTCCCAAAGATCCTTCACAATGGAAATTTGAGAAGTTCTCCGATCATAGCGTCCGCTGGACGTACCGTGTCACGAATGCGGATTATGACGAAGCGGTGCGACAGACCGAAGAACGCTGGGCCGAAAAAGACGACGAGGAGTAATAGGAGAGAAGATGTCTTGCGGCGGTCCGCAGGACCTGAAAGACTGGCGCCCGGAATATTGATATTCCGGGCGCTGAAGTGTATGATTTCCGTTTTTCCGCCGTTACAAAAGGGAGCTAAAGATCCGTTTCGTCCCAGCCGAGGATCTTGCAGAAGTCGTACTCCTCGGGGTTGGACAGGTATTGGCGTGCCGCTTCGTAGTCGGGCGGGGTAATAGCCATCAGGATATTATCTACTACGGCTTTGAAGCGGTCGGACGAGATGTCCACCATGCGGGGCAGGATCTTGCCCGTCGCGGGGTCTTGCAGGTCTTTCAGGTAGAGGGGTTCGACGTTGCCGCAGCCGTCCACATAGACCATGCAGCCCGTCTTGCCTTCGCTGAAGAGCTTGTAAACGCCGATACCCAGCTCCGAGCAGTACGTCAGGTCGTATGCCACCGGCGTCTGCCCCCGGATTTCGTAACCCAACTCCACGGGGCGGGTCTGTACGTTGAGTTTCAGCTCCGCGAGCCGTTGGTCGAGCAGCATGCTGAAGAAACAGGCTTTCGACACTTTGCCCAGTTCGGGATGACCGTGCGCGTCGTAGGTGAAGTGAATACCGCACGAGGAGAGTTCCGCCTCGCTCAATTCGTGGAACACGCCTTCGGATATGACCGCCGCGCCGTAGTCCATGCTGACGATCCGGCGCTTGACGATGGACGAAACCATCAGACGGATGATCTTGTCGATGGTGATCGGCGTTTTGTTGAACATTTCGGGAATGACGATCATCGGGTAGTGGCACGCCTCGCCGATACCGAAGGCCAAGTGTCCGGCACTGCGGCCCATCGCCGACATGACGAACCAGTTGCCGCTGGTGCGGGCATCGACATAGACGGCCCGGGCGATCACCGCACCCTTGTCTTTAGCCGATTCGTAGCCGAAGGTCGGCGCGCAGTCGGGCAGCGGAAGGTCGTTGTCGATGGTTTTCGGGACATGTATGTTGGCGATCGGATGACGCTTTTCTTCCAGAAATTTGGCCACGCGGTTGGCCGTCGATGCCGTGTCGTCGCCGCCGATGGTCACCAGCAGCTTGATGTTGTTCTCGGTGAAGAACTGCCAGTTGAAACGCTTCTCGAAATCTTCGTCCGAAGGTTTGAAGCGGCTCATGCGCAGGAACGAACCCGCGAGGTTGAAAATTTCGTCCGCTTTGAGGAAGGTGATGTTCTCCGTGGCGGGCGCTTCGCGGAAGAGCCCTGTGAAACCTTTGTGGAGTCCGATGACGCTGTATCCCTTCTGCAGGAAGGTTTTTGCCACGCTGCCCACTACCGTATTCATGCCCGGTGCCGGGCCGCCGCCCGTGAGAATGGCGATCGCTTCGTTTCGTTTGGTCATATCGTATCTGATTTTATAGCTCTTTGACAGCACGAAATTAACGTGCCGAAAATACAATTATTTCGTCCGTGCCGGAAAAAATATGGAGGCTTCCCGAGGGAGCCTCCATACGTTCTCGGGAGTAATGAAATGGATTACTCGATTACGGTGACGTTTATAGCTTGTTCGCCTTTAGCTCCGTTTCCAAGTTCGAAAGCGACTTTCTGTCCTTCGTTCAGCGTTTTGAAAGAATCGGATACGATGCCTGAAAAATGTACGAAGACCTCTTTGCCGTCTTCGCGGGTAATGAATCCGTAGCCTTTCTTGCTATCGAACCATTTAACTTGACCTGTCATAAATGAATATTGATTAAAAATGTATCAGCAAAGAAAGGTAAAAAGTGTTGATTCTCAAAATTTTTTCGCAATTATTTTTGCACGTTTTTTGTTCCTCGAAAAAATAGTTATATTTGTTCATCCGTATTATCTGTAAAAAGTTTGAAAGCTATGGGCAAGAAAGTAAAATGGGCACTATTGACGATGCTGGGTTTTGCAACGGCTTGTTCGACAGTGAAGAACGCTCCTCAGGGAAAGCCGCAGGACCAGGCTCCGGATTCGGCCCGGGTCGAAAGACAGATCCGCCTGATGTACGGCGTGCGTCCTCCGGTACCTGTCGAGGAGGTCGAACGTCAGCAGGCCATCCGTGAGAAGACAGCCCGCAAGGAGGTTAAAAAGGCACAACGGGCCCGTGAGAAAGAGGCTCCGGCTTCCAAAAACGAATAATCGCCGATGACGGGACGAAAGCTCGGGTTGCGCAAGCGTATCGGGCTGCGCCTTTTTTCCGATCTTTATGCGGAGAAGATCGCCGAACACAAGCTGCGTACGCTCTTTTGGGAGTGTACGCTGCGTTGTAATTTGGCGTGCCGTCACTGCGGCAGCGACTGTCGGGTCGATCCCGGCGTGCCGGACATGCCGTTGGCGGATTTCCTGAAGGTGCTCGATGAGGAGGTTACGCCCCACAACCGCCCGGAAGATGTCTTGTTGATCTTTTCCGGCGGAGAGGTGCTCGTGCGCAGCGATCTGGAGGAAGCCGGCCGGGAGGTTACCCGCCGGGGCTATGCCTGGGGGATGGTGACCAACGGTCTGGCGCTCGACGCCGACCGCTTGCGAAGTCTGATGGATGCGGGGCTGAGATCCATTTCGATCAGTTTCGACGGCTTTGAGGATGCTCATAACTACATCCGGCGCAATCCCCGCAGTTTCGAAAAGGCGCTCGACGCGATCCGGTTGATCGTGAGGGAGCCCCGGCTCACCTACGACGTGATTACATGCGTCACTTCGCCGATGGTCGCTCGACTCGAAGAGTTCAAGGAGCTGTTGATCGCCGAAGGAGTGAAATATTGGCGCATCTTCTCGATCTTCCCTGTCGGCCGGGCCAAGGACGATCCGACGCTCGCGGTTACCGACGCACAGTTCCGCGAGGTGCTGGAGTTCATAAAGCGTACCCGTAAGGAGGGACGCATCGACTTGAGTTACGCCTGCGAAGGCTTTCTGGGCGGTTACGAAGGCGAGGTGCGGGACGATTTCTACCAGTGCGCCGCCGGGGTTTCGGCTGCCTCGATCCGGGTGGACGGGGCGATTTCGGGCTGTACCTCCATCCGGGCCAATTTCCATCAGGGGAATATTTACCGGGACAGTTTCTGGGACGTGTGGCAGAATCGCTTCGACAAGTTCCGCGACCGCGAATGGGCCCGCAAAGGGGAGTGCGCCGATTGCAAGATGTGGCGTTTCTGTCTGGGCGGCGGTATGCACCTGCACGACGACCAGGAGCATCTGATGTACTGTCACTACAAGCGATTGCAATAGTCGGAAACACAATAGGAGAGAGACTGTCTAACAGGTCCCTGAAATTGAAAATCGTCCCTGTCAGGATCATTCCGACGGAGCATTAAAATCGGACTTGTTAAACAGCCTCTCTTTGCGTTATGTCCGGTGAGGCGGACGGTTTTTTCCGGTTCGGATGTTCCGGTCTTATTCGAGCTTATGTACGAAGCTCTTCACTTCCTTGCGTTCCCGGGGCAGCGTTTCCCGGGTGCGGAACGGCTCCGCCAGCCGGTCGGCCGGGCCGGGGTAGCCGAGCGTCATCATCGTTACAGGTTCGATCTTTTCCGTGTCGAGGCCCAGCAGCCGGGCGCAGGCTTCCACGTCGAAGCCGGCCATCTGATGCAGTTGCATTCCCATCGAGGCGGCTTGCAGGGCGATCGAGATGTTCGCGGCGCCCACATCGTGCATCCAGTGCCGGTTATAGACATCCGTCCTCGGGAAATTCTTGTATCCGCAGGAAACCAGCAACACCGGAGCATCGGGCGCCCAGGCTCGATTGCCTCCGGTGAGGCACTCCGCGAGCCGGGCATGAGCTTCCGGATATTCGCGAGTCGTATAGTAATATGCCCACTCCTGGGCATTGTTGCAGGAAGGAGCCCAGCGTGCCGCTTCGAACAGCAATGCCAGTTGTTCTTCATTGACGGGACGGGAATCGTATGAGCGGGGGCTCCATCGCTCTTCGATGGCTTTTATCAGTTTCATATCGGTAAATAGTAGGATGTGTTCTGGTAATCTGCAAATTTTGTGCCCCGAGCATTACCGGATTTCGGGAAGATGCCCCGCCGGTTCCGATAGACGGTCGATGCGCAGTCGGGCGGCCGCTGCGCTCGATGGGCGGCTGTAAAAAAACTTGTCTGTAAGCTGCGGTCCCGGTTTTGCCGAAAAGCTGGATGATATGGCGGTTTTCGGAAGAAGAGGGGCAGACCTGAAATTGAGAACTCCCTGATGAAACTCTTTGTGTCCGTGTGGCCTTTCGCCGACTACAACGGCAGTTTACGACGATAAAAAAACTTTCCCGTAAAGGAAAGATTACTCTGATTTTTCGAAGCCCCGGATTGCGTCGCTCTGTTTCGCTTTCGGACGAGACCTTATATTGGGTGTATAAAAATCAAAGATTCCGCTTGGCCAGGCGGAATCCTTTTTTCTTGTGTCCTTACTTTCGGCGATGAATAGCCGCCGTATGCCCATCATAAAAAAACCTTTGCCTTAAGCAAAGGTTTTGATTTTTGTCGGGGAGACTGGATTCGAACCAGCGACCTCCAACTCCCGAAGCTGGCGCGCTAACCGGACTGCGCTACACCCCGAACAATATTTTTCACCGTAACTGATTTCCCTCTTTTTCGAGCCTCTACGCAAGAAGTCTTTTTCCGGAGGCTTCTTCGTCGGGGTAGCGGGATTCGAACCCACGACCCCCTGCTCCCAAAGCAGGTGCGCTAACCGGACTGCGCTACACCCCGTTCCCAATCCGGGGACCTCTTGCGAGGTGTGTCCCGCCGATTGCGGAAATCAGTGCGATTTCGGAGTGCAAATATAAGGTCTTTTTTGTTTATAACAAACTTTTCCGGCTAAAATTATCTTTTCGAAGAGAGATTCCTTTTTCCCGACTTCCGTTTCGGGACCTTTTCAGGCCGGATTTCGAATATCCGGTCGCGTTTGCCACGACGTACCGTCCGTTGTCCCGGGACGTTTTGTTATTGCGAGCGAGCCGCTTGCAGTCGGTTTCGAATTATTTCGGATGTCCTCCCGTATCGCTGCGATGTGCCGTTCGTTTCGGATGACGGTTTTCCGTTTCTGGCATCATCTGTTCGGGCCGTCGTCGAACAGAAACCTGAAATCTTCGCGGGGCCGGGGCATATATACGTGGAATCCCAGTTCCTGCGCCGTGTGAAGATTTTCCGCGTTGTCGTCGATGAAGAGCGTAGCTTCGGGTCGCATACCGCTCTCTTCGATCATTTTGCGGTAAATTTCCGGGGAGGGTTTCAATGCGTGCATTTCGTATGAAAGATAGGCTTTCTCGAAATAGTCGTCCAGTTGCAAACCTTCCTGGGTGAAGAGAACGTCCCGTACGAAAGGAAAAACCACGTCGTTGATGTTGGAGAGGGCATAGGTCCGGAATCCCCGTTCCCGCTGCGTGCGCACCATTTGCAACTTGTAACGGGGGATGCCGGCCAGAAAGGAGGTGAAGGCCCGGCGGATTTCATCGTCCGCGATGTCGCGTCCTGCACTCCGACGCACGTAGTCGTAGAAGTCGTCGTTCGTCACGTCGCCCCGTTCCAACCGTCCGAGAAATCCTTTCGGATGGTACGAGTCGATCAAATCGTCGATTTCGGTGAATCCGATCTTGTGGAATTCCTCCACGCAGCGTGCTCTGTCGAGGTCGATCATCACGCCCCCGAGATCGAATACGATATTTTCGATTCCTTGCAGCATGTCGGTCTGTTTCGTAGTGTCGTTATGGCCTGTCGGCAATTATCCGGCCGAATGCACCGGGCAGGACCCGGCTTCGGGTTTCAGTGGTGTTCTTCGTTGAAATTTCCGACGGATTTTTCCCGGTTGCAGGAGCTTTTCGGTGGCGGCCTTGTTCTTACGCACCGTTGTCCCGCTGTCGTGGTTTGTCCGTCCGACGTGCCCGTTACGTCGTTTGTTTGTTCGGTCTATTTTCGGTTATTCGTTCGTTTGCAGCTCTTCCGGATGTGCTGTCGGGGTTTTTATCGTTGTAATTCCGGCCTCGGATTCGGTGATCGTAGTCTCGGCCTGGGTGGACTGCGTCGCTGTTGCCGTCGGAGCGGAAGGTTCGGGATTTGTCGCTTCCTTCGCAGTTCCGGTTTGCGTGAGTTGTACCGCCGCCTGTTCCGGTACAGTCGCGAGGACTTTCGCCGTCGCGGAAGCCGATGTATCCGTTGTTTCCGTATCGCCCGCCGTATTGCCGTCCGTTACGTCGATGCTCTCTTCCTCCATACCGAGCTGGATGGCATAAATATCTTTTCCCGAGTAATCGCCGAGTTCCTGTGCCGGAATCGTCCGTACCGAGATCGCGGTGACGGGTATTCCCTGCGATCGGGTCAGGTATTCGACGATCGCGCTGTCGCGGCGGACGAGAATTTTTTCGAGCTGTCCGACGGCCTGGTCTCCGTAAAGCGTGAGGGCTTTCCGGCTGCCGGAGAGTTTGCTGCCGTCGATGCCGCGCAGGGCGAGCAGCGAGTCGGCGAAGCGCATCACTTCGTCCGATTTGAGTTTGGTCGCCTGGATCCGTTCGAAGTCGATCATCGACAGTCGCTCGCCTGCCGGAAGGGTCGAGTTGTAGCAGGCCATTTTGAGATTCAGTTCTGCCAGTCGCCCGATGGCCTTGCTGCGGTTGATCCGCTGCGTGAGGCCGATCTGCATATCGGGCTTGTCGCGCAGTATGTCGGCCACCTTATCCAGCGTGGCGTATTGATCCGTGTTGAGGGAGAATTGCAGCGGATCGACCGCGATATGGTCGAGGTTGTCGCCTCCGCCCGTCAGAAACGAGAAGGGTGCCGTCACGACTTTCAGCAGGACGTTGCCCAGCGCCTTCATCACGATCTTGCGGTAGGAGAATTCCGGGGAGTCGAGGTTGCCTTTCACGGGCAGGTCGATCTTGACGTGTCCTTTGCGGTCTTTGAGAATGTAAAGTCCCAGCTTGAGCGGAATCTTGAATTCAGGCTCCAGGTCCTTGCGTTTCTTGTCGACCTCGCATTGGAATATGTCGAGGTGGTTCGTGCCGTTGAGAAAACGGTTGGCGATGATGTTCTGGCTGCGGAACGTGAGGTTGCCGCCCGTAAGGGGGTAGGCCGTGAAATGTTCGCAGTAGGGGGTGAAATCCTTGAGGTTGATGTTCGACAGAGCGACCATGAGGTTGTGGTTGTCGAGGTTCTGGAGCGAGCCTTTCCAACGGATATGGCCCGATCCCGTGCGTTGCAATTTGGCGTCGAGCGTCAGTTCGTTCTGTTTGCTGAAATCGATGTCGCGGCTCGACAGCCGGATGTCCGAAATGAGGTATCGGAACGGTTTTTCGAACGTGTTGTCCGTGAAGGCGATCTCTCCCTTGTCCAGAAGCAGTTCGCCGACGGTGAAATTGAGCTGCGTCGTGGCCGGTTCTTCGCGTTCGATGGTTACGGTTGTTTCACCGTCGATGGTCGCTTCCGTTTCCGTCGGACGCTCTTCGGGAGCTTTGATCAGAGCGAGCAGGTTGTTGCCGCCGCCCCGGTAGATTTCGAACTGGGTGCGGATGCCGGCGGCATAGATTCGGCGAATATCGTACTGCATCGTGCCCAGATTGCCGTCCCGCAGGTCGAAATTGAGCGTATCGACGTCGATGATCCGGTTGTTGCGGCTGTCGCGCAGTTTCAGCCCCGATGCGGCCGCTATGCCGTACGTGCGCAGGTCGAGCAGGTGGTTGGCGTTGCCTTTCACATGCAGGTCGAGTGTGACGAGGCCCTCTACCGAGCCGATGTCGATCACCTGATTGAAATAGGCCGCTGTGCCTGCCAGCGAGAGGTTCGAAAGCAGCAGACTGAGGTCGTAGTCGGCCGTCGCCTGGTCATATTCCAGCGAGGTGCGGAGCGAACCGCCCCGCGAGAAGTTGAACACGATGCCCATGTCCGTCCGTTCGTGTCCGGATAGGTGCAGTCCCGGTACGTCGATGTCGAGCTCGTTGAAGCCCCACGTGACGTTACGCTGCATGTCCTTGTAAGTCAGCTCGCCGTTGTGTATCTTGATGTCGTCGATATCGACTGTCCAGGGTTTCGACGGGGCCTTTTCGACCGTGTCCGCAGGGGGCAGGAACCGGGTCAGCAGGTCGTCGAAATTGAAGCTGGTACCGTCCTGATAGACCTTCAGATAAGGTCTGTCGATCAGCACGGCGTCGATGTGTACGCGGTTGCGCAGCAGGGGCAGCAGGTGTATTCGAGTATAGAAATTTCCCAGCGATGCGAATGTCGTCGAGTCGTCCGGTTCGAGCATGGCGATCTGGTCGATTCGGAGTTTGCCGTTGAGTACGTTGAACCGCAGTTTCTCGATGGTTATTTGCCGGCCGACGAGTTCCTTGCTGTGTTTTTCAAGGTAGTTTTTTGCGATGGGAGGCAACCGCAGAATCGTCGTGACGACGAGTACTGCGAGGATGCCGAGGGTGACGAGCAGAATCTTGATCCATTTTTTCATGGCCGTCTATCTTCTTTTTTATCGGGTTCTGTGTTTTAGCGTTGAAGCTTCATCGTGTACTTGCGGGCAACCCGGAGTACGCACATTGGCATCAGACGGCAGAAGGGTATGAAAAGCCGGTTCCACCAGCCGGGCACGCAGCAACGGCGTCCTCGCCAGAGGGCTTTCAAGGCTCGCCGGGCACAACTGTCCGGCGTGATGAGCACACCTAGCCGCAGTCCGATGCGCTGCCAGCGGGGCGGCAGTCCGTAGAGGTCGGTGGCCACACCTGCCGGGCAGACGGCCGTGACACGGATGTTCTGTTCGCGCACCTCCTTGGCGAAAGCCACCGAAAAGCTCCGCAGGTAGGATTTGCTCGCGCTGTACAGGGCTAGTCCCGGCCAGGGCATCCAGAGCGAGTAGGAGGCCATGTTGAGGATATGTCCTCCACAGCCCCGGCGGGACATTTCGGCGCCGAACAGCCGACAGGTCAGGGTCGTGGTCAGGGCATGGAGGCAGAGGATTTTTTCGATCCGTTCGACGGGTGTTTGCAGAATGTCGCGGAACGAGAAAGCTCCGGCGTTATTGACCAGGACATCGACTTCACGGCCGAGAGCCTGTACCCGCTCGAAAAGTTCGTGTGCGGCTTCGGGTCGTGCCAGGTCGATCGGGATGACCTCTACCGCCAATCCGTATTGTTCGTGGAGTTCTTCGGCTGCGGCTTCCAGTTTCGCCGGATCGAGTCCTGCGAGGATCAGCCGGTATCCGAGTTCGGCCAGCCGCCTGGCCATGCAGCGCCCGATGCCGCTGCCGGCACCCGTCACCAGAGCGGTCCGGCTCCCTTTTTCGATCGTTCCCTTGCGTGTCATTACGGTAGTTTTGCCAGTTCCTCCCGGATTTTTCGGGGCAGGTCGCCGCAATGTTTGCAGCATTTCATATCGACCGAATACATGCGGGCGATGCAGTAGTTGCGGTGGTCGCACTCGCTGCGGGTCGCCGCGTCGCCTTCGCGCAGCTTGTTCACGAAAGCCGGGTCGTTCACGAGCGCCCGAGCCATCTGCACCAGTTCGAACCCGCTGTCCAGAGCTCGCTCGATTCCTTCGCGGCTCACCAGACCTCCCACGTAAATTAGCGGCAGTTGCAGCGCTTCGCGGAATTTTTTGGCATCCTCCAGGAAGTAGCACTCCGAGAAGGGGAACTGCCGGATCATGAAGGGGCCGCAGTAGCGGATGAAGGCCCGCAACCAGAGGGGCGAGTAATAGCTCATGGTGTAGATCGGAATCAGACCCCGCATCACGGCCATCGGCGCCTTGCTTACGAAACCGCCCGAGAGAACGATGCCATTGACCTTCCAGCGCTCGATCTCGCGGGCGATCTCGATGCTTTCCGGGATCTCGATGCCGCCCTTGAATCCGTCGTACATGTTGTGCTTGACGAGTACCGAGGTGCCCGTCGCATCGGCTGCGTTCATCACCTCCTCGAGGCACATGCGCATGAAGCGCATCCGGTTGTCGAGCGAGCCGCCGTATTCGTCGCGGCGGTGGTTGGTGTAGGGCGAGAGGAACTGCGAGATGAGGTAGCCGTGCCCGGCGTGCACCTCGACGCAGTCGAAACCGGCGGCATGAGCTGTTCGCACGGCCTTGCCGAAGTCTTTGGAAACCTGCATTATTTCATCCCGGCGCATTTTGCGGACGGGGGTGTAGGCGTAGAGGTTGAATCCGCTCGAAGCCCCGATGGGAATCTGTCCGGCGGTCGAGTAGTGGGTCATGTTGCCGCAGTGACCGATCTGGATCGAAGCGGCGGCGCCTTCCTTGTGGATGGCGTCGGTGATGTCGCGCAGCGCCGGGACGATCTCCGGGCGCAGCCAGAGCTGGCTCTTGAACGAGAGCCCGCTGCGGCAGACGGCAGCGTAGGCCAGCGTGGTCATGCCGATACCGCCCCGGGCGACGCTCACGTGGTAGTCCTTGAGCTGCTGCGTGGGGCTGAAGTCTTTGCCCATCGATTCGAAGGCTGCCGAACGGATGGTGCGGTTGCGGAGCGTAACCTGCCCCAGACGATAGGGCGTGAAGAGTACGGAATCCTGCAAATTACTCATAATTGAAAACTTAATAGATGAAAGGTATGATCCTCTTTCGGTGCAGGGAGGTGAATTCCTGCCCGAACTCTTTTTCGTATCGTTTGTAAAGCGAAGCTGCGCGGGGGGCGAGGTTGGCGAAGGTCCACCAGGCGAATACTGCCCCGGCCCATGACCACGAAGCGATGGCGAAGCCCACCCATTCGGTCAGCTCTCCGAAATAGTTGGCCGACGAAACGTAGCGGAACATACCGCCCCGGGGAATGTAATGGCGTGTATCGCCCGGCTTGCGCAGATGGCGGATGATGTAGTCGGAGTGGAGGTTGATGACCATGCCTGCGACGAAGAGTGCGGCTCCGATGTAAAAATAGGGTTTGGAAAACCAGCCGTCGTAATAGTCGGCAGGGGAGATATAGAAGATCCAGCCGCCTTGCATCAGGGCGTTGAGCGTATTGAAGAGCATGCCCATTCCCACGATGCCGGCCGGCATTTTCGAATTGCCCCGGATCAGCAGCGGAAAGATGAACGCCCGTTGCAGGTAGTGTCCCTGGAACAGGATCAGCAGGGCCAGCGGCGCCGCCTCCCACGTGCGGTCGGAGAGGAGCCAGAGAACGGTCATGGCGATGAATACCGGACATTCCATCAGCACCCAGCCGATCCGGTTCGGGATCGGAAAGCCGTATTTACGGTTGAAGAGATAGCCGTATCCGGCCTCGAAATAGTGGAGTGCGATGTAAACCGCCAAGGCCAGCAGGGCCATGACGATCAAAAAAATGTTAAAATATGCTGCCATGCCGCAAAAGTTTTTACCTATTTTATAAAGGGTGGATAAAAATTATTACAAAGGTAGTGAAAATGAGAACAGAATAAAACAAATGAGTTCGTTTTTTTTATGCCGGAGGCTCCCTGTCTTCTGCGGGGGCGATAAAAACGGGAACAGAGTCCGACCGGTGCGTCCGGCGGCTTTGCCGAGTGCGTCCGACCTTTCCGAAAGTATGTATAATCGCAGGATTCCGGGTCGTTGAATTTCGTTATTTCGGGGTTTTATCTGCGAATGTGCCGGATGTTCTTCTGAAAATGTTTGGAGGCGGGATTGCCTCCTGGCATAGTTTGTGTCATTCTTCTGTTACGAACCAAAATAATTATAGCGTATGAACCAGAAACGAAACAATGATGAACTGCTGACGACAGTTTTCGGATCGAAAGAAGTGCTCGAGCCTGCTCCCGCCGATGTGATCCCCCAGGGAATGATGCGCCCGGAAATTGCATATCAGATCGTCAAAGACGAAACTTACCCCCAGACTCAGCCCCGGTTGAATCTGGCGACGTTCGTGACTACCTACATGGACGAATACGCTACCCGACTTATGAATGAAGCAATCAGTGTAAACTATATCGACGAAACGGAGTATCCCCGCATTGCCGTTATGAATGGACGCTGTATCAACATGATCGCTAATCTTTGGAATACTCCGGAGAAGGCGCAGTGGAAGGCAGGCGCCCTCGGTATCGGCTCTTCGGAGGCCTGTATGCTGGGCGGTGTGGCTGCGTGGCTGCGCTGGCGCAAGCGTCGCCAGGCTGCGGGCAAGCCGTTCGACAAACCGAATCTGGTGATGAGCGCCGGTTTCCAGGTGGTATGGGAGAAGTTCTGCCAGCTTTGGCAAATCGAACTGCGCACCGTGCCTCTGACGTTGAAGAACCCGACGCTGGACCCTGAGCAGGCGCTCGCCATGTGCGACGAGAACACGATCTGTATCGTCCCGATTCAGGGTGTTACCTGGACGGGTCTGAACGACGATGTCGAGGCGCTCGACAAGGCGCTCGATGCTTATAACAAGAAGACCGGCTTCGAAATTCCGATCCACGTGGACGCCGCTTCCGGCGGTTTCATCCTGCCGTTCCTGAATCCCGAGGTGAAATGGGACTTCCGCCTGAAGTGGGTGCTCTCGATCTCTACGTCGGGTCACAAGTACGGTCTGGTGTATCCGGGCCTGGGTTGGGTAGTCTGGAAGGACAAGAAGTACCTGCCCGATGAGATGTCGTTCAGCGTCAATTATCTGGGCGCGAATATCACGCAGGTCGGTCTGAACTTCTCGCGTCCGGCGGCCCAGGTGCTGGGACAGTACTACAATTTCCTTCGCCTGGGATTCGAGGGCTACAAGGAGATTCAGCAGAATTCGATGGACATCGCCACCTATTGCCACGATCAGATCGGCAAGATGAAGTGCTTCCGCAACTATGCCGACAAGCTGGTCAATCCGTTGTTCATCTGGTATATGAATCCCGATTACGACAAGAAGGCCAAGTGGACGCTCTACGACCTGCAGGCTCTGCTGCAGCAGAGCGGGTGGATGGTTCCGGCCTATACGATGCCTGAGAACCTGGAAAATCTGGTCGTAATGCGTGTGGTCGTTCGCCAGGGTACGTCGCGCGATATGATCGACATGCTTATCGACGACATCAAGAACGCTGTGGCCGAGCTTGAAAAGCTGGAGTATCCGACCGATTCCCGTATCAAATACGAGAAGCAGATCAAGCAGAAAGGCCGCGTATTTACGCACTGATCCGCAGAAACTCGATCCTGCATCCGCCCCGTCGAACCGCTGCATGTGCAGCCGGGGAGAGTCGATGGTTGCGACCGCGATCCGCCTGTCCCGATTGGTGGCGGTGCCGATGCGGTGGGTTGGGATTCCCGCTGATCGCC
>ENA-ORSA01000660-ORSA01000660.1-human-gut-metagenome-genome-assembly--contig:-NODE-660-length-35481-cov-3.995992_pt1 | contig 35481 bp, 19 predicted proteins | sample MGYA00242179_ERZ509142 | MGnify/ENA primary metagenome ERZ509142 (study PRJEB26280, sample SAMEA2338659) | human gut metagenome | biome: human gut; feature: human-associated habitat; material: faeces... | reverse complement strand
AACCTGTGACCCTCTGCTTGTAAGGCAGATGCTCTCCCAGCTGAGCTAAGATCCCGCTGACACTCGCACAAATCGCGATTGCTTTGCAAGTATAATATAAATTTTCAAGATTGTCAACACTTTTGAGAAAATAATTTATAGAAATTTTCTTATCATTTAAAAGGAAGTATGGTATACTTATCTCATGCAAAATTGTAATGGCGCTGTATCCTGTGACAGGTATTCTGGCAGGGTAAAAGATAAAATATAACGCCCCAGCAGGGGAGTTTCTGTATTTTCGGAAAGCAGGGGACGTTATGGCAAAATATGAGGATGGAGTAATGTATTATTTCATTATTAATCCCGCTTCACAGAGTGGCCGCGGCTATAAGATATGGGAGAAAATAGAGCAGCGGCTTGTGCGGGACGGGGTTGAGTATCAGGCATATTTGACAGAATATGCGGGGCAGGCGACAGAGTATGCAAGGAAGCTGACGTCCCACTGCAAGGAGGCACGGGTGATTGTGGTCGTGGGCGGTGACGGGACGATGAATGAGGTCGTGGACGGAATCGTTTCCTGCGACATGGTGACGCTGGGCTATATTCCGGTGGGGACAGGCAGTGATCTGGCGCGCGGGCTCCGGCTTTCGAGAAGACCGATGCGCGGACTGCGCCGGATTTTTAAGGCGCGGCGGATCCGGCAGATCGATTATGGTGTGATTGCATACGGCGATGATGTGCTCCGACATCGGCGTTTTATCGTCAGCGCGGGGATCGGGCTGGATGCGGAAGTATGCCAGCATATGCAGCGTTCGGCGATCAAAAATATCTGCAACCGGATTCATCTGCGGCGATTGTCGTACCGGATACTGGGATTTATACAGTATTTGAAGGCGAAACCGATCCGGGGGTATATTTTGCTCGATGGAACGCGCCGGGTGGAATTTAATTATATTTATTTTATCAGTGCACAGATTCAACCCTGCGAGGGCGGCGGATTCTGGTTTGCGCCGAAGGCGGACAGCAGCGACGGCAACCTGGAGGTCTGCATTGTCAGCCATGCCTCGAAGCGGCAGGTGCTTGGAACCCTGCTCCGGGCGTTGTTCCGGCGCTCCCACAACCGGGGGCTTCGGTGCTTCAGCTGCCGGGAGGTCCAGATCTACACGGAACGCCCGATGGCAGTTCACGTGGACGGCGAGAGCTGTCAGTACCAGAGCAATCTGGAAGTCCGCTGTATTGAGCGTAAATTAAAAATTGTTGGATAAGTGTATATTTTTCAAAAGTATAAAATAATTTATCAAATAAAGTAACTGCGGGCAGTCCGGACAGTTACAAAATGACCAAGAAAGGAACTGGAATACGATGAGAATAGGACAGGGATATGATGTGCATAAACTTGTTCCGGATCGGGAACTGATTTTAGGCGGCGTGACGATCCCGTATGAGAAGGGGCTGTTAGGACATTCGGATGCGGATGTGCTGGTGCATGCGGTGATGGATGCGCTCTTAGGGGCGGCGGCACTGGGCGACATCGGACAGCATTTTCCGGACACGGATCCGGTATATGAGGGTGCGTCGAGCATCGAGCTTCTGAAAAATGTAGGGAAACTTCTGCAGGAACGCGGCTATGTGATTGAAAATATCGATGCCACGATCATTGCGCAGCGCCCGAAGCTGGCTGCATACCGCCCACAGATGGCAGAAAATATTGCAGATGCGCTGGGGCTTCCGGTCAGCCGTGTGAGTGTCAAGGCGACGACCGAAGAAGGACTTGGTTTTACAGGCAGCGGCGAGGGCATTTCCTCACAGGCGATTACCCTGTTGACGGAAGTGGAGAATTACTGTTATGATAGTGAAATGATGACGCAGGCAGCGGCTTGCGGTGGATGCGGCGGCTGTGGCGGCTGTCAGGCAGCACCGGAAGCAGATTTAAAATAGAAGAGGAGTAATGAGGTTATGAAAATTTTCAACACATTGTCCCGCAGAAAAGAGGAGTTTGTGCCGATCGAACCGGGCAAGGTTAAGATGTATGTGTGCGGACCGACCGTTTACAATTTTATTCATATTGGAAATGCAAGACCGATGATCGTATTTGATACGGTCCGCCGGTATTTTGAGTACAAAGGATACGAAGTAAACTATGTATCTAACTTTACTGATGTGGATGACAAGATCATCAGGAAAGCCATCGAGGAGGGCGTGGATGCGGAGACGATCTCCAAGCGCTATATCGCAGAGTGCAAAAAAGATATGGAGATGATGAACGTCAAACCGGCGACGAAGAATCCGCAGGCGACTCAGGAGATCGGCGGTATGATCGAGATGATCAATACGCTGATCGAAAAAGGACATGCGTATGTGGCAGCTGACGGCACGGTTTATTTCCGCACCAAATCCTTTAAAGAGTACGGAAAACTGTCCCATAAAAATCTGGACGATCTGCAGTCCGGCTTCCGTGAGATCAAGGTAACCGGCGAGGAAGGCAAGGAAGATCCGACCGATTTCGTTCTCTGGAAACCGAAAAAAGAAGGAGAGCCGTTCTGGGAGTCTCCGTGGTGCCAGGGCCGTCCAGGCTGGCATATCGAGTGCTCCGAGATGTCCAAGAAATATCTTGGCGAGTCCATCGATATCCATGCAGGCGGAGAGGATCTGATCTTCCCGCACCATGAAAATGAGATCGCGCAGAGCGAGTGCGCGAACGGCAAGACCTTTGCCAACTACTGGATGCACAACGCATTCTTAAATATTGATAACCGCAAGATGTCCAAATCTCTTGGAAACTTCTTTACCGTGCGTGAGATCAGTGAGAAATACGATTTGCAGGTTCTGCGTCTCTTCATGCTGAGCGCCCAGTACCGCAGCCCGCTCAATTTCAGCGCGGATTTGATGGAAGCTTCGAAAAACAGCTTAGAGCGCATCCGCACTGCGGCAGAGCATCAGGCAGACTGTCTGAAAGCAGCGAAAGAGGGCGAGATGACGGCAGAGGAGAAGCAGAATCAGGCAGCAGTCGAGGAGTTGGTTCAGAAGTTCGAGACGGCGATGGACGATGATTTCAACACCGCAGATGCGATTTCAGCTATTTTTGAGATTGTACGCCTGAGTAACTCCACGATTTCGGAAGCATCGACGAAGGCATACGTTTCCTATGTCAAAGAGACGATGGACAAACTCTGCGATGTGCTCGGTATTATCACGGAGAAGAAGGAAGAGATTCTGGACAGCGAAGTAGAAGACTTGATCGCAAAACGCCAGCAGGCGAGAAAAGACAAGAATTTTGCACTGGCAGATGAGATCCGTGGACAGCTTCTCGATATGGGAATTATTCTGGAAGATACGAGAGAGGGCGTCAAATGGAAACGGGCGTAAATGCGTTTAAGGAAGCGCTGCATTTAAAACATGTTGAGGCGGGGGAGTATTCCCCGCTGGCGCTGGCGTATATCGGCGATGCGGTCTATGAGCTGGCGATCCGCACCCTTGTCATGAACCGCGGTAATATGCAGGTCAACAAGATGCACAAGAAGACGGCGAACCTGGTCAAGGCGGACGCACAGGCACGTTTTTATCTGCTTCTGGAGGAAGAGCTGACGGATGCGGAGAAGGCGGCATACCGACGCGGACGCAATGCGAAATCTTTTACGATGCCGAAGCACGCGACGATGAAGGATTACCGGATGGCGACCGGATTTGAGGCGCTGATGGGCTATCTCTATCTGACCGAGCAGTTTGACAGGATGGCAGAACTTCTGGGAAAAGGGCTGGAACAGATGGGAGAATTGGCGGAGGCAGAGGGAACATCCACAGATTCGCATGCGCTACAGGAAGCAGAGAACGAGAAATAACAGTGAGAGTGCGGAAGTACCGCCGGAAACGCTATAAATATCGTTATAAATCATGATGAGGAAAATAGATGGAACAGGAAAATAAGCAGGAAAATAGATTTGAAGAGACGATGATCGAAGGCAGAAATGCCGTTTTAGAGGCATTCCGTTCGGGCAAGACGGTGGATAAGCTGTTTGTGCTGGATGGTTGCCAGGATGGACCGGTCAAGACGATCACGAGAGAGGCAAAAAAGCAGAATACGATCATCCACTATGTGGCGAAGGAGAGACTCGACCAGCTTTCTGAGACCGGCAAGCATCAGGGCGTGATTGCACAGGCAGCGGCATACCGCTATGCAGAGGTGGAAGATATGCTAAAGCTGGCAGAAGAGAAAGGCGAGCCGCCGTTTCTCTTTATTCTGGATGGCATTGAGGATCCGCACAATCTGGGTGCGATCATCCGTACTGCCAATCTGGCAGGCGCACATGGCGTGATCATCCCGAAACACCGCGCAGTGGGACTGACATCGACGGTTGCGAAGACCTCGGCGGGAGCGCTGAATTATACGCCGGTGGCGAAGGTAACCAATATTTCAGCCACGATCGAGGAGCTGAAAGAGAGAGGACTCTGGTTTGTCTGTGCCGATATGGGAGGAGAGAGCATGTACCGCCTCGACTTAAAAGGACCGATCGGTCTGGTGATTGGCAATGAGGGCGAAGGTGTCAGCCGTCTGGTGCGGGAAAAATGTGATTTCATCGCATCGATCCCGATGAAGGGAGATATCGACTCCCTGAACGCATCGGTGGCAGCTGGCGTGCTGGCATATGAGATTGTGCGTCAGAGAATGATGTAGGGTAAGTGAAAGGTATCGGGCAACCGATTCCGCTACTCCCCTCCTCGTTGGAATCATATAGAAATATGAAAAGATAGGAAATGCGAATCGGATGTCTGCGAATGAAAACGGAGGCATCCGATGAAAAAAACGGGAAATTTAAAAAAATAAAAAAAATTCAAAAAAACCGTTGACAAAACGATTGTATCATGATAAACTAATCGAGGCTTAGAGATGAGCCGAAAACAAAAAGATGCTGCTGTAGCACAGTCGGTAGTGCGTCGCATTGGTAGTGCGGAGGTCACGGGTCCGATTCCCGTCAGCAGCTCTGCTAGAAAAGAACGGAAGCCTTTGATTTACAAGGGTTTCCGTTTTTTTTATTCTCTACTTGCAATTCATTCCAGTTGTGCTATAATGATAACAGTTTGGACGGGGACATAGCTCAGCTGGGAGAGCGTTGCGTTCGCAACGCAAAGGTCGCGGGTTCGAATCCCGTTGTCTCCATGATAGAGAAAGCCTTGAAAACATTGGTTTTTCCGTTGTTTTCAAGGCTTTTTTGTGTTTTTAAGATTTCAAGCGGAACCAAATATTCCGTTATAGGTACACACTTTTCGGTACAAGGATCACACGAAAGATCACACGGACTTTCAGTATCGATGAATTTGCCGCCCATTTTTTCTAAAAGAACTTTCGAAAAAATTCAAAAAAATAAAAAAAACTCTTCCATTTTGAACTACCCTATGTTATAATAAACTCACTTGTGAGTCAGAAAGACAAGCAAGCGGGCATGGCGGAATTGGCAGACGCGCCAGATTTAGGTTCTGGTACGAGAGTGTGCAGGTTCAAGTCCTGTTGCCCGCACTAGAAATTACGCAGAAGTGGCGGAATTGGCAGACGCGCACGGTTCAGGTCCGTGTGATGGCAACATCATGAGGGTTCAAGTCCCTTCTTCTGCATGATTAGCTGCAGAACCTGAGTGCAGCGTGGAACTCCCAGAGATGATTTCTCCGGGAGTTTTTCTTTTTCTATAAAATGAATCAAAAAGGGGCAGACGCGCAAGCGAAAGCCCCTTTTGTAATTCGGATTTGTAATATAAATCAAAAAATTAGAATTTCTGAAATTCTTCTACATTTATTACAAATACGGTTGCTCCGCCGACTTTCATGTTCATCGGAACGGTCATATTGACAGTCGGGCAGCAGTTTCCGGCCATGGTCGGCGGCGTGTATACAAGCTGCTCGCGGGCACCGGACATTTTTTTGATGATGGAGATGGCGTCCTCGACGCGTTCATCTTCGACACCGAGCATCAGGGTTGTACTTTTCTTTTTCAGAAAGCCGCCCATCGTGGAAAGCTTGGTGACAAAGAAGGAGTGCTGGTTTAATTCATATACTAAATCATCGGCGTCCTCACTGCCAATGATTGCGATAATCATTTTCATAAGCGGTACCTCCTGAAAAATTTTCTATTATTGTACCATTAATTTATGAAAATGGAAATAAAAAAATGAGAAATTTATGTTAAAATATAAATGATTATGATTGCTTGCGGGTGAGAATTTTTTGGACTGAAAATTCCATCTGCCGCAGGAATGGCGGCAGATTTGCGGGATGAGAGAAAGGCAGAAGTATGATTCGAAATATAGTATTTGATATGGGAATGGTTTTACTGGAGTATGATCCGGTCAAGGTGTGCTGGGAGTACACAGATAATCCGGAGGATGTGGAGTGGATGCGCCGCGAATTGTTTGAGTCGAAGGAGTGGTCGCTTTTAGACGAGGGAACGCTGACGGATGCACAGGCGCTGGAGCGGGTGCAGAAACGCCTGCCAAATGAACATCTGCGCTGGCTGGCGAAGGAAAGTCTGGAACACTGGCATGAGTACAACATCTGGGCGAAGCCGGGGATGGGAGAGCTGGTGAAGGAACTGAAAGAAAAGGGCTTCGGCATCTACCTCTGCTCGAATTGTTCCGTGCGCCTGCGTGTGTTCGAGCATGAGATTCCGGGCATTGAATATTTTGATGGCACGCTTGTCTCAGCGGAGGAGAAGCTGGCGAAGCCGAATCCGGCGATCTATGAGAGATTGTTTGAAAAATTTCATCTCAAAGCGGAAGAATGCTTTTTCATCGATGACCGTCAGGATAACATCGACAGCGCGAAGGGCTGCGGCATGGATGGTTACTGTTTTGCGGACGGGAATGTGGAGAGGCTGCGGGCGTACATGGAGGAGATGGAAATATTATAGAAAAGCAGTGCAAGGTGCCCGATAAAAAGATTATTTTCCTAAAAAACACCGGGAGAGTCATAAGCTGATGAAAAGAAAGTGAAAAGGTTTTGGAATCAGGCACTTATGGTCTAAAAAAAATACAAAATCAGAAAGAAATTTGATTGATAATAATATCACAATATGAGATAATGAAGAAGAATGGGGAAAGATGCATTTTTAGTAAATTCCCCTGGAAGATGCATGTGAACAGACAGTTTTTTGACCGGGAATCTCCGGTGAAAGGCTGCGTCTGTTTTATAACGGATAGTGAGGAGGTCATTATATGAGAGTATCGATTTGTATCGGAAGTGCCTGTCATCTGAAAGGATCCCGCGAGGTAATCCAGAAGCTGCAGAAGCTGGTTTCAGAGAATCATCTGGACAGTGAGGTGGATTTAAATGGAGATTTCTGCAGCGGCAACTGCCGTAAAGGTGTCTGTGTGACGGTAGATGGAGAATTGTATTCCGTAAAACCGGAGACAACTGAAGAATTTTTCCAGAAGGAGATTCTGGGACGCCTGAACGCGTAATCGTTTACATATAACGGCAAAAAGAGAGGGAGAGTCTATGCCGATTATTGATTTTAAGGCGACGATGTGTAAGCATTGTTATAAATGTGTGCGGGGCTGCGAAGTGAAATCAATCATGATCCGGGATGGTCATGCATATATCATGCCAAATCGCTGTATTCTCTGTGGGCAGTGCCTTTTGAACTGCCCGCAGTCGGCAAAACGTGTTCCGAGCGAACTTTCCAAGGTCAAAAAGCTGATTGAGAGCGGCGCACCGGTTATTGCATCGCTGTCGTCTTCCTATATGGGGGTTCTGCCGTATAAAACGCGGGGGCAGGTCAAGTCAGCATTAAAAAAGCTGGGATTTACGAATGTTTGTGATGCGGCGGAGGGCGCCGCGCTGGCGACGGAAGAGTATGTCCGTTTATTAGAGCAGGGCGAGATGAAAAATATCATCACAACTGCCTGTCCGAGTATCGTGAACCTGATTGAGATTCATTATCCGGAACTGATCAAATATCTGGCACCGGTGCTGATTCCGTCGGGGATCCATACGCGCATGCTGCACGCGGAGTTCGGCGAGGCGGCGAAGGTAGTCGTGATCGGACCGTGTATCGCGGAAAAAGAGAAAAACAGGGTTGTGAAGCCCGATGCAGTCCTCACATTTGAGGATTTAAAACAGTGGCTGTCAGAGGAACAGATCGAGATCGAAGCATGTGAGGAAGAACCGTTCGAAGATCGTGAACCGGGCGCGAATCTGCGTTATCCGGTCAGCGGCGGACTGCTTACGGCGGTGACGGCAACCCAGAAGAAACCGGACAAGTACCGCAAGTTCTACGTCAGCGGCGTGAAGGACTGCCTGGATGTCTGTGAGGCGATGAAAACCGGCGAGGTGGCTGGCTGTTTCATCGAGATGAACGCCTGTCATGGAGGCTGTGTCAATGGACCGTCCACGGCGACCTCAGTGTCGAGTTTTAAAGTTAAGCTGGATCTGGAAGCGATGCTTCCGAAGGAACCGGCAGATCTATCCCTGATGCATGAGGCGGCGCGCCAGGTGGAGATTCACCGGACGTTTGTGGATCGTTCCCAGAAGGAGCGGATTCCGACCGAGGAAGAGATCCGGGAGATCTTGAAAAAGACGGGCAAGATGACGCCGGAGCAGGAATTAAACTGTGGTGCGTGCGGTTATCCGACCTGCCGGGAGAAGGCGATCGCTGTTTTCCAGAAAAAGGCGGAGGTCGATATGTGTATTCCGTACCTGCATGACCGGGCGCAGTCGCTGTCTCATCTGGTGATGGATACGTCCCCGAACCTGATCATGATCATCGACGATGATATGCGGATCCAGGAGTGTTCGGTGGCGGCAGAAATGTATTTCGGCGTCAAACCGGAGGCGATCAAGGGAAAACCGCTGGAGGACTTTATCAACGCCGAGGATGTACGCGAGGTATTCCGGACGCACACAAGCGTCCACAGCCGGAAGGTGATCTATCCGGATCGGAATCTTGTGACGCTTCAAAACATTGCGTATATCGATGACGGCAATTTTGTCATTGCCACGATCATTGATGTAACGCGCGAGGAAAAACAGGCAAAACAGGAATATGCCAAGAAAAAGGCGACCATTGATCTGGCACAGAATGTCATTTACAAACAGATGATGGTTGCACAGAATATTGCCGGACTCCTGGGTGAGACGACGGCGGAGACGAAGACAACTCTGATGAAGCTTTGTTCCCTGATTGACGATGAGAGCGAAAGTGAGGTCCGATAAATGGGAGTAACCGTAGATGTCACGTTTAAAAGTCTGAATAAGTATTCAGAGATCCTGTGCGGCGATACGGTAGAGTGCCTGAAAACGGAAGATTCGGACGTTATCATTCTGGCGGACGGCATGGGAAGCGGCGTCAAGGCGAATATTCTTTCGACGCTGACGGCAAAGATTCTGGGTACGATGTTTTTAAATGGAGCCACGCTGGAGGAATGTGTGGAGACGATTGTGCAGACGCTTCCGATCTGTCAGACGAGACAGGTGGCGTATGCGACGTTCTCAATTCTCCAGATTTTCAACAACGGCGAGGTATATTTAGTTGAATATGATAACCCGCGATGCATTTTTTTGCGCTGTGGTCATGTGGTGGAGCTGCAGAAATACAAGCGTCTCGTCAAGGACAAGGAGATCAGCGAGTGCCGGTTCCAGGTTCAGAAGGGTGATGCGCTGGTACTTGTCAGCGACGGCGTGACGCACGCGGGAGTCGGAAAGAGCGGCAAATATAAATTTGGCTGGCCGTGGGAGTCGGTGGCAGAGTTTGTTTCGGAACAATGCCTGACCTCTCTTTCGTCGGCACGTATGGCGGCGGCACTCTGTGCGGAATGCAGCCAGATTTACGAGGGAAAACCGGGCGATGATACGACGGTTGTGGTAGCTCGGATCATTGACCGGAAACCGGTCAACCTGATGACGGGACCGCCGCTCGACCGCAACGACGATGAGACGATCACGGCGGATTTTATGAAAGATGAGTCGGCAAAGCACATTGTATCGGGCGGAACCAGCGCGACGATCCTGTCGCGGGAGCTGGGACGACCGCTGCGGGTATCAATGGATTACAGCGACCCGGATATTCCGCCGATCGCTTTTATGGAAGGCATCGATCTGGTGACGGAGGGAGTCCTGACGCTGCGGAAAGCGATCGAACTTCTGAAACGCTATCTGATCGAATGCGATTTAAGTTCTGAGTTTTTCAGCGAGTTGGACAAAAAAAATGGTGCGTCCATGATCGCGAAGATTTTGATAGAAGACTGCACGGAATTACATATGTTTGTAGGAACGGCGGCGAACAGCGCCTACCAGAATCCAGGGATGGCGTTTGATCTGGGAATCCGCCAGAACCTGGTCAAACAGCTAAAAGAAGCAGTCGAAGGTATGGGAAAGAAAGTTACGGTAACGTATTATTAATAAGGAGGATAAACCATGGTAACGAATGACGCGACAATTCTGCGCATCAAACATGAGATACTTTATGAGGTAGCAAAGCTTGCCTGGAATGATCAGTTAGAGGACGGAAGAGACGATATTCCGTACAAAATCAGCCCTGGTCCGCAGGCACAGTACCGCTGCTGTGTATACAAGGAGAGAGAGATTGTCCGCCAGAGAATCCGTCTGGCAGAAGGTAAATGTCCGTCTGACCGCAATACAAACAACGTCGTACAGGTTATCAATGCAGCCTGTGAGGAGTGCCCGATTGCGTCCTACACAGTCACCGATAACTGCCGTAAATGTATGGGTAAAGCCTGCCAGAACTCCTGTCCGTTTGGAGCGATCAGCATGGGAAATACCAAGGCGCACATCGACCCAGATAAATGCCGCGAGTGCGGAAAGTGTTCCCAGGCATGCCCATACAATGCGATTGCCCATCTGGAGCGCCCGTGTAAGAAGGTCTGCCCAGTGGATGCGATTACCTACGATGAGTATGGTATATGTGTGATCGATGAGAAAAAATGTATCCAGTGTGGCGCCTGCATCCATTCCTGCCCGTTCGGTGCGATCGGTTCCAAGACCTTCATGGTCGATGTGATCCGCCTGATCAACGCAGGCAAAAAGGTCGTAGCGATGCTGGCACCGGCGACCGAAGGCCAGTTTGGACCGGACATCACGTTTGCAAGCTGGAAAACAGCTTTAAAGAAGATTGGATTTGCAGATATGATCGAGGTTGGTCTGGGCGGCGATATGACCGCGGCAGCCGAGGCAGAAGAGTGGGCGGAAGCTTACAAAGAGGGCAAGAAGATGACGACCTCCTGCTGTCCGGCATTTGTCAACATGATCAAACAGCATTTCCCACAGCTGCTTGATAATATGTCCACGACGGTTTCCCCGATGTGTGCGATCTCCCGTATGCTGAAGGCGCAGGATCCGGAGGTTGTCACTGTCTTTATCGGACCGTGTATCGCGAAGAAGAGCGAGACGCTGGATCTGAATATCCAGGGCAATGCGGACTATGCGATGACTTACGGAGAGATCCGTGCGATGATGCGGGCGAAAGACGTAAATCTGGAGCCGGAAGAGAACAGCATGCAGGAAGCCAGTGTATTTGGAAAACGCTTCGGCAATGGCGGCGGCGTAACAGCAGCGGTATTAGAATGTCTGAAGGAGTCTGGTGAGAATACCGATATCAAGGTAGCGCGCTGCAACGGTGCGGCTGAGTGTAAGAAAGCCCTTCTTCTTCTGAAAGTGGGACGTCTGCCGGAGGACTTCATCGAAGGTATGGCGTGCGTCGGCGGCTGTGTCGGCGGACCGAGCAAGCACAAAGCCGAGATGGAGGCGAAGAAGTCGAGAGACAAACTCATCGCCGAGGCAGATGCAAGAGAAGTACATGAGAACCTGAAAGCGTATGATATGTCGTCGTTCTCGATGCATCGGCATTGATGTGGGATACCCTTGGGAGAATGTGGCTGAGATAAAATAAATAGGAATTTATATATGAGTTAGTGGGAAAGTGCCTGCTCTGGAAAATGAAATTTGGAATATGAATTTTATTTTCTGGGGCGGGCGTTTTTCGTTGTGAAAATTCCAAAAGAGTTCTTGCATTTAGAGAATAGATGTGTTAGACTCAATATATCTTATCGAAATGAACTGCGGTCGCAGGTGGTTTCGTTCTAATTTATCTTTTTATTCTGGTAATTTGTGAGGTGCGTTTCGCACAGAATTCGATGATTTAGGAAAATTTGGGAGAATCGGATAACTGTATCGTTATAAAAAATGTGCAATATATTATATGATATATGCAATGCAAAATGAAAGCTTTTTATAGACGGAAAGAACCGTTATTTAACTCAGAGTGAGGATGTGTTTTGAATTAGAAGAATGAAAACAGAGAATAGAAATTTGATATAAATTAGAACTCATATAACTTGCGAAAGAGGATAAGAAAAGGGATGTGAAAAAGGTTTGAGGGGAGGTTTGAGTTGTTAAAAATAAACATGGGGGCTCATAAAGGGTGTCGCTGCCGGAATGGCACCATTTTGGGAATATCACTGATATTGATATTTTCATCCGGTAGAATGGCGCTGGCAGCTGAAAATGCAGTGAAACAGGCAGAAACAGCTGTCATAGTCGGCTACAGCGTTTCATTTATAGATGCTGAGAATGCAAATCATCTTATATTTCATACGCAGACGGGCAAAGTTTTGGAAGGAACTTCCCTGAACGTATCTTTCCCAGAGCAAATCATAGGGAGCGACGGGCATATCTGGAAATCAGCGGTACAGTCACCGCAAATATTTGAACTGTATGGAACAGGAACTGAAAAAATTTATATCAAATATGAAAGAGGCGGCAAGGTTCCAGAAATGGGAGCAGAGGAGGATGCCGCCATGCTGGTGCTTCGGAAACGCCTGGAACGATGGAAACAGAGTGCATGGGAGGCGGAGTGCGCCATATTTGGGCGCGAGGATGCGGCGGTATCGGGCAGCGGTTCCGGTCTGACCGTTCAAAATCAGTCGGAAAATGATGCCAGGATCCGGAATCTGGTATCTGCGATCGGGGATGCAGCGTGGCATGAATTTTATCTGATTGGTCAGGATTTTACACCGTCGGCAAAAACAATCGGGGTCGAATACGACGCAGTTTATTCAGAGGTGGAAGAGGATTCCTTTTCGGTGGATGGAAAGGAATATATCATCACGCGCATCCGGGTGCGGAGAAACTGGGATGACCGTACTTGTACGCATCAGTGGAGCCAATGGGAGTGGGAGGAAAATGATTGCTTAAAGAATGGGCGGGCAGTGTATGTCTGCGGACGATGTCAGAAAGAAAAGATAGAGCGCCTTCCGGCGCTGGGGCACCTGGATGAAAACGGGGATCAAATCTGTGACCGCTGTGGAAGCGTGGATTGGAGCGAAAGTGAAATGCCCGAAAAAGTGATCTGGAAGGAGGGCGATGTCCAGCTGCGCGAGGTAGGCGGAGAGATTTTGTCATTTACCTGTATCGACGACGATTACCATGACTGGCAGAATGAACACCGGAAAGCAGCGCTGTTTCTCTGTGACCGCGTGATCCGGGCGGATGTGGACACGGCACCGGGAAAAAAGATGAAGATTTTCTCGTTTGGCAAAGACAATAATTATAAAACTTCGCAGGTGCGCGCATGGCTGCAGAAAAACAGTCAGAACAGCAGCTTCTGTCTGGAACCGATCCATACGGGAATCCAGACCGCGTACATGGGAAGCACGGCGGCTGGTGCATTTTCGCAGACGTCCGGGCGGGAACTGGCGCGTCATGATATTGGTTTTCAGCTTATGAACGACCAGCTTTTCTGCCTGTCATTGGAAGAGGCACTTGCGTACCGGGAATATCTATGGCGGTTTGATTCCGGGGATGATAACCCACAAAGTCAGATCAGTGCCTATTCACAGGGATATTATCTGCGGACGCCTTTTTATTTGCAGGATGAAAACGGGAAATTCATTTATAATCAGCAGATTTATGGCGTTGATCTGGTAAATGGCTGTCTGCGTCCGGTGAGGACGGACAGTGAGACATATGGAGTACGTCCGGCATTTGCACTGTCACAGATGTAAAAAAGAATACTTGTTGAGCTTGGAAAGCGGGAGTGAAGCTGTTTGGCAGTTTGATTAGGAGAAGAGATTGGACAAGGGGAAATCAATCTAATGTTTGGGGAAAGAGGGGAACGTGTATGGGGAAAAAGAAGATGAAAAAAGTGATTCCATTTGCGGTGATGACGACGATGCTTTTGTCGGCGACGCTGCCGGCGTTTGCGGCGAGCGGGTTTGTGTTTGAGGATTGGGATTTGGGGATTATTTCGGAAAGGAAGGAAAAGTTGGATGATACAGACGATGCCATAAAAAGGCGGAAAGAATGGCAGAAACGGGCTGCATCGTCCAGTGAGCTTATGAATGCGGATGTGAGGGCAACTCCCTCTGAATTACGTTCTTCCAAAGTCATAGAGGCAACTCTTTCACAATTAATCATGCCGCGCGTTAGCGTCAGCGCCAGCCTCGGAAATCTCTGGGAAAACTGGGATGTGGCGGATTTGAGCTTTCTGGATGGAACACATGGACTTGGAACGAAACAAAAACCGTATCAGATACGCACGAAACATCAGCTGATGGGACTTAGCTTCCTGGCGGCGTTTGGCATGCAGCCGGATTACGGCGAGGTGGAAGAAGAGATCGTGGGGGATTACCGGGGCGCATGGTTTGAGCTGACGGCGAACATCGATCTGGGAGGAATGGACTGGAATCCGATCGGTTATTACCGGGATGATTCGGAATTTTCAGGGGAGGTGACGCACCCGTTTACGGCAAATCTGGATGGAAACGGTTATAAGATTTCAAATTTCCGGTTTGCAGGAGGCAGTTCGCCGAATGTTGGATTCTTTGGTGCACTGGATGGGGCGGAGATCCGAAATCTGATGCTGGAACCAGGAAAGCCGGTCAAAGGAGTGCGTCAGGCGGGAATTTTGGCAGGAAATGCGAAGGATTCCAAGATTTTTAATTGTCAGGTAAAAGGCGATGTGGAAGGAACCGGAGCGGTCGGTGGAATGATCGGGCACATGGAAGGCAGCACGGTGGAAAACGGAATGGCACAGGTAACCGTCCGAACGACGGGACGTGGAGCCGGAGCGCAGGCGCTTGCGGGCGGAATCGCCGGGGAAGCGGCGGATGATTCTCGTATCATTGACTGCCAGGTCCGCACCGGGGATAACAGCACCTCGCGGATTCAGGGAACAGATGCGACTGTCGGCGGAATCGTGGGGCTTCAGAATGGGGCGGCTCTCTACAATACCTATGTAAATGGCACGATCGGCGGTTCTGGCAGCCAGAATGTCGGAGGACTCGTTGGAGAACGAATCAGCGGAGACTTGAAAGTGGGGCGGTTTGAGGGAATGATCGGTCAGTCGGGAACCGGGGCTGCCGGACACAGAGGAACCTTCATCGGATACCGCGCACCAGCTAATTATTTTAAATATGGGGATGACATCGCGTACCTGTTTGCGGATACGGAGGCGAAAATCGCAAACAATGTCTGTGGAAGCGGCATTTCAGATGATAACCAGTATACATACGCGGCGCACATCGGATATTCCCACGCGAAGGACAATTTCTTCACGCTGGTATCCGGCGGTGTCACGCGGGATGTGGACGAGCGATATTTTTATGAAGAACTGGAACAGGGGATTCTCTCAATTGTGGATGAAGAGCTGGGCGGGGAGATGGATGCGGAGTCGGTCGGGTATGATCTTGACCATTTTGCACCAAATGATGCGGGACGCCCGGTCCGTGGTTATCTGATTACGATTCCGCAGGTCGATACCGTCTCCAATGGAACGAATTATTACGATGTGGCAGTGCTGGAAGCACGGGGAAATGGCGCGTATTACCGGACACTCGATAAAAAACACCGCGGTGCGGTGGCACCGGGAAAGACGGTGACGGTCAGCACCTCGGCAAAGCAGGCGGAAAAAGCGCGCTTTCAGATGGAGGGAGTTCCGACGTATACGCGTGGGAAGAGCCGGAAAGATACTACTTATGTAAACGGCGGCGAGTATTGTTTTACGATGCCGGAGGAAAATACGCAGGTGTCGGCGGTTTATAAAAAGGTGGCAGTTTCGGTCGGGCTGACGCCGGGCGTGACGAAATTCCAGGTGGTGCAGGAGCGGACCGGAAACCGGAAACATCCGACGAAAGTCACACGCGTGATGGATGGAAATGGAAAATTAATTGCGACGTACATCCATGGAAATCTGCAGGCGGGAACACAGGTGCAGCCGGTGACGGTGCAGGCGATTGTGGATCGGAATAATGATGTGGCGGATGCATCGGTGCGCTGGAGTATCGATGATTCAGATTTGATTACGTTACTTCCAAATGACGATGAGGAAAATGGTTATACGAAAAAGAGCGCGTCAGTCCAGGTAAATTTAAATAGTTCGTTTATCACTGATATAGTCCGGAAACTGGAAAAAGAGCAGGCAGACCGCGGATACCAGTATGCGATCGGAAGCGACATATACGGAGCAGGGTATCAGAACGGCGGCGTAGCGGTGCTGACGGCAGAGACGAAACCGGCGGCGAGCTTTGATGGGAAGCCGTGCCGGGGAAATGCGCGGATTGAGGTTACGTTCCAGATCAAGGATCAGACCTATGTAGCCAATGAGGGTGCGGCACTAAATCAGGATCAGTTGAAATTTGAGGTGGTGCGGACATTAAACGGAAATCGGAAACATCCAGATGAAACGATCCAGGTTACGGCACCGCAGGTTTTGAGTGCGTCTTTCACACCCGATTATTTTGATCGGAAAGATATATCGTGGACTGTCGGTGACGCAGCACTGATTTCGGTGGACGGAGAGGACAAGTCTGCCGGTGTGCAGGCGAAAAAGGATGCAAAATGGATCCGGGATCTGATCGCGGCAGATCAGGGCAGACATGTAAATACACCGTATGAAATACAGACAGCTTCCGGCAGCCGCACGACGAAGGTGACAGTGATCGGCGATGATATGCTTGGAAACCGGCAGACGGCATCGTGCAGAGTCCAGGTGGATTTCCGGACAGTGGACGAATCGAAGATTTGTGTGGAAGGCATCAGCCTTATACCGAAAACGCTGCAATACGAGATCAAACGCACCCGGACGGGGGCAGGTTATCGTCCGGTGGAGGCATGGACGGGAACCGGTGCGAAAAAGCTGGCAGCATCGGTATTTCCGGCGCAGGCGTTTAACCAGAAAGTGACATATCAGGTAAGTGATGATTCGCTGTATGTATCATCGGATGGAACCGTGACGGTCAATACGACGGCTTCCTGGATACAGGAGCTTGACCGTCAATACTTAAAATCAGGCAGCCATACGGCATATGTGACCGTGAAAACCGAGGATGGTGGCTTCACGGACCGGGCGGCAGTCACAATTCAGTATGAGGCGGTCGATCAGACATACAGCGGAGGTTCCCATTCGGGCGGAGGTTCTCATTCGGGCGGCGGCTTGGGTGGAGGCTCTTCTTCTGGAAAGGGGGCAGCGGCAGGAAGCAGTGCAGCGAATGCAACCGGACCGGCATCGGGGTTCAGTAATTTGACAGGAGCGGGTATTGGAAATCTGACAGAAGGACAGGCAGGCCCCGGGCAGAAGGCGGATGCGGCAGCCATACCGGAATATGTAGTAGCTGGAAACTGGCGGAAGAATGCAGATGGAAGCTGGCAGTTTGAAGCGGGCGGTAGAAGCTATGCTTCTGAATGGGCGGCTGTCCACAATCCATATGCCGATCCGGCAAAGGGGCAGAGTACGTTTGACTGGTTCCGATTTGATGCAGGTGGCAGGATGGTGAACGGCTGGTATACGGATGTGGATGGAAACACATATTATCTCTGGAAGGAAATGGATGGAACACAGGGGCGTATGCTGACTGGCTGGAACTGGCTGCCGGGAAGCGATGGAGTGTTTCATTGTTACTATTTTCAGGAAAAATCTGATGGAATGAGGGGACGTTTGTATCGAAATACGCACACGCCTGATGGGAATTTAGTCAATGCGGATGGTTCCTGGGTGCTGGACGGAATAGTACAGACGAGAAGCTGAGAGAGGAGGATAGAAGAAAACAGAGACAAACAGGAAAATGAAGTGGAATGACACGAAAAGAATAAAAAATGGGGGTATAAAAAATGAAACAGGATAAGAAAACAACCAATAAATCGGGATGTACAGCCGTACTGGCAGCAGCCATGATCGCAGCCGGAGGTTTCAGCGCTTATGCAGGCAATCAGGGGACGCATGGCGGTGAATGGAAGGACACAGAGAGTCTGAGATGGGAGTGGCAGAATGGAGAGATGAGTTTTTATGGAAATGGAAGTATTTTTTCAGAGCAGCACCCAGAGATCAGCGATCCGGAATATTACCTGAAAGAGGCAGTCCGTTATCCGGGGGAAGCAAATCCAGGGTGGAATACGAAGGGAGAACCGAAAGCAAATTATAGCTGGGCTTCGGTCGAAGAACTGCAGAAATTTGTCAATAGTTTTGACTGGATTCATTTGGATGAAAAAACGCGTCTACTGTATGTGCATAACCGGATTGCAAACGGAGAGGGGGGTTTTAACCAGAATCATTACGGTTCGCCGGAAGAGGCAAAGGATTTCCCGGTTTTGGAAGGAGGCGTTGGCGTCTGCCGGGATTTCGCAGAAGAATTTCAGTTCCTATGCCAGATCGTAGGGCTGGAGTGTGTGACCTACACGCCGGAATATCTCCATGATGCGTGCCTGGTGCGGATCGGCACGCAGTGGTATGCGACGGATCCGACCTCCAGCCTGCCGCTATTTTCAAATGCGAAAACATATCCGGTTGACTTTGAGACGGAGTTTTACCGCTATGAGAATAAGGAGCGGGAGCAGAGAAGAAAGGAGTATGAAGCGGATCCAGACAGTCTTGCCAATGTGCTGGCGCTGACCTTGAGTATGCGGGGAGAAGGGACGATTTCCGAGGCTGCCTGGGAGAAAATACAGGCACCGATGGGGCAGGTAGAAGAACAGTGGGGACGACAGGAAATATCAAGACAGGAGTATGAAAAGGGGATTATCTCGCTGCTGAAATCAGTTTGGGGAACTGAAAAATAAAGAAAACGAGGGACTGCCGGTGTTAAGGGGCGCGGGGCAGTAAAAACGAGGAGGAAGTTTATGGGGGAGTATCGGTACAGAGAGAATGTGAAACGGGGGATGGCGTTTGTACTGGCAATTATATTGGGAGGAATGGCTTTTTTGCCAGGATTCCCGGTTTTTCCGGCGAAAGCGGCACCTGCGAGCGGTCAGCAGACAACACTGACGACAGCCCATGGCGATACGCTGCTGGGACACAAGCTTTATTGTATCGATAAGGGCGGTTATGCGATCTGGGGAATTGCAGAAAAAGGGGATCTCTATGAAGCACACCGTCCCTCCCAGGCATCCGTTCCGCTGAGCAGTCAGGAACAGAAATATGTATTTTGGGCGCTGCTCTCGCTCAGAGCAGCGCTGGGGGATGAAAAGGCAAATACATTTATCCGGGCGATCAATGTGGCAGCAAAAGCACAGGGAAAACCGGAAATTATCAAGATGGTGTCCGAGGAAGATCTGAAAACAATCCTCTATGTTCCAGCTGTGCGGGCAAAATATCCGTGGCTGGAGGCAGCTGCGTCAAATAGTGAGGCGTACATGCAAATGGGAGGAATGCTGTCTGGCGGGGGCAGCGGAAAGGAAAATACCGGTGTCGGCGGCGGAAAGATTCCAGATGTGATAGCTTCCAGCACCTCGCTGGGAACGGCAAAACAGGTAGATGCGGCGACTCTGACGCTGTCGTTTGCGCCGGATGGCTCGGATTGGGATTTTATCCGTTCTGTACCGCTTGAATTTTCAAACAATGACGGTGTTTCATTCAGCCCGGTTCCGACCGATGGATGGACATATACAAAAACCGACTCGCAGATTATATTTAAAAATCCAAATCCAAAACCGTCGAAAGCCCTGATTCGTTTCCGGGTGGAAGGAACCCCATACGCTTCGGGCGGCGGGGGATATGCTTCGGCGGAGGAGGCGATTGACCAGTCGCTTCAAATCTGGGAGTGTGTGACCTGTTCGGGGACACACGGAGGCGGAACGCCTGCCAAAAGTGATCCGTGGATTCATCAGCGGATGGCATGGATGGAGCTCGGAATGGTTCCGGTCAATTATTTTGCTGCATTGGCGGGCGATCCAACCCCGATACCGGAGCAGGGAGGCATTCAGTTTGAGGTATTTAGGCATGAAGAGGATTTTACTTCCACCTATAATCTGCAGATGTACAAATACGATCATGAGACAGGGAAAGCGCTGGAAGGGGCGCGGTTTGGCTTCTTTGAGCGCTTTGACGATAAGAACAGGGTAAATACTGAGCGGGACGGAGCTGCCGAATTGTATGAGGGCGGAGAACCATATGCCAGTCATTATCAGGATGAGCCGGTTCTCTGGGATGGTTTCAGACAAGTGGGTTCGGCGGTAACAGATGGCGATGGCTACGCCTCCCAGACGGTGGAACACGGTTATCACTATGATAAGACGTTCTGTGACGGTCATCCGGCACCGACCTTTGTACCTGTTCCAGAGGAAGAGGAGGACGAAGAGGGAGAAGTCATCAATGAGAATGAGATTGAGGCGGCGCAGGCAGAAAATATCCGCCTGGCAAATAGCTGGCTTTTGTGCGAAGAGGAATGTGAAGGAAAGGCGGGCGGAGACTTTGAGGGCGTCCATTTTCACTGGATGATGGAGGAGGTCGATGCAGGGGAGATAGAAGGTATCGCGTCAGACGGCGGCTCCGAGGGAGAAACACCCGATGCGGGACCGACGACAGGGGCAGACGGGGAAACTTCGTATGCAAAGTCTGGCTGCCAGGAGGACTGTGGGCAGACGTATGAGAAGTTCATTTCCATGAAGTACAGTTATACCTGGAAAGAATTTAAAGCGCGGGATGGATATATTCTGCATGATGAACATGCAGATGACCTGCCAATTGAGATTATCACAACCGATGCATCTGAGCATGGGGCAAATGCAGCCTTTGGAGGCGGATATTCGCGTGATGTGGTACTGGGAACGAAGAGTGTGAGAAGGAGTCAGGGCATCGGAGAGGCTTCCGGAAATCAGAATGGAGAAAGTGCGGGGAAGAGTCCTGTATTTCCAGGGCCGTTAAAAATGCGTGTTTTGCCGCAGAGGGTGGTTCTGTTTACGGCATTGGATGCAGCGCTTCTGGGGAAAGGGACACCGTCGGAGGCGGAGATAGGAGAAAAACCGCAAGATACAGGAAACAAAGCGGGGAGAAAGAGGAATAAGACAAGTGAAAACGAACAGGGCATAAATGAAAAAGACAGAAAATTGACACAGGAGAAGGAGGAAGCAACTGCCTCGGAGATGAAAGTATCTATTTCGGACCATCTGGTAAATCGTGTCCAGAAAGGGTTTGTGTTTATTGATGAAGCGGATGATGATTTAGAAGAAGCAGAAAAAGCGGAACGTGAAAGTATTCGGCGATATACGGCAACAGGCTCAGATTTATTGATAACTGGGGCGGATTTTTATACAAGCTGGCATTCACCTTCTTCGTTGTATCAAAATCCTCAGTTGTCACAAAGAACGGAAACACTGGCGGGGGCGGCAGCAGAGTCACTATTTTTCCCTGCCTATGAATCGGCGCTTGTTTCCGCGAGTGTGGGTTCAGCGATAGAGCCGGGAAGTGCTGGCAATTTTAGCCATTGCAATGGGGCAGACGGCGAGAAAGATGCCTGGAGGATCTACGATCACCGGACAGAGGGCGAGGTACATATCAATAAAAAGGATCTGGATCTGAAACAGGGCGAAAATGAGTCTTACAATGCGCTTGGAGACGCACAGGGTGATGCAACGCTGGAAGGTGCAGTGTATGGCTTGTTTGCAGCAGAAGATCTGCTGCATCCGGACGGAAAAACAGGGGTAGTTTACCGGGCCAATCATCTGGTGGCGGTGGCGACGACAGATAAAAATGGAGATGCCTCGTTTCTGGCATGTACAGAGGCGCCGGGGCGAACCTATGATTATTCGAAAGGGTCGATTGCGGATGCAGCAGATGGATGGCGAAAGAAAGCGCCGGGAAATCTGTATACACAAGATGCGGCGATCGATGATTATACGGCAGATAAAGCCTGGGAGCGGATTTATTATAACAATACGTCAAAGAATGGGAATGCCTGGATTGGACGTCCACTTCTGATGGGGGAATATTATGTCAAGGAATTAAGCCGATCCGAGGGCTTTGAACTTTCGGTTGGAAATAAACTTCACGCAGTTACAAACCTGGGACAGGATCTGGAGGCGGCGGTCCTGGAACCGGGAGAAGGATATGCCCATATTTCCATGCAGATGTATGGGGAAGAGCAGGCAGGCGATGGCGGAGCTGATACGAATGAAATTTTCTTTTCGGCAGAGTCAAAGGACACGAAAGAGGGAGTTTATGAGATTGTGGTGTCAGGGCTGCCGGAGGGCGTGAGCTTTTATCGAAAAGACGAGGGAAAAGGAACGGTTTCGGTGGAAGCTGGGACAGGTGAGTATGAAAAAGTTTATACCGGGGAACTGGCAGTGGCAGAGAACGACTATCAGTATCCAAAGTACAATGCGGATGGCACGCCGATGAATAAAAAGGTTCCGATTGAGTATGCGGCGGGGTGGATGCGCCAGGTCCGGGTGCAGGAACTTGTGCCGGAGACAGTGGAAGCAGTTCTTTTGCAGGCAGAAACGGGAATGACCGAGGAAGAAAATGCGGACAAGCTGGCAAAAATATTTGATGTGGATGACTTTTGTTATTTGAAAGGGAAAGCTGAGCGGGTACTCCGCAGACATGCGAAAATAACACCGAGGACACCGGGAGCAGGAGGAAATGCATATTCCAGTATCTATACCGGCGTATTTGACCGGGGCGTCCGGGAAGGAGAGCGGGACGTGTACGGCGTCAGCGGTGTGACACCGGGAGAAAAGGCAGAAAAAACGGTGTATGGTTCGCCGGTCCAGACGATTGCGGTGCCGAAAACAAAAGATGGAATCTCAATGACAGTGGGAGACGTGATCACTTCCATTCTGGATTTTTATCATACCCATCCATATATCAGCTATGGCGGTCTGGACGCGGTGCAAGAGTCTTCGGATTCGTTTGAATTTACGATATATGCAGGAATTTCAGGAATACCGGAGAATTTCATGGTACTGGGAAGTGATCCGGAGAAAGACAGCCTGATTTTTCACCGGGCAGAGTGGCTGCCGGAGAATATGGAAATGTGTCCGCGTTATGTGTATATACCATATTCAAATAATCGAGGGCGGGACGCATTTGGAACGTATACTGATTATAGGAAAACTACCGCTGGAAATCAGGTGATGGCGTCGGCACTTTTGCAGACCGATGCTGTGATTGAGGGAGATGGTACGATTGTTCCGAAGGAAAATGAGGTAAATGTCTATTACAAAACCGGGGAAATTCCGTATGATGCGGATGGGCAGCCGATCCAGGTAGTTGTTTACCGGGAAAAGACAGAAACACAGCAGCGGGAGGTAACGGAGACAAAATGGGTTCATCAGGCAGCAGCCCGGAATGCAGATGGGAGATACATACTGCGGATCAACGCGAATTTTACCGACAGTTTTGGCGTGAAAAAAACAAATGCAGGCGTGTTGGAAGAGCTGGGATTTAAGGCGGTATTGAAAGAGAAGAAGGTTACACTGAACGAGGAAGAAGCCGCAATGCTGGGAAATGGTTTCTTTGCCGGCCACCAGATGAACAGTTCCAGCTATTACACGTGGATAAAACAGGCGCGGGCAAAGGCATATGTCGATTCTGGACGTTCCGGCCTGACAGGGGATGATTCCTATGTGGTCCCGGTGGCACTGGCGTACCCGGGGCAGGAGACCACCTATCAGGATGCCGGGACAAGGAAAGAACCGCTGGGTGTACTGGAGCGAGTGATCCGCCAGAAGATAAAAATCGTCAAAAATATAGCGACGACACCGGAGGGCACCTATGCACATAACACTTATGCGGAAAGTGGGCACACCGATCCGTTTACGGAAAAAGAGGGAGGAAACGAAAATGTCGCTTCAGCACTGCCAAATTTCCGCTTTAAGCTCTATTTGAAATCCAATCTGGAACGTCTGTACCGGAATACGGATGGCGAAATCGTGTGGATGAACCGGGATGGGGAAGTCGTCTCGTTGCCGGAGGTAAAAAAGAATTTTCCACGGCTTAGAGAATCCTTTGCTCCGGTTCAGAAAATTTTCACGCAGGTAATTCATAAAAAAGATTCCCAGACGGCTGGTTCCGTCAATAACAATGTCTGGGGCAGCGCAGTGACGGCAAAGGAACGTCTGTACGAATATGGAAAAGACGGGCAGATCGCGGATTCGAAAGAGGTCAATCAGGGATATACAAGACTTCTTGAGACGGTCATGCGGACCAAGGAAGATGGAGCGGGAGCGGTACGGGTAGTTTCCGGCTATCAGTATGAGAAATTTTTCGATGCGATGGCGGTGGCAAACCGGGATAAATGGCAGCGGGCAGATGCAGCAGATACATCCTTTAAGCCGTTTGCGTGGATCCGTACGGGCATTTTTGGAACCGGTGGCGGAGAAATAAAAGATCCGGCGCATCATAACAATGCGGCGATACAGAACCAGAGCCGTACGTCGGAAGCAGCCATAGAAAATGCAAAACGGTCGGATGCTGTCCGTCAGTTTGCGATGGACTGGTATTTGAAGGATGAGGTAAAGAAGCAGAACATTCAAGCATCGGGCGGACAGGAAGGCTACCCGGATTATATCTATGATGAAGCATTACATCAGGCAATTTTAAAAGCAGAGGAATATTTGAAGCCGTTTTTCTCCTATGATTTGGACGATTTATACGCGATTGAGTGGGACAGCGCGGAAAATGGAGGTTCCGATCGGGACAAAACAACGTTGTCAGCAGAAAAATTAAAAAAATCCGAGGAAGGTTATTATTATGGCGTTTCGAAATACCTTCCGTACGGAACCTATGTGGCAGTCGAGCAGCAGCCGTATTCGGGAGCACTGGAAGATTTCAAAAACCAGCATTATCGGATCGACCAGCCGAAAGAAATAGAAGTCCCGTCGGTTTATGAGGCAGGTGGAAACCTCGTATCTTCGGAAAAAAAGTCAGCGGATTATCAATATGACGCCTTGGCATCGCCGGAAACGCTGGCGGCGAACTATCAGATCCGGATGAATGAAGAGTGGGGAGATACAAATCAGGCGGATTTGAGGAAATATGTGATCCGCGCACATGGACAGGATGGAACTTATGAGATTTATAAGTATGGTCTGGATGCGGATAAACGGCAGGGAACGATCTCCTATCCAGGCGGAAGCTATGACTACAGCGGATTTTCGCCCGCTCAGAGGGAAATGGCGCCGTACAAGGACATTTATCGGTCTGAAAATGCAAACAGCCGGTACCGGAGCAACGAGAAGGTAGAAAGCTATTACCGTTATGGTTCGATCTCAGAGCAGGCAGGGTGGGCAGATTCAGTGGAATATCCGTATGGAGAGAAGACGGATGATAACAATCCGGCGGGATTTTATCTGAAAGATCATGTCAGGACAATCACCGGGGCGCTGACCGGGTTTGACGGGCGGTATTTTCAGGGATTGGTGCCTTACAGTGTGACAGAACCGGCGGCGGAGTCCGCCTATGATGCGTTGGGATTTACCGGCTACGCGGATGGAAAATACCGGAATACGTTTTATGCTGCAAAGCTTCGGATTGAAAAACTAGATTCGGAGACGGGAGAAAATATTCTGCATGATGATGCGGTGTTCGCTATTTATGCCGCCAGCCGGGACACGTCGAAGTACAGCGAGGGGGAGGTGCAGTTTTATGAAAAAGATACACAGGTGACAGCCAGCCGGGAATTTTTGGAGGCAATGGGGGCAAAGAAAATCGCGCCGGTTGATTTGAAAACGCTAATTCCGTCAAAATACCCATGGAAAGCACCTTATACAGGAAAATATACAGGCATAATCCCGGCAGGAACTCCGATTTGCAGTGAAACCGATCAGGTGGTGATGCAGGATGCCTTTGGGACGCGGACGGGCACATTCCAGGTTTATTCGACGCTGCAGGATTTTGGTGGTTTGGGGGAAACTCTGCCGTCCAACCAGAATACAGGATATCTGATCACGCCGCAGCCGCTGGGAGCAGGAGCCTATGTGTTGTGTGAATTATCTGCGCCGGAAGGATACGTGAGAACGAAACCGATAGCGGTGGAAGTGTATTCGGATGAAGTGACGTATTATCGGGACGGAGAGCGCGGTCAGCGGGTGGCAGCTGCCGTGTATGAAGAAATGGTAACCCGGATAAGCAGCAACGGAGAAGCAGTCCAGAACCCGGATGGAACGAAGCCAAATGGCAATAAGCCGCAGGACCGGGGGGATGTGGCGCGGATTTATGTAGGAAATACGCCGATCCGGCTGGAAATCGCGAAAGTAAAACAGGAGGAAACGGAGATTTTGTTTGAGTTGAGCGATCGGCGAGAGGGAACTTTGACCGAGCTTTCGAACCGTTATGGTCTTGAAAATCTGGAACTGGCGTACAATGCGTCGGGAACGTTCCTTGGCTATGGGTGGTCAAAGGGATGGCTGGATAGTCTGAGGGCAAAACAGGAAGCCGGGGAGTGGATTGACCTGATTTATGAGGATCAGGTTTTTACTGGAAAAGCGATCTGGCATCGGGTTCCAGATACGGCGCACGCACTCAACCGCTATCTTCCAGGTGCATCGATGTGCCTGTATGATGCGATCGAGGTAAAGAAGAACGGGGACAGTGAGGACCGGGCGTATGCCGGTGTCAATGTGGTGCGCGATTCGTTTGGAAATGTGATCCGGATGTATGTGCAGAAAGGTTATGCGGGAAACCAGCTTCTGTATGTGAAGGATAAAGAACAAGAGGGGGAAAATAACAATTATACACGATATACGCAGGATGACCGGTTCAACGACCAGGGGAAAGGCAGATGGATTCTCAAGTGGGTTGAACGCGAAGATACAGACATTTTATATTACGATCTCGGGGCTCTGGAGGTATTTACGACACTTCGGGGCGTGCGGTATGCCTATAACGAAAAGGGCGAACTGGTGCGTCCAAAAGACGGCGAACCGATCTATGCGATGAAAGACGGCGTTCCATTTCTGGAAATTGTAAGCCCCAGCTATGAAGAACTGGCGTACAGCCGGAAAGAAAGGCGGTTTGAATACGTTCCGTCCGGGACAAAATTCTATCATCTGGCATCAGACGGAAGCCGGGACAGCGAGGTAGAACCGTACACGGGAATGGCATATGTGACGGAGGAGAAAACCGGCAAAACATTGGTGTGGGTGGTCCGGGTATCGAAGGATCGCTATGAAAATGTGATTGCCAAGGATAAGATAAAGACTGGCCGCGTGGCAACGATGTATGCTGATACGGAACAGGAATACACGATCGGGACATATGACGGAGGTCTGCTGCAGCCCCATGTCAATCCGATTTTGAATGAAAATGGGCTGCCGGTTTATTACCAGCGTTCCGATCAGACCTATATCAAAGGATATCCCGTTTATGATCGGGATGGCGATTATGTGCGTTACCGATACAGCGATCTTCTCAGAGCTTACAATGCCAATGCATGGGATCTGCAGTTGAAAGCAGCGCTCTATGATATTGGAAATGATCCGGAAAAACGGGAAGATGACCGACCACTATACCATCGTCAGGGTGAGGCGTATCTGATGGAAAACAGCTGGATAACCGGGGATGAAATGCCAAACGATCCGTTCCATACACGGATCAGAGATGGGCAGGTGGACGTTTTAAAACGCGTCCCGGTAGGAACGTATATTTTAGAGGAGACGCGTGCCCCATCCGGCTATGCGAAACGGATGCCGGCAGGTCTTACGGTAGAGGAAACCTGTGAGGTACAGGAGTTGTACCTTACTAACCGCCCGATCACGGTGCAGATCGAAAAGATCGACGCGCCAGAACAATATCAGCAGCCAGTCCGGGACTATGATCGCATTTTGAACGAATCGAATTCTAAGACCTGGGAGGAAGGAAAAGGGGGGTATACGTTTTCAAGTGTGGAAGGAGCCGTGTTAGCGCTCTATCCGGCAAAAAGAGTTGCGAGTGATGATTTGGAAGCACATCCGTCCGGGTATTATCTGGAAAAGAAAGGGGAACTTCCGGCGAACTGGACAGTACTAGATGAGAGAAACCAGAAAAAGACAGTGACTGCGAAATGGACCGTCGGAAAGACGCCAATGGCATGGGAGGGGATTCCGGCAGGCGATTATATTCTCGGGGAGATAGAGACGCCTCCGGGATATCTGACAAATCAAATAGAGGTGGAAATCCAGGAAACTTCTAAGCTGCAGCTCATCACGATGCAGGAGGATCATATAAAAACCGCCTTTTTCAAATATGAGGAGAAGGATGGAAAAAAAGAATGTCTGCCGAATGCATATGCGGCGGAGCTGACCCTGTACGAGGCAGTGACAGATGAAAATGGAATTGTCATGGAAGCGGATGGAACACCGCGCTATGACCGGGAAAAACGGGTGACGAGCTGGAAGACCGAAGATGCGAAAGCCTACAGCCAAGGAAGCGACAGCTTTGCAGCCCGCTATCAGAAGCTGTATGCAGAATATCACACAAGGTTTAACACGGTTGCATGGTGTGGATATACCGCTGAAAAACAGGAAGAAACGGCGACAGAACAGGGCGAATCAGTGCGTCAGCTCTGGAATCTGGGAAATGGTTCGCAGGTGCTTGTTCAGGTAACGAAAAATCTGCAGCCGGATGGAAAAGCAGGCTACAGCTATGATTTCCGTTGGAATTACCAGACGGAGGGGACTCTGGTCAGTTATGATACCTCCGATGGGATTCACCGGATTGATTATTTACCGCTGAATCCGACGAAAAATGATTTGGCTTCGAACAGAAAGAAAGGCTATTACGTTCTGGTGGAGACGAAAACACCAAGCGGCTATCAGAAAGCAGCACCGAAGCCGGTGATGGTCGAAGAAACTGCTGAAATTCAGCTTTACGGGCTGGAAAATAGGGCAAAGTCTGTCTATATTTCCAAGCTGGGAAGCTCAGGAGAGGCATCCGAAGAGGCAATTTATCTGGCAGGCGCAGAACTTGCTGTTTTCCGGGCGGCACAGGATGGAAGCCTGATGCAGGAAAAAGAATATTTAGTGGAACGCTGGATTTCTGGATCGGATGGAAAATTTACAGAGGAAGAAGCAGAAAAACAGGAGATTCCGGCAGGATGGAAGGCAGGGGACTGGAAGCCGCATCGGATTTCTCCGATTGCCTATGGAGTGTATTATCTGGTGGAACTTTCGGCACCGGCAGGTTATCGCCTCATGGAACCTAAGAAATTTACGGTGGCGGCTGCTTCGGGGGAGACAATCGAAGCGGTTAATACGTTGAAACAGGGACGGGTTCGGGTTGAAAAGGTGGACGAGAGAAAGCCAGAGGAAAAACTGGCAGGTGCGATGTTTGAAGTGAAAAACAGAGAGACGGGAGAAAAGGTTCAGATGGAGACAGACGAGAGCGGTCAGGCGGAAAGCCCGTTTCTGCCAATCGGAACGATAGGGGAGAATGGAAGCTGGATTCCGTACCATTACGAAGTCCGTGAGACGATGCCGCCGGATGGATATCAACTTATTCCGCGCGTGTACGAGGTGCTGATAGAAGATCAGAAGGAATGCGAGGTGCTAACGTATGATCTGACGGTGCCGAATGAAACAACGAAAATCAAAATTTCCAAGCTGGATTTCGATACGGGTCTCTTTGTGTCAGGAGCAAGGCTGGCAGTGTATGAAGCGGGATTTTTGGATGGTGTGTATACTGAAGCGGGTGAGGCATTGGAAACCTGGATCTGCGATGGGAAAACACACGTGATAGAAGGAAAGCTGATTGCCGGGCACACGTATCTTCTGAAAGAACTGGAAGCGCCGGATGGATACACTGTGCAGAAACCGATGATTTTCACGGTGTCAGATACAGGCAGGGGGATTAACGCAGCCAGAGATGGTGCAAATGCGCTGGAGACAGAGACAGCAGACGGTTTATTTGACAGCATAACGTCTCTGCGGGTGCAGGGAAGAAAAGCGCTTCGTCTGGTGAGAACTCTGTGGGATTTGGACAGTGGGGAAGAATTTGTACTTTCTTCACTGATGGAAGCTTCTGTGCCTTATCTGGAACGAGAAGAATGTGAAAAAGAGGGGGTGGCGGAAGGACATCGTTTCGAACTGCGGGAGATCATTGAGTTCAGTGACGGCAGCCGCCGGACGATAGAAAAAAATACATTCCGTCTGAATTGGGATGAGAACGGACATTATCCGCTGACGCTTCGAACATTAAAAGGAACGAGGTATCGTTTGGAAGAATATCATCAGAAAGAGACAGATGGCAGGGAAGTGGAAAGCTGGATTCCGGAAAACAGAGATGGCCTGGGATATATCCATGAAATACGAAATCCGGAATACAGCGACCCTTGTGGCATCCGCGCCGTTTCCCCGATTGGAAAAGACGGAGCAGCGGTGCTGCCGGGAAGTGTAATTGTATATGAAATTACATATCGGAACCAGTCAGATAAAAAAGAAAATATGAAGATTGGACTGGAAATTCCAGCTGGGTGTGAACTAATGACAGCGGCTTCGATGGGCGGAGCGGAACAAATAGGTGAATCCTGGTATTGGAATATAGAGAATGTGGCAGCCGGATCAGGAGGCATTTTGCGGGTGGCTGTTCTGGTTGGAGAGCATATAAATGAAAACGGACAGGAAAATCATTCTGGTATGACGGTAACGGCAACGATATGGGGAAAAACGGGCAAAAGCTATGAATCCTTCCATCCAATTCTATCGCCGGGCGCAATTGCTATCGCCGGGCGGGTGACGGGAACTGCCGCGGCGTTGTTAAGGCAGATAGATATAACATATACGTTATACTTAAAGAATGCGGAGGGAAAAGAGCTTCCAGGCTTGATTTCGTACACAGGTTCTAAATCGGGAACGCTGCGAAGTGGAGGAAGCCTGACACTTTCTTGTGGCGAATCGGTTGTTTTGACAGGAATGCCGTGGGGAACAAACTATGAGGTTCGGGCACAAGTTCCGGCACAGACTCCGGATGGACTGCCGATCGAGTGGAAGAGTACAGGAAGCACGGGACGGACCTCCCGGCAGGGAAATACAGTGCTCTGGGAATTTCATCAGAATGATCGGTCGGTGCGCGAAGTGCTCAAACGTGGGAATAGATACCTCCTGGTTGAACTGCTGGAACTGGACGGTGGAAAAACGGAAGAGGTGGAGTCGAATCAGATGGTTTTTTCTCTGGGGGACGATGCACAGATAGATGGAATAGGAATGATAGATTCCCCGACAAAGCTGGTCTTTTCAAAGACAGATCTGGGCGGAACGGAGCTTCCGGGTGCTCAGATAGAGATTCTGGATCAGTCTGGAAATGTAATTGAATCATGGATTTCTGCGGATCATCCTCATGAGATAATTGGAACGTTGACACCGGGAAAGAGTTATATAATGCGCGAGACGGGAGCGCCGGATGGATTTGCGTATGCGGAAGAGATTCCGTTTACTGTTTCCGAGGATGGAACGGTCGAGCGGATTTCCATGCAGGACAAGCCGACGCACGTGGAAATCACAAAATACAGTGTGACGGGAGAAAAGGAACTGCCGGGGGCGCGGATGGAACTCTGGGAGGAGAAGGAAGGCGGAACCTTGGTTGATTCGTGGGTATCTGATCGGGGCGCCCATGTGATAAAAGGAAAGTTAAACGCTGGAAAAAACTATGTGCTGGTAGAAAAAACAGCGCCGGATGGGTACTGGAAAGCAGAAAAAGTGACATTTACGGTATCACTGGACGGTCGAGTAGATCAGGTGAAGATGTATGACAGACCGACGGAAGTGCAGGTGGAGAAGCGGAAATGGAGGGAGCAGAAAGGAGATAGCGAATTTGTAAAAGGTGCCCACCTGAGGATTTCTGATGAGACTGGAAAGGTAATATTGGAATGGATTTCTGAAGAAAAGGAGAAATGCATACAGGGCATTTTAAAGGAGGGCTGCCGCTATATTCTGGAAGAGCTGGAAGCGCCGGAGGGCTACGAAAAAGCCGAACCAGTTTCATTTACGGTTTTAGAGGGCGGAACGGTGACGGTTGTGCGGATGTATGACCGTTTGAAGCCGGAGAAGCCGGGGCGACCGGGACACGGTCAGCCGGAACATCCAAAGAAAGTGATAGAAGAGCTGAAAGAGGGCTATTTAACAGTTCACGTGCCAGAGTCGATCTGTGGAGATGGGAAAATTGTTCTCGACGGCAGACAGATGAAGCCGCTTCCGAAGATGGGATATGGAGAATCAGCCACCTGGGAAGTAGAAGGTGCTTATCAGATTGAGGACGAAAAAGAGCGTCTGAATGAAGCAATTTCACTGATTTGGAAGTGGAAACTGGTGATTGGACTGATATGTATGAGCGCTGGGGCAGGACTGGCGCTCGTAGAGCGGCGAAGAAAGGAGGAAAATATAAAAAAGAATATGGAGAGGAATGATAAGGGCAAGGAGGAGTAAAAAATAAGAGAAAAATCAAAATCGATCAGATGGCAGAAAAAGGGAAGGGAGGGATTTTATGGATCAGATGGCGAAAGGGCTGCTCTTCGGAGCAGCCGTACTGAGCCAGGCGGCTGCGGGATGTTTCCCCGCTGCCGCGGCATCCATCGATCGGGTCAGGATTCGGCTGTCAGCAGAAGAGCTGGATGAAATGGGAATGCCTGTTTTGGAGGCGGAAAGCCGGGACAGGGCATATAGCGTCACTGGTGTGGAACGAATCTCCGGTGATCCGGCAAGCGGACCGGCGATGGATAGGGCAGAGGTGGGAAAAAAGGAAAATGAACAATATAAAGGGAGCAGACAAGCCGACTCTGAAAATATAGGTACCAAAGAAGTGTCTTTAGAAGAACGAAAGATAGAAGAAATCCATGCAGAAGAACCTGCTCCGGAAATTCTATACGAAATAGAACTGGAATCCGATGCAGATGATTCTTTTTCCGTCCTTCGCCAGGAGGACATCCAGTTTTCAGGGCTTGGCGCGGTATGCAGCAAGGCAGTTCGGAAAGATAATGGCACTACGTTGCTTTTGACGATCGAATTACAGGATGCCGGAGAGATAATAGGAACGGTGGATGCAGCAGTCTGGGCGGAAAGAGGAATTGGCAGGTGGAAGAAAGCGCCGGGGGCTTCGGCATATTTGGTGATGCTTTACCGGGATGCGAAGCGTGTCGGACATCCGCATCGGACGAGTGCTGAACAGTACGATTTTGTACCGTTGATGCAGACTGCGGGCGTATATCATTTTAAAGTGATTCCTCTGACAAAGCAGGGAAAGCGTGGTCAGGCAGCAGAATCAGCATGGAGGAACGTGACGGAGGCAGAGGCAGCTCAAAACCGGGAAGAATGGGGAGGAAAAAAGCCGGGATGGCAGCCAGAAGGGGAAATTCCATCGTATATTTTAAAAGATGGTGCATACCCGCAGATGGATTCTCTTTTGATTGGGGAAAAGTATGAGCAGTTTAATGAAAAGGGGGAAAACGTGTCGCGAACCGTAATATTTTGAGGATTTTCGTATAATTTATAAAAATCAGTTGAAAAAGCAGAAGAAATGTGATAGCATACCTCACATAAGTTCGTTCCTGTTTACTGAACCGTCCTGACGAGTGATCGAAGGTCAGTCAGGCAGGGACACTCTGGAGAGTCTCCAAGAAGGAGCGCCGAAGGTGTAAGACGGATGCACGTCCATGGTATTCGTTGATCTCTCAGGCAAAAGGACAGGGCATACAACCAATCACAATGGAACCAGGGGATGAGTTCTATTGTATGCATATGTTCTACTCTTTGGAGAGCTGATTTGTATCAGCTCTTATTTTATTACTCGATCCCGGATTTATAAAAGAGCCGGAATCGTAACGAAAACATAGAGGAGGATAAAAAATGGACACGATTTTGACACTGGTAAACAAAGGCAATGATTTTCTGTGGAGTTTTCTTCTGCTGATTCTGCTGTGTGGAACGGGAATCTATTACACGATTCGTCTCAAATTCATCCAGGTAAGAAAATTTGGCGAGGGCTGCAAGCATGTGTTTGGACATTTCAGCCTGAACGGAGAAAAACATGAAAAAGGGGAAATGAGCCCGTTTCAGTCGATCATGACGGCGATCGCAGCACAGGTTGGTACTGGTAACCTGGCAGGTGCGGCGACAGCGCTGTTTGGCGGCGGTCCGGGTGCAATCTTCTGGATGTGGCTGAGCGCGTTCTTCGGAATGGCGACCATCTACTCCGAGGCGGTTCTGGCACAGACCTACAAGACAGAGGTAAATGGTGAGGTGACAGGCGGACCTGTCTACTACATCAAGGCGGCATTTAAAGGTAATTTTGGAAAGATATTATCCACTCTGTTTGCTATCTTTATTGTTTTAGCACTTGGGTTTATGGGCAATATGGTACAGTCCAACTCGATCGGTGCTGCGTTTACAGAGGTATTTCAGGTATATGGAATCAATATTCCGCCGATCACGATCGGCCTTGTGCTGGCAGTACTGGCAGGATTCATTTTCATTGGTGGAACCAAACGTCTGGCAGCTGTGGTAGAGAAGGTTGTGCCAGTTATGGCAGGCGTTTACATTGTAGGAAGCCTGATTCTGATTGGTCTTCATATCAATCACGTGCCGACAGCATTTATGATGATCATCAAGGGCGCGTTTGATCCGAAAGCGGTAATGGGCGCTGGTGCTGGTATCACCGTCCGTGAAGCAATCCGTTTTGGTGTAGCGAGAGGACTTTTCTCCAATGAGGCAGGTATGGGTTCCACACCGCATGCTCACGCACGTGCGAAAGCAGAAAGCCCGCATCATCAGGGGCTTTGTGCGATGATCAGTGTCTTTATTGATACATTTGTTATTTTAAATCTGACCGTATTTGCAGTCCTGACAACGGATGCGATGAGCTCCGGCAAGGATGGTACAGCGCTGACACAGGCGGCATTCATGCAGAGTTTTGGAAACTTTGGTTCTATTTTTATTGCGATCTGCCTGCTGTTCTTCGCATTTTCGACGATTCTGGGATGGCATTTCTTTGGCCTGACGAATGCGAAATATCTGTTCGGCGAGGGCGCGGCAAAGGTTTATTCCTTCATCGTTGTGATTTGTATTGTCATTGGTTCTATGTTAAAGGTAAATTTAGTATGGGCTCTGGCAGATTTCTTCAACGCGCTGATGGTTATTCCGAACGTTTTGGCATTACTTGCATTGAGTCATGTGGTTGTGGCGGCTGACCGGAAAGCGGAAGCGATCACGAAAAATGTGACACAGGCATATCGGGCTGCGGAAGAAAAGTAAGAGCAAATAAAGAGAAGATAAAAGGTAACTGTTCAGTAGGTCTGCGCATTTACTGCGCTGACCGTACGAAAACATGGA
>ENA-ORSA01000657-ORSA01000657.1-human-gut-metagenome-genome-assembly--contig:-NODE-657-length-35558-cov-14.368279_pt1 | contig 35558 bp, 27 predicted proteins | sample MGYA00242179_ERZ509142 | MGnify/ENA primary metagenome ERZ509142 (study PRJEB26280, sample SAMEA2338659) | human gut metagenome | biome: human gut; feature: human-associated habitat; material: faeces... | reverse complement strand
GTCAGCAGCAATGGCAGCGGCAGCATCGTGACGCTGACCGATGCGTATCTGGCCACCCTGAAAGCCGGTACGTATACAATTAAGATCGAGAATGCCACCCATGTGAGCACGGGCACGTTCACCATCAAGGCGGATGGCACCCCCAAGACGGCGGACGCCGGTATCGCGCTGTATGCGGTGATGGCCGTCAGCTCCCTGATGGGTACCGCTGTGGTCAGCAAGAAGTGCCGCAAGGCATAAGGCAATAACGCGCAATACCAAACCTTGAGTAGAGGGACGGTTCGGGTCAGTCCCGGACCGTCCCCGCTTTGACAATTTACGGACTCTGCCGGATTTCCGCCCTCCGGGGCGCTAAACGGCGAAGCGACATAACCGTCAAAGATAAGAGCGACTGGACACACAAGAGACAATAGTGGTGGGGAGCTGTGAAGCTTCCCACCACTATAACATTCAAGGTGTGAAGCAGATGACGAGCAATGAGCTGAAACACGAAGCCAAGAAACAGAAATGGAGCATGTATATACGCTGAAGTCCGCAGATGGCGGATGTTGCAGCGAAAACCGCAAAAAGCGATATAACGAAAAGAAGCGATGCACTACGCTTTGCCGGAAAACTGCTTTCTGTGTTTTTTGTCGTTGCTTTGCCTTGCGCCATGCTGCCTACCCGTGCAACGGTTGAAGAGCCGGCGCTTTTTCGCGCCTCCCTGATGTATAACGATACCACCAACGCGGCGGACAGCACGATCCTGTCCGCCGACTGCGGCGACCCGGCGGATCCGCCGTGGGAATATGCAATGGCGCAATATCTTCACGAGATGGAGGAGCACGGCGTGAGCCGCGATGCACTGCGCCGCATGACGCAGACCCTGCCCACACAGCTGCTGGGCCTTGAGGATGCGGCGGAGTAGGGGGGCGTTCACCGAGGGTGCTGCGATCTTCCAGATAGAAGATGACGCATCGGTTTGCATATTCAGCCCAAGACCCTGCACAGCGAGCCAAGAACGGTTCCTGCCGTCTAAAACGGAAAGCTTAACAAAACCTACATAGACACAATACAAAAACCGTGCTATACTGTGTGGAAAAATCGGGGCGATCGTCGGTTCGAGGAGGTGCATACCGTGACAGAAACCGGTTTCCATTTGAAACGCCGCCTGACGTCCTTTCAGATCATGATTTTGGGCTTTGCGGGCGTCATCCTGCTGGGCGCGCTGGTGCTGATGCTGCCCATCGCCGCCGCAAGCCGCACATGGACGCCGTTTCACGAGGCGCTGTTTACCTCCACCTCTGCGGTCTGTGTGACGGGACTGGTGGTACAGGACACCGGCAGCTACTGGTCCGGCTTCGGTCAGACGGTGATCCTGCTGCTGATCCAGATCGGTGGCTTAGGCGTCATCACCGCGGCTGTAACGTTTCTGATGCTCTCCGGCAGAAACATCTCACTGAAGGAGCGCAGCGCCATGCAGGATGCCATTTCCGCTCCGGCGGTGGGCGGCATCGTGCGCCTGACGCGGTTCATCCTCAAGGGAACGTTCCTTGTGGAACTGGTCGGGGCTCTCGCGCTGCTGCCGGCGTTCTGCCGGGACTATGGTCTGCGGGGCGTGTGGATGGCAATATTTCACTCCGTTTCCGCCTTCTGCAACGCGGGCTTTGATATTCTGGGGCGGGCGGATACGCTCTACCCTTCATTGACGGCGTACATGGCCGACCCGCTGGTCAACATCGTCATTATGCTGCTGATCATCGTGGGCGGCATCGGCTTTCTGACGTGGGACGACATCTGCACCCACCGGCTGCACCTGCGGCGGTACCGGATGCAGAGCAAGGTCATCCTGAGCACGACGGCGCTGCTGATCGTGCTTCCGGCGACCTTGTTCTTCCTGACGGACTTTGCCGCCCTGCCCACAGGGGAAAGGGTGCTGGCGTCTCTCTTTCAGGCGGTCACGCCGCGGACAGCCGGTTACAACACCGCGGATCTGACGAAGATGGGCGATACCTCGCAGGCGGTCACCATCCTGCTGATGCTTACCGGCGGCGCACCCGGCTCCACGGCGGGCGGCATAAAGGTCACGACGCTGGCGGTGCTGGCTGCCAACGCCGCCGCCGTTTTTCACCGGCGGGAAGAGCCGCAGCTTTTTGGCCGCCGGCTGGAGAATTCCGCGGTCAAAAACGCCGCCGCCATCCTGCTGCTGTATCTGGGACTGACCTTCGCGGGTGCGGCGGTCATCAGCGCAGCGGAGGGACTGCCGCTTGGTGTCTGCCTCTATGAAACGGCTTCCGCCGCCGGAACGGTGGGGCTGACACTGGGACTGACGCCGCAGCTTGGCACGCTGTCACAGGCAGTGCTGATCCTGCTGATGTTTTTCGGACGCGTGGGTGGACTGACGCTGATCTACGCCGCGTTTTCCGGGCACGATCTCACCTGCGCCCGGTGTCCCAAAGAAATGATCACCGTAGGCTGAAAGGAGCGCACGATGAAAAACGTATTATTGATCGGACTCGGCCGCTTCGGGCGGCATCTTGCCATGCAGCTGAGCGAGCTGGGGCATCAGGTCATGGCGGTGGACAGAGACGAGGAGCGCGTCAACGAGTGTATGCCCTTCGTCACCAACGCGCAGATCGGCGACAGTACCCGCGTGGATTTCCTGCGCTCGCTGGGCGTCAGCAACTACGATGTCTGCTACGTCACCATCAGCGGAAATTTCCAGAACTCGCTGGAAACGACGTCTCTGCTCAAAGAACTGGGGGCAAAGTATGTGGTGTCCCGCGCGGAGCGTGACGTGCAGGCGAAATTTCTGCTGCGCAACGGCGCGGACGCGGTGACATACCCGGAAAAACAGCTGGCGAAGTGGGCGGCCATCCGCTACACCGCCAACCACATCTTCAGCTACATAGAGCTGGACGAGAAGCACGCCATCATCGAGGTCGCTGTGCCGGACAGCTGGCAGGGGCACAGCATCGGCGAGCTGGATATTCGCAAAAGGTACGGCGTCAACATCCTCGGCGTGAAGCGAAGCGGCAAAACCAACGTGACCATCTCGCCGGAAACGGTGCTGGACGGCAGTCTGACGCTGCTGGTGCTGGGCGAGTATACGGCACTGAAAAAGTGCTTCCGTCTGTAAACTTCGGCGAAATTCACCGGCCTTTCTTTACCGTGCAAAAAAAGGACTGGCACAGCGCGTGCCAGTCCTTTTTTTCGTACAGCCGCCACTGTCTGCGCTGACGGTCATCCGATCTCGCCCTTTGTGCGCTTCTTAGCGCGGCACACCGCTGCCGCAGCCAACAGCAGTCCGGACGCTGCCGCCAGCATCACCATAAAGGCGATATTGCCGCTATCCCCGGTGGCCGGTGAGCTGATCGCGGCGCTCGGATAGTAGTAATGCGTGCCGTTGCTCGCCGTATAGCTGCAGCGTATGGAGCCGATGGTCAGCGCGCCGCTGGTCACACCGTCACAGAAGCGGTACACGGGACGCTGCCCGTTCACGGTATATTCCGCGCCTGCGATGGCAAAGCCCTCGTTGTTTGCGGCGGTATTCACACCGGCGGCGGGCTGAACATGGACGATCTCCGGGGCTGCTGTGCCGTTCAGGGTAATTTTCGCCATGCGGTTGCCGTAGCCGTCATCCGCCGCAACCCAGAGCTTCTTTTCGTAGGTGTCATAGTCCAGCGCCATGGCGCCGCCCAGCTTGGTGTCAATGTCCGCGATCTGCACCACAGTCTCATCCTTGTTGAGGACATAGGCGTACACATGGCCGTTGTCCTCCAGCGCCACAAAGAACACACCGCCGGCAACGGCGTTGGGATAATTGACCGCGTCAAACGGTTTGCCGGTGTTTTTATCGATCAGTTTGCCGTTGACATCGGTGTTTGCGACCCATTCCACCGCCTCAATGCCCATGTTGGCGGAGACCTGCGGCAGAGACGCGGTCAGATCCCACTGCTTCTGCGCCACCAGACGCGTACCGACTTTGTTGGGATCGACCATCAGGATCGTGTTATAGTTCACGCCCTTGGCGCTGTTGTCGCGCTCGGAGGCAAGGTAAACCATGCCGCTGCCGTCCACCGTGATGCCCTCGGCATCGGGACCTTTGGCCTTTTCGCTGTCGGCGTCCTTTTGGAAGCAGACACGCTTGCCCTGCTCAAAGCCGCTGGCAAAGGTCAGCGTGCCATCCTTGGCCACATTCATGACCCAGAAGGTGGCGGTGCCGTTGTCCACGGCATAGAGCCTGCCACCCGCAAAGTCTAGGCCGGAGGAGTCCTCCAGGAAGGTGGGCGTTGTGTCAAATGTATGCACCTTGTCGCTGCCGGGCCATGCGATAACATCCGGGATACCGGCAAATTTGTTTGCCGCGCCGGGGGTAGCCTCCAGCGTGTTCTGATAGCTGCTGCCGTTGACATCCGGATACAGTCCCCAGGTGGGGTTGGTATGGCTTCCGTCAGGCCAGGTCGCTGCGGCGATCTGCTCTCCGCCCTCAAACAGGCGGACGGAGTCCCCCTTGCCCAGACCGAACGCAAAGCCCTTTGCACCGCTGTCGTCCTGATAGATCACCAGAAATCCGTTTGCCGGAATAGTCGTTCCGTCAGGAATGGTATAGGGATCCTTGCCCTTGCTGTCCTTCAGCACAAGGCCGGAGATGTCCAGCACTTCGCCTGTAGGGTTGGCCAGCTCCACCCAGTCCGCAACGCCGTTGGGGTCGTTGGACTGCACTTCGTTGATGACCACGGGGTTGACGACTTTGTTCTTTTTGCCCTTGGTGGCGGTGGCAAAATCCTGAAATTCACCGGTGCCGTCCGGGATGCGGGCATAGACGCCGTTTGCGTGGACAGCCCATTCATATTCGGCAATGAGATCACCGCCGGCATCGTAGATCGCGGCCTTGTCCGCCTTGCCCAAACCGAAGGTAAAAGCTTTATTCTGCTCCAACACATAGAGTGCGCCGGGAGCCAGTGTCGTTCCGGCCGCCACCGGCGTGACATCCGCCTTGTGTCCCACCGGATCGTTATCCAGCAGATACCAGCCGGAAATGTCAACAGGCTGCATGCCGGTGTTCATGATCTCCACCCAATCGGTTGCGTCGCCGTTGGACTCTACCTCGTTGATCACGATGGTGGGCGCATAGTATTCATTGGCGGTGCCCTTTGTCTCCTTAGTCAAGCGGAATGCACCCGTGCCATCGGGATAGCGCCCGTAGGAAGCCTTCGCCGCGTCGCCGTCATAGGAGGCATGCGCTGTCCAGCTATACTCATCCAGCAAATTGCTGTCTTTGTCGTACAAGCGGATGGAATCGCCGGAGCCAATGCCGATGGCCGCTTCAAACGTGCCTTCTGCAAAGGTTTTTGTCTGATCGTCATAGATCAGACCGCTGCTCTTGGCATCCACCACCAGCAGTGCTCCCGCGGCGATCGTGCTCCCATCCGGGAAACGCCAGCGGTGATCGTCGGAATTGTCCCGCAGCTCGAAGCCGGAGATGTCCAGCGTCTCCGCGCCGGTATTCATCAGCTCCACCCAGTCGTCCGGGCTGGAGTTGATCTCGTTGAGCACCAGAGCGGGTTTTGCGGAAGGCTCTGGCTGGGTCGGTTCCGGCGCGGCAGGCGCTGCATTGACCGCACCGGGGGTGGCATCCGCATCGGCAAAGCTGCCATCGCTCTGCCGGGACCATGTGCCGACCGCCACGCTGGTATAGGCATAGCTGTCGATCTGTGCTCCGCCGGCGTCATACAGAATGGCGGTATCCGCTTTGCCCAATCCGAAGTCGAAATTGACCGTTTCTTCAAGAACCAGGAATGCGCCGGGTGCCAGAACGGTGCCCTCCGCCAGCGGCGTGGTTTTTCCCTCCGTTTTTCGTTCCTCGCCTTTATCATCGGTCAGATACCAGCCGGAGATATCCACCGTCTCTGTGCCGGTGTTGGTGATCTCCACCCAGTCATTGCCTTTATTCGGCGCATCCGATTCCACCTCGTTGATGACGACGGATGGCTGCTGCGTCTGCGTTTCCGGCGCAGCGCCTGTCGCCAGTGCCTGTGCTGGCAGCAGCATAGCCGCCGACAGCAGGATACTGAGAATTTTGGCTGTTCGTTTCATAGGAAGCCTCCTGCGTAAGAATCTGGAATATCTGTCATCCCGATCCTTAGTGTAGGCGGCCAACGTAAAATCCACAACGTGAGCACTGTAAAATCGCAGAGAGTGTAACGAGTCGTTCCGACAATCACAAACGCCGGAAACCGTAGCGGTTTCCGGCGTTTTTATGTGCTTCCACCTGTACGGGGGCGGAAAAGGGCTTACTGCTTCAGCTCCAGCGTCCGCCGGTAGGCGGCGATGACGGCGTTCATGGCGGCGGCGCGCAGGCCGCCCTCCTCCAGCGCCCGTACACCGGCGATGGTGGTGCCGCCGGGGGAGCATATCTCGTCCTTCATCAGGCCGAAGGGCTTGCCGCTCTCCAGCGCCAGCTGCGCCGCGCCCAGCAGCATCTGGGCGGCGAAGGTGTTGGCCTTGGCGCGGGGCAGACCGCAGGTCACGGCGCCGTCCGCCAGCGCCTCCATGAACAGGCATGCGAACGCGCCGCCGCATCCGGCCACCGCGCTGCCGGCGTCGATCAGCTCCTCCGGCAGGGCTTCCAGCCGCCCGGAGGCGGTCATGTCGCGCAAAAGCGCGTCAAGCTGCTGCTGCGTCACGGCGCTGTTTGTGTCGTACAGCGTCAAGCCCGCGCCCACCGCGCAGGCGGTGTTGGGCATGATCCGCACCACGGCGCTGCCGGGCACGGCCTGCTCGATGGCCGCGATGGTCACGCCCGCCGCCATGGACACCAGCAGGGGCTTGTCCTCCCGCGCCGTCAGGGTCGGACGCAGCTGCGCCAGCACGCCCGGCAGCAGATGGGGCTTTACGCCAAGAAAAATGCAGCCGCAGGAGGAAGCGATGGTCTCCGCGTCCGCGCAGTGGGCGCCCAGCTCCGCGGCCAGCGCCTCCGCCCTGGCCATCGTGCGGTTGTTGAGGAAGATGTCGGTGGGGGACACCGTTTTGACCAGCGCCCGCGCCAGCGCGCCGCCCATGTTGCCTGTGCCGATAAATCCGTATGTCATGGTATGCACCTCGTTTCCATTTTTCCCTATTATAATCCACCCGCTGCCGGAGCGCAACAGAAAGAAAGCCGCGCGCGTAAGAGAAAAGCCGTCCCGGAATCAACTCCGGAACGGCTTTTGTTATGTATCGATGGTATAAGTAACAGCGCAGCCCTCCGCCGCAAAGCGTTCGTCGATCATGTCTTTTATGCTCTCGACGGTGCTTTTGGCGATCTTGTTGGCCTTGGGATAGAGCCACTGGTCGATGGCGCCCACCTCCACCGTCCGCGCATCGGTGTGCAGCTTGACCGGCACGCCGATGCCGTGATCCTGCCATTTCAGGTACAGATACCCGTCCTCAACGGTCATGTCCCCGTGCTGCATTTTCTTGAAGCGTTTTATTGTTTTCCGGTTAGTTTTCCGGTTATTGGAATCCGGTTCGTCTCTCAGCTCCCGCCAAAAGCGCCACAGGGTCTGCTCGGGTTCAAGACCTACGATGGGAGGCAGCGTCTGCGGGGAGGCGGCATAGGGAAACCTGCCGCCGAACAGATACCGGCGGATGAGCCTTATGCCGCGGTTCTTCACCGGATACCCGAAGCCCACATAGGGGAGCCGCATGCTGTCGAACGTGCAGCTGCGCCGCTCCAGATCGACCACGCAGGGCAGCGCCGCTGTTTCGGAGCCGTCGCCGCCGCCCTTGCCGACAGTGTCGGACAGTCCGGTGCGGAGCTGCTCCTCCACGCGGTCTGCGAGTATCACGATCACGATGACCTGATGGAGGGGCGCGCTTCGCTGCGCCCTGTCCAGAAACCGGTGCATTTTCGCACCTTTCAGCGCTCTGGCGTTGGCCTTTGCGGAGCTGACGATCAGGCGGTACTGCTCCTGATCCAGAAGCTCCACGGAGTAGACCGCCATGAGCTTTTCGATGCCGCTGGAATAGATGGTCATAGGGGCGCTGCTCTTATACCGCAGTATCTGGGGCTGCGGGGCGAGAGCGGTCGGCATGCACGGGTGCCCGAAGCGGGATATCCGCCGCCGGACGCTCTGCGCCGAGAAGGAGCGCGGCAGCGTGAAGCAGGCACGCGCTGTGTTGTAGCAGTGCAGTGTGGCAAACAGAATGTCCAGCTCCATCAGGATACAGAAATTCTTGATGGCGTATACCAGACAGCCGGCCATCGCACCGATACAGGCCAGCGCCTTTATCCCATCGGGAACGAAGGGAAGCTTGACCACGATGACGGCGGGAACGGCGAACGCGCCTATAACGACCACCAGTATCCGGCAGAGCAGAGCGTTTTTCAGACGAGGGAAGGGCAAGCACATCACCCCTGTTCTTCAGCGGTATACGCTGTTTTTCTTCATTATACCCTGTCCGCCGCCGGAGCGCAACAGAAAGAAAGCCGCGTATCGGGCGGACTCAGCCCGCCTGTTCGCCGGTGGACTGCGCCGCCAGAGCGATGGCGTCCTGGATGTGGCGGCAGAAGTTTTCGCGCCCCACCTTGTCCACAAAGCCGGCGTGCTCCATCACATGCATGGGCTGCTCGTTGACGTGGGAGAAGATCACGCGGATGCCCTTTTTGGCGCACTCGTCATACAGGTCCTCCAGCGCGTTGAAGGCCGTGACGTCCAGCGCGTTGACCATGTGCATGCGGATGACCAGACAGCGGGTGAACTCCTTGACAGTGATCTCGCCGATGCGCTCGGCCATGCCGAAGAACAGGGGGCCGCGGATCTCGTACACCCGCACATGGAGGGGCACCTCCGTCAGCTGATCCTCCGGCATGTCCTTGTACTTCCAGCCGCGGATCTCCGTCTCGTCGCTCATGCGCTTCATGAACAGCAGGGCGGCCAGCAGCATGCCCACCTCGATGGCCACCACCAGATCGAAGATCACCGTCAGCAGGAAGGTCAGCACCAGCACCAGCAGGTCGCTGCGGGGCGCGCACCGGCAGAGCCGGACGAAGGCGCGCCACTGGCTCATGTTATAGGCGACGCTGAAGAGGATGGCGGCGATGCAGGGCATGGGGATCAGCGCGGCGTAGGGCATCAGCACCACCAGCACCAGCACAAGCACCAGCGCGTGCACCATGCCGGCCACCGGCGTGCGGCCGCCGGACTTGATGTTGGCGGCGGTGCGGGCGATAGCGCCGGTGGCGGGGATGCCGCCGAACAGGGCGGAGCCGATGTTGCCGATGCCCTGTGCGATCAGCTCCGTGTTGGAGTTGTGGTGGGTGGCCACCATGCCGTCCGCCACCACGCAGGACAGAAGACTCTCGATAGCCGCCAGGATCGCAATGGTGAACGCGCTGGAGATCATACTCTCCATGGTGGAGAAGGAGAAGTCCGGCAGCGTGAAGCTGGGCAGCCTGTTGGAGATGGTATAGAGGTCGCCGATGGTGTTCACCGGCAGCTCCAGCAGCTGCACCATGGCGATACCCACCAGCACGGCGATAAGGCTGCCGGGAATCAGGCGGTTGACCTTCGGCCAGAGGATCAGAATGGCCAGACAGACGGCGCCCACCAGCACCGCCCAGACATTGACGGTGCCCAGATTCCGGAAAAAGCAGGCGGCCTTTTCCATCGTCTCGATGGGCTTGTCCGCGTACGTCACGCCGAAAAAGTCCTTCCACTGGCCGATGAAGATGGTCACGGCGATACCGGCGGTAAAGCCGGTGGTGATGGTGTAGGGGATGAAGCGGATCAGGCTGCCCAGCCTCAGCACGCCCATCAGGATCAGAATGACGCCGGCCATGACGGTGGCCAGAGCCAGCCCGCCCATGCCGTGCTGCGCCACGATGCCAGCCACGATGGTGGCAAAGGCGGCGGTGGGACCGGCGATCTGCACGCAGCTTCCCCCGAAGAAGGAGATCAGGAAGCCGGCGATGATGGCGGTGTAGATGCCCTGCTCAGGGCTGACGCCGCTGGCCAGAGCCAGAGCGATGGAAAGGGGCAGCGCGATGATGGCCACGATCACGCCGGATACCAGATCCTTTGTGAACTGGCGGCCGGAGTAGTGCTTGAGACAGTCAAACAGCGCGGGGGTAAACACTTTCTTTTTCATATTCTCTTTCTCTCTCCTTTTGCCGCAGAGCGGCCTGTATATCATACCGCTTTTGCCCGTCCCGCCGCAATCCGAAAAACGGCGAAAATACCCGCTTTTCTTCCGATGCTTTGTGGATATGCAACAAAACCGGGCATTGGCACCCCGGACGGGCGTGCTGCGTAGGATAGACCGTACGGAGCCGCCCGGCTCCGGATGTGCACCGATACTGACTGAGGAAAGTGTGATGGTTACGGAAGTGCTGTGGGGGGTACTGCTCCCGTTTTTCGGCACGTCGCTGGGCGCGGCGTGCGTCTTTTTCCTGCACAAGCTGCCGGGCGACGGCCTGCAGCGGGTGCTGCTGGGCTTCGCCGCCGGGGTCATGGCCGCGGCGTCGGTGTGGAGCCTGCTGATCCCGGCCATCGACCGCGCCGCGCCGCTGGGCACATGGGCGTTTCTCCCGGCGGCGGTGGGGCTGTGGCTGGGCGTGCTGCTGCTGTACCGGATGGACAAAAAAGCGCCGGAGAGCAGCCATACCCATACGCTGACGCTGGCCGTCACGCTGCACAACGTGCCGGAGGGCATGGCGGTGGGCGCGGCCTACGCCGGGTGCCTGGCTGCGGGAGGCGATCTGGCGCCGGCGCTGACGCTGGCGCTGGCCATCGGCATCCAGAACGTGCCGGAGGGCGCGGTGATCTCCCTGCCCCTGCGGGCGGAGGGCAGGCCGAAGCCCCGCGCCTTTGCGGCCGGGGTGCTGTCCGGCGCGGTGGAGCCGCTGGGCGCGGCGCTGACCATCGCGGCGGCGCAGCTGATCGTCCCGGCGCTGCCGTATCTGCTGGGCTTCGCCGCAGGCGCCATGCTGTATGTGGTGGCGGTGGAGCTGCTGCCCACTGCGGCGCGGGGCGGCGCACTGAGCGCGGCGGTGGGCTTCACGGTGATGATGGTGCTGGACGTGGCTCTGGGATGATGCGGGGTTGACATCCGGCGAGTATTGCTATATAATGAGTGTCAATTAAATATCAGTCCGTCGATCCAATGTAGCCGATGCACGCAAAGCCCGGTCGGGCAGACGTCGGCATAAAAGGAAACGGGGTAGCCAAACCCCACGCGACCGGCACTGTGAGCGCAAGAATGCACCGAAGCGGCGCGAGCCGCCGGGACGAAAGTCCGCCATTGTGGGCAAGCCCATGAGAAGGTAGGCTGCAAACGGGGAGGAAGACCCTCCGGGGCGCGAGTCAGGAGAATTGCATTGAGTAGGACGAATGATGCAGCGGGCGTGTTCTCCGTGTGTGAAGGCTGTGCAAAGACGTACCGGGCGGTTTTGTGACCGTCGGCACTCTTTCCGCGGTACTGCACCCATATCGCCCGGCGTTCCGCCGGGCTTTTTTGCGCCCGCACCGGCCCTGTCAAGCCAAGGGTGCTGCGCACCTGCTTTCCATAAGGGGCGGAGGCTTTGCCGAGCCTCCGCCCCTCCTCTTATCTCTTGCTGACTTTACCATATTGCTCTGAAAGGAGGCGATGACCGTGGACAGACTGCTGCGCGGCTGCCATCCGGCGGTGAGCTTCAGCTATTTCGCGCTGGTTATCGCCTGCGCCATGTTTTTCATGCACCCGTTGTGCCTTGCACTGTCGCTGCTGGGCGCGGGCTGCTGCGCCGCGCAGCTGGTGGGCGGGCGCGGCCTGCGGCAGCGGATCGTCTGGCTGCTGCCCATGGCGCTGCTGGCGGCGCTGGTGAACCCGGCCTTTGTCCATCAGGGCGCCACCATCCTGACGTATTTTCCCTCCGGCAATCCGCTGACGCTGGAGAGCATCCTTTACGGCTGCGCCTCCGGCGTACTGCTGGCCGCCGTGGTGCTGTGGTTCGTGTGCGTCACGGACGTGATCACCTCCGACAAGGTGGTGTATCTGTTCGGGCGGATCATCCCGGCGCTGTCGCTGCTGCTGAGCATGACGCTGCGGTTCGTGCCGCAGTTTACCCGGCGGCTGCGGACTGTGGCGCAGGCGCAGCGCCGGTTGGGGCGGGATGCCGGGCGCGGCTCTGTGCGCCGGCGGCTGCGGGAGGCCATGCGGGTGTTCTCCATCGTGGTCACATGGAGCCTGGAAAGCGGCCTGATCGCCGCCGACAGTATGCGCGGCCGGGGCTACGGCCTGCCGGGGCGCACCGCCTTCGCCCTGTACCGCCTTGACCGGCGGGACGCGGCCATGCTGACGTGGATGGCCTTCTGCGGGCTGTATCTGCTGGGCGGCGGGCTGGCCGGGGGACTGGCCTTTCAGTACTATCCGCTGCTGTCCGCCGGGGCGGTGACGCCGCTGACCGTCAGCTTTTTCGCGGTATACGGATTACTATGCTTCACGCCGGCGCTGGTGGACGGTGCGTCCCGCCGGCTGTATCTCACACGGAAGGGAGGGGATCATCATGCCTGAGCTGGTGCGGTTGGAGCACTATGGCTTCACCTATCCGCAGCAGACGCGCCCGGCGCTGTCGGACGTAGAGCTGACCATCCGGGAGGGCGAATTCTGGGTGCTGTGCGGCACCTCCGGCTGCGGCAAGACCACCCTCCTGCGGCAGCTGAAGCCGTCCCTGCGCCCCCACGGGGCGGTGCAGGGCTGCGTGTGGTTCGATGGGCAGCCGCTGGAGCAGCTGCCGCCCCGCCGCCAGACGGCGGACATCGGTTTCGTGCTGCAATCCCCGGAGGAGCAGACCGTCACCGACAAGGTGTGGCACGAGCTGGCCTTCGGGCTGGAGAGCCTGGGCTATGACACGCCCGCCATCCGCCGCCGGGTGGCGGAGATGGCGTCGTTCTTCGGCATACAGGACTGGTTCCACCGGCGGGTGGACGAGCTGTCCGGCGGACAGAAGCAGCTGCTGGCGCTGGCCTCCGTGATGGTGATGCAGCCGCGGCTGCTGATACTGGACGAGCCCACCAGCCAGCTGGATCCCATCGCCGCCGCCGACTTTTTGCAGACGGTGGGGCGGCTGAACCGGGAGCTGGGCGTTACCGTGCTGCTGACGGAGCACCGGCTGGAGGAGGCGCTGCCTTTGGCCACCCACGCCGCCGTGCTGGACGGCGGGCGGCTGCTGTGCGCCGGCGCGCCGGAGGAGGTGTGCCGCGCCCTGCGCGGGCAGGGACACGACATGTTTCTGGCCATGCCCGCCGCCGTGCGCATCTGGGCATCTGTGGACGCGGACGCGTCCTGCCCCATCACCGTGCGGGAGGGGCGGGACTTTCTGACGGACTGGTGCGGATCGCATCCGCTGCGCCCGCTGCCGCCGGAGCCGGCCTATCCCGCCGGGGAGCCGGTGCTTACCGGCGAGGGTCTGTGGTTCCGGTACGACGGCCAAACGGAGGACGTGGTGCGGGGATTGGATATCCAATTGCGCCGGGGCGAGCTGCTGGCGCTGCTGGGCGGCAACGGCGCGGGCAAATCCACCACGCTGGGTCTGCTGTCCGGAGCGCTGACGCCCCAACGGGGCGCCGTGTCCTGCACCGGGCGGCTGGGCGTGCTGCCGCAGGATCCCCGGTGCCTGTTCGTGAAAAACACCGTCCGGCAGGATCTGTACGAATCCTTCGACGGCACGGCTGTGGCTCCGGAGGAGCGGCAGCGCCGCATGGAGCAGGTGGTGGCGCTGTGCCGCCTGACGGAGCTGCTGGATCACCACCCCTACGACCTGTCCGGCGGCGAGCAGCAGCGGGCGGCGCTGGCCAAGGTGCTGCTGCACCGGCCGAATATCCTGCTGCTGGACGAGCCCACCAAGGGGCTGGACGCCGCCTTCAAGCAGAGCTTTGCCGCCATCCTGTCGGCGCTGACGGCGAGCGGCGTGTCCGTGCTGATGGTCAGCCACGACGTGGCCTTCTGCGCCCAATACGCCCACCGCTGCGCCCTGTTCTTCGACGGCAGCATCGTCACCTCCGGCGCGCCGCGTGCGTTCTTCTCCGGCAACAGCTTTTACACCACCTCCGCCAACCGCATGGCGCGGACGCTGTGCCCCGAGGCGGTGACGCCGGAGGACGTGATGACCGTTATCGGCGGTACGGTGCCGCCTCAGCCGGAGCAGGAGACGGCGTACCAACCGCTGCCGCCGGTGGCGGAGGAGTCCGCCGCGTGGAAGCCGAAAAAGCTTCCGTGGTGGCGGAAGGCGGCCGCCGTCCTGTGCGGCGGCGGAGCACTGGCCATCTTCTGGCATGCCGCCAGGAACACCGACCTGACCCGGCTGGTGGGCGGCGGCGCTCTTTCGCAGGAGGGCTGGCGGACGCTGGCACTGTACGGCCTGTTCATCGCCCTGCTGTTCGGCTGCATCGCCGCCGTGGGGCGGCGTTCCCGGCCTTTGACCATGCTTCCCACGCCGATGCAGAGGCGGCGGCTGTCCAAGCGTACCCGTGCGGCGGCGCTGCTGATCCTGCTGTGTATCCCGGCCACGCTGTATCTGGGCTTCCGCTGGCTGGGGAATACGGGGTATTACCCGGTGGCCTTTGCGGTGCTGCTGGAATGTATGGCGCCCTTCTTCCTTGTGTTCGAGGGACGCCGCCCTCAGGCGCGGGAGCTGGTGCTGGTGGCCACCCTGTGCGCGCTGGGCGTGGCGGGCCGCGCGGCGTTCTTCATGCTGCCCCAGTTCAAGCCGGTGCTGGCGCTGACCATTATCTCCGGCGTGGCGCTGGGCGGCGAGACGGGCTTTCTGGTGGGCGCTGTGACCATGCTGGCCAGCAACGTGCTGTTCTCCCAGGGGCCGTGGACGCCGTTCCAGATGTTCGCCATGGGCATCATCGGCTTTCTGGCGGGCGTGCTGTTCCGCCGGGGCTGGCTGCGCCGCAGCCGCGCTGCCCTGTGCGTGTTCGGCGCCATCGCCGCCGTGGTGATCTACGGCGGCATCATGAACCCGGTGTCGGCGCTGCTCTACGCCCGGACGCTGGAGTGGAAGGTCATCGCCGCCTACTACGTCACCGGCTTCCCGATGGACTGCGTCCATGCGGCGGCCACGGTGTTCTTCCTGTGGGTGCTGGCGGAGCCGATGCTGGAGAAGCTGGACAGGATCAAGGTCAAGTACGGCCTTGTGGAATAAGCGAACGCCCGTATGCCTGCTGGCATACGGGCGTTTTTACGGCGCAACCTGAAGTTTCCGTGGTTTTTTGCCGCCGCAACCGGAAGTTGATGGACAATCCGCGCCGCGTCCTGTATAATGGCGGCAAGGACACCGGAAGGGAGGAGTGCGTATGGCATCCATCCGCTGCAAGGCCTGCGGCAAAACATACGACTATCGCAAGGAGGGCTTCTGCCCCAAGTGCGGCGCCTATAACCGTCCGCCCCGGCAGGAATGGGTGGACGCGGAGGGCACTGTCCGCTACGCCGGGCAGGAGAAGGAGTGCTACGAGCGCAAGGAGTGCCACGAGGAGAAGGTCTGCTACGAGGAGCAGACCCGCCGCCCCAAGCCCTACATCCGGCATCATGTGCCGAAAAAGGGGATAATAGGCGCGGTGATCGCCGTGATCGTCATTATAATACAGCTGAATCTGGTGCGCGGCTGCGTGGCCAATGATTTTGGCAGCATCTTCGGCGGTAAGGAGGAGCTGACGCCCGACTATCCCAACTACGGCTGGGAGCAGGAAGCACCCGCCGAGGAGATCGAGTCCACAGCGCGGGAGTACGCGGAGCTGGGCGCGGTGTTTACGTTGGGAGAGGACGAGGATGACTTCACCACCGTGAACGATGTGTGGATGGATGACAATGATCGGCTCCACGTCATCGTGACGCAGGAGGAGACATACCAGTCGTTCCCCAACCTGTGCAGCATGGACAGTGACGGAAACGAAAACTGGCTCTGGCTGGAGGGTATAAAGGACACGGATAAGGGCGAGTACACGTTTGAGTGCGTATATGACCTGTCGTATGCGCCCCACGACAATATGTGGCTGGTGTTCTATGGCGTAGACAGAGAAGTGTGGATGGGCATCGAACCGACAATATAAAACAAGACGGCCGTATGGCCGTCTTGTTGCAAATAAGCTGTACTTGCCGGTATTAAAGATATTATTGGAAGCCATCGAGACTTTGAACAAAACTCTCGATTTCTTTCCGTATATCCCTTAATATCTCGTTTTGGAAAACCCTATATTTCCGCAGAAGAGGTATGAAGGAAATAAATGTTATGTTCTCAAAAAATGAGCATATAGTCTCATCAATTTCAATTAAATTACCGTTAGAATCCGCAAAATCGACTTGTAACGTTGCAGTATATCCATCGAATGGACTGCTTCGCAGTTTATCTGTTGTGTCGATCCAACGATGTATACTGACGGTGTAATTCCAACCATGTGAGTTAGATACACTTAAACATAAGGAGCCAAATTCCCTTTGGAATTTTGCCAATTGCTGATTCTCATACCGTTGAATATCTGCGAATACGGATTCATCTATTTCACAATAATAGCGAAACATGAATTACCTCCATATTGTCTTTCTGAAAGACAATCCCGAACGAGTACTGGTTTTGGGATTCCATTTGTTACCTTGCAAATGAATCTCGTGATTGTTATGGCTTGAATGTAATTCAGCAGACTGAAGAATACAACCCAATTTCGGTATCGTAAAAGGAGGGACTCGCACTCACTATTTAGATTGCCACATAAATTTCGTTCGGACTTCTTTGACAAGCCGAACAGCCGCACACCTCGGTGTGCGGCTGCTTTTTATATCTCAGAACTTATCCTTATTGAATATCCGCAGGATCTCGTCGAAGGACTTGTCCATCTCATCCTGTCCCTGCTCGCCCTTGACCTCGTCCAGCGGCTGGGGTGCGCCGTTGGCGTCGGCCTGCGCCGGCTGGGTCGCGGCGGCGGCGTTGGCCGCCTGCTGCGCCTCGTCGAAGCCCGTGGCGATGACGGTGACGCGGATCTCGTCGTCCAGCGTCTCGTCGAAGGCGGCGCCGAAAATGGTCAGCGCATCGGGATGCACCGCCTGCTGCACCAGCGTGGCGGCCTGCTCCACCTCCTCCAGACCGATGTCCATGGAGCCGGTGACATTGATCAGCACGCCCCGTGCGCCGTTGATGGACGTTTCCAGCAGGGGGGAGGAGATGGCCATGCGCGCCGCTTCCTCGGCCTTGCCCTTGCCGGCGGCGCGGCCGACGCCCATGTGGGCAAGACCGGCGTCCTTCATGATGGCCGTCACGTCCGCAAAGTCCAGATTGATGAACCCGGTGTCGCGGATCAGGTCGGAGATGGACTGCACCGCCTGACGCAGCACGTCGTCCGCGATCTCGAAGGCGTTGGCAAAGGTGATCTTCTGGTCGGTGGCGTATTTCAGGCGCTCGTTGGGAATGATGACAAGGGAATCCACCTTGCTGCGCAGCTCCTCGATGCCCTGCTCCGCCTGGGTCATGCGGCGGCGGCCCTCAAAGCCGAAGGGCTTCGTCACCACGCCCACGGTGAGGATACCGGCCTCCCGCGCGATCTCCGCCACCACAGGGGCTGCGCCGGTGCCGGTGCCGCCGCCCATGCCCGCGGTGATGAACACCATGTCGGTGTTCTCCAGCGCCTTGGCCATCTGGTTGCGGCTCTCCTCGGCCGCCTTGCGTCCCACGTCGGGGTTGGAGCCTGCGCCCTTGCCGCCGGTGAGCTTCTCGCCGATCTGAATTTTATAGGTAGCGCTGGAAGCATTCAGCGCCTGCTTGTCCGTATTCACGGCCACAAAATCCACGCCCTGCGCGCCGCTGCGTACCATGCGGTTGACCACATTGTTGCCGCCGCCGCCTACGCCCACGACCTTGATGCTGACAACATTTTCCGGGCCTGTCTCCAATCCAAAAGCCATGTCTGCTCCTCCTGCCATAATTTGTATGAAAATGGGGAATAATCCCCGCCAAAGTGCCATATATTGTATTGTATTACGAATCAGCGCAAGCGTCAAGTGAAAGCACTTAATTTGCGAAAAAACTTTTCGACTCCGTCATTCCGGGATGAACCGCGCCTTGCCCTCCTGCATCATGTTGATGACGCCCTTTTCGTTGGCCTCCAGCTTTTCCACCACCGCCAGCAGATAGTCCAGCTTGTAGCCGTAGTCCGCGTCCCAGGGGAAATACACGTTGAACCGCCCCAGATAGCCCAGCGTCAGCTGCGCCGGGTCGCTCATGTCGATCAGCGCCACGTCGCCGCCCATGCCGCGCTCGTCCAGCGCCTGCATCAGCGCCAGCAGCTGCGTCAGCGCCAGCTCCTGTCCCTCCGCCGCCTGTGCGGGCTGCCCCACCACCGGCTCCACCAGCATAAGACCCTTGACCTGTATCCGCTTTTTGGCTGCGCTGGCCGCCACGTCGTCCACGATGGTTCCCGTGTCGCACAGCAGATAGGCCTTGCCGTCCTGCACGATGGCCGCCGGGTCGGTACACTCGGTGACGATGATGCGCAGACCGTCCGGCATATCCCGGCGGAACTGCACCGTCTCGATATAGGGCAGCGCGGCGCGGATGCGCTCCGCTGCCCGGTACTTGTTCATCAGGAACATGTTGTCCCCCACCTGCACCTCCGCCGCGTCGATGATCTCCTGGGCGGAGTAGCGCTGGCTGCCGCTGACGTCGATGGTGCGTATACGGAAAAACAGCGTCAGAGCCAGAGCGATGGCGGTGCAGATCAGCACAAAAGCCAGCAGCTTGTAGAGGAAGCTCAGGCTCCCTCTCCGCCGCTTGTGGTTGTACCGTTTACGCCTTGCCATCGTTCCGACTCCTCCGCTGCTTTGCTGTCAGTTTTCCTCTGTAATGTGTGCGCCCAGCGCCCGCAGGTGGGCGGGCAGTTCCTCATAGCCCCGGTGGATGTGCCCCACGCCCTGCACGGTGGTGATGCCCTCTGCGGCCAGCCCCGCCGTTACCAGCGCGGCTCCACCCCGCAGGTCGGTGGCCACCACCTCCGCGCCGTGGAGACGCTCCACGCCGCACACCACCGCCACGCGACCCTCCGTGCGGATATCCGCGCCCATGCGGATCAGCTCCGGCACATGGCGGTAGCGGCTCTGAAAAATATTCTCCACGAACACGGTGGTGCCCCGGCTTTGCAGCAGGGCGGCCATGAAGATGGCCTGACAGTCCGTGGGAAAGCCCGGATAGGGCGTGGTCTGCACCGGCGGCACCGCCCGCAGCGGCTCTGACCGCGTCAGGCGTATGTAGTCCGCGCCGCAGTCCACCCGGCACCCGGCCTGCCGCAGCGCCGTCGTCACCGCTGCCAGCTGCCGGTGCTCCGTGTTTCGCAGGGTGATGTCGCCGCCTGCGGCCGCCGCCGCGCAGAGATAGGTGGCCGTCACGATCCGGTCGGGTATCACCCGATGGGCGCAGCCGTGGAGCGCGCGCCCCGGCGATACGGTGATGACCGAGCCGCCTGCGCCCCGCACCTGCGCGCCCATGGCGCACAGAAACTCCTGCAGGTCAGCGATCTCCGGCTCCCGCGCCGCGTTGCAGATCACCGTGTCGCCCTCTGCGCCGCAGGCGGCCAGCATGGCGTTCTCCGTAGCGCCCACGCTGGGCGTGGCCAGCACGATCTGGCAGCCCCGCAGGTGCGCCGCCCGGCACCGCAGGGTGCCTCCGGCGTCGGATATATCCGCGCCCAGCGCCCGCAGCGCCGACAGGTGCAGGTCGATGGGGCGGGGCCCCAGCTCACAGCCGCCGGGATAGCTCAGCTCCGCCCAGCCGCACCGCGCCAGTATCGCCCCTAAAAAGATCACCGATGAGCGCATCCGCCGCATCAGCGACTGGGGAATGTCGCACCGCGTCAGGGTGCGGCTGTCCACCAGCAGGTCGTCGTCCTCCCAGACCACGGTGCAGCCCAGATACCGCAGGATGTCCGCCGCCGAGTCCACATCGCTCAGGTGCGGACAGCCCTCGATGCGGCACACGTCCCCGCTCAGCAGCGACGCGGCCAGAATGGGCAGCGCACTGTTCTTCGCGCCCTGTATGACCGTTTCGCCCCGCAGCGGCGTGCCGCCCTGTATGGTGATGATACCCATATATGCCCTCCCTTTCCCGTATCCAACAGCTATGCCATTGTATGTGGGAACAGGGGAGGGAGGTGCCTGCCCTACCTTACCAGCGCCATGACCGTGTCATAGATGCGCTCCGTGGCGTCGGGGATACCCAGCTCCTTCATGGCTCGCGCCATGGAGGAGCGCTTTTCGCTGTCGGAGAGAATGGCGCTCACGGCGTCGTACAGCCCGCCGCCGGTGGCCTCCGGCTCCGTGATGACCACGGCGCCGCCGTGGCGCTCCAGCAGCCGTGCGTTCTTCTCCTGATGATTGTTGGTCACATAAGGGGACGGCACCATCACCGTGGGCTTGCCCAGCGCCGTCAGCTCGCTGATGGTGGAGGCGCCGGCGCGGCACAGCACCACGTCCGCCGCCGCCATCACCACGTCCATATCGTAAATATACTGCCGCACGTCCAGACGCGGGGAGCGGGGCAGACCCAGCTCCCGCAGCTGCTGCTCCATGACCGGCCAGCTGCCCTTGCCCGCCGCGTGGATGTGGCGGAAGGGATAGCCCTCCGCGTCCTCCCGGCGGAAGAAGTCCACCATGGCCTCGTTCATGTGGCTGGCGCCCAGACTTCCCCAAAAGGATACCACAAGGGGCGCGTCGTCGTCAAAGCCCAGCTTTTTCCGCGCCTCCTCCCGGCTCAGCCGGAAGAAATCGCCCCGCACCGGCGTACCTGTGACGGCGATGCGCTCCGGGTGCCGGTAGTGCTGGCGGCAGTCCTCGAAGCCCACCATGATGACGCCGGCGTACTCCTCCAGCATCTTTGTGGTCAGGCCGGGCACCATGTTGCTCTCGTGTACGGCGGTGGGGATGTGCGCCTTAGCCGCCGCCTTCACCATGGGATAGCTGGCGTAGCCGCCGGTGCCCACCACCAGGTCGGGCTTGAAATCCCGCAGGATGGCGCGTGCCTGCCGCCCGGAGGAGGCCAGCACCCGCAGGGTGTGCAGGTTGTGGCGGATGCCCTCGGCGTTCAGCTTCCGCTGGAAGCTGCTGACCTCCACGGCGGCGTAGTCGTACCCCGCCTTGGCCACCAGCTCCCGCTCCATGCCCGTGGGCGTGCCCACGAACAGCACGGCGGTGTCCGGCTCCTTTTCCCGCATATAGCCCGCCAGCGCCAGCGCCGGATTCACATGTCCTGCGGTGCCGCCGCAGGTAAATATCACTCTCATACGGTTGCTCCTGCCAGCCGCCTTGGGCGGCTTATACCCAAAAATTCGATACGTTCTGTATTTTATCTGTCAAATATTACGATTTGTTGTCGGATTCTGCGCTTTTATCCCGCCCGTGCCGCGGGCATCTGCCGCGATACGCTCAGCACGATGCCCATCTCCACCAGCTGCAGGCACAGTGCCGTGCCGCCGTAGCTGAAGAAGGGGAGGGAGATGCCCGTGGTGGGCACGAAGCCCGACACCACGGCGATGTTCAAAAATGTCTGCAAGGCCAGATGGGTCATCACGCCCACCACCAGCAGCGCGCCGAAGCGGTCGCGGGCATGGAGGGCGATCCAGAAGCCCCGGAGGATCAGCATGGAGAAGATCAGCATGATAACGCACGCGCCGATCAGCCCCAGCTCCTCGCACACCACGGAAAAAATGAAGTCGTTGTACTGCTCCGGCAGGTACAGGAACTTCTGCCGTCCCCGGCCCAGTCCCACGCCCAAAAGGCCGCCGGAGCCAATGGTGATCAGGCTCTGTGCCAGCTGGTAGCCGTCGCCGTAGTAGTCCTCCCACGGGTTGTGCCACATCTCGATACGGGCCGCGCCGTACTTGATGACGCCGGCCTCCGCCAGCTTCACGAACAGGAAGGCCAGTGCGCTGACGCCGGTGACGCCCACCGCCACCAGCCAGCCCTGTATGCCGCCCACGATCATCAGCACCGCGCCGGTGGCGAAGATCAGAACGGTGCCCGACAGGTGAGGCTCCAGCATCATCAGCACGCCGATGACCGCCAGCAGCGCCACATAGGGCAGTATGCCCTGCCGCCACGTCAGCATCTTCTCCCGCTTTTTCGAAATGGTGTCGGAAAAGTAGACGATGACCGCTAACTTGGCGATCTCCGAGGGCTGGAACTGGAACACGCCCCGGATGCCCAGCCACCGGGTGGCTCTGTTGGAGGTGATGGCCAGCGGGTTGTGGGGGATGATGACCAGTATCAGCAGAAACAGCGCCAGCCCCACCAGCAGCCGTCCCGCGCCGCGCCAGCGCTGGTAGTTGATCTTGCTGACCACGAACATGGCCACAAGACCGATGACTGCGAAGATGGCCTGCCGCTTGAAGTAGTAGGTGCCGTCGCCGGTGTCGTAATAGGCGCGGGGAAAGCTGGCGGAGAACAGCATGATAAGGCCGATAGCCGTCAGCAGCAGCGTCAGGATCAGGAAGGGGAGATCCATCTGCCCGCGGGCGGCTTCCTTATGCCTGCGCTCCACCTGGCGCATCCGCTCCTGCTGCGCCTTGCGCGCCTGCTGTTCCGCTCGGGTCATGGTATCCCTCCTTTCCTGAGAGTGCCGGAGAAATGTTAGAAGGTAAAGCGGTACCGCACCGCGAAGAAGGCGATGACGCAGAACACGGTGCTGACGGCGGTGAACACCGCCACCACCTTCGTCTCCTTCCAGCCGCACATCTCAAAGTGATGGTGCAGCGGCGCCATCTTAAAGATGCGCTTGCCGTGGGTCAGCTTGAAATAGCCCACCTGGATGATGTCGCTGAGCGTCTCGCAGATATACACGATGCCCACCAGTATCAGCACCAGCGGCATGTCGTAGGCGAAGGCCAGCGCCGCCACCGCGCCGCCCAGAAACAGGGAGCCGGTGTCGCCCATGAACACCTTGGCGGGGTAGTGGTTGTACAGCAGGAATCCGCACAGGCCGCCCACCAGCGCCGCGGAGAAGGTGCCCAACTGGGCATAGCCCGCCCAGATTACCGCCACGGCGGTGAAGAACACGGCCACCGGCAGCGTTACGCTGCTGCTCAGTCCGTCCAGCCCGTCGGTGATGTTCACCGCGTTGACAGTGCCCACGATGACAAAGGCCGCGAAGATCAGGTATACGATCCATGGCAGCACGATGTGGGTGTTCCAGAAGGGGATATACAGGTTGGGGCTCAGCATGCCCTCGTACCGCATCAGGCACAGGAACGCCACCGCCGCCGCCAGCTGCAAAATGAACTTCTGCGGCGCGGTCAGGCCGGTGTTCCGGTGGTGCTTCACCTTCTGATAGTCGTCGATAAACCCGATGGCGCCGAACACCAGCGAGAAAACGTACACATACAGGTGGCTGAAGTCACCGGCCAGCATGTTCCTCCAACCCAGCACCAGAATGGTGATGCCGATGCCGATGATGAACATCAGGCCGCCCATGGTGGGGGTGCCCTGCTTGGTCATGTGCCACGAGGGGCCGATCTCCTTGATGGCCTGCCCCGCCTTCAGCCGCCGCAGCGCCGGTATCAGCAGCCTGCCCACCACGGCAGTGATGGCAAAGCATACCACGGCGGGCAGCACGATCTCCATAATTCCCATAACAGCTTGCTCCTTCCCTCCGCCCGGGCGGAGGTCTTTTCTTTATTTTTCGGTTCTGCGCTGTGATCCCGCACTGTTTTCCGCTCCTGCCATTCCGAGCCGGTGCGCACACTGGCGTGGGAATCCGCATCCCCGGACAGAGGAAAACGGATTGCCGCAGCCAGTCTGAGGACTGGCTTCGCAATGACAGCGCGGGAACGCGCTTCCGGAGGTCTTTTCTTTATTTCCGCATATCCCTCAGATGCTCGGCCACGATGACCCGCTCATCCATGGGATAGTGCTTGTGGTCGATCTCCTGATAATCCTCGTGCCCCTTGCCCGCCAGCACGATCACGTCGCCGCTCGGGGCGTTGTCCATGGCGTAGTGGATGGCGGCCACCCGGTCGGGGATGGTCACATGGGGCGTGTTGCAGCCGCGCAGCCCCACCAGAATGTCGTCGATGATGGCCTCCGGCTTCTCCGTGCGGGGATTGTCGCTGGTGACGATGACGAAGTCCGCCAGCCGCCCGGCGATCTCGCCCATCACGGGGCGCTTCGTCTTATCCCGGTCGCCGCCGCAGCCGAACAGCACCACCACCCGCCCCTTGGCGAATTCCTTGGCGGAGCGGAGCACCTTTTCCAGCGCGTCGGGCTTGTGGGCGTAGTCGTTGAGCACCGTGAAGTCCATGCCGGGGGTGGGGATGATCTCCATCCGCCCCTTCACGCCGTGGTTCTTAGCCAGCGCGTCGGCGCACTCGGTCAGGGGCACGCCCAGATTCCAGCAGCAGGCCATGGCGCCCAGCGTATTATAAACGGTGAACAGCGCCGGTATGCCCACATGGACGTGGCTCCACTCCGTGTCGGCCTCCGCGTCAAAGTCCACGCTTCCGGCGTGCAGCGCCACGTTTTTGGCCACCAGATCGGCCTTGGCGTTCACGGCGTAGGAGAATCGGCGGGGGCAGTCGGCGTGCTCCATCAGCCGCGCCGCCCACCGGTCGTCGGCGTTGTAGATGCCCACGTCGCACTGGCGCATCAGCAGCGCCTTGGCGTCGCAGTATTCCTCCATGGTCTTGTGAAAGTCCAGATGATCCTGACTGAGGTTGGTGAAGATGCCCACGGCGAACCGGATGCCGTATACCCGATCCAGCACCAGTGCGTGGGAGGATACCTCCATCACCACATGGGTGCAGCCCGCGTCGGACATCTCCCGCAGCAGCCGCTGCAGCTCGAAGGACTCCGGCGTGGTGCGCTCCGTGTGGAGCGCCCGGTCGCCGATCATATTCTGGATGGTGCCGATCAGCCCCACCTTGGCCCCGGCCTTCTGCTCCAGAATGCTCTTGATGAGGTAGGTGCTGGTGGTCTTGCCGCTGGTGCCGGTGATGCCGATCATGGTCAGCTCTCTGGCGGGATGGTCAAAGCGGTTGCCGCCCACCACCGCCAGCGCCCGGCGGGTGTCGGCCACCTGCACGAAGGGGACGTCCCCCTCCGGTATCTTTTCGCACAGCACGCAGGCGGCGCCCTTCTCCCGCGCCATGGGGATGAATTTGTGGCCGTCCGCCGCCGCGCCGGGCACGGCGATGAACAGGTCGCCCGGCTCCACCAGCCGGGAGTCGTACTGCACCTCGTGTATGTCTGTATTCAGGTCGGCGCTGGAGGACAGAATGTCCAGCCCGGCCAGCAGCTCCTTCAATGTCATGGGGGATGCACTCCTTTACAGTCGATTTCGGCTATCTATTGTACCACAGAAAAACCGCGCAGAAAAGGGAACCGTGTGCCCTTTGTCGAGCAAAACGTGTGGTTTGTCAGTCGGTCACGGACGTATCGCCCAGCTGCACGGTGATGACCGTACCGGCGTCCACCTCCGTGCCCTCGTCGATGGACTGGCTCAGCACGCGGATGGCGCTGGACTCGCTGCCGGTGGTGCCGGAGAACCGGATCAGCAGCCCGGCGGCGGTGGCGGCGGTGTTGGCCTCCGAGGGCGTCTTGCCCAGCAGATGGGGCACCACGCACTTGTCCGTGGGCTTGGCGGCGGAGGCGTACAGGATCACCGTGGACTTGCCGGGGATGATCGCGCCGCCGGCGGGGGTCTGGTCGGTGATGGTATCGCCATCGCCCACGATCTTATAGCTCAGCGCCCGCTCCTTCAGCTTCTCCTTGGCCTGCTCCACGGTGCTGCCGATGACGTTGGGCACCGTGGTGTCCATGCCCAGCAGCTCCTCGGCGGAGTAGCTTGGCTCTATGCCCAGATAGGGCAGGATCTCCGCCATAACGGTGCTGGCGGTGGGCGCCACCATGTTGCCGCCGGACACATAGGTGCCGGTGGCGCGGGAGGGGGTGTCCATGGTGATGAGCATGATGACCTGCGGGTCGTCCGCCGGCGCAAAGCACAGGAAGGACACCACCACGTCGCCGGTCTGCCCCTTATCGGCCGTGCCGGTCTTGCCGCCGATGCGATAGCCGGCCACCTGCCCGTTCTTGCCGGTGCCGCTGGCTACCACGTATTCCAGACATTCCCGCACGGTGGCGGAGGTCTGCTCGCTGATGACCTGCCGCACCGGGGTGCTGTCGTGGCGATAGGTCACGTTGCCGTCGCTGTCGGTGATGCGTTCCACCAGATACGGCGTGTGCAGATACCCGCCGTTGACGCAGGCCGCCTGTGCCGAGATCAGCGTCAGCGGCGTCACGGTGAAGTTCTGGCCGAAGGCGTAGCAGGCCAGATCCAGCTGGGTGAAGCTGCTGTCCGCAGCGAACACGCCTACGGCCTCGCCGCCCAGATCGATGCCCGTGGTGTTCATCAGCCCGAAGGAACGCATGTATTCATAGAACTTCTCGTTGCCGATGCGCAGCCCGTAGTTGATGAACGCCGGGTTGCAGGAATTCCCCACCGACTGCACCAGCGTCTGTAAGCCGTGGCCGTTCTTGTTGGAGCAGTGGATGGTGTAGCCGGAGATATTCACGCTGCCGCCGCAGTTGACGGTGGTGGTCTTATCCACCACGCCCTCCTCCAGCGCTGCCGACAGCGTCAGGATCTTGAAGGTGGAGCCCGGCTCGTAGGTATCGTTCAGCGCCTTGTTGCGCCACTGCAGCAGCTGCATCTCCGCCAGCGTGTTCTCACCGCGCTCGATGCGCTCCTGCAGCGTCTGGTCGCTGACCGTCAGAAAGTCGTTCAGGTCGTAGTTGGGATAGGAGGCCATAGCCATGATGCCGCCGGTCTTGGCGTTCATAACGATGCCGCTGGCGCCGTTGGCTGCGGAGAACTTATCCGTCATGGCCTCCAGACCCTTTTCCAGATAGTACTGGATGGTGGTGTCCAGCGTCAGCGTCAGGTCGCTGCCATTCTTGGCGGCGAAATACTGCTCGTAGGTGTACAGCATGTCGTTCTCCGCCTGATCCTTGGCGGAGATCACCAGACCGCTCTGCCCCTCCAGCTCCTCCTCGTAATAGGCCTCCAGCCCGTACAGACCGGTGTTGTCGTCGCCCACGAAGCCGATGACCTGCGCCGCCTGCGAGCCGTAGGGATAGTACCGCTTGGTGTCCGCCACCAGATGCACGCCGCTGATCTTGTTCTCCTCCACATAGGCGCGTACCTTGGCGGCCACCTCCTCGTCCGCCCGCAGCTGGATTAGCTCATACTGGGATTTCACGTTGTCCATCCGCTTGCGGATGGACGCGGCGTCCTTGCCCAGTATCTCCGCCAGTCCCGCCGCCAGCGAGTCCTTCGTCCACGTCACGGGATTCTCGGTGTCGTTCAGCGCGTTGTCGATCTCCAGCGGGGACAGGATGATCGTCTCCGCGCTGGAGGATATAGCCAGAATGTTGCCTGCGGTGTCGTAAATGGTGCCCCGCGAGGCCGTGACCACCGTCCGCCGCGTCTGCTGGTTCACCGCCTTGCTCTGCAGCTCCTCGTGCCGGGTGATCTGCAGGTCGAACAGCCGGAAGAACAGCAGCACGAACATCACCACGCCCATCAGGATCATCAGCACGAACGAGCGCGTCTGGATGATCCGGTTGGCACGCCGGATGCTCTCGCTTTTTCGGTTGGGGTTCTGGTTTGCTGCCATGGGGCGCCTCCTCGTTATAGACCAAGCAAGGAGCAAGAAGTCGCCTTCTTACTCCCCGCGTTACTACTATACTTTCCCTCAGCGGAAATATTCCAGTATGTACGCCCAGATGTCCTCCACCCTTGCCGTGAAGCCGTTCAGCGCCGCTGCGCCGCCTGCGGCGTACACCTCCACGCTGTCGGCGCCCGACAGGTCGATATACTGGATCTGCCCGCTGCTGGGCTTGCTCATGCCCGCCGCCTCTGCCGCCGCCTTCACCGCAGCCAGATCGAACGTGCGCTCATATTCCGTCAGCAAAGCGATGTGCTGCTCCTCCAGCGCGGAGATCTCCCGCTTGATGGACGACACATTGTCGGAAATGCCCGTCAGCTTCACATAGCACAGCATCAGCGCGATCACCATGCCCACGATCACCAGCGTCCCCAGCACCACCACCGGCGACGGACGCACCGCGGCCTGCGCCGCCGGCCTGCGCCGCTGCGCCGTCTGTATCTCCGGCTGTGCCGGCCGCTGTTTTCTTTCCGGGAGCTTCCCCGCGTCGTCCAGCTGCCGTTCCCGCGCCAGAGCGTCCAGATCATAGGCCAGCGAGCCGTAGGTACTGCTGCGGCGGTAGTGCTTGCTATTATCAGCCATGGCGCGTTCACTCCCTTCCTCCGGCGGTTCTTTTCCGCCGATACTTTGTTGCAGCCGCTTGCCATACACAAAGTATGGCTGCACGTCTGCGCCGCGTCTCGGCGAAAAATAACTCGCCGGATGTGGCTCTTTTCCGCCGATGCTTTGCTGTTATACCTTCTCCGCCACTCGCAGCTTGGCGCTGCGTGCGCGGGGGTTGTGTGCCAATTCCTCTTCGCCGGATACGATGGGCTTCCGGCTCACCAGCTTCAGCTTCGGCTTCCTGCCGCATACGCACACCGGGAACTCCGGCGGGCAGATGCAGCCGGTGGCCAGCTCCTGCAAGGTCTTCTTGATGATCCGGTCCTCCAGCGAGTGGAAGGAGATCACCGCCAGCCGCCCGCCTGTGTTCAGATGTGCCGCGGCCGCCTCCAGCATGGGCGGCAGGGCGTCCAGTTCGCCGTTGACGGCGATGCGTATGGCCTGAAAGCTCCGCTTGGCCGGGTGCTGCTTCTCCCGCAGCGCCTGTGGCGGCATAGCGGACTTGATGATGTCCACCAACTCCAGCGTCGTCTCGATAGGCTGCTGCTCCCGGTGCTGTACGATCCGCTTGGCGATGGCCGGCGCGTAGCGCTCCTCGCCGTACGCAAACAGGATGCGCCGCAGCTCCTCATAACTCCAGCTGTTCACCACCTCCCGGGCGGTGAGATACGCCGTCCGGTCCATCCGCATATCCAGCGGCGCGTCGTGCATATAGCTGAAGCCCCGTTCCGCGTCGTCCAGCTGTGGGGAGGAAACGCCCAGGTCGAACAGCATACCGTCCGCCCCGTCTATGTGCAAGTCGGCGAGGATGTCGCCGATGCGGTCAAAATTGCTGTGGACCAGCGTCACCCGGTCCCCGTAGTCCGCCAGACGCTCCCGCGCGGCGGCAATGGCCGTCTCATCCCGGTCGATGCCGATGAGCCGTCCGGTGGTCAGCCGTTTTACGATCTCCAGCGAGTGACCCGCCCGGCCCAGCGTGCCGTCCACATAGATGCCGTCGGGCTTGATGGCCAGCGCGTCCAGGCACTCGTGCAGCAGCACCGGCACATGGCCGTAGTCCTTCTCCTGCGTCACGGTACTCACAGGCCCATCTCCGCCATGGCGCTCTCCAGCTCGCCGGAGGCAAAGGCGTCGTTCTCCACGGCGGCCCAGCGCTCAGCGTCCCAGATCTCCGCCCGGTCAAAGCTGCCGATGACCACGACCTCTCTGGTCAGTCCCGCATACTCCCGCAGCTTGGCGGGGATGAGGATGCGTCCCTGGCCGTCCGGCTCGCAGTCCGCCGCGTAGGCGAACAGCGCCCGCAGCTTTTTCACCTCGTTGTAGGACAGCGCCTTCAGCTTGTCCATAAACACCGCCCAGCTCTCGTCGGAGTACACCGACAGGCAGCGGTCCTGTCCCACGGTGATGTGGAACGTCTGGCCCAGCTCCTTCCGCAGCGCGGCAGGAATAAAGAGGCGCCCCTTGGCGTCGATCGTGTGTGCATACTGACCGGTCATGGGTCCGCCTCCTTCCGAAAAAAATAGTCCCCGGTGGAAAACCGTGGGAACATCCCCCACAAATATGGATATTGCCCCCACAATTCACCACTAACGAGGTTAGTATACATAATCCCTGGCAAAATTGCAAGGAAAAATTATGTCTACCGCCACGGCAAAAGCCGGATATTCCGCCGGTTTTCGGCCAAATTTTTCCGCTTTTTGAAACGCTTGTTCGATGGACATAAACGGAAAACTCCGGCTGGCACAAGATTTTGTGCCCGTCGGAGCCTGTTAACACAAGATGAGGATTTCTTGTGGAAATCGCAGAAAAATTTACGTGGATTTTATAGATTTTCCACAAAGTCTATAACTGCCGCCGGATACCGCGGCGGCAGCGGCGTTTGCCGCCGGTCGGGACCGGCCTCGCTTTCCGTCCGAAAAGACGGACCGCCGCAGGCTCTGCCTGCGGCGGTCAATGTAAATGCTGTGTGGGGGAGGGGAGCGCTCAGCGCTGGCCCTCGCTCTTTTCAGCGGCGGACTCGTTCAGCTGCTGGCGCTGGGCCTGCATCTGCTCCTTGCTGGCGGCCCGGAACCGCGCCCGGGACTCCTGCACCTCTGTCAGCGCGGCCTGGATGGCCTCCTCGGTGCGGCGCAGCGCGTCCTCGGTGTAGGTGTTGGCCACGTGATACAGCTCCTTGCTGCGGTCCTCGGCCCGGCGGATGATCTCGCTGCTCTTCTGGCGTGCCAGCTGCAGTGTCTCGCTCTCAGACACGATGGTGCGGGCATCCAGCTCCGCCTGACGCAGTACCTCCTGCGCCTCCTTCTTGGCCCCGGCCACATACTCGCTGCGGGCGGCGATCAGCTCCTGGGCCTTTTTCAGTTCCAGAGGCAGCTTGGCCCGGATCTCATCCAGCAGATCCAGCGCCTCGTCCCGGACGATGATACATTTGTCAGAGCTGAAGGCCACGCTTTTTGCCTCGTCGATCATGCCGTAGAGCATATCCAACAGGCGCTGTACATCTTTCTCTTCCATAGTGCGGTCCGTTCCTTTCTTTTTGTCGGCGCCGGGAGGCTCAACCCCGCTGCCGCATCAATTCCTCGGCGACCGGCGCCGGTACATACTTTTCCAATGGCTGGTGGTAGCGGATCATCTCCCGCACCATGGTGGAGCTGAAGTGCTCATACGCCGCACTGGCGGGCAGCAGTACCGTCTCCAGCCCGGGACAGATACCGCCGTTGATGCGCGCCATCTGGGCCTCCAGCTCCCAGTCGGCGCAGTTCCGCACGCCCTTCACCAGAATGTGCGCGTCCTTGCTGCGTACAAAGTCCGCCAGCAGCCCGGACCAGTTCTCCACCTCCACGTTGGGGATGTCTGCCACGGACTGGCGGATCAGCTCCAGCCGGCGCTCCGGCGTGAACATAGGCTGCTGCTTCTGGCAGTTCACCATCACGCACACGCACACCTTGTCAAAGCACCGCGCCGCCCGGCGGATGATATCCAGGTGTCCCAGCGTGATGGGGTCAAAGCTGCCGGGGTAAATGGCGATATTCATTCCGTATCCTCATTTCCGCCGCGATGATACACCGTCAGCTTGATCTTGCCGTATTTGTACTCCCGATACAGGGCATAGGGCGCGGGCATCTCCGGCAGCACCGTGTCCACCGCGCTCTCTGCTATGATTATACCATGTGCACGGCAAATGTCAAACGCTGCGATATCCGTCAGCGCCTGCTGCAAGAGCCCGCTGGCGTAGGGCGGGTCTAGGAACACGATGTCGAACTTCTCCCCGCTGCGAAGATACGGCAGCGCGTCCCCCTGCCGCACCCTGGCCCTGTCCGCCAGGCGGCACAGCGCCAGATTTTCCTGTATCAGCCGCACCGCGTCCGCCCGCCGGTCGATGAACACGCACTCCGCCGCGCCCCGGCTCAGGGCCTCGATGCCCAGCTGTCCGGTACCGGCGAACAGGTCCAGCACCCGCCGTCCCTCGATGTCGAACTGTATGATGGAAAACAGGCTCTCCTTCACCTTGCCGGTGGTGGGCCGTGTCTCCAGCCCCTCCAGCTCCTTCAATACCCTGCCTCTGGCAGTTCCCGTGATCACGCGCATAGTCCGTTACCCCCTGGGGTCAAAATGTTCAAAGATGACCAGGTTCCCGGCCGCCTCGGCCTTTTCCATAGTCTCCCTGTCCCGCACGGTCCAGCTGGCCTCCTGCACCTTGTAGAAGCCCCGGCACAGCCGCAGGGACAGATTGCCCCGGTCCTCAAACCGATAGGCGATGAAGTCCGGCCGCGTCCGCACGTTCAGCAGCAGGTTCGCCAGGATCCACCGGATACCGCCCGGCAGATGCTGCGCGTCTCCGTGGGCGGTGAAGTTCTCACTCAGCTGTCCCCGCAGGATATCCGGCTCGTTCTGCCACAGCCACATCAGGCACCGGGGATCGAAGGACTCCACGCAGTACGCGCCCTTGTACTTCTTCAGCACCCTGCTGGCCGCCGCGGCCAGCGCCTCGGCGTTGCCGCGCTCTGCCTTCAGCTCCACGATCAGCGGTGCCCGGTCCGTGAACAGCGGCAGCACCTCCTCCAGCAGGGGGATCCTCTGCTCCGTTCCCTCCAGCGGGTACTGCTCCAGCGCCTCCGCGGTCAGGTCCTCGATCTCCACGTCCGCGCCCGCCGTCCGCAGCAGGGAGGCATCGTGGATCACGGCCAGCTTGCCGTCCTTCATCAGGTGCACGTCCAGCTCTGCGCCGAAGCCGTTGGCCGCCGCCCGCTTGAACGCCGCCATGGAGTTCTCCGGAATACCCTTCTCCCTGTCGTGCAGGCCCCGGTGGGCATACCGCCACTGCCGGAAATACGCCTGGTCCATCTTGCCCCGCCGGCACCGCAGGCACAGCAGATACAGCCAGAACAGCACCAGCAGTACAATAATGATAATTATGATCGCTTTCATCAGTCGTTTGTCAGCTCCTCCACCGTATTGTCAATAGCCCCGGCGTCCTCTGTGCCCGCCGCGGCAGTCTGCTTCGGCGCCTCCCTGCTGTCGCCGTGCTTCACGAACAGCATGGTCACAAAGGCCAGCGCCGTGAACACCGCCGCGTAGGGGAACAGCACGTGCATCCCGAATTTGTCCATCAGCAGTCCCGACACCATGGGCGTAGCCACCTGCGCCGCCATGGACGCCGTGTAGTAAAAGCCTGTGTACTTGCCCACGTCGCCGCCGGAGGCCAGCTCCACCACCATGGGGAAGGAGTTGACGTTGATGGTGGCCCAGGCGATGCCCGCCAGGGCGAACATGGCGTTCATCAGTGCCGCGGGACTGTCCGCTGTCAGGAACCCGGCCACGCCGAAGGCCACGGTCAGCATCACCACGCCGGCCAGTATGGTCTTCTTCCGTCCGATCTTCCCGGCGATGAAGCCCACCGGCAGATAGGCCGCGATGGCCGCCGCCTGGGCGATGATCAGCGTCAGGTTGTAGTCCTTGTGCAGGATGTTGCTGGCGTATACCGAGTATTTGCTGGTCACGGCGTTGTAGCCGAAGAACCACAGCACGATGCTCAGCAATATCAGCAGCAGGCTCTTCACCTCGTCAGCGGACAGCTTCCGCCCCTCGTTGGGGTGATCGGTCTCCTCCGCGTCCTCAATGCCCGCGGCCACGGACTGCGCCTGCATCTCCCTTGCCCACTCCGGCTCCCGCACCGTCAGCATGAACACCACCAGCGCCGCGAGCATCAGCGCCGCGATGACGCCGAAGTAGCCCGTGTAGCTCATCATGCTGTTGCTCACCGACGCCGTGGCGAACACCATGCCCAGCGCCAGCACGATGATGCCGCCGGCGCTGCCCATCAGGTTGATGACGGCGTTGGCTTTGGACCGCAGGGGCTTGGGTGTCACGTCCGGCATCAGCGCCACCGCCGGCGACCGGAACGTGGCCATGCTCAGCAGAATGATGAGCAGCAGCCCCACGAACACCACCAGCGCGCCGGGGTTGGCCGCCGCCGCGTCCCGGGCGCAGGCCTGCCGCGCCGGCACCACGTAGTTGGTGTACGCCGGATCGGTGACGGTCTTGCCCTCCGGGGTGATGGTCTGGCTGCGGATGGCGGTGAACTCCGCCTCCGTGAATTTATGCCCCAGAATAAAGCTCTCGCCGCTGGGGGACAGCAGCGTGGCGTCCTTCTGCTCATTATAGATGACCGTCAGCGCCGCCGGGTCGTCAATGGCGGACACCTTGTCCAGCCGCTTCAGCTGCGCGTTGTCCGCAAAGGACAGCGCGATCAGCGCCACCGCCGCGATCAGCGTGCCCACCACGATGAACGGCGTCCGCCGCCCCCTCGGGTGGGTGCACTTGTCAGAGATGTGCCCGAACAGCGGCAGCAGGAACAGCGCCAGCACGTTGTCCATCGCCATAATGACGCCGGACCAGGTCTGGCTCATGCCGAATTTGTTGGTCAGGATCAGCGGCACTGTGTTGTCATAGGCCTGCCAGAAGGCGCAGATCAGGAAAAAAGCAAAGCCGACCAGAATGGTGCGCTTGTAATTCAGCTTCATGGTGTCTCCTCCCACGCGCGGAATACCGCGCTGATATCGTCGTACACCCATGTGGGGCGTATGCCGTCTCTTTCAATGTCGTCCCGTGTCCCCTCGCCGGACAGCACGAAAACGCTGTCGATCCCGGCGTTCACCGCGCAGGCGATGTCCGTGTACAGCCGGTCGCCGAGCAGCACCGCCGCCTCCGGCGGGTACCCGGTCCCCTCCAGCGCCAGCTGCACCATGGCGGGCTGGGGCTTGCCGATGAACTCCGGCTCCCGTCCGGTGGCCCGGTGCAGCATCTCGCATACGCTGCCGCAGTCCGGTACCGAGCCGTACCACGTGGGGCACACCCAGTCCGGGTTCGTGGCCAGCCAGGTGACGCCCCGGTTCAGCAATATGCAGGCGTCCTCCAGCTTCTGAAACGTCAGCTCCCGGTCGAAGCCGCTGAGCAGGATCTCCGCGCCGTCCTCCCGGTCACAGGTGACGGGTATCCCCGCCGCTGCCAGCTGATCGTAAAAGGACCGGGTTCCCTGCACGTAGCACCGGCGTCCCGGATACCGCCTCCGCAGCAGGTCGATGGCCGCGTCCACCGAGGTCAGGTAGTCCTCCCGCCCGGTGGCGATGCCCATGCCGATCAGCTTTTCTATATAGCCCTCCACGCCTTTGGAGGAGTTGTTGGTCAAAAACAGATACCGTCCGCCCTTCTCCCGTATGCGGGAGAGAAAGGCCGTTACCCCGTCGAACAGCCGGTCGTCCAGATAGATGGTCCCGTCCATGTCCAGCAGAAACAGCCGCTTATCCTGTAAACGTCCCAAGGAGCGCCCTCCTTTTCAGATACATACCATAAAAGACAGAATACCACACGTTTGCCGCAATGGCAACAAAAACCCCGTCACACCACCTGAAAAATAAAGAATTTCAGATAGTTCGTCTCCTCCACGCCCCACAGGATGGGGTGGTCGGCGCACTGCTGCCGCGCTTCGATCTGCCGCAGCTGCACCCCCGCGTCCCGGGCGGCGTCCGCAGCATCTTTACGAACAGCGCCTCCGACGCGAAGTGGCTGCACGAGCACGTGGCCAGATATCCGCCCCGGGGCAGCAGCTTCATGGCCCGGTAGTTGATCTCCTTGTACCCGGTCATGGCGTTGTGTATGGTCCTGCGGCTCTTGGTGAAGGCCGGCGGGTCCAGTATGATGAAGTCGTATTTCCGCGGCTGCTCCGCCAGCTGCGGCAGCAGGTCGAACACGTTGGCGCAC
>ENA-ORSA01000655-ORSA01000655.1-human-gut-metagenome-genome-assembly--contig:-NODE-655-length-35648-cov-19.036917_pt1 | contig 35648 bp, 27 predicted proteins | sample MGYA00242179_ERZ509142 | MGnify/ENA primary metagenome ERZ509142 (study PRJEB26280, sample SAMEA2338659) | human gut metagenome | biome: human gut; feature: human-associated habitat; material: faeces... | reverse complement strand
CAGATTCTCGCCTTCCAGCCGCCTATGGTGCAGGGCTTCTCAGCCACCAACGGTATGACATTCTCAATGCAGGACCGCACCGGTGGCGACGTGAACAAGTTCTACGACATCACCAAGGACTTCATTGCCGAGCTCAACAAGCGTCCGGAGATTTCGAACGCCATGACATCATACAACACCAAGTATCCGCAGTATAAGATTGATGTTGACGTGGCTAAGTGTAAGCAGAGCGGCATCGACGCGTCTACCGTGCTCAACACAATGCAGGGCTACTACGGCGGTATGTATGCTTCTAACTTCAACGCATACGGTAAGCTCTATCGTGTATACATCCAGTCAGCACCTGAAAACCGTGCCGACCTGAAGAGTCTCGACAACATCTACGTCCGCACATCGGCTGGCGAGATGGCTCCAATCAAGGAGTATGTCAACCTGAGCCGTGTATATGGTCCGCAGGAGATTGACCGTTTCAACCTCTTCACATCAATCAACGTGAACGCATCGGCAGCCGAGGGCTACTCAACAGGTGACGCCATCAACGCCATGGCAGAGGTTGCCAAGACCTCATTGCCGGCAGGTTACACCTACGAGTTCTCTGGTCTGACACGTACCGAGCAGGAGTCTTCCAACTCTACAGCTATCGTTTTCGTGCTCTGTCTGACCTTCGTTTACTTGATTCTTTCGGCACAGTACGAGTCGTACATTCTGCCTCTGTCGGTAATTCTCTCAATTCCGTTCGGTCTTGCGGGAGCCTTCCTCTTCGTCAACATGTTTGGCAAGAACAACGACATCTACATGCAGATTGCGCTCATCATGCTTATGGGTCTTCTGGCAAAGAACGCCATCCTTATCGTTCAGTTCGCTCTTGAGCGTCGACAGACGGGTATGGCTATCTCATGGTCGGCAGTTCTCGGTGCTTCTGCCCGTCTGCGTCCTATCTTGATGACTTCATTGGCTATGATTATCGGTCTTCTGCCATTGCTCATGCCGTGGGGTGTAGGCTACAACGGTAACATGACTCTTGGTGCAGCAGCCGTAGGCGGTATGCTCATCGGTATGCTTTGCCAGATCATGATAGTTCCGGCTCTGTTCTATATCTTCCAGACTCTGCAGGAGAAGATTAAGCCTATCGAGTTTGAGAACGACTCAGCCAGCGTCGATTCAGAGATTCGTCAGTACACCAACCCGTATGTGGCAGATGCATTGCACGATCAGATTGATAAGAAAACAAAATAAGAAATCAAGAATTTAGAAGTCAGGAGTTAAGCCATATGTACATTTGGCTTAACTTCTTAACTCCATAACTTCTTAACTTCTTAAAAATACGAAACAATGAAATTGAACAAGATAATTCTTTTCGCTTCGGCATCGCTCTTGATGACCAGTTGCGGAATATATAACAAGTACGAGCGTCCCGAGGTGGACACCAAGGGACTCGTACGCGACGTTTTGAGCAACTCCGACACGCTCGCCGTCAGCGACACCGCAAGCTTCGGCAATCTGCCTTGGCGTCAGGTGTTCACCGACCCGCAGCTGCAGTCGCTCATCGAGAAGGGTATTGCCAACAATACCAATATGCTCAATGCCGCACTCAACGTCAAGATAGTAGAGGATCAGCTGATGGTGGCTAAGTTGGCATTCGTGCCTTCGTTCACATTCTCGCCGCAAGGAACAATCGCTTCATGGGACGGCAATCCTGCCACAAAGACCTACTCATTGCCCGTGACGGCCTCATGGAACCTCGACCTCTTCGGCAATCTTCTCAATGTGAAGCGTTCGGCACAGATGGCTCTGCTTGCCACTAAGGACTATCAGCTCGTAGTGCAGACCAAGATAATCTCTAACATCGCCAACATGTACTACACTCTGCTCATGCTCGACAAGCAGTTGCAGGTGGTCAACGATATGTCGAAGCTCGTTGAAGAGACATGGAACATCATGAAGATTCAGAAGGAGCTTGGTCGTGTTAAGGAGACCAGTGTACAGAGTGCTGAGGCAAATCTGTATTCTGTAAAGGCCCAGGCTACCGACCTGAAGCGTCAGATCCGTGAGACCGAGAACTCGCTCTCGCTGCTTCTCGGACAGCAGGCACAGACCATACAGCGCGGAACATTCGAGGGACAGTCGCTCCCTGCACAGTTCTCAACGGGCGTTGGCATACAGCTTCTTGCCAACCGTCCAGACGTACACTATGCCGAAATGTCATTGGCTCAGTGCTTCTACGATGTCAACGCAGCCCGTTCTAAGTTCTATCCGAGCATCACTATCTCAGGTACAGGTGCCTTCACCAACTCCGGTGGTGCAGGTATAGTAAACCCGGGCAAGTGGCTTCTCTCTGCAGTAGGCTCACTCGTACAGCCCATCTTTGCCCATGGTCAGATTGTTGCAGGCTTGAAGGTGGCAAAGGCTAAGCAGGAACAGGCTTTCAACACATGGCAGAACGCTGTGCTTTCAGCCGGTTCGGAGGTTAGCAACGCCCTCGTGCTCTACAACTCTTCTAACGAGAAGAGCGAGCTTGAGGCCAAGCAGGTAGAGAGTCTGAAGAAGAACGTAGAGTACAACAAGATGTTGTTCAACGACGGTTCAGCCACATATCTTGAGGTAATCACCGCACAGCAGAGCCTGCTCAATGCCGAGCTTTCTAAGGTAGCCGACGATTTCTACAAGATGCAGGCCGTTGTGAACCTCTACTACGCTTTGGGCGGAGGAAGATATTAAGAGTTAGGAATTAGGAGTTTTGAATTTTGAATTGTCGGCTTTGCCGATTTTGAATTATTCAATTACGAGTTTTGAATTTTGAGTTTTGAATTTTGAATTGTCGGCTTTGCCGATTTTGAATTATTCAATTACGAGTTTTGAATTTTGAGTTTTGAATTTTGAATTGTCGGCTTTGCCGATGTTGAATTATTCAATTTGGAATTCATAATTCACAACTGATAAACTCAAAATTGCGGCTTGCCGCAACAATTCAAAACTCAAAATTCAAAACTCAAAATTCAAAATTGCGGCTTGCCGCAACAATTCAAAACTCAAAATTCAAAACTCAAAATTCAAAATTGCGGCTTGCCGCAACAATTCAAAACTCAAAATTCAAAATTCAAAATTCAAATTATGATAAGTGATAAAGCATACATAGCTCCGGGTGCAAATATTGGCAAGAACGTTACAATCTATCCGTTTGCCTACATCGAGGACGGTGTTGAAATAGGCGACGACTGCATCATCTTCCCATACGTCAGCATCATGCGTGGCACTAAGATGGGACGTGGCAACAAGGTATATCAGAACACCGTGCTCGGTGCTGAACCTCAGGACTTCAACTATACGGGTGCTGACACACGCCTTGTTATTGGCGATGAGAACATTTTCCGTGAGAATGTGGTGGTCAATCGCGCCACATTCGCCGACGGCGAGACACGTATCGGCAACCGCAACTTCTTCATGGAGGGTGTACACATCTCACACGACACCAAGGTAGACGATTATGTAACCTTCGGTTATGGTACAAAGGTGGCAGGCGACTGCGAGATTCACAGCGCAGCCATCTTCTCGTCAGGTGTCATCTTGAATGCTAACGTGCGCATCGGTGGTGCATCTATGGTCACCAGCGGTGTGCGCATCTCGAAGGATGTTCCTCCGTTCATCGTAGCTACCGACAACCCCGTGCGCTACGGTGGCGTCAACGAGACACTGCTCAAGTCGTCTAACACAACCGACAAGGTCATCGGCCACATCGCCAATGCCTATCGTCTGGTGTTCCACGGACAGACCAGTGTATTTGATGCAATCAATCAGATTAAGGAACAGGTGCCTCCTGGAAAGGAAATCAACGCTATCGTCAACTTCCTTGAGGGTAGCAAGTTGGGCATCATAAGCAAGATATAAAAAGCATTTTCATACCTTTTATATATTAGTGTTGTTATTTCAAAAGATGCGGCAGGGTCGACGTGATGTCAACCCTGCCGCTGTTGTTTTTACCACATAACCTAATCATCATATTTGTGAGTAGTGTAATCGTTTGCATAAATTTCCAGCGGATTTTTTGTTTGAACTATATATAGGCTAATGATTTTAGTCATAACTTTGCGTAATAAAGATGACACAAGACTTTCAAAACGACAATAACGTTAAACACAAAAATCATATAGAATGCTATTGAGACACAAAACATTCGTATGTAATGGTGTAGAAGAAAAAGCTTAAACCAAATATAAATAATTATTACAAAAGCCTGAAATGATGAAACAGATATTCATATTGGCAATGATGCTATTCGCAACGTCAGGCACAGCAATAGCGCAGGACGTGGCATTGAAGACCAACCTATTGGGTTGGGCTACAACATCGCTCAACGCAGGTGTTGAAGTTGGCATAGCCGAAAAGCAGACAGCACAACTGTTTGCCACCATCAATCCCTGGAAGTTTTCAAGGGACAGGAAGGTACGTTTCTGGAACGTAGAGCCTGAATACCGTTGGTGGACATGCCAACGCTTCGGAGGCAGTTTCTTCGGATTGCACGCTCTTGCCGGCGAATACAACATCAAGAACGTTGACCTGCCATTCGGAATACTTCCCAAGACAAAACGCGGTTGCCACTATGAAGGATGGTATATAGGTGCAGGCGTAACCTATGGCTATCAATGGCTGATGTCGCGCCATTGGAATATGGAAGCGTCGTTAGGCGTGGGCTATGCTTATAGTCCATACAAGCTCTACGGACGTTGTGCCCGATGCTTGGACAAGAACCATCGCAATTATGTAGGACCGACTAAGGCGGCTCTCAGTATGATTTATATATTCTAGACAGCATTATGAACACAAACTCATTGACTCGCATCATCATTTCGTGCCTCATAGGAGCAGCTTCGTGCAGCTCGGCAATGGCACAGAAGCTTGCTTCGGGAGCTGTAGCCATCGACAATCTGAAGACACATGTCGAAGGCAACAAGGTGGATGTGGCGTTCAGCCTTAACCTAAACAACCTGAAGCTTAAGGCCGAACAGCAGCTTGTTTTCACTCCGATGCTTGCTGCCGACGGCGACACTACTGCTCTTACACCTATTATAATTAATGGCAGGGCCAAACAGATACGCATGGAGCGTAGCGGCGAATTGGCTGCAATGGCTAATGAATCTCAGCAGCCTTTGGTGATACAGCGCAAGAACGGAACTGAGCAGAGCGTTAGCTACAGCCAGACCATTACACGCAAGCGTACGTTTGAGACCGAACACTTGAGTCTGCTTACCGCTCAAGACATCTGCGGATGTGGCGACAGGGAGAATCTCGACAATCTCCAGATTGCAACTATCGACAATATTGGAGCTTGGATGCCTGACATTGCCTTTGTAAAGCCGGCTGCCGAGGCACGCAAGCAACGTGCCGAGAAGGGTGAGGCTTACCTCAGTTTCCGTGTCAACAAGACGGATATTGTGGCTGATCTCTTTGAGAACGCACGCGAATTGGCCAAGATAACGAAGACCATCGACCTTGTGCGCAACGACAAGAATGTGCAGATTACGGACATCAATATTCATGGCTTTGCCTCGCCCGACGGTCCTTATGCCAACAACGAGCGCCTGGCTCGAGAGCGTGCCGCTGCTCTGAAGAGTTATGTGGCTAAGCTTTATCCTATTGAAGCCAAGCTGTTCAGCTCAAACTCCACACCTGAGGATTGGAATGGATTCCGCCAGAAGGTGCAGAAGTCGCATCTGGCTAACAAGGACGAGATACTGAAGATTTCGAATTCAAGCCTTGCACCCGACGACAAGGACATGCGCATACGCCAACTCTATCCGCAGGAATATGCCGTGATACTTAACGACATCTATCCGCGACTGCGCCACAGCGACTATACCGTGAGCTATACGGTAAGGCCTTTCTCGGTTGAAGAAGCCAAGCAGATACTGAAGACCCGTCCGCAGCAGCTTTCGCTTCAGGAGATGTATCTTGTAGCACAGACAATGGAGGCGGGTTCGGCAGAATTCAATGAGGTGTTCGACATAGCCGTGCGAATGTTCCCCGAAGACCCGACTGCCAACCTTAATGCTGCATGTGCCGACTTGCAACGACGCGACATTGCTTCAGCAGAGAAACATCTGCAGAAAGCCGGCAACTCGGCAGAGGCATTGAACGCACGAGGCACTCTGGCTGTATTGAAAAAGGACTATGAGTCAGCACGTCAGTTGTTTGCCGAGGCAGCTGCTGCTGGTTCGGCTGATGCCAAAGCTAATGCCGAGCGCATTGCTAACACGAAATAATACGTGAGCTATGGCGAGTGTGCCGTAGAATAATGTGTCTCTTTGAATAGGAGGGAGTCAAAAGTATAGCAGCACGCCCTGAAAGGGCAGAAGCTCATAGCCCGGCAACGCCCTGGGAAATAATAAGAGAAAAACCAAAGATGCCCTGTAAGGGCAAAAGCGTTCTGCTTCAATGCTTTAGCCCTTACAGGGCGATTGGACGTAATGCCTTTAAGCACCCAAGGCATTGCCCTGGGCTATGTGATTATTGGGCCTTCAGCCTGCGCTGATTAAGTTTTGCACCCCTCCAGATTACTTACGCTCAAAATAATAACAAAATAAACATTAATCAATTTAACTATTAAACTATGGTAAACGTTAAGAATCTATTCGGAATGGCTGTTATGGCTACGGCCTTGGTGGGTTGCTCAAGCAACGACAACCTCGCTCCTGATGGTAAAGACAATGCTGGCAAGCCAGGTGAAGCTTATGCTTCATTCACAATCAATCTGCCGACAACTACTGGTAATGGTACACGTGGAGACGAGCCAGTTGTTAAGGATGGTACACTTTCATTTGCTGAAGGTACCGCTGCTGAGTATGAGGTTAAGAATGGTACTATCCTCATCTTTGATAATGCCGGAAACTTTGTCACAAGTGCCCAGCTTGGCACTATGAACCCTTGGACTCCAGTAAAGAAAGATGGTGTTACTACAGCTGCTATTACTACTGTTCAGCTCTCAGGTGTTTCAGTTGGTGGCGACTATCAGGCTTTGGTTCTTCTCAACAATGATGTTGATGCTACTACTTCTAAGGTAACATTGCCTACCACAGGTGACACTTATGCAGAATGGAGCAAGAAAACTTCAAAGGTAAATGCTGAAAAGTATGCTTCTACCGATGGCATCTTTATGGCAAATGCTCCGATGTATACAGGTACAACAACAGAGCCTACAACTCTTGTTCCAATTGCAAATGTCTGCGCATCACGTGAGGAAGCTCAGGCAAAGGCTGCTACTACAGTTTACGTAGAGCGTGGTTTGGCTAAGGTTACAATGCAGAACTTTACTGCTGGTGGTTACACAGTTGCTGAAGGTACATACAAAGGTGATAAGGTAGAAATCAAAAATTGGCAGCTTGACGTTACCAATAAGTCAACTTTCCCCGTTCATCAGATTGGCGGAACAGGTTTTGCTGCTATATGGAGCACACCTCGTTTCTATGATGGTGGAAACCAGTCATTCAAGCGTGTATATTGGGGCGTAGATCCTAACTATTCAGGTGCTACTCTTCAGAATCTGGAAGCATGTAAGAATGCTTTCACTATGATTGGCAAAAATGATATTAAAGGCGAAACAGGTAATGATCATCCTCAGTATTGTCTTGAGAACACATTCGACCTTGCCAATATGATGCAGGGTCAGACCACACGTGTTGTGTTTAAGGCTGTCTTCACTCCTAAGGACTTTACAACAGGTCAGACATTCTATAAGATTGGTAACAACACCGCTATCTGGGATGCAACTAAACTTGCGCAGCAGATTCATACCGTTGCCGTAACTGCTATGGGCATTACAGATGCTGCCGAGCGGGAAAACTATGTAGTAAAGCTTGATGCATCAACAAATAATATTAGTGGTACAGCTGGTCTGCATACAATTACAGCAGCCAATATTGAATACAAAGGAACGGGTACTTCACTGGTTGCTGCTAATATCGATAAAATTAATGAGAAGCTTGGTTTGAAAGAAACCGGTATCTCTACATATCTTAACGGTGAGGCTTATTACATCGCCCGCATCAAGCACTTCAACGGGTTGACACCTTGGACTGCTGGTGAAGGTTATGGTACAGCTAATGACAAGTATCTCGGTCGCTACGGTGTGCTCCGCAACAACTGGTACGATCTTTCTGTAAACAGCATCAGCGGTCTTGGCTATCCTGACATTCCTGAGGTTAAGCCTGATGTGCCAGATGATGAGAACGAACAGTACATCAACGTTGAGGTTAAGATTCTCGACTGGGCTAAGCGCAGCCAGAGCATAGATCTCTAATCAATAGTTTTTCGATAGGGGAGCTGGGCGTTCACCGCTCAGTCTCCTATTGAGATATACACGACTTGAATACAGCACCCCACTATATACAATAAATAATCACACTCATTTAACCATTTAACGGCAAACATTATGTTTCATGGACTGCTAAAATCTTTATGCTCACTTTTCGTCATGACATTGCTGATGGCTTCATGCTCATTGATGCACGATGACCTTGAGCCTTGCGATACTGGCGTTTACCTACACTTCCGCTACGACTACAACACGCAGCGTGCCAATCTCTTCAACGACCACGTTGGAGGCATTGTTGTTATGGTATACGACAAGGACGGCAAGTTTATTATGCGCCAGGATGCCTTCAACACCGCTGCTGAAGCTCCTATCCGCCGCCATGACTTTGCCGTTCACCTCAATCTGCAGCCTGGCGACTATCAGTTTATAGCTATAGCCAATCAGAAGTGCTACGAGGACGCTCTGGCTACTAAGGGAGCCAAGTTCCGCATTCATGCACACACCGCTGGCGAGGACATGACCAAGTTCAACACCGTGCTCGACCGTACAAGTGCTGGCGAAATAGACGAGGTTGACTGTTCGGCTCCGCTCGATACGCTATGGCATGGCATGTCGCAACACCTTACTACCGTACGCGACCTGCAGGCTACACACGACACCATCTCACTGGTGCGCGACACCAAGCAGCTCACCATCTCGCTGCATCAGATTGACGCACCCGACAAAATCTCTGCCGATGATTTCGGTTATGAGGTAATAGCCGATAATGGCTACATCAATTACGACAACTCTTTGGCGCGCGACTCCAAGCTTCGCTATACGCCTTTCCATACATGGACTACCGAGTTCCGCGATGAGACCGGAAACGTAAAGGAACGTACCGCTCATGCAGGACTGATGCTCTCGCGTCTGGTTTATTTCCCACCAGAGCAGAACGACCGCAATGCCATGCTACATATATATAATAAGGAGTCGGGCAAGACAATCGCCTTGATTAACCTGCCCGACATACTTCAGCAGGGACGTGATGCTTATGCCGCACAGAACTATGGCATACAGGAATACCTCGACCGCGAGTACGACTACCGACTCGACTTCTTCCTCATCGGAACCGAATGGCAATACGTCAACCTTTCGGTTGGTGTGCTCGACTGGGCAAAGCGCATTCAGCGCATCAGCCTGTAACTGAACTTTCTCATGTGATTCAGGGCGTGTGGAGCTTACATGCGAAACTTGAACTTGTAATATAAAAAAATAAAAACTTCTGAGTTTGAACCTAATAATAATTAGAACAATGAAACGACTTGCAGACATACTCCTTTCTCTTGCTGCCCTGTTGTTGCTGGCAGCATGTACTGATGATGCCGATGTGTACAACACCCCGGCTTCATCCGAGGGCAATCTGTGTGTCTATGTGCCAGTTACTCGCGAGGGCGATGAGGTTACGAGCAGTCTCGACCCAAGCAACCCTACATACAATGCCTCTGTAGACGAGTGCAAGATCAACGACCTGCATCTTTATGCTTTCCCTGTTGAGGGCAACGGAACATTCCTTTCGCAGGAACTTCCATCGCCTGAGGCAAGCAATATGCTCAACGAGAATGTCGCTTCTTATCAGCTCAAGATTAAGCCCGGTACCTATCGTGTGTACGTAGTTGCCAACATGAAGGATGTTCTCGATGATAAGACCATTAATACCGAGGGCGATTTGAAGAAAGTGGTATTGTATTATCAGCCGATGTCAAAGCATGGTATGCCCGTAGCCAAAAATATCCCTATGATATCCGAGCCTGACACAAAGGCTGCTGACGGCTCTACTGTCGACGGAACAATTACCATAAAGAATACGGACAAGACTCCTAAGACCGTGATGGCTAATCTGCGATTTACCTGTGTCAAGGTGTGTCTTAACCTTATATACAATCCCGAAGACGCAGATATGCATTCGGCGTTGAAGTCTAACGGATTGCAGATTACCGACATTATAGGCAAGCAACTCTCGCCACAGACCAATCTGTTGTGGGACGGCAAGTTCACTAACCCAGACGTAAGCAGCGAATATGCTACAGGCATCGAGTCGACATTGTACGACGCTTTAAATTCAACAGGTGAAGGCTCTTACTATACTTCGTGGACAGACGAACCTGCCAATGCCAATGTCAACAACAAGGACATCATAACAGTTGAAGGTGAGGGTGTAGCTAAACCGGCAGACAGCAAGCAGAAATGGCTCTTCCGTGCCACCTACTATCTGCCCGAGCGCTACGTGGCACAGGCTTCGCAGCAGTCGGCATTGAAGGTTGGTGGAGCTGTAGGAGGTTGGGGCATTAAGAACAGCTACAACATCAACCTCGGCCACCGTCAGGACGAGACTTCAACAACAGAAGTGCCTACATTCCCGCGCAGCACCTACTACGAGATAGTAGGACGCTTGAAGAGTCTTGGCAACGTCAATCTCGACTGTATCGTGGGCGTAAAGGAGTGGCAGATGGCTACTATAGATGCCGACTTCAACCATACTACGCTTTGGGTTTCGAGCACAAGAGCTGAGGTAACGTCGCTGCAAGACACAGTCATCTACTACGACACCAATGCCGAGGCAGGCAACATTACGTTCGGATGCGACACAAAGGTTGAGGCGACAGGAGCGGGCGAGTTGCCGGTTGTTATTGTCTCGGAGCACGATCCTGTAACAAAACGTATAATTTTCAAGATAAATCCAGCTATCTCGGTAGCCGACTTTAAGAATGCAAATGCTCTTACAGGCACTGCCAAAGTATGGATACAGGCAGGCAACATTAAGAAATATCTTGATGTTTCGTACGATGTTACACCATACTTCAAGGTGGATCCTGTGGATGTTGTTATCTTCTACGATGGAGGTAATGCACGTGAGTTGACTAAGGTGGTGAAGTTTACTACCAACCTTGGTGGTATACAGTTCCCGTCAGGTTGGACAGTTTCGGGAGAGGGACAAAATGTAGAATATGCCCAGTCTACAATAAACGTCAAGTGCGACAATACTAATGTGGCTGAGGGTACCTTCACCATAACGGCTGTTACCAACCCTGTGACAACAACAACACACGTCTTTACTGTTAAAGCCATTGGCGATAACAATGTTGAACAGCAGATACGTGTAATGGTGCGTCCTCCAGTGGGCGACTACATTATATATATGCGAGCCATAAACGACTTGGCATGGTGCAATGGTGGCGGTGTCACCGAGTATCAGCATTCTAATATGCTTGACGAGCAAGACTACATCAAAGGTTCTGAAGAAAACAACAACTGGCGTGACGGTTGGTATGAAGAACAGAATTCAAATTGGAATGAAGACCTTTCGCCGCACAACGGCTATCACTATGTCTACATCTACACACAGATAGGTGAGACAAAGCCTGGTGGTACAAAGGACGAGAATACGGCAGAATGGTATTTCGGTGGAGAGACCGATTACAAGGATTTCAATCGCAACACAGTATCGCAGGGTACTGACAATGATAAGTATAAGGGAAAGTGGTGGCCAGGTCGCTCGATGAAGGCTGACAATAACAACCCAGGTTGGTACTATTACAGTATAGCGCATAATGCTATGTCTGTAGGAAACAACGGTAAGGGACAGGCACAGACTACTGCTGAAAAGAAGATAAAGCCGGGACAGACCCTGCTGATTTTCAGCAATGGTACATTCCTCGACGCAGGCTTCCAGTCGCATCGATTCACCCATCACAACGACCCCGGCATCACACTCTTCAACTATGAGGATCGTGAAGGCTGGTATCTGTATGACCCATTGTCGGATCCTTACTACAGAGTATATGATGAGAAGCCTACCGTGGTAGACGTAGAGTATACCATATATACCAAGAACAGAAAAATAACTGCTTGGTATTCTCTGTTTGGAGTAAACAGTGGAGATGGTAAAGGTAAATTTACAATGTGGTGCAATAACAGCAATGTTCCTGGCGAATTTGAGTGCACTGAATACGGACAGGACGGCAATGGCAAAACCTGGTACAAGACCATACTCCACCTCAAAGCCCCATTAGGAGAGTATGATAAGATTCTGACGGTTAAGGTAGGTGGTGATGACCTTCAGACTACATTGTTCAACGGCGATAACTATCCCTCAACCAAGATGCACGGCAAGCGTTATGTTGTGGAAGGCAGTTTCGATTCGGACACAAAGACATGGCGTCAGGGAGCTCCCTTTAAAAAGTAATAATTAAAAGACAACAATATGTATATCAAGAAATTGACAAGTTGGTTATTCATGCTCTTGGCTATGGCATTGGCTGCTTGTAGCGATGTCACAGAAGTTGGAGGCGGTGACACGCCAGACGTGTCGCCGGATGGAGTTGTGCTGACTCTTAAGTTGCCTAATTTCACTAAGAATTCTGTGGCGACAAGAGCTGAGTCACAACAGGTCGACAAAGTCTGCGTATTGTGTTACGACTCAGACGACAATTATCTCGGCATGAGCAACATCACAAGCTCGGACATCAAGCCCAAGGATGACGGTACATACGAGGTGAAGGTTATGGTTAAGGAGGGAGCAGCGACGCTGCATGTTGTTGCCAATGCCGATATAACAGAGAGTGATGCCAAGGACGCTGAGGGAAAGATAAACCTATACAATGCTGTCCGCAGTGATAAAATTGACATCAACGCTCCCGTATGTTGGGGAAGCATCAAGGTGACTGACCTGCTTAGCGGCAACCTGTCGTTGTCGTTGCTCAGGCAGTTTGCCAAAACGTCTGTTACCAAGGATGAGGCGTTGACCAATTTCGAGATAACAGGTTTCAGACTCTTCAACACGGCATCATCGGGCACGATAGCCTCAAAGTCGATTAACAACGTGGCTTTACCATCGGTAGATTGCTCAGATAATACTGACGGCTATGTATCGGGCGAGCAGCCTTTCTATGAGACACCTGCCGACAAGGCATATATGATTATCCGTGCAAAATATGATGGCGGAGCAGAGACATATTATAAGGTGGCGTTCAAGAACAAGACATCGGACGGCACCTTAGAGCCGATAGCTCTTCTGCGCAACCATCATTATCAGGTGAAGGTTACGGCTGTGAACCATGCAGGCTATTCGTCACCAGAAGAAGCCGATGCCAATCCGCCTGAGAACAGACTGTCTGTAGTGGTGGTTGACGACAATCCGCCCATTGTAGACATGATAGCATGCAAGGACTATGAGCTTGGAGTGTGTGGCAAGCAGACTGTATTGGGTAATGCCGAGGAGGCTACAATTACGTTTGTAACTACAAAGCCTGACTTCAAATATAGTGTTAAGTCAAACACCGAATGGATTACGGTTTCTCCAACTGCAACAGTTGTTGAGCTTCCTTCATCCGGACACTCTTCATCAGGCAGACTGTACACCATTAAGCTTACTCTATCCAAGAACTACCAATCGGCTGCGCATACTGGTATTGTGACAATAACATCAGGCGACTTGTCGCGCAGTGTAGAGATTACACAGTTGGGCTACGACTTCCGTACTGATCCAAATAGAATTGTGCAGATACGAGGACTTGCAGGACTTTCGTCCGATGATGAAGCCGACTACTTCAAATGGATGGATGCCTCGCTTCAGGGCATAACACCGGCGGAAAACCAAGGCAGAGTGCGCAACGACGGACTCCACTTCTTTGTGGGCAACAATACGGTTTACTATCTCATTCCGAAGCTTCAGGGCGACGAACTCACGTGTAATGACACACGAGTGAAGGTGGACAAGGAAAGCGTCAGCGGATTCTACAAGGTTATGCTTGCCAACAATTCGGACGAATCGTATAACGACAATAATTATAATAGGTGGATTAGCGATGAGGCATTTACCATTATAACCATCACCAACAATAGAACCAATATTACGGTATCCTATCCGGTTTATCATGTAGGATTGTTTGCACAGTTGACCGGAAAGGCAGCAACCGACTATCAGCTTGGCAAGAGCAAGGCTTCGGGATGGTACTATTATGAGATGGTTAACGTAGTGGCTAAGGTTACTAAAAAAGATGGAACTACCGAGTACAAGGCCTACTACATGCTCGACCGCAACCTTGGTGCTACAACCAACGGCTACTACTCTCCTGCCACAACCGCGCTTGAAGGCAATGTGGGAGCAATAGGTGGCTACTTCATAATTTCGAAGGCACAAAATTCTGATGAGGCAAAAACAGATGACCATGTGGTAAAGGCTTTGGCAATAGGCAACTTCAAGGTGTGCGACAACATGTGTCTGCAAGGTCTTATAGACAACAATAACTTGGAGATAGTAGAGGAGACGACTCCTTATGGCGAGAAGTACAACTCTCTGAGAATTAATACGGAAGACAGGAGGGATTTTTCCCAGATATTTATCCCTATGAGCGGATATTATGAGGGCAAGACAGATCAGGATCTGGTTTACAAGGACAGCTATCATGCCAACCTATGGACAAGTTCACGACTGTCTGGTTATCAAGGATTCTCGGAAAGCAGTCTTGAGTACGGCTTTTGGTACTTGTACCTCGATGCTTTCGGCAAGAGCCTAAATATGTCAAACTACCGATTTGTGTCGGGTTCGTCTGGAATGAACAAGGGGCGATACCGTGCCATGCCAGTAAGACTTGTTGCCGAATAAGGGTAAATTATATAGTAGTGGGTGTGTCAAAAGTCACAGCAGTACGCCCCGAAAGGGGCAGAAGCACATAGCCCAGGGTCGCTCGGCTCTGCCGCTTGCCTAAGCAAGAACGCCCTGAGGTAAAAAGCCACCAAAAACAATGCGCCCTGTAAGGGCAAAAGCGTTAATTATCAATGCTTTTGCCCTTACAGGGCGTTTTGCAATTTTCAATCCGTACACCCAAAGTGCTGCCTTGGGCTATGTGCTTATTGGGCTTTCAGCCCGTATAATTGAGTTTTGACTCACCCTCCTCATCCGATATTTGGAGTGATGTATACATGAGCATTTTGTTCAATGCTTATACAAGAAGGGGCTGTGGAGAGTTATTATTAGTAATGATAATTTGTATTCGACTTGGTGCTGCGGAGGCCGGAGACCTCCGCTACTTATAGGTACATAATTGAATTACTCCGAATCCCGGAACAACCTTATTTCTTTTCCTTCATGTGCTGCTCGTAGGCTCTTGCCAGTCCGCCCGTACTTGTTTCCTTGTAGAGCGACGGCAAGTCGTGGCCAGTCTGCTTCATCACCTTCACTACGCGGTCGAACGAAACAGAGTGAGTACCGTCAGAGAACGATGCGTAGAGATTGGCGTCGAGAGCACGTGTAGCAGCGAAGGCGTTGCGCTCGATACATGGAATCTGAACCAGTCCGCACACGGGGTCGCACGTCATGCCCAAGTGATGTTCAAGTCCCATTTCGGCAGCATACTCAATCTGCGACGGACTACCGCCAAACAGCTGGCATGCAGCAGCCGAAGCCATAGCACAAGCTACGCCAACCTCGCCCTGACAGCCGACGTCGGCACCTGATATAGAAGCGTTCTGCTTCACCACATTGCCGAAGATTCCGGCTGTAGCCATAGCGTGCAGAATGCGTGTGTCGCTGAAGTTATGACCCTTAGAGAGATGATAGAGCACAGCAGGCAATACACCGCACGAACCGCAAGTAGGCGCCGTCACGATAATACCGCCCGAAGCATTCTCCTCACTTACCGAAAGAGCGTAGGCATAAACCAGCGCACGCGACTGCAACGACTGCTTGTATCCGCTTGCCTTGACATAATAGATAGGGCCCTTGCGCGGCAGATTGAGCGGACCGGGAAGCGCACCCTCATGGTCGATGCCACGCTCAACGCTCTCCTTCATGGCCTGCCATACATCCATCAGATAGTCCCATATATCCTCGTCCTCGTTCTCGTTGACATACTCCCAATATCCACGGCCGTTGCTTTCGCACCAGTCCTGAATCTCGCGCAGCGTATTCAGCTTGTACACTTCGCGCAGTCCGGTAAGCCAACGTCCCTTCTCGCCTTCTGACAATGCGCCGCCGCCTACACTATAGCAAATCCATTCGTCAGTCTGGTTGCCGGCATTGTCAAATGCCACAAACTTCATACCATTGGGATGGAAGGGCAGAAACACTTGCGGTTGCCACTCAATACGCAACGGAGCGATTGGGCGCAGCACTTCGTCGATAGCCACATCGGTCATGTGTCCGCGTCCGGTAGCAGCCAGACTGCCGTAGAGCGTCACCTCAAACGAGGCAGCGTGCATGTTATGACTTGCAAATATCTTAGCCGCCTTCTGCGGTCCCATAGTGTGACTGCTTGACGGTCCCTTGCCTATACGGAAAAGTTCTCTCAATGATTTCATAATGGATTGTTTGTTTTAGTCTTCTACAAAGTTACAACAAAATTCCGAATAAATGCATTTGTACCTTTTATTTATTTCCCTTGCAAATGTTTCTGCAACGCCATTAAATCTCCGTTCCGTGTCACTGAACGTACGTTCCGTGTCACTGAACGACCGTTCAAAGACTTGGAACGCACATTCCGTGACACGGAACGGAGAATTTTGTTTAGCTTGCCAATACAAACAATCCTCATAATCATTCGTGATTGTCAAAGATTGTTTTTATCTTTGTAGATGCAGAAACAAATAAGATAATGTAATTATGACAACAAAGGAAATAGACGAACGTTCGTTAGTGAATGCTCACCGCCTCTTTGAGTCGGGTGATATCGGCCAGATGCCTGTAGGTACAGCTATGGGGCTTCAGCAGATACACCGCTATCTGTTCAACGACCTATACCCATTTGCCGGTGTCGTTCGTGACAAGAATATAGCCAAGGGCGGTTTCCGTTTTGCCAATTCGCTCTATCTTGAAGCTGCACTCGCTGCTGTAGAGAAAATGCCGGAAGACACGTTTGAGCATATCATAGAGAAGTATGTAGAGATGAACGTGTGCCATCCTTTCATGGAAGGCAACGGGCGCTCTACGCGCATTTGGCTCGACATGATGCTGAAACGAGCACTTGGCAAAGTGGTCAACTGGCAGTATGTGGACAAGGACCAGTACCTCTCGGCAATGGAACGCTCACCAATCAACGACCTCGAACTGCGCTATCTGCTCTCGCAGAACCTCACTTCAGATACGGAGAATCGTGAGGTGATATTCAAGGGGATTGAACAGAGCTATTATTATGAGGGGTATGAGAAATGAAAAATAATAGCAAATCATATGTCAAGCCAATTCTTCAATTGTGTGACTGCTTTTTGTTTGTAATGTGGAAAATCTAATGATTTACGAGAATGACTAATAATAACAAACAACTATACATCGACTTTGAAGCATACGAGCGTTTGGCTGAGCCGCATAAACGTGAGAGGGCTTCTTTATGGCGCACGGCTATTGGTCTGCAAGATGTGGATGGACTGAAGGTGTCTGATTATCTGAAAGAAGCTGCTGTCAAGCATATTGAGGGCGACATTACCATTGATGATGTGCGACAGCAGTTGAAGTCATATGTAATCCATCAAAAGGTGTAGAGCCAAACAAGTCCTTTCTCGTTAAGTTTTTCCGTAATTTGATGTTAGGTGAGCAACACGAGTTGAAAAACCGATATATGCTTATTGGGTATAACGATACCGATAATACCCATACAAGTACCCATACAAGTACCCATACAAGCACCAGTACAAGTACGAATAATTTGAAGGCGAGCCTAACTGAAAATGTTAAGCGATTGATTCTTGCGATTGGTACAGAGGAAAAGAGTGTAAAGGAAATGATGGAGGCTATTGGACTGAAAAACCGTCCCAACTTCCTTGAATATTCTCTTACGCCAGCTATTAGTGACGGATTCGTAACAATGAAATATCCCTCTTCCCCTCGCCACCCTCGCCAGAAGTATCTTCTTACAGTGAAGGGATTGGCTGTGTATGATAAAATGTCGTCTTAGGCATTAAGGCGATTTTCCCCCGCCTTTTCAAAAGGAGTCCTTTTGCCCTCCAAATGTAGTCCTTTTGCTGTGTAAAAGGACTCCTTTTGCAGTGCAAAACGAACCCTTTTGCAAGCCAAAAGGAGTCCTTTTTGAAAGCCGAGGCATTTTGGCTCGAAAATCAGAGGATTAATATCGAAATTCATAGGCATATATATAACAAGGTGTAAGTATAACGTGCCTACGGGCAAACAGCCTCCTGTATTCTTTTGTTTTTCCCCTACGTTGCTCTATTTTTTCTTTTGTCTTTTGCTTTTTCTCTGTTAACAAAAGACAAAATGCAGGCGTTTTATTTGCTTGTATCGAATTATTGCTGTAATTTTGCACATACATAAATTGATGTGCAAAATAATAGAAAGGTAAAGGAAACGTTATGTCAATATCCAAGACTCGCCAAAAACTCGTTGATGTGGCACGCCAGCTGTTTGCCAAGAACGGCATTGCCAACACTACAATGAACGACATTGCTGTGGCATCGGGCAAGGGTCGCCGCACGCTTTACACATACTTCAACCGCAAGGAAGACGTGTATTCGGCTGTGATAGAGTCGGAATTGGAGCGACTTTCGGACAAGCTCGACGAGGTGGCAGGCATGAAGATGCGCCCGCAGGACAAGATTATAGAGCTGATATACACACATCTGAGCATGATCAGGGAGACGGTGGTGCGCAACGGCAACCTGCGTGCAGAGTTCTTCCGCAACATCTGGATGGTGGAGAAGGTGCGCAAGAAGTTTGACGAAGACGAGATAGAACTCTTCCGCAAGGTATATGCCGAAGGAAAGGCTGACGGTGAGTTTGACATCGAAGACGTCGACCTCGTGGCAGACATCACACATTATTGTATAAAGGGACTTGAGGTGCCGTTCATATACGGCCGTCTGGGACACGGAATGACCGAAGAGACCAGCAAGCCGCTTGTTGCAAAGGTGGTGTACGGAGCACTGGGCAAACGCATCAATAATGTATAGTGTCCGTGTGCAGGCATTATATATATATAAGGTGAACGAATTAAAAATTACAAAATAACAATTAATTAATTAACGAAATGGGATTACTTACAGGTAAGACTGCCCTCGTCACTGGAGCAGCCCGCGGCATCGGAAAGGCTGTCGCTATGAAATTCGCCTCTGAAGGCGCTAACATCGCATTCACCGACCTCGTTCTCAACGACGATATGGCAGCAGGTCTTGAGGCAACACGCAAGGAGATTGAAGCTCTCGGCGTTACATGCCGCGCTTATGCTGGCAACGCCGCCGATTTTGAGGAGACCGAGAAGACCGTTAAGCAGATTCACGCTGACTTCGGTTCTATCGACATTCTCGTCAACAACGCCGGTATTACCAAGGACGGACTCATGCTGCGTATGTCTGAGGCACAGTGGGACGCTGTACTGAACGTCAACCTTAAGTCGGCTTTCAACTTCATCCACGCTTGCTCGCCTATCATGTTGCGCCAGCGTAGCGGCTCTATCATCAATATGGCTTCGGTAGTTGGTGTACACGGCAATGCCGGACAGTGCAACTATGCTGCCTCTAAGGCTGGTATGATTGCCCTCGCCAAGTCAATAGCCCAGGAGCTCGGACCTAAGGGAGTACGTGCCAATGCCGTAGCCCCGGGATTCATCGAGACAGCTATGACAGCACAGCTGCCTGAGGAGATCCGCAAGGACTGGATGAAGAAGATACCTCTTCGTCGTGGCGGTCAGACCGAAGACATCGCCAATGTATGTCTGTTCCTCGCTTCAGACATGTCTTCTTATGTCAGCGGTCAGGTCATCCAGATCGACGGCGGCATGAACATGTAATCAGACTGATTATACATTAATAATATGGTAGGAGGGTATGGCGGGAACCATATCCTCCTATTTTAATTCTTATACTAACTTATGAAGGTAGTCTACGAGGACAATCACATTATCATAGTCGACAAGTGCAGCGGCGAAATCGTGCAGGGCGACAAGACCGGCGACAAGCCTTTGTCCGATACGGTGAAGGAATATATCAAGCAGAAGTACAACAAGCCGGGCAATGTATTCCTCGGTGTGGTGCACCGGCTCGACCGCCCCGTAAGCGGACTTGTGGTGTTTGCCAAGACATCGAAGGCGCTCTCGCGACTCAACGACATGTTCCGCACGGGCGACGTACACAAGACCTATTGGGCAATAGTGAAGCGTCGCGACATAGCTACGGAAGGAACGCTCACCGACTGGCTCACACGCAACGAACGGCAGAACAAGAGCTACGCCCACGGACGTGAAGTGCCGGGAGCCAAGAAGGCGGTGCTGAAATACAAGGTGCGTGCCGTTGCCGACAACTATATGCTCATTGAGGTGACGCTTCTCACCGGACGCCACCATCAGATACGCTGCCAGCTCTCACACATGGGATGCCCCATCAAGGGCGACCTGAAATATGGCGCGCCACGCAGCAATCCCGACGGCAGCATATCATTGCTGTCGCGCCGAGTGGAATTCGTCCATCCCGTGTCGAAGGAGAACATCGTGGCTTACGCCGATGTGCCTGACGACCGACTGTGGAACGACCTCAGCGCCAATGCAGAGTAGGGATTAGTTCTCTCAACAAAAATAAACTCCTAAAAAAGTCAAATATGAAGCCAGTTGTAAAGAAATCGCTTATTGCCGTGGCTGCCGTAGTGGCTACGCCCATTATCATTTTAATTCTATTGGCTGTGCTGCTTTATGTGCCGCCAGTGCAGAACTGGGCAGTAAGGCAAGTGGCTTCATACGCTTCTGAGTCGACCGGTATGACCGTACGGGTCGACAATGTACGCCTGCGCTTTCCGTTAGACCTGACCGTCAACGGCTTTCTTGCCACACAGCCCAACGACTCCCTCCGCAACATAACCGATACTATTGCCGACGCCCGACAGCTTACGGCGAGCGTGCGTCTGCGCCCGTTGTTTCATGGCAATGTAGTGGTCGACCGCCTCGAATTGGCAGATACCAAACTCAATACAGCCCGTTTCATACCATCGGCGCGTGTCAAGGGACGCGTCGGACTGCTCTCGCTGCGCAGCCGAAGCATCAATCTTAATGACGAGACAGTGCATGTCGACCATGCAGCATTGCAGGGCGCACGTCTGGATGTAGCCCTTAGCGACACCGTTCCGGAAGATACTACAAGCACACCGTCGCACTGGAACATCTCACTCGACCGCCTTGACATAGCCGACACAAAGGCTACGGTACACATGCCGGGCGATTCTATGCGCATCGCAGCAGGTATTGGCAGGCTGGAGGCACACAATGGCAGCTTCAATCTGTTCACAGGAACCTATCGTGTAGGCTCGCTCGACTGGCGCGAGGGTACGCTCAACTACGACATGCGCTACACCCAGTCGCAGCCTGGCCTCGACTACAATCACATTGCACTCTCTGGCATAGCCATGCACGTCGATTCGCTGCACTATAGCGACGCCGGTGTAAGGCTGAGGCTCAAGGAATGTGCGCTGAAGGAGAAGAGCGGACTGCAAATAAACGAATTCTCAACCTATCTCTTGCTTGATTCTACACATGTGTGGTTGCCCGATATGCGACTGCGCACACCCCGCTCGATGCTCACGGCAAAGGTCAAGATGGACCTTTCGACATTTGCCGAAAGCAATCCGGGCGTTATGGATGTCAACATCAAGGGTTATGTGGTAAAGACAGATTTCGTGCCGCTGCTTGGGTTCTTGCCCAAGGAGATGCTGCGTACTATGCCTGCCACACCCATAACGGTCAATGCCGACATCAACGGCAATATGCGACGGCTCAGCATCAACCAACTTTCGCTGACCTATCCCACTGCCTTCGCACTCAAGGCGAGCGGCAAGGCACGTAACATTACATCCCCCGACCGTCTCCGGGCCGACATAAAGGCAGAGGGACGTACATACAATCTCGACTTCATCAAGACTTTGCTACCACGCTCGGTGGCTGCATCGTTCAACATACCATACGGCATACAGCTTAATGCCAATGTGCATGCCGACGGACAGCGTTATGCTGCCGACTTCAATGTGAGCGAAGGTGGCGGACATGTAGGCGGAAAAGCATCTGTCGACATGCGTAGCATGGCTTACAACGCCACTCTCTCGGCTAAGAGTCTGCACCTTTCCCACTTCGTGCCGGGACTCGCAGCAGGACCTTTTACGGGCAGTCTGAAGGCTCACGGAGTAGGCACCGACATGCTGTCGCCACACACTTCGCTCGATGCAGAGGGTAGTGTCGACGAGTTCAGATATGCCGGTTACGACCTTTCTAACATGAAGCTCACAGCCAATGTACACAACGGCGTGGGCCATGCGTTGCTCGACAGCCACACACCACTGCTGCAGGGCACCATCAATCTGAATGCACTCATGAACGGCAAACGCATGGATGCACAGCTGGCGTGCGACCTTATCAACGCCGACTTTATGCGTATGGGCATAAGCAAGCGTCCGCTTACAGCCTCACTGCGCGCCGACGTCGACCTGGCGAGCGACTTTAAGATAAATCACACAGCCCGTGGAGTCATCGGCAACATCATTGTGCGCGACAGTTTGAAAACATACACACCCGAAAGAATCTCGCTCGACATATTCACACGCCGCGATTCTACCCATGCGGCAGTCACTTGCGGCGACTTTGCGCTGCGTCTGAACGGCAGCGGTACGATAGAGCACATCATGAAGCAGCTTCAGAATGTCAATGAAGAGGCAATGCGGCAGTCGAAGGAGAGATATATCGACCAGTTGCGATTGCGCGAACGTCTGCCCGATGTAACCCTTTACTTCGATGCCGGACGCGAAAACATCTTCGCACGTACCTTGCGCCACTTCGGTTACGACTTCCACAACGCATATATAGATATGTCTACGTCGCCCTCGAAGGGCATCAATGGCAAGCTGAGCCTTGACTCGCTCGTGGCATCGGGCGTACAAATCGACACCATACGCCTTGCATTCAAGTCGGATTCGGTGAAGACCGACTTTGAAGGACAAGTGCGCAACAACCGTTCTAACAAGCAGTTTGTCTTCGACGCGCGCTTCCGTGGAGCCTTCCACGAGCAGTCGCTGTATTTCGGAACACGCATATTCGACGCCCGCGAACGCCTCGGCATCGCCCTCGGACTGCGTGCACAGATGGAGCATAATGGCGTGCGTGTGTCGCTGGGAGGCATCGACCCCGTGTTAGGATACAAGCAATTCAAGGTCAACAAGAACAACTACGTGTTCTTTGCCAACGATAAGCGGCTCTCTGCCGATATGGCTCTGCGTGCCGACGACGGCATGGCGGTGCGCATATATACCAACGACAGCACCGAAGCATTGCAGGACGTGACTATCGGACTGACACGTTTCGACCTGCAGAAGGTGCTCGCCGTAGTGCCTTATGCACCTAATATATCGGGCATTCTCAACGGCGACTTCCACTACATATCGCAACATGAGGGCGACATGTCGGTATCGTCGTCGGTGAGTGTGGACAAGATGACTTACGAGGGTTGCCCGATAGGCAATCTGTCGAGCGAGTTTGTGTATATGCCGAAGGGCAATATGCGCGAGCATTATGTAGACGGAACGCTCTCGATGGATGACTACGAGGTGTGCACACTCACCGGTTCGTACAACACCGAAGGCGAAGGCACGCTCGATGCCGACCTCAACATGTCGCGCACACCGCTGCTTCTGCTCAACGGATTCGTCCCCGACCGCATCATAGGATTCAAGGGTTATGCCCAGGGTGAGGTGAAGGTGCACGGTTCGCTCAGTCGTCCTGATGTCAACGGCGAGGTGTATTTCGACTCAGCCTATGTCGTAAGCGAACCCTATGGCATTGAGATGCGCATGTGTGATGACCCGCTCACCGTCACCGACAGCCGACTCTCGCTCGAGAACTTCCAGTTGTTTGCACGCAACGGCAATCCGCTCACGCTGCGCGGATATGTCGACTTTGCCGACGTGTCAAACATGTCGCTCAGTGTACGGATGCGTGCCGACAACTATCTGCTTATCGATTCGAAGGAGACTGCACGCTCGGAGGCTTACGGAAAGGCTTGGGTCAACTTCCTCGGATTGGCTGAAGGTCCGCTCGATGCGTTGCGTGTGCGTGGCCGACTCGATGTGTTGGGCTCTACAGACATTACTTATATATTGCGAGACTCGCCTCTCAGCACCGACAACCAGCTCGACGGACTCGTCAAGTTTGTCAACTTCCGCGACCCCGATGCCGTAACGGTGACACGTCCGCCTATCAACGGACTCAACATGGACCTCACTGTCAATATCGACGACGGCACTCATGTGATGTGCGCACTCAATGCCGACCACTCCAACTATGTCGACCTCATAGGCGGAGGCGACCTGCGCATGCTCTATACTGCCAGCGACGGACTGAGTCTGTACGGACGTTACACCATAGGTTCGGGCGAAATGAAATACTCGTTGCCCGTAATTCCGCTCAAGACGTTCACCATCAAGGACGGAAGCTATGCCGAATTCTCGGGCGACCCGATGAATCCGCGACTCAACATCACGGCTACAGAGGAGAACAAGACTACCGTAACGAGTGACGGTGGAGCCGGTCGCAGCGTGACATTCGAGTGTGGCGTCGTGATAACCAAGACGCTTAAGGACATGGGATTGCAGTTTACTATCGACGCACCCGACGACCAGCAGATGCACAACGAACTCATGACGCAGTCGGTAGAGAACCGTGGCAAACTGGCAGTGACCATGCTTACAACGGGCATGTATCTCGCCGACGGCAACACCAACTCGTTCTCGATGAACAATGCGCTAAGTGCGTTCCTCAATTCGCAGATAAATGCCATCAGCGGCAATGCCCTTCGCACGCTCGACCTTTCATTTGGTATGGACAACACCACGCTCGGTTCGGGTCAGGTACATACCGACTACTCGTTCAAATTCTCAAAGCGATTCTGGAACAACCGCCTGCGTATCGTCATAGGCGGAAAGGTTTCGAGTGGTGCCGAGATAGAAAACCAGAACGAAACGTTCTTCGACAACGTGACGTTTGAGTATCGACTCTCGCCCAACTCCAACAAGTATCTGAAGCTGTTCTACGACCGCGACTCGTACGACTGGCTCGAAGGCTATGTCGAACAGTTTGGAGGCGGTTTCCTATGGCGCAAGAAGATGGACAGCCTGAAGGAGATATTCCGTTTCAGAAAGCCGAAACAGGCAGACCTGCCGGAACTGCTTAACGACACTACACGACAGAAGAAATGAACATAAAAGCCGTATATAAAGATATGAATGCAATAGGAAACAACAGCATACTGACACTCTCACGCCTGTGGAAGGGCGTGATGGGCGTGCTCGGCATTGTGCTACTGGCATCGTGTTCGGAGACTGCGAGCGTGCCCGAAGGCGACCAATTGTACACCGGACAGCGCAAAATAAAATACGAAAACTATAAGGCAAGCGACCACTTCAGCACCACTCAGGAAGAGGTGGAGGCGGCTCTTGCCACCGAACCGAACGGAGCCATATTCGGAAGTTCGTACTATCGCTCGCCATTCCCTTACCGCTTGTGGATATACAACGCATTCCACACCAGCGACGAGGGTCTGGGCAGATGGATACGCAAGACTTTCGGCAAGGCACCTGTGCTCATGAGCAACGTCAATCCGCGTCTGCGGTCGCAGGTGGCGCGCGAACTGCTGCGTGCACGCGGCTATTTCGGGTCGTATGTCAACTACGACATCATCACAAAGTCAAACCCAAAGAAAGCCAAGATAGGCTATAACGTCAACTTTGGCGACCTTACCACCATCGACACATTGACTTACGTGAATTTCCCCGTTGAGGCTCAGCGGCTCATCGATTCCACATCGGCTGAGGCGTTGGTGCACAAGGGCGACCCGTTCGACGTGTCGACGCTCGATGCCGAACGCACACGTGTGTCGACACTGTTGCGCAACAACGGCTACTTCTATTATCAACCGGGCTATGCCACCTATCTGGCTGACACCCTGGCAGCGCAGAACAAGGCACAAGTCAAGTTGCAGTATGCCGACAGTCTGCCCTCGCAGATAGGCAGAAGGTGGTATATCGGCCACATAAATCTTCAAATGCGGCGTAACGTGATGCAACAGCTCACCGACACCGTGACACGTCGCGACTACACAATAGTATATACCGGTAAGCGCACGCCTATCCGTGCAGGTGCGATAGCACGCGACTTGAAGATGCGACCGGGTCAATTATACAGCTATAACACCTACCAGCAGTCGGTCAATACGCTCACTTCGAAGGGACTTTTCTCTCGTGTCGACCTGGGATTCGCCCCGCGCGACACCTCGGCAGCATGCGATACGCTCGACCTTACGCTCGATTGCGTGTTCGACAAGCCGTACGACTTCTATGTCGAGGCTAATGTTGTGGGCAAGACGACGGGCCGTGTGGGTCCGGGAGTGGTAATGGGTGTTGTCAGACGCAACGCATTCCGTGGCGGCGAGAAGCTGTCGGTCAATCTGAAAGGTTCGTACGAGTGGCAGACCGGACACCGTGCCGACGGTACAAGTTCGAAGTTCAACTCGTATGAATATGGTGCCGACGTGTCGCTTGAGATGCCCCGACTGCTCTTAATCGACCGTCTTATGGACCGTGTACGTGCCAAACGCTGGCTGAGCGGACAAAAGGTGAAGCCCAACAACACCGTATCGAACACCCTTATCAAGGCTTCGAGCGACGTGCTCAACCGTTCGGGCTACTTCAAGCGCCACATCGTGTCGGGCGAACTGACCTATACCATCCAGCCCGCACCCAATAGGGTGCACCAGTTCTCGCCCCTCATACTGCAATACGAGTACATGCAGAAGCAGACCGAGGCTTTCAAGGAGATAGTGAGTCAAAGTCCGTATCTGCTAATATCAATGGCCGACCAGTTTGTGCCCAAGATGCGCTACACGTTTACATATCAGTCGCGCTCCAACTTCCGCAACCCTATATACTGGCAGTTGTCGGTGAGCGAGGCTTCCAATCTCCTTTCGCTTGGCTATCTGGCGTGTGGCGAGAAGTGGAGCAAGAAGGGAAAGACGATGTTCAAGAATCCCTATGCACAGTTCTTGAAGATAGAGACCGACTATCGCAAGACGTGGCAGGTGACCGACCACAGCCAACTGGTGGGTCATGTGAATGCCGGCGTGATATGGTCGTACGGCAATGCCAGTGCAGCTCCATACAGTGAGCAGTTCTATGTGGGCGGTGCCAACAGCATACGTGCCTTCAACGTGCGCAGCATCGGTCCGGGCCGCTATTACACCAATCAGTCGCGACTGTCGTATATGGACCAGACGGGCGACATAAAGTTTCAGGCCAACGTGGAGTATCGTCCGCGTCTGTTCGGCAATCTGTACGGAGCGCTCTTCGTAGATGCCGGCAACGTATGGGCATTGCGCGACGACGGCTATCGTGAAGGGTCGAAGTTGCAGATGAAGAATCTGCTGAAGGACATGGCATTGGGCACAGGTGTGGGCATACGCTACGACTTGGAGTTCTTCGTTCTGCGTCTCGACTGGGGTATCGGTATCCATGTGCCCTACAAGAGCGGATTCTACAACATGAACAGCTTTAAGGATTCGCAGAGCCTGCACTTCGCAATCGGCTATCCGTTCTGATGCCGATGGCAGAGGCAAGGGTGAAGCCGACAAATAAAAATAAACAATATTGTATAGCAAAAGAACAACATTGTCTTACTATAATTTAGTGTAAGACAATGTTGTTCTTTTTGTATTTCTCCTCTAAATGTTTATGGTATGCTTTTCTTCCATTTATATCGTCAGCTTCAATAGAGTCAGAAGGTACTACTCCCAACATACCCATAACCATATCAGGAATTTCAAGTTCTTTTGTTTCCATATATGCGTCATATTTTGATGTTATATATTGTAAATTGAAAAACTCCAATCTGCCAATGCATTCAAGCTGCTTCTAGTATGCAGCGATGCAATTGAAGCCCTCGGCTGCTACACGGTCGCGGATAGTGTTGAGTTCGTCGTGCGTAGCCTTGCGCAGCGTTGGGCATGGAGTTTCGCGGTCGATGGTGTATATCATCACTTCCGAGGGGCGTATTTGTCGCACGGCTGCGAGCCACGGCTCAACGAATCGGTCGCTCGTGTTCGAAACGTCGCGCCCGAGGTCGTCAGTTCCGTTCATGAAGATGGTCTGTATGATGACGTGACCATTGAACGACTGCATCTCCTTGATTATCCGCTCCACGTCGTAGGCAGGCGAAACGGGGCGGTCCACATTATTTATATATATAGGGTCAACGGTGTCGAGCTTCATTATATTATTGTCTACGAGCATCAAGGCACGGTGTACGTCGGGTCGGACGGCAAGCGTTGAGTTGGTCAGCACCGACACCTTTGCGTCGGGATAGTACACGTTGCGCAGGCGTATAGTGTCTTCGACGATGCCCAGAAAGTCGGGATGGCCCGTCGGTTCGCCATTGCCCGAGAATGTGATGACGTCGAGCGCCGAGCCGTCAGCCTTCATTTCTTTCAGCTTCTCTTCAAGCGCTGCCGCTATGTGCTGGCGTGTAGGGCGTGGCGATGTGGTGTGGCGGTTGCGATTGTAGCCCACTTCGCAGTATATACAGTCGAACGTACATATTTTTCCGTCGCTCGGATTGACGTTCACTCCGAGCGATATTCCCAGTCGGCGGCTGTGTATCGGTCCGACGATAGGAGAGGGATAAAGTATTGTTGACATATATGTATGAAATTAGTGTTTTTCTTGTCCGTTTTCAAATGTAGTCCTTTTGGCTTGCGAAAGGACTCCTTTTGATGTGCAAAAGGACCCCTTTTGGAGTGTAAAAGGACTCCTTTTGGAGTGCAAAAGGACTCCTTTTGAAAAAGCCCCGTTGCAATGCAAAGTTACAGTTATATTTTGACATACGAATGGCTGTGCAGCAAATAATTTCAAATGCGCCAAATGGCAGGTCATTGTCTGGTTTGTTGCGGCTGCAGATACAGCATTCGTGTGCAGCGTGTTAATTGTGGTTAATTGCTCGCTGTTCCGGTTTTTTTTTTGTTATTTTGCAGGAAATTTGGTATAATATACCCTTTAGAAAAATGGCAAAAAGAAGGAAAAAGACCGGCAGTCGTCACGGATTGCAGGCAGTAACGCTGTGCATAAGCACGGCTATGGTGCTGATATTGTTGGGTTTGGTTGTGTTCTCGGTGCTCACTGCGCGCAACCTCTCTACGTATGTTAAACAGAATATTGTGGTGACACTGATGCTTCAGGACGACATGACGTCGGGCGAGGCAAGTCAGTTCTGCACCAGACTGAAGCAGCGACCGTACATCTGCCGCCTCGACTATATAAGTAAGGAGCAGGCATTGCGCGAGGGCATCAAGACGCTCGGAGCCGATCCGCGCGAGTTTGCCGACACCAATCCCTTCCTTTCTTCGATAGAGATAACGCTGAATGCCGACTATGCCAACACCGACTCGCTGCAAATCATCTCGCGCGAGCTGAAAAGCTATCCGAAAGTGAGTGAAGTGAAGTATCAGAAGGACTTGATAGACAGCGTAAATGCCAACATCGCCAAGATAAGCATCGTGTTGCTTACGATAGCGTTGTTGCTCACAATAGTGTCGTTCTCGCTCATCAACAACACCATCCGCCTCAGTGTCTACGCCCGCCGCTTCTCCATACATACGATGAAGCTTGTGGGTGCGTCGTGGGGATTCATCCGTGCGCCGTTCGTGCGCCGCTACATGCTGCTTGGACTGCTTGCAGCCATAATAGCCTGCATAGCCCTGGGCGGAGCCATATACATTTTATATATGTATGAGCCTGACATCCTTGAGGTGCTCACATGGCAGGTATTGGCGATAACAGCCGGCACAGTAGTGTTCTTCGGACTGTTCATCACAGCTCTATGCTCGACCATTTCGGTCAACAAGTTCCTGAAGATGAAGGCGGGAGACCTATACAAGATTTAATGATTAATGTTTAATGATTAATGTTTACCTTACGCGCTAAACATTGATAATTAAACACTAAGCTTTAAAATTAAACATTGAACATTAATAATTAAACATTAATAAAAAAGAAAAGTGGACAAGAGAAATTTTGCTTTCGACAAGATCAATTTCATTCTCATTGCTGTGGGAATGGCTATTGTCATTCTTGGTTTCATCCTTATGAGTGGTGGCGGCAGCGACGAATCGGTGTTTGATGCCGACATCTTCAGCGTGCGTCGCATCAAGGTAGCGCCGGTGATTTGCTTCATCGGCTTCATATCAATCGTGTATGCAATAATCAGAAAACCGAAAGACTAATGGTAGTGTTTAATTATTAATGTTTAATGATTAATTATTCTAAAACATTAATCGTTAAACACTAATCATTAATCATCAATAAAGAATTAAACATTAATAATTAATCATTAATAATTAAAGCAAGTGGATTGGTTACAAGCGTTGGTCCTGGGCATTGTTCAGGGCCTTACAGAATATTTGCCGGTAAGTAGCAGCGGCCATCTTGCCATAGGTTCATACCTCTTTGGCATTGATGGCGAGGAGAACCTGGCGTTCACCGTATTGGTGCACGTGGCTACAGTGATGAGTACGTTCGTGGTACTGTGGAAGGAGATAGACTGGATATTGAAGGGACTCTTCAGGTTTAAGATGAACGACGAGACCAAGTATTTCCTCAACATCGTAGTGTCGATGATACCTATAGGCATCGTCGGAGTGTTCTTTAAGGACCAGGTGGAGGAGATATTCGGTTCGGGACTGCTCATTGTGGGCTGCTGCCTGTTGCTGACAGCCCTGCTGCTCACATTCTCTTATTACGCCAAACCGCGTCAGCGCGAACACATTTCGCTCAAGGACGCATTCATCATCGGATTGGCACAGGCTTGCGCCGTACTGCCCGGACTGTCGCGCTCTGGTTCTACCATCGCTACGGGACTTCTGTTGGGCAACAAGAAGGAGAAGATGGCACAGTTCTCGTTCCTCATGGTGATACCTCCCATACTCGGTGAGGCTCTGCTCGACGTACTTAAGGCAGCCAAAGGCGAAGAGGCTTTCGGCGACATCAGCGTTCTGCCGCTCGTAGTAGGATTCGTTGCCGCCTTCGTTAGCGGATGTCTGGCATGCAAGTGGATGATAAACATCGTGAAGAAGGGCAAACTCATATACTTCGGCATATACTGCGCCATAGCAGGAGCCGTCACTATCGTGTGCTCGCTCTTGTAAACCGACTACTTATAAATTAAAAGACTACATACTGGGAATGAATTTCACCAAAGGCGAAGTCATCGCCATCAACAAACCCCTTGAAATGACGAGCTTCAGCGCTCTTGCCTTTGTTCGCAAGCGTCTGTGTATGCGTCTTGGAGTGAAGAAACTCAAGGTGGGGCATGCCGGAACGCTCGATCCCCTCGCTACAGGTGTGCTGGTGCTATGCACAGGCAAGTTCACCAAGCGCATCGAGGAGTTTCAGCAGCATGGCAAGGAATATACAGCCACGCTACAGCTCGGTGCTACAACGCCAAGCTACGACATGGAGCATCCGGTCAACGAGACTTATCCCACCGACGGCATCACACGAGAGCGCATAGAGCAGGTGCTTGAGCGCTTCAAGGGCGACATTGAGCAGGTGCCTCCTACGTTCAGCGCATGCAAGGTGAGCGGACAGCGTGCCTACGACTTGCGCCGTAAGGGTAAGGACGTGGAACTGCAGCCCAAGAAGATACGCATCGACGATATAGAGCTGACCTCGTTCGACCCCGAACGCATGCAGATGTCGATACGCGTGGCGTGCGGCAAGGGCACATACATACGCGCTCTGGCACGCGACATCGGCCGCGCACTCGATTCGGGAGCATATCTCACGCAGCTGTGCCGCACCCGTTCGGGCGAGTATCGCATAGAGGACTGTCTCGAACTGGAGCAGTTTGAGGAGTGGCTCGCCAATCAGACAATAGAAACAACAGAAGATGAATAAATAAAAAACGGACTATGAAGTTATCACAGTTTAAATTCAAATTACCCGAGGACCAGATTGCACTCTATCCTCACAGCTTGTACCGTGAGTTTGAGAACGACAAGGGCGAGAAGGAGACATTCCGCATTACACGCCGCGACGAGTGCCGTCTGATGGTTCTGCACAAGAAATCTCAAACTATTGACATGTATAAGAAGGATGCCGACGGCAAGCCCATCGAGGGCGAATACCTCGACTTCCGCAACGTTCTCGACTACTTCGACGAGCATGATACATTCATCTTCAACGACACTAAGGTGTTTCCGGCGCGCCTCTATGGCACAAAGGAGAAGACAGATGCTAAGATTGAGGTGTTCTTGCTGCGCGAACTCAATGAAGAGATGCGCCTCTGGGACGTGCTCGTTGAGCCTGCACGTAAGATTCGTATAGGCAACAAGCTCTTCTTCGACGATTCGGGCACAATGGTGGCTGAGGTTATCGACAACACCACAAGCCGAGGTCGTACGCTGCGCTTCCTCTACGACTGTCCGCACGACGAGTTCAAGCGCGAACTGTTTTCACTGGGCGAGGCTCCGCTGCCACGCTATATCATTGACCGTCGCGAAAACCATCACGCTACAGAGGACGACTTCGACGACTTCCAGTGTATCTTCGCCAAGAACGAAGGTGCCGTTACAGCTCCTGCTACAGGCTTGCACTTCTCGCGCGAGCTGATGAAGCGCATGGAAATCAAGGGCCTTAACTTCGCTTATATCACCCTGCATTGCGGTCTGGGCAACTTCCACGACATCGAGGTTGAGGACCTTACCAAGCACAAGATGGATTCAGAGCAGATGCACATAGGCGCTGAGGCTTGCGCTATCGTCAACAAGACAAAGCAGGAAGGACGCCATGTATGCGCCGTAGGTACAAGCGTTGTCAAGGCAACCGAGACTGCTGTGGGCACCGACGGAATGCTGAAGGAATACGAGGGATGGACCAATAAGTTCATATTCCCACCCTACGACTTCGGACTTGCCGACTCAATGATAGCCAACTTCTATCATCCATACTCAACATTGCTTATGGAGACAGCCGCATTCGGCGGATACGACCTCGTGATGGAGGCTTACAACCTCGCCGTTAAGCACGGATTCATGTTCGGAAGCTATGGCGATGCGTTGCTCATACTCAACGACTAATAATAGTTTATGCATGTAGTATACCTTTCGCTCGGTTCAAATCTTGGCGACCGTCATGCCACTATGCGTCGTGTCATTGACATGCTCAATGCCGAGGCAGGCACTGTCGACCGACAGTCGTCGCCGCTTGAAACCGAACCATGGGGATTTGAATCAGCCAATAAGTTTCTCAACATGTGTGTGCGTTTGCTCACAACGCTTACGCCTGAGCAGCTCCTGTTGAAGACACAGGACATAGAGAAACGGCTTGGTCGCACAGTGAAGTCGGTAGATGGGAAATATCACGATCGTCCGATAGACATCGACATGCTGATGTACGACGATGTCAACATTTCGACACCGACCCTCACTTTGCCCCATCCTCACATGCATGAGCGCGACTTTGTGATGATACCGCTAAGGGAAATACTGTAAAAAATGGTTAATTTCAGCGCGTTTCATGCTCGTATCTTGCTGATTACGAATAAAAAGTCGTACCTTTGCACCCGCATTACGCAAAAAATCAATAATATTTTAAATTTACAAAAGTTCTATGTATTTAGATCAGGCAAAAAAACAAGAGATCTTTGGACAGTACGGAAAGTCTAACACTGATACTGGTTCAGCTGAGAGCCAGATAGCATTGTTCTCATACCGTATTTCCCATTTGACGGAACATCTTAAGAAGAACCGTAAAGATTATACTACCGCACGTTCATTGACACAGCTGGTAGGAAAGCGCCGCGCATTGCTCAACTATCTGTACGACCGCGACATCAATCGCTACCGTGCAATTATCAAGGCCCTCGGTCTTCGTAAGTAATTCGCGCACAGAAAGCTTAAGGCAAACAGAAAGTCCCGAAAACGATTCAAGTTTTCGGGACTTTTTGCGTATATGTGAACAAAACTTCGTAACTTTGCAAAAAGTTTTTTTAAGGTACTATATAAATGCAAGACATTAGAAACATTGCGATTATTGCCCACGTCGACCACGGTAAGACTACTCTTGTCGACAAGATGATGTTGGCGGGCAAGCTGTTCCGCGACGGCCAGGATAACAGTGGCCAGGTATTGGATGCCAATGACCTGGAGCGTGAACGAGGAATAACCATCCTTTCCAAGAACGTGTCAATCAATTGGAAAGGTACAAAAATCAATATTATAGACACCCCGGGACACTCCGACTTCGGCGGTGAGGTAGAACGCGTGCTCAATATGGCAGATGGTTGCATCCTGCTTGTTGACGCTTTCGAGGGCCCGATGCCCCAGACACGCTTCGTTCTTCAGAAAGCTCTGGAGATAGGATTGAAACCTATCGTTGTAGTTAATAAGGTAGACAAGCCCAACTGTCGTCCTGAAGAGGTCTACGAGATGGTGTTCGACCTGATGTTCTCGCTCAATGCCACTGAGGATCAGCTCGATTTCCCCGTAGTATATGGTTCGGCAAAGAACGGATGGATGGCTGAGGACTATAAGACTCCGACTGATAACATCGACTATCTGCTTGATAAGATTGTTGAGGTGATACCCGCTCCGAAGGTGCTTGAAGGTACTCCGCAGCTGCTTATCACATCGCTCGACTATTCAAGCTATACTGGTCGTATCGCAGTGGGACGTGTTCATCGCGGCACTCTGACTGAGGGCATGAACGTAACCATATCGCATCGTGACGGCAAACTTGAGAAAACCAAGATCAAGGAGATTCATGTATTCGAGGGAATGGGTCAGAAGAAGGTTGAAGAGGTTCACTCTGGAGACATCTGCGCTATCGTTGGTCTTGAGAATTTCGAGATTGGTGATACCATTTGCGACTTTGAAAATCCTGAGCCGCTGCCTCCTATTGCCATCGACGAGCCTACAATGAGTATGCTCTTCACCATCAACGACTCACCGTTCTTCGGCAAAGAGGGCAAGTTTGTGACCTCACGTCACGTCAACGACCGCCTTCAGAAGGAGCTTGAGAAGAACCTTGCGCTGCGTGTTCGTCCCTTCGAGGACTCTACAGATAAGTGGATTGTAAGCGGACGTGGTGTGCTTCACCTCTCGGTTCTCATTGAGACAATGCGTCGTGAGGGCTACGAGCTTCAGGTAGGTCAGCCGCAGGTAATCTATAAGGAGATTGACGGACAGAAGTGCGAGCCTATCGAGGAGTTGACAATCAATGTGCCTGAGGAGTTCTCAAGCAAGATGATTGATATGGTGACACGTCGTAAGGGCGAGATGACATCAATGCAGA